>Ga0302325_10001416_pt1 | contig 61184 bp, 63 predicted proteins | sample Palsa_T0_2_FD_201948 | JGI IMG/M metagenome (GOLD analysis project Ga0302325, IMG submission 201948) | Peat permafrost microbial communities from Stordalen Mire near Abisko, Sweden - Palsa_T0_2 | ecosystem: Environmental > Terrestrial > Soil > Palsa > Peat permafrost | place: Sweden: Abisko...
CTCGATCCGCACCTGGATCACCAACTGGAACGAGGACCCCAAACCCTACGTCTGGCACAAGACCACCGAAGAGATCCTCGACAGCCTCGCCAACTACTGCCAACGAATCAACGACTCAGGTCACTAGGCGGCGGCGGGCTCGGCGCTGAGCACGGGCGGCTCGCCGCACAGCTCGCTCGCGAGCCGCTGGAGCAGCTTGGCGACCTCGGGGTGGCGCTCGGCGCTGTCGTCGGCGAGCGCTTCGGTCAGGAGCTCGCGTCTGGCCTCGACCAGACGCGCCGTGTGCTCCTGCCCGGCGGCGGTCAGCGTCAGCGCACTCTCCTCGCCGTCCACCAGCCCGCGGTCGGCGAGCTCTCTGGTCACCTCGGCGATACGCTCCGCCGGCACGCCATCCTGCTCGGCCAGCTCGCGTGCTCGAGGGAAGCCGTGCTCGTGGATGCGCACCAGCGCCCAGGTGGCGCCGGGGCTGAGCTCGACGCCGGCGCGCTGGGCGATGCGTTCCCTGAAGCGCGTGCGCTCCTCCAGCGTCGTCACGCGCGTGAGCGAGCGCTCGATCTCGGCGAGCGAGTCCGGCGAGCGGGGGGCCGCGAGGCTGTCGTCGAGGCCGGTGCTGGTCGCGGCCGCCCCGCGCAGCGTGCGCTCCTGCAGCAGCCAGCTGAGCGCGAACCCGAGAGCGGCGACCCCGGCGGCCATCGCGAACACGGGGCTCAGCGAATGGACGTAGGCGTGTTGGTAGACGCTGCGCTCGCCGGCTGGAAGGCTTGCGACCTGGGCGCCGGTGAGCCTCGCGCCGCGGCTGACTTCGGCGCCGAGGGTGCCATGCAGGGCACCACGCAGCTGACTGGAGAGCTGCGTGGTGAAGATCGTGCCGAACACCGCCGTGCCGAGCGAGCCGCCGATCCCGCGCAGCAACGTGACGCCGGATGTCGCCGTCCCCAGCAGTGAGTAGTCGACCGCGTTCTGCACGGCCAGCACGAGAACCTGCATCACCGCTCCGAGCCCCAGCCCGAGCACGAGCAGGTACAGCGCCGCCGTCGTGCTGGAGGTACCCACGTCCAGGCGCGAAAGCAACGCAAGGCCGATGCTCATCAGCAGCGTTCCTACGATCGGGAAGACCTTGTAGCGCCCCAGCCGCGAGATCAGCTGGCCCGACAGGATCGACGTCACCAGCAGCCCCCCCATCATCGGCACCAAGCGCAGGCCCGCGGAGGTCGGCGAGGCGGCATCGACGGTCTGGAAGTACAGGGGCAGGAACGTGACCGCACCGAACAGCGCGAAGCCGACGATCAGCGACAGCCCGCCCGCCACGGCAAACACGCGGTCGCGCAGCAGCGACAGCGGCAGCACCGGCTCGCGCGCGCGCCGCTCTGCCACCAGAAAGGCGGCGATCAGCGCGATGCCGAGCACGCCGACCGCGACGACCTGCGGCGACGCCCACGCCCAGGTGCTGCCGCCGAGGCTCGTCACCAGCACGATCGCGCTCACCCCGGCCGCCAGCAGTCCGGCTCCCACGAAGTCGATCGAGGGACGCCCGCGGACGGCGGTGGCGGGCAGCGTCGAGCTGACCACTGCCAGCGCCACCAGACCGATCGGCAGGTTCACGTAGAAGATCCAGTGCCACGAGACCGCCTGCACGATCACCCCGCCGAGCAGCGGGCCGCCGACGCTCGCCACACCGAAGATCGCGCCGAACAGGCCCTGGTAGCGGCCGCGTTCGCGAGGCGGCACGATGTCGCCGATGACCGCCTGGGTGAGCACGATCAGGCCGCCTGCGCCGAGTCCCTGCACGGCGCGGAAGGCGATCAGCTCGGTCATGCTGCCCGCCTGGCCGCACAGCGCCGAGCCGGCCAGGAACAGCAGCACCGCGCTCTGCAGGATGCGCTTGCGCCCGTACAGGTCGCCGAGCTTGCCGTACAGGGGTATGACGGCCGTCTGCGCGAGCAGGAACGCGCTCGTCACCCACGACAGGCGGTCGAGCCCGCCCAGGTCGCCGACGATCGTGGGCAGCGCCGTGGCGACGATCGTCTGGTCGAGCGCGGCCAGCAGCACCACCAGCATCAGCCCCGCGAAGATCACGCCCACACGCGGGCGGGCGACCGGGACAGACGCGCTGGCGGCGGCTGCGGCAGACATCAGCGATCGGCGTCCGAGGGCACGAGAGGCCGAACGCTAGCTGTCAGGCGCCGAGCAGCGCGTCCCGTGGGCCCGTGTCCTCGCCGCGCATGGCCGCCCGCCTCGCCGGAGCGCGCCATTCTGGCTTGGTCATGACGAGCTGGAAGTCGCGGATGCGCCGCTCCTGGAAGCCGGCCTGGCAGTACGCGAGATACAGCCTCCACAGACGGCGGAAGCGCTCGTCGTAGCCGTAGGCGGCGAGCTCGCCCTCGTTGGCGGCGAAGGCCTCTCGCCAGCGGCTAAGCGTCTGCACGTAATCCGCCGTCAGGTCCTCCACGTCGAGGATCCGCATGTCGCTGATGCGCGCGAGCTGATCGCCGATCACCCCCAGCGAGGGCAGGCATCCGCCGGGGAAGATGATCGTGTTGATGAATGACTTGGACGCCTTTTCCAGCTCGAACAGACGCTCGTCGATGGTGATCGCCTGGAGCAGCATCGCGCCGTGGGGCGCGAGCAGCCGCGAGCACGTGGCGAGGAACGCGCCGAAGCCCCGCCAGCCGACAGCCTCGATCATCTCGATCGACACCAGCTTGTCGTAGCGCCCGCGCAGGTCGCTGTAGTCCTCCATCAGGACGGTCACGCGATCGCACAGGCCCGCACGGCGGACCAGCTCGACGGCGTGCGCATGCTGTTCGGCGGAGATCGTGGTGGTGGTCACGTGACAGCCGCGCGTGGCGGCCGCGTGGATCGCGAACGCGCCCCAACCGGTCCCGATCTCCAGCACGCGGTCGGAGGGCCTCAGATCGAGCTTCTCGCACACGCGCTCGAGCTTCGCCAACTGCGCCTCCTCCAGCGACATGTCCGCACGCTCGAACACCGCGCACGAGTAGCTCATCGTCGGATCGAGCATCCGCGCGAACAGCTCGCTGCCGAGGTCGTAGTGCGCCGCGATCTCCTGCCGGCGCCGGCGCCTGGTGCTGGGCGACAGCAGCGCGCGCGCGAGGCGCAGCGGGCGCAGCGCCAGCCCGAGCAGCCCGCGCAGGCGGTCGAGCGCGGCGGCCTTGCGCGCCGCCAGTGCGATCGCGCCGACCAGGTCGGGGGAGTCCCACAGCCGCTGCGCGTACGCGTCGGCAAGCCCGCGACTGCCGCGCAGCAGCATCCGCCAGACGCGCCGCGAGCGCACCTCGACGCTCACGAGCGGCTCGCCCGCGCCGTACCGCCGCGAGCCGTCCCCCTCCTCAACCAAGAGCGTGCCCGACGGGCGCCACCCCAGCAGCAGGCGCAGCATCAAGCGGACGAGCACATCGCTCACGCCGGCGGCGCTCCCGGGTGGGGGTGGACCCGAGCCCCCGCCAGCCACAGGCGCAGAGCGTTGGCGTAGATCAGCGCGAGCACGCGCAGGCTGGCCAGCGGGTAGCGCGCGGTGATGCGCGCGAGCGACGCGCGCGTCAACGGCCGGCGCTCGAGCGCGAGCGTGGCATCGAACGCCGTCTCGCCCGCGCTCGCGCTCTGGATGTGGACCGACAGCGTCTCGCCGGGGGTTCCGGCGCGCACTGCGTACAGGCGATCCATGTCCATGAACGGCGAGACGTGGAGCGCCTTCTCGAACGCGCCGCCGATCACGCTCGAGGAGTCGCCTATGGCGCTCATCACGTATGCGTGACGCTCCCCCCAGGGAGTGTTGGTGACCTCCGCGACGAGCGCCTCGACACTCTCACCGGAGCGGTCCATGCAGTAGTAGAAGCTGACCGGGTTGAAGCAGTGCCCGAACGATCGCAGGCTCGCCAGCACTCGGATCGGGCCCGCCGGGCGCACGCCGGTGGCCGCCTGCACCCGTTCGCGCACGGCGCTGTCCAGCGTGACCGCGGGGTCGCCGAGATAGTCGCGGCGGCGAAAGCGCACGACGCCGGGCGCTCGCGCCACCAGCCTGCCGCCGAGCAGCTGCGGCAGCTCGTCCAGGTCGACGTACACGAGCGCCAGCCGGTGGCGAAGCTCGCGGCGGGGCTGCGCGCGGCGGTGGCGCACGGTGCCCTCGTAGATGCAGCTCGCCGTCACAGCCGTGCTCCGAAGTGCTCGGCGACGCGCACGGCGCTGCGCACGCCGTCCTCGTGAAAGCCCCAGCCCCAGTACGCGCCGCAGTAGTGGGTGCGGTTGCGCCCACTGATCTCCTCGTGCCGGCGCTGCGCGGCGACGCCCGCGGCGGTGTAGACGGGGTGCGCGTAAGAGATCGTGCGGATCAGCTTCGCGGGATCGATCTCGGCGGTTCGGTTGAGCGTCACGCACAGCTCGCGCTCGGCGCGCAGCGATTGCAGGCGGTTCATGTGGTAGGTGATCGCCACCCCGCTCTCTGGGACCCCGCTCTCGCCATCCGCGCTCGCGCCCTGGCTCGGCGGGCGCAGGTGGTAGTTCCAGCTCGCCCACGCGCGCCTGCGCCGTGGCAGCATGCGCACGTCTGTGTGCAGCGCCGCCTCGTTGCGCTGGTAGGGGATCGCCCCCAGGATCTCGCGCTCGCCTGCGCCGGCGTCGGCCAGCAGCGTCAGCGCCTGGTCGGAGTGCGTCGCCAGCACGAGCTCGTCGAAGCGCTCGTCTTGGCGACCGCGCGCCCTCACGAGCACGTGGTCGTCGTGGCGCTCGACCGAGTCCACCGGGGTGCGCAGCCGCAGCCGCTCGCCGAGGGGCTCGACGAGCGCGCGCACGTAGCGCACCGACCCGCCGGGGATCGTGCGCCAGCGCGGGCGTCCGAAGAACGAGAGCATCCCGTGGTTGGCGAAGAACTGAACGAGGAACCGCGCCGGGAAGCTCCAGCGCTGGCTCGGGTCCGCCGACCACACCGCCGCGACCTGCGGCACGATCAGCCGCTCGATGAACGCTCGCGAGAACCGCTGTCGCTCGAGCCACTCGCCGAGCGAGGGGTCCTCGCGTTCCTGGCTCAGAAGCTCGCGGGCGGCGCGGTTGAAGCGGACGAGGTCGGCGACCATGCGCTGAAAGCGCGGGCTGAGTAGGTGGGCGGGCTTGGCGTACAGCCCGAGCGCGGAAGCGCTGCTGTACTCGAAGTCCCCCGCGCCGTCGCTGACGCTGAAGCTCATCGTGGATCGCTGCCAGCCGATCGACAGGCGCGCGAGCAGTCGCTCGAAGCCGGGGTAGTTGCGGTCGTTGAAGACGACGAAGCCGGTGTCTACGTGATGCGTCTCGTTGGGCGTGTCCACGCGCACGGTGTTCGCGTGGCCGCCCGCGTGGTCGCTCGCCTCGAACACCACCACGTCGTGCGCCTCGTGCAGCAGATGCGCGACGAGCAGGCCGGACACTCCCGCGCCGACGACCGCGATCCTCATCTCAGCGGTCCCTATACATGCAGTACTTACTCATGGCCATCGATACGCACGCGCGCGCTCGGGGGATCACCTTACGCTCGCTCGAGGCCGGAGGCCGTTCTAGTGTTCCCCACTATGACGCTGGAGCGACGGCTGATAATTGTTGGGATGGTCGGGATCGTACTGGTCCTCGGCGCCGGGGTCTCGGATTTTCTCACCGGTAGCTTCTGGGAGCGCCACGCGCTGCTGACATCGCTGGTGGCGAACCTGCTGGTGGTCGCGTTGACGGTCGTCGTGGTTAATGAGGTTCTCGAACGGCGCGGACGCCGGCGCTGGAACCTGCTCGCCCAGAGTGTGCTTTTCGCGCTTCTGCAGAGCGCTCGCGCGACGTGGACGGCGCTCGTCGAGGTGCTGGGGCTGGGAGAGGTACACAGCGGCTCCGTCGAGCCCCTGCTGAGTGCGGCGAGCGTCGCGCGCGATCTTCCGCGCACCTCCGCTGCGATCGACGAGCTACTCGCCGCGCCCGAGCGTCGCGCACAGCTCCAGAGCCTGTGCGCGGCCCTCAGCGAGCACGCCTCGGGTGTGATCGCCAGATGGGCGCCTGTGATGGTGAGCGCGGGACCCTACGCCGAGGTGCTCGACCGGCATGTGGAGTTGTCTGGTCGCCTGCAGTGGCTGAGCGACGTGCTCGCCCACAACGAGCCGCTTGAGGGACAGAGCGCACGCAGTCGCACGCTTGTGCGCAGCAGCGTGGCGGCCGAGCGCGCGGACGAGTTCGGCAGCGACGACTGGCTTCGCGGGCAGATCCTCGCGGTCATCGCGCTCGCCACCGAGCTCGACTACCGCTCGCGCGAGGACGCGTACGCGCTGGTGCCGATGAGCTGGTGGGCGCAGCGCACCGCCGGGCTGGCCGAACGGGAGCCGCCCGCGGGCCGCTGAGTCCTCGCAAGGAGGGCTACCCTTTGGCGGCCAAGCAGCGCCGAGCGAAAGGAGCGCAGATGAGCAACCGCACGTTTGTGGTCGGGGTGGGGATGTCGAAGTTCGACAAGCCGGGCACCAAGGAGGGCGACTACCCCGAGTGGGTGCTGGAGGCGGGTTCGCGTGCGCTCGCCGACGCGGACATCCCTTACGAGTGCGTGCAGCAGGCGTTCGCCGGCTACTGCTACGGCGACTCGACGTACGGCCAGCGGGCGATCTACGGGCTCGGACTGACGGGCATCCCGGTGGTCAACGTCAACAACAACTGTTCGACCGGCTCCAGCGCGCTGTTCCTCGCCCGCCAGGCGGTCAAGGGCGGCCTGGTCGACTGCGCGCTGGCGGTTGGCTTCGAGAAGATGGAGCGTGGCTCGCTGGGGATGAAGTACACCGACCGCACGCCGGCGATGGACAAGCATATGACGCGCATGTTCGAGATGCGCCCGCCGGAGCAGTCTCCGTTCGCGCCGCAGATGTTCGGAAACGCCGGGCGCGACCACATGCAGAAGTACGGCTCGACGCCCGAGCACTACGCGTGGATCGGCTGGAAGAACCACAAGCATTCGGTCAACAACCCCTACGCGCAGTTCCAGGACGAGTACTCGCTGGAGGACATCAGGGCAGCGAAGATGATCCACGACCCGCTGACCAAGCTGCAGTGCTCCCCCACCTCCGACGGCGCCGCCGCCGCGATCGTCGCGAGCGAGCGCTTCGTCGACGAGCACGACCTGTGGCAGCAGGCAATCGAGATCGCCGGCCAGGCGATGGTCACCGATCTGCTGAGCACTTTCGACGAGAGCGCCGACTGCATCAAGATCGTCGGCTACGACATGAGCAGAGAGGCCGCGCGCCAGGCCTACGAGGAGGCGCAGGTGGGGCCTGACGAAGTCCAGGTGATCGAGCTGCACGACTGCTTCAGCGCGAACGAGCTGATCACCTACGAGGCGCTCGGGCTAGCGGAGGAGGGCCATGGGCACGAGCTCGTCGACGCCGCCGATACGACCTACGGCGGACGCTGGGTGGTCAACCCGTCCGGCGGGCTGATCTCCAAGGGCCACCCGCTCGGCGCGACCGGGCTGGCGCAGTGCAGCGAGCTTTGCTGGCAGCTGCGCGGCCAGGCCGGGGCGCGTCAGGTCGACGGCGCGCAGGTCGCGCTGCAGCACAACATCGGGCTGGGCGGCGCAGCGGTCGTGACGGTGTACAAGCCCACCGGCTGACGCGAACGACCGGGTGGTGCCAGCGCGGGGACGGACGAGCGCTCGAGCGCTCAGTCCTCGCGCACGTAGCCGATGTGCTCGGTCTGAACGAAGATCGGATCGTCCGTGTCGGCGGCGGTCAGCGCGAGCCACCCCGGGGGCGCCAGGATGATCCCGCCCGGGTTCCTGATGCCGTCCTTGGAGGCGACTATGCGGGCGAGGACGTCGTCGACCTCCTCGGAGACGCTCGTCTCCCTACCGCCCAGCAGGATGCGCGCCATGAACGTTCCTTTTCAGTCGTGGGGCTTCCAGACGCTCGCTCTTGCGGGCGAGCGTCCAAAGGTAGATTACCGATCTGGTGAGGAATGTGGACGAACCGCGCTCCTGAGTTAGCAGCCAGCTTCGATGGCGCTGATCAACTCGACCATGCTCACGTCGAGGGCGCCGGCCACCCGTCGGACGGTGTCCCACCCCGGCGTCGTGTGCGCCAACTCGATCCGCGCGAGCGCACTGGCGGTGACCCCCGCGCGGAAGGCAAGCGCTTCGCGGCTGATCCCGCGCTCCTCGCGCATCCGCCGCAACGTGGCCGCGAGCGCCGGGTCGGGGGTCGAGGACCGGCTCATTCGGTGTGCGGCGAGGGCCTTCGCTCGACCGGAACCCATAGGCCGGCGACGAGGTCGTCGAGCGAGACGCCGAGACCGTCTGCGAGGATCAGCAGGGTGGTCAGTCGCGGCTCGACGATGCCCTGCTCGATTTTGCCGATCTCGGTTCGATGCAGGCCGGTCGCGTCGGAAAGCCGTTCCTGCGAGCAGCGCGGTGTCTTCGCGAGACGCAGGCGCCGAACGTTGGCCCCGAAGCCCGCGAGAAACCTGGCGAGCTCCGCCTTGTACGCCTCCGTCGTGCTCATCTCCCCACTCTTCCTGCCGCCGCGCAGGATTGCGAGAGATGTCCGTCAGCCACTCGGTTGAGTGCCCGATGAACGACTGCCACTTGAGCGACCGCCTGACATCTGTCTGCAAGTCCAATCGATGCCAGACCTGCGTCGAGGATGCCAATCGATACACTCCAGTCCATACGAACATATGTTCGCATAATCGCCCGGCCGGTGTGTATTGGCGACACGTGGGCGGCGCGCCGCGATGAGCGGCGTCGGCGGCGAGCAGCCGGTCCTACTGAGCGTCGATTTCGAGGACTGGCATCAGCTCGTGCGCCGGCGTGTCGGCGCCGGCGACTGGCGCGAGAGGACGCCGGCGCTCGAGCGCCAGACGCAGACGCTGCTGGCGCTGCTGGACGAGCTCGGCGTGCGGGCCACGTTCTTTATCCTGGGGATGGCCGCCCGCTCCTACCCGTCGCTCGTGCAGGCGCTCGCCAGCCGCGGTCACGAGGTCGCCTGCCACGGTGATCAGCATCAGCCTGTGCACAGCCTCACGCCGCGCGAGTTCGCCGCCGACCTGCAAGCCTCGCGCAGCACGATCGAGCAGCTGACCGGACGCGCCCCGATCGGCTACCGAGCGCCGGCGTTCTCGATCACCGCCTCGGCGCGATGGGCGTATGAGGTGCTCGCGGCGGAGGGCTTCGCCTACGACTCGAGCCAACACGACTCGCCGCGCATCCGCGGGCGCATCGCCTCCGACGGCGGCGAGCCGCACAGGCTTGAGCTCGACGACGGGGTCGGCCTGTGGGAGTTTCCGCTGGCCGTGTGGCGCGTCGGCAGCGCCCGGCTGCCCGTCGGCGGAGCGTCCTACTGGAGCGTGCTGCCCACGGCGCTGGTGCTGCATGGGCTGTCGAGCGCGGGGCCGATGGCGGGGGTGTACCTGCATCCCCACGAGCTCGACCCGCAGCCGCTGCGCGCACGGTTGGCACGCGGCGCGACGGTCTCGCAGTGGGCGCACGCGAGCGTGCGGGCGATGCAGCGCAACAGGGCGCGCCGACGAGCGGCAACGGTCCTGCGGGCGATCGCCAAGCGCAGCCCGCTGATCACATATGGTGAGGCGTATGCCCAGCTCAGCGGCCGCTCCGGCGCGGGTTCGTGATCGCTTTCGCTCGAAGGCGCAGGCGTTCGACGACCTGTACGAGGACGAGCGCCCACTGGCTCGGTGGCTGCGACCGGGCCTGTTCCGGCGGCGCGAGCTGGCGGCGGACACGGTCCGCGCGTACGGCTCGCCACGTGTCGTGGACGTCGGCTGCGGCTCCGGGCGGATAGGCGAGTTCGCGCTGGAGGCGGGCGCCGCACGCTATCTCGGGATCGACTTCTCCGAGCCGATGATCGAGCTCGCCCGCGCGCGCCTGCAGCGCTTCGACGATCGCGCCGAGGTGGTGGTGGACGACTTCCTCGCCGCGCCGATCGACGGTGCCTTCGACGTTGTGCTCGCGCTCGGCCTGTTCGACTACCTGCCCGAGCCCCATCGCTTTACCCGGCGCATGCTCGAGCTGTGCGCGCCGGGGGGATGCGTGGTCGCATCGTTTCCGAGCTGGTCGTTGATCAAGGGTCCGATCCGCAAGGTTCGCTACGAATGGATCGGCGACTGCCCGATCTTCAACTACAGCCGCCGGGGGCTCGAGATGCTGTTCGGCGCGAGCGGGTTCGAGCCGGTGGAGATCCAAAGCCCGGGCCGCAGCGGATACCTGGTGCGGGCGTATCGGCCGTAGCGACGCATTAGGAGGTCCGTTTATCTCCACGTGGTGGCGTCGGTCTTCGGCGCGGAAGCTGGACCCCTGTGTGCTACTTTGCAGACGCACGGTCTTGCAACCATCGGTTGCACATCAACGGAAGGAGCCAGCGTGGCCGCTGACAGCGTCGAACGAGAGATCCTGATCGAGGCGCGCCCAGAGGTTGTCTGGGGTGTGATAACCGAACCCGCGCAGATCAGCCGCTGGTTCAGCGACGAGGCGGAGGTGCAGGCGCGCGCCGGTGCGGACGGCTCGCTCACGTGGAAGCCAGGAGGCCGCGGCGGAGCCAAGGAATTTGACGCGATCGTGCCGATTCGGGTCGTGGAGGCCGAACCGTTCCGCCGCTTCTGCTTTCGCTGGAACCATCCGCAGGGCGCGGGACCGGATGAGAACAACTCGGCGCTGGTCGAGTTCATCCTCATCGAGGAGGCCGAGGGGACACGGTTGAGGGTCGTCGAGAGCGGCATCGAAGCCGTGACGCATGACGAGAAGAGCCACGGCCGGTACCTCGAAGACCACGAGCACGGCTGGGAGAAACATCTCGGCGAACTGCTCGATTACGTGGCCTCGCCACGCGGGACGACGCGTTGATGGCCACCGCGGTCGCCGAGGACGACGCCCTGTGGGCGGCGGTGGCCGATCCCACGCGCCGGCGTGTGCTCGACGCGCTGCTCGAGCAGGGCGAGGCGACCACCACGACGCTCGCGGCTGGGCTGCCGGTCACCCGACAGGCTGTCGCCAAGCACCTGGTCGTGCTGAACCGTGTCGGTCTGGTGGCGGGCCGGCGGCGCGGCCGGGAGGTGCGCTACGCGATTCGGCCCGAGCGGCTGGACGACGCCGCCGAAGCGATGGCTCGCGTGGCCGCGCAGTGGGACAGGCGCCTGGCACGAATCAAGCGGCTCGCCGAGTCCGTACAGGCCGAAGCCGGGATCGACCTCTAACACCGACAAGGAGAAGGCAATGACCGATCACACGACCGGAACCCGTGAGGAGTACCTCTCGGCGCGGCTCGAGCTGCTCGACGCCGAGAAGGAGCTGACGCGACGCGGCGATGAGCTGGCTCGGCTGCGACAGGACCTGCCGTGGGTTCCGATCGACAAGGAGTACCGCTTCGAGACGGACGAGGGAGCCGCGTCGCTCGCCGACCTCTTCAAGGGCCGCTCGCAGCTGCTCCTCTACCACTTCATGTTCGGCCCCGACTTCACCGCAGGGTGTCCGTCCTGCTCGGCGATCGCGGACGGCTTCTCCGGCTCGGTGGTGCACCTGGCCAATCACGACGTCGCATTCACAGCGGTGTCACGAGCCCCGCTGGCAAAGCTACAGGCCTACAAGCGGCGGATGGGCTGGAGCTTCCCGTGGGCGTCCTCGTTCGGGAGCGACTTCAACTATGACTTTCACACATCGCACACCGAGCAGGAATGGCGGTCGGGCGCCGTCGAGTACAACTTCCGCACCGCTGATTTCCGGCCGTCCGAGGAGAGCCCCGGACTCATCGAGATCGCGTCGGGCGCCGGCACGGATCCCGTGACCTTCAGAAAAGAGGGGCCGGGCATGAGCGCGTTCGCCCTCGAGGATGGCGTCGTGTACCACACCTACTCGGCCTACGGACGAGGCGTCGACGGCCTCTGGGGCATGTACTCGTGGCTCGACCGCGCCCCGCTCGGGCGCAACGAGACCGGCATCTGGTGGCGCCGCCACGACGAATACGAAGTCGGTTGAGCCGCGGCTCAGCTACCAACCACGACTGCTCTAGATCAAGGTCGACCGGAGCGTCACGATCCCGGCCTCGCTGGTCGATGCTGACAGCGACAGCGACAGCGGGTGGCTGCGCGACGCGTGCGTGACGTCCTTGCGCCCGGTCCGGTCGAGCGCGATCGTCGTCTCGTCGCTCGCGCCGGCGGCGAGGTCGTAGTTGTGCGTGCCGAGCAGGATCACGACCTTCTTGGTGACCTCGTGCCCGTGCAGCTTGACCTTCGTGTGCAGCGTCACGGAAAGTGCAAGCTCGCCCCTGCACGGCGCGCCGGCGCAGCTCAGCTTCACCGTCGCGGTCCCCTTGTGCTTGTTCACGCTGAAGCCCGAGAGTGTGATCGCGGGCTTGGCGACCGGCGTCGCAATCGTCGACGTCGGCGTGACGGCTGGGGCGGGAGTCGCCGACGTCGGCGTGAGGGCCGGGGCGGGAGTCGCCGACGGTGTAGTCACCGTGAAGGCGAGCGAGGGGCTGCCGTCGGTGCCGTACGCGATGATCGACGTGGCACCGGGAGCGACCGGCGGGACCGTGAGAGTGATCGAAGTGTTGCTCTGCGCGGTTATCGTCGCCGCGGCGCCGGCGACGGTGACCCCTGTGACGCCGACCAAGTTCGTGCCGGTCAGCGTCACCGAGCTGCCCGCCAAGCCGGAGCCGGGCGAGGCTGAGGTGAGGGTCGGCGGAGCGTACTGGTAGGCACCGACGTCGCAGTCGCTCGATCCGGGCTGCGGCCGCACGATCCCGCGCTGGTCGGTCGGTTCGCAGATGCCGGACGGCGCGAAATTACGCGCGTCGCTGCTGCTCGAGATGGCGACCGTCTGGGTCGGTCCGCCGTTCCAGGCAAGCGAGTCCAGCCCGATCGCGCCCGCTCCTTTGTCGATGCTGCTTTTCCCGGAGGTGTCGCTGAAGCAGCTGTTGCCCGCGACGACGTTGTAGGCGCCGTCGTTGATCGCGGCGCCGTTGGTATCGCATTCGTCGGCAAGGATCGATGCTCCGACCGTGACTTCGCTGGCGACCGGCGTGCCCAAGACGATGTCGAAAGAGTTGTCGGAGAAAGTCGAAAAGACGACTGCGACCGACCCCGTGCTTTCGGCGACGAGAGCGTCGGCCTCGCCGTTAACTGTCGACTCATCGATCAGGGCGCCGCTCGCACCGGCGACACGGACCCCGGCACTGAGAGAGAGCAAGCTGTTTTCGATGCCGCTGATCGTCGAGTGTTCGACGGTAATCTCGCCGCCGTCGCCGTCGATGCCCGTCACGAATTCGGGGATGTGCTCAATAGTGCTGTCGTCCAAGACTAGCCCGCCACTGGTCGCGCTGAGCAGCGCTTCGTCGGCGGCGGGGGCGCCGTTGACGAGCACCTCGTCGAGCACGGTTTCTTCGTCGCCCGCCTGGAGTACGTCGGCGCCGTTGCCGCCGCCGTTTTCGAGCGTCATGTTCTCGATCTTGACCGGGAAGTCGCGGCCGATCGTGAAGACCGGTTTCGTGCCGCCGCCATCCATGATCGTGCTGGCGCTACCGGCGCCATCGAAGACCAGCATGCTCGGCTGGCCCTGGTTGACGTTGTAAACGCTGTCGCTGTAGGTGCCCGCGGCGAGGCTGATCACGACGTCGTCGTTGTTGAGGCTGCCGTCGTTGGACTGGTGCAGGGCGAGCGAAAGCGCGCAGGAGGGCTGGCCGACCTGACAGTCGGAGGAGCCGACCGTCGTATCACCACCGCTTGGCACCGCGTAGAGCATTACTTCGGTCGCGCCGAACGCGGGTCGGCAGTATTTCGCACAGCGGGAGTAAAGCACAGCAGCAAACGACAGAGCTGGAGCGGGGTCTAGCGGGTCCAAGCTGGCGCGACCGCTAGAGACTGCGGGACGCCTGTGCGGCTACCGAGCATCCTGCGCAGCGCGAAGCTCATGCAGCATCGCGTCGCGACGACTCCGTCTGCGCTGAGCCTTCTTCGCCGACGACAGCTTGTGGGGCTTGCACAGCAGACAACCGGCGCGACGCTGCTTGGGTCGGCGTCGCTTGTGATTAGCCATACCTCCACGATTGTAGACGTTCGTCTGCTAGTCCTTGCTGGATGGCGCTGATCCCACTGGGCCATCCCCCAGGATCAGCTTCTTCTACGGCATCGCGATCACGATGTATTTCTACGATCACGAACCGCCTCATTTTCATGCCCAATATGCGGGCACCACGCGGTGATCGCGATCGGGAACGGAGAAGTGCTGGTCGGTGATCTGCCGACTCGGGCGCTCAAACTCGTGGCGGAGTGGGCCGGTCTGCACCGCGGCGAGCTCGAAACCGACTGTGCGCGCGCAAAGGGTGGCGGCACCCCTGAGCCGATCGATCCGCTGCCGTAAAATGAGGCGATGGACTTCGTGAGGGTCACGTCCGCGCAGGTGCTCGGCTACTACCGGCTGAGGATCGGCTTCAGCGATGGCAGCTCGCGCGATGTCGATCTCACAGGCGAGCTGCATGGCCCCATCTTTGAGCCACTTGTCGATCCCGACTTCTTTGCGCAGGTTCGCGTGGACGACGGGCTGGGGACCGTTGTGTGGCCCAACGGAGCGGACCTCGATCCCCTCGTGCTGCACGGCGATTTCGAGCCGGCGTCACGCTTCGTTCATCGCTGATCGGACCGCCGCGATCAGCTGCGAGCGGGGGCACCCGCAGATAGTTGTCAGTGGAGACGGTGGTGTGTGGTTGACGGTGGGAATCGAACCCACGCAACGTTCCCGCCGTGCGCTTCGCGGCGATCATCGCCCACCCGAAGCGCAGCGACCTTCCGCCAAGCGCCACGACAGCAGTTCGCCGACAACGCGAAGAGCCGGGCACTATGACAGCTCGGCTTCCGCGGACCCGTAGCACGAGTCGGTAGGACGAGGCTGGCGTGTCGCCAACGACACGTAGTCACCTATGTGGTCAGGGGGCCGGGAGCGTTTGTTCTCCCGGCACTATCCTCTTCAACGGCATCGCCTCATCCCAACGCTGTCGGTAGACATCGGCAAGCCGAGTAACGTCTCTCATCCCTTCCAAGAAGACCGCTGTGATCACAGATGTACGCTGACGCCGTGCGAAGTAAGTAGCGATCTTTGGCCTATGCCCGTCACAGGCGATCGTCATGTGTCGATTGTGGCGCCACGGGTCGATCATGCGGCAATCGAGCCGATCTCCGTATTCTTCATAGAGCTTCTCGGCTTCGATATCGAAGGCCAACAAGAGCCGGATCGATGTTTGCTCGCTTAGCATGGAAAGCACCGGCTCCCGAAGCAGCCAGTCACCCGTCTCAGAGCTGATGTCGACATGGTCATCGGGCCGCAAATCCTTGAGAATCAGCCATGTATACGCTTGCAGCGAAGTCGCTGTTGGGAGGGTGGATGGACACCTGAAGGCCTTCGAGCAAACCCGGTCATCCTGCATATGCTGCTCGAATTCGGACTCATCCTGCAACCCATTGAAAGTCTCTGCGAGAAGATTGAGATCCGAGTCGTCGTAGCCGTTCTTTACCCTCAAAAGAACGTGGTGAGCCAATCTCACAGGGTCAAACGGATGCAGACACTGTATGTCCGGCCTCGATACAGACCCGGAAGATCCTTCCGCTGCCCCGCGAAGCTCTGCGCGCAGATTCACTTGACTGAGAAGAATGTCCGGGACTTCGTCACTCTCTTCGAGACCTGCCGCAGAACATAGTTCTGCCCAGTCCTCCGCGCCCACGCCTCTCTTGCTTCGACGGCCAAACAGCTCGTAATATCGAGCTGGTCGATCTTCGACCAGAGGCACAAGCGACAGCAGCCCTCGCCCCTTCGCGCCAGCGAAGGCCAGCTCCAATATCGCACGACGCCAAGCGTAGTCAAGAAGATCCCGCTCTGCCCACCCTTCCGTTTTCGCCCACTCACTATGCAGTGCATTTGGACCGAGTAGTTGGGCAACGGCTTCATGTCGCCGCACGGACCGGAACTGAACTAGCTTGCCAAACGATCCTGGTGCGGTGCCAGTCGGCAGACCGCTCGTGTCTGCAACTCGTTCGATGGTCGCGCTCAGTTCCTTCAGCAGCTCGTCACAGCCAGCTTCCCACGCATTGCACTCGTGCAACCACGGATACCGGTCACCAGCCTCGCGTTTCTGTGCGTCCCTACGCTCAGCCTTAGATACCCCCCGCTCCCTTGCGATCTTGTCGCCCACCCGCCAGTGGACCGGCTTCCGGCTAAGGTTGAAGACATCGAGCTGCTGGGGAATGCGAAGGAATCGCTGAAGATCGAAGCTCGCGAGACCGGATCCGATGTTCGCAACCACGCAATGCTCCGTGTGCAGAAGCTCCTCAACGACACGCGCGATTCGTTGGGGTATTGAGTAGTACGAGTCCGGGGTAAAGCGGAGGCTGTCGGGCTCGCTGGCCGTCCCATGCAGCTTGACGTACAGCGGGACGTAATCATTCGCGCTCGGGTCCGCTTGGAGGTTGCGACAGTCGCGCTCCGAGACCACCTGCTTGTACTCACGCTCATCCATCTCGTCATCGAGGGACTGATCGAGCAATTCATCAAAATTGAGGCTAATTATGGCATCGAGGTATCGATGCTTGAGCAAGTGTGCCAAAAGCTCATAACCTAGTAGCGTAGGATGCTGAATGTGGTACTTCTCTGAAATCGTGTCGCGGACCTGGCGCGCCGCCGCAGGCGTTCGGCTTAGCGCGATAAGGCGGGTCTCAAACGCCTTCCGCTTGAGATTGTTCACCAGCTTGAGACGATCCAGCTCCGCCTCGTCGCGCGTGAATTGCTTCTCGAGCTTAGTCGCCAGATCACGGCCGCGCTCGAGAAGTGGGGCGCTAGCGCCGGCTCCCACAACGGCGATGCAATGCATTTCTCGCTCGACGAGATCGGCTCGGTAGGAGGTCTCTGGAAGCTCCTCTGCGAGGAGGTCGCGGACAGTGCCATCGGGCACCGATATGCGAACATGGCGAGCGACGAGCATCGTAGCGAGCAGCTCTACATTACCCTCACGCGCCGGATGGCCGGCATGCCCCATTGATTGAATCTTATCAGACCATCCGAATCATGTTGCTCGCCGTGCTGGTTAGGCGCCCCCCTCGGTCCGTCGACAAAGAAGCACGCAGCGTCCCGCCGTGAGGCGAATTGACGGCAGAGGCATTCCCATGCCAGGCAACCGCCGGCTACGCCCGTAGCGGTTCAGCATCAGCAGTAGTCAGCGCCTTCGGCCTCCAACTCGGCGTGCAGTTTGGCGCCGCTCTCGTAGAGCGCGCGCACACGAGGATCGCGCAACGAGCGCTCGAAATCCCGCTCGTCAATCACGATCAACGCCTGCTCAAGCACGTTGTTCATCTCGTCCTCGTCGTGCGATGCAGCCATAGAGCCAGCGTACCGTGCGCCAGCCCGGTCGACTGCTTGCCTGCGCTGACGGACTGCTGCGACGTAGCGTGCGACCATGACGGTTATGACGACGACCGAGTTGCACGAGCTGGTGGACGGTCTGCCGACGACACGCTCAACGGAGCGGCGGTGCTGCTCCGCAGCCTCACCGAGCGCAGGATCGACTCCGACCAGGCATGGTTTTTGGACGCTGGACTGGCTTTCTGGCGAGCTTGAAGCCGACCGCGAGGCGCAGAGCGATCCTGGCGTCGTATACCAGGATGCCGAGTCCTTCAAGGCCGCGCTACACACCGCGCGCAGCGGGTAGCGCTGTTAGTGGCCAGGCTCTGCCACCGGATCGACGATCGTCACGCCTGCGGCATTGAAATCGCGTTGATTAAGGGTCACGACCGCGAGATCGTGCGCCAGCGCAGTCGCGGCAATCAAGCTGTCCTTTATCGGCATCGCGCGCCCTTTCGCGCGGAGTGTCGCTAGCAGCTCGGCCCAGCGCAGACCCGTCGACGCCTCCCACGGGATGCACTGCAACCTCTGCACTCCGTCCTCGAACCAGCGCTCCAGCCGGCTTCGGCGACGGCCGCGCGGGAGCAGCAGGATGCCGAAACGGATCTCGCCCAGGATGATCGGATCGACCGCGACCTCGGGCTCGTTGTGCCCAAGCCACTCGACAACACGCTCGTCCGGGGCGGGCTTGGTCGCCTCCGAGAGGACGTTCGCGTCAACCAGAAAGCGCGCCATACGATCAGCTAGAGCGAGTCGGTCGACTCCGACTCAATCTCCACGAACCAACCGCCCTCCGGACACGACCGCAGCCAGTCAACCAAGCCGCGGTTCGGCGGCGGCGTCAGCCGAGTGAGCCGGTACTCGTCAGGGCCAACCCGGTCGACCTCGAACTCCTCGCCCGCTTTGATGTCATCGGCGGCACGAAGCTCCGCGGGGAGAACGATCTGACCCTTTGTGGAGATGGTTGTACGCATATCGTAAGATAGTATCTTACCAGACTGGGTATCGATCTTCCGCAAGTGCCGTAGCAAGCAAGCAGACGGGTCGCGATCTACGAGGTTGAGGCGACCAAAGAGCCATCTGATGCCTAGTCCCCTCAGCCGTCCCCTTGGAGACGGCGGGACTCCGCCGCCGAGCATACCCCGTACCCAGTGCGCTACGGTGCCCACCGGCCCGAACACTGATCATCAACTGGAATACGCACAAGGAAGGCGCGAGGATGCGGATCTACCCACGCGGAGCCGAGTGGCGCAAGTGGGATCTCCACGTCCACGCACCCGGCACCAAGCAAAACGATGGCTACGGTACCCCTGCACCGTGGGATGAGTATTGCCGAATCATCGAGGAGTCAGACGTCACGGTGATCGCGATCACCGACTACTTCTCGCTCGATAGCTACTTCCAGTTCGTAAAGGAACACCACCAGCGCTACCCCGAAAGCGAAAAGGTGTTCCTCCCCAACCTCGAGCTACGCCTGAACGAGACCGTCAACGCCAACCAGGACGAGGTGCATATGCACCTCCTCTTCCGCCCCGACCTGACCCAGGAGACCGCGAAGCGACTGCTCGACCGTCTGCAAGTCCAGCACCGCGAACGCACCGGGCGCTGGCGCACCTGTTCTGAGCTGGAGACCGAACAGGACTACGCCTCCGCGACCGTCAGCCGCCAAGACATCAAGGAGGCCATCACCTGGGTGTTCGGCGACCGGGAGCCCGCCGAAGAGTCCGTGTTGATCCTAGTGCCCGCCAACAACGACGGGATCCGCGCCCGAGACAGCCAACGGAAGAAACAGCTCGCCGACGAGATCGAGCGCGATTGCCGCGCGCTATTCGGCGGCCAGGCAAACCGTGACTACTTCCTGAGAATCGACCGCTACGAGACCGATACGCCGGCGCCCGCGAAGCCTGTGTTCGCGGGCAGCGACGCGCACACCCTCAAAGACCTCGCAGAGTGGCTTGGCAAGACGGTGAGCACACCGTCCCAGCACAAGGAGACTACGTGGATCAAGGCCGACCCAACCTTCGATGGGCTCACCCAGACACTTGTCGAGCCCGCCGAACGGGTCCGCATTCAGGCCAGAAAACCCGACTCCAAGGAGCCCTACAAGATCATCGACCGGATCCACTTCGACGGGACCAACGAGTTCCCGACGGAAATCGTGCTGAACCAAAACCTTGTCTCGATCTATTGGAAGCCGCTCATCTGGCAAGTCCGCACTACTCGCTTACATCGCCCACGCGATCAACCCACAGGCCACACTCGCGGAGCAGGAAGCGGTGCAGCCAAATATTAAGCCCGAAAAGCTCGGGCCCGCCGCCGGCAAGACCTGGACCGACGTCGATCACATCAAATGCATCGTCGAGTGGACCGCTCCTAGCGAGCACACTGGACAGGTGATTTACATCCCCCAGAACTCGCTGCACGCAATCAGCCAACGCCCGCACGCGATCACCGCGAAGATCGCTCCCGCAGTGTTCCGCCTCGACCCAGAGTTCCAGGTCGCCCACGAAAAGGCCGGCGGCGAGACACGTGACGCCAATGAACGCATCCGAGACGCAACCCGCCTCTGGTTTGAGCTGACCGACCAACTGCGCACAGCGGAGCAGCAACTGCGTGAGATCGGGGACAAGGAGGCGATCGAACAGACCCGCACTCAGCTACAGACCAAGATTGAACAGTTGCAGCAGGCCTCGTCGCTGAGCGAACAGGAGACCTCCGAATACCAAAAGCTGACCACTCGCCTACAGGAGATCCAGGCACAACTCACCGCGCTCAGCGACGACACGCACAGGCTCGACACATTCCTGACCGAAGACGAGACGGGGGAGATCCGCAGCTACCGTCTCGCTAGTAACGTCCGAGTCTCCGTCGGCCTGACGCCCGACACCTCCGCGCTGCCCGAACCGCTTCAGACACAGGCGCGCGATTTGCTCGATGAGACCAAGCATGACCTCACCAGCCGGTTGCAGACCTTGCTGGCCGAGCAACGAGACACGTTTGAGCGGGAGCGAGGCGAGCTGGCGGCTGAGGACACCCAACTGCGGGAGAAGAACAGGACGCTGATCGAGAAGAGCGCTGCCAACACGGAGATCGAGACCCTGATCCAAGACCGGCAAACCCAGGACCAGGCACTCCAGCGAATCTCCCGCAAGACGAGCGATATCAAACAGCTCACGGACAGCCGCGCCGCCCAGGTCGCGTTGATCGGAGCCGAGTCGGCGAGGCGCGCCACTGCACTGGAAGCTCTGGAGGAGCGCTTCGGACGGCGCGAGCATACCCTCGATGAGATGCGCTTCGGCCTCGAACAAGCCAACGATGGGAACGCTCTCGCCGCGCTCGCCGCCCGATTTAACCAACAGCGCGTCGGGCCCTTCATCGACCGCACCCCCTACAAGCACCTCCTGATCGATGCCGCACAAGAGAAACCCGGCGAACTCCTTGCGGCGCTGAACGACGGCACGCAGGCCGTAATGAAAGGTGAGAACACACGGGATCTCGCCGCCGACGTGCTCACTGCCACGCCAGAGCAGCGCTTCTACGCGGAGATGGAAGACGATCGCATTGGCGGGTTCCGCGACTCCTCGATGACCCCGGGCAAGCAGGCACTGTTCGCGCTCACCCTAATCCTGCACGAGTCAGACCACGCCTGGCCGCTACTGATCGATCAGCCCGAGGACGACCTCGACAGTCGTTCGGTCTACCAGCAGCTCGTCGGCTACCTGACTGCCCGCAAGGCCGAACGGCAGATCATCATGGTGAGCCATAACGCGAACCTCGTGATCGGTGCCGACAGCGAGCAGATCATCGTCGCTAACCGCCACGGCGACGACCGCAGGAACCCCGAGGGGCAACTGTTCGCCTACCGTTCCGGTTCGCTTGAGTACAGCCAGCCCAAGGACGAGAGCGACCAGCTCGTACTGGACAGCTGCGGGATCCGCGAGCACGCGTGCGAGCTGCTCGACGGCGGGGAAGAGGCGTTCCGAAAGCGCAAAGCCAAGTACAAGCTGTGAGCCAGGCCACGTAGAGACTCCCAAACAGCAGTAGATCGCGCGCCCTTACGCGCGAAACGAGAGAAGACCCCGGCGCCACTTGGCTGCCTGGGGCCTTCTGAAGACGGAGCGGGATTTGAACCCGCGGCGCGAGACCTGTCACAGCCCCCGCTCTACCTGACTGAGCTACCCGTGCACATTAGATTGTAGCGACCAAATCTGCGGCGAGAACTATGCAGGAATCCAGTTTCACGTCAGGCGCTAGGCCAACCGCCGACGCGAGGCGTGGTCACTCCACGATCAGACCTTCCGCGCGCAGAATGATCGTGCTTGGCGTCCCGCCGAGGCCGTGGGCCAGCGCGATCATCAAGTCGTAGTCGGGGTCGAGCTTCCCGGCTTCAAGCGCGAGCAGCTTCTCGACCGTGATGTCAGCGGCAGCGGCGAGGTCGTCCTGGTCGACGCTCTTCTTTTCGCGCAGTTCGCGGATTGCTCGGCCAAGGTTGGCGAGACTGGTGTTACCGTCCATCGCGGGCTCCGTTCGGGTCTGGGGCGGGCGATCAGAGCAGAACTCAGGCGCGACCGCAAGAGGCGAGAACGAGCCAAGCCACGGCCGCATGCAGTTTCGCCGGCCGGGACGGGCGAGGCGTCGGGGGATGATGATGGCGGGCGCTGAGCGAGCACGATCGTTCACGCCCCACAAACGTCGTTTTCCGGCGGCCTTCGGTACGGGAGGCGAAGCACCGCGAACGGCCCGCGAACTTTCCGCCGTGGGCTCTGCTCTGATCGCCAGCAACCAAAAACCAAGCGGTCGGGACGAGTGCTTGAGACACCCGCCCCGACCTTTAGCACCGAAGATCACGCCTTCGATGCCGTGCCTAACCGTAGCTCCTACGGCTAGTTCGTCTTGCATCGTGGCGCCTTTTTCGGTGTGGAACCGAAAGGAGTCTCCCAAATGGGCATGACGATCAATCGCACGTATCGGGATGCGCTGTACGACGGGCTGATGACCGACCTCAGCGCGCACAGCGACATCTTCACGCACCTGCGCAACGACGAAGCAACGGAGGCCAAGCGGCTGCATCATCGCTTCAAGGGCGAGTTGCGGCTGCTCGATGACCTCTGCTGGGAACGCGAGCCCGACGCGGAGCGCTTCGAGCTGACGATGCCGCCACGTGAGTTGCGGCCGATCATCGAACGCGTGTACTGGTCAGCCGTCGCTTCGCTCAACAACGAATCGGACGGGCTGGCCGATGAGGCTGTCGCCAACCGGACCGAAGCCACCGTGGCCTGCCCGGAGATGCTTGCGAGGCTCGCCGACGAGTTCATGGACATGGGGAACACGGAGGCGGTTGCGACGTAGTAGGCCCGCTGGAGCGCGGCAAGAGCACGGTCCTGTCCCTAGCTCGTGCTCTTGATCGTGCCGTGTTAGCGCTACGTCAGCGAAGTGTCAGCGCTTGCAGAGCGGATAGGCGCGTGAACCAGCCGCACCCAAATCCTGCTCCGCCGGCTACTCCGGCTGCTCGTCGCCGCGCGGGACCACCGCCACGTCAGCATCGGGGGTAACACCTTCGTCGGTTGTGGCCACAGCGCCCCACAGTTGGGCATGGTTGGTGCACATCATCGAAGCCTCGGAAACGTCCTGCACGGCGGCAGGGATCTCCGTTCTGCTCTCGCTTCTGCCCTCGGCTATCGCCTCCGATCTGCCCTCCGGCTTAAGAATCGAGGACTCTTTCTGGTGAAAACCGCTGCAAATCGAGTCCTTGCGTGCCGCCGACAACGGTACGTTGTCAGATGAATAATCCGTTTGGCCGGGAAGGGTCGCGGTCGCGCGACCGCGCGTCACCTCAACGGTCGCGCCAGTCATGCCCGACGCGGACGTCGGGTGGCTGCATCCGCGTAGACCGTCCAGACCATCTTGCCGTCTGGTTCCTTCCGTACGACAACGTCGCCACGCTCAAGATGCGCCTCCGTGTGGCACTCACGGCACAGCCATTGCACCTCGAGCGGCTTTGAGTAGTCAGCGTGATCGGCGACGACCGACGAGCGGCCGTCGCGATCTCGCGGAGGCACCTGGCCGCATCCCTCACACTGCTCGGGCCGGACCAGCTCGCCGCGACGAACAGCACGCTGCACACGTGCTTGCGCTCGCCTCTTCTCGGGGGCTCGGTGAAGGCATAGTCGGATTTTGTACCCCAAGGGCACCTTAATCGACCTTTTCTCATTGCTAGGGCTTCCAACCGACGCCTCCACGCAATGCGGGAAAGGAAACCAATGACTATTGACCGACCGGGAAAGATCACATTCGGGCATCTAGTGAGCCTCGGCTCACGACTCACCGACCGCGACCGTCAAATCGCGCTCGACTGTTACGACCACCACGTGCTGACGACCGAGCAGCTCGTGCGGTTGCACTTCGCTGGGCTGCGCACCGCGACCGCTCGACTCGACGCGCTCTACAAGCTGCGGGTGCTCGATCGCTTCCGCCCACCCGCCAAGCGCGGCGCGGGCAGCACCCCATATCACTGGATACTCGATGAGGCAGGCGCGCATATCGTCGCCGCGCACCAAGGGGTCGAGCGTCGTCGCCTGCGTTGGCGGCACTCGGACGCGCTCGGGGTCACCCACTCGGGCAAGCTCACGCACCACGTCGAAATCAATGAGTTCTTCACGCTGCTCGCGCCGGAAGCCCACGCCAAGCACGGCGCGCTGAGGGAGTGGTACGGCGAACGCACCACCCATCAGTTGTTCAAGGGCGTGGCACCGGACGGCTACGGCGTCCTCGCGCTCCCTGGCCGTCCGCCCGTGCACCTGCTGCTTGAGCTTGACCGTGCGACCGAGCCGGCGCAGCGGCTTCGCCGGAAGGCGGTGGGCTACGCCCGACAGATCCCGCGAAGCGAGCTGGGTGAATACGACACGTTCGTGATCCTCGCCGTGCCCACCGCCACGCGTGCCACGCTAGCCCGCGAAGCCGTCGCCGACACCGGCGCACCGATCGAGGTCGCCGAATGGAGCAAAGCGAGCACGCGGTCTCCGCTCGCGATCGTCACCGACGCCGCCGACCAACTCGCCGCACATCGCTCGGCGTAGCCACGGGATGCCGCGCCGCGCCAACAGTCCTGCCAATCCCAGCATGCCGTCGCGCCCGGGTGTCAGACCCTTGAGATCGAAGCGCGGGTCTGGTCTGATCGACGTGAGCAGCCATGTGCCATATGCGCCGGACACATCGAACCCCAGGCCTGGAGCCTCGCCGACCCTTGCCGAAGCCGCGCGGCTCATCCGTGAAGCCGTGCGCGACAAGAGCTACCAGCTAACGCCGATCGGGGCCGACGCTGCCGGCTACCTGCGCGCGAAGCGAAAGCGCCTGACCGACTCCAGCTACCGCGACTACGAGTCGTGCCTGGACAAGCTCGCCCGCCACTTCCTCGACCTCCAGATCGAGGACTTCGAGCCACCAGCCGGCACCGAGCGCATCGAAGAGTTCCTAGACGCGCTCTGGGGCTCCGGGGCGCCACGCACGTAGAACAAGAACCTCTCCATCATCAAAGACTTCTTCCGCTTCCAGATCATGCGCGGCCGCCTGCACGGCGACCCGACCTTGCTGATCGAGCGCGCCCGCAGCCGGCAGGTCTACCGCACGACCTTCTCGACCGACCAGCGCCGCGCAATCATTTCCGAGTAGCCCGACCTGCGCGACCGGCTGTGCCTACGTCTGCTGCTCGACTACGGCCTGCGCAAGGGCGCGCTCCAAGCCGTCCAGTTCAAGCACTTCGACCACCAGCGCAAGCGCCTGACGATCTTCACGAAGGGCCAGAAGGTGCGTGAGCTGCCCCTCCCCCACCGCGCATTCTGGCACGACCTCGAACACCACATCCTCGACATCGGAGCCCAGCCCTCCAACTACCTGCTATGCACGCAGCGCACGATCCCCCGCGTCGGCGTGCGCCGCTACCCGGACAAGCCGATGAGCGGCCACGCCGCACACGACTGGTGGTATCGCTGCCTCGCCACCGCAGGCATCGTCGCGCCCGGCACGACCAGCGGCGAGCGCATGCACAAGAGCCGCCACACAGCCGGCCAGCGGGTGCTCGACGCCACCGGCAACCTCAAGGCCGTGCAGAAGCTCCTCGGCCACGCCTCCATCCAGACCACCGGCGACATCTACGCCGACTGGGACATCGACCAGCTCGCCGCCACGATGGCCGACGTGCTCGCCGCCGACGACGAGGACGAGAACGCGCCCAAATCGCCCGATTCGCAATCGTTCCCCCCGTCCCCGCCGCAAAAACAGTCAATTTGCAGCGGAAACGAGGATTCGATGGAGACGGTGGGAATCGAACCCACGTCCGTAATCGCGTGTGGATGGCTTCTACGAGCGTAGCCGGCGCTCTGATCTCATCCCTCGCTCGCCTCGCCGGCGGGGTTGCGGGGGACCAGCCTCCTTAGATGTTCCCGGTTCGGCGGAGGCGGACCTCGCCGGGTGAGCCTGCTTTCTGATCCCGGCGATCCCCGCCGCAGGCGAGTGGGGGCCAAGACCTCACGGCTTAGCTATTGACTAAGCGGCGAGGGCGTACTCGTGTGAGTCCGCACTTATGGTTTTCCCGGGTGTTTTACGAGGCCGCCCGGGACCTCGACTCGCCACCACCCCCACGAGCCGACCACGTCGAAGCCTGTCGTCCCCGGGGATGCCTGCTGCCGCTCCAGTGTACCGCTGCCGCGCAGACCGGTCGGAGAACGAAAGAGACGCGGTTCCAAGCCACTTTGAGGAACCCATTCCAGTCCGGCCGTAAGGCCTTTCCTTGTGGGTGGCGCGGCCTCACACCTCAGTGGCCTCGCTCTTTGCGGCTCGGTTCCGCGTCTGGATTCAAAGTAGCTCCCGCGCGCGCCGTTTGCAACCCCGCCGGACGCTTGATCCCGCACATTCCGAAAAAAGCCGCGTCGATCGCAAGCGCTCGCGCGGGCACGCCGCACCGCCGGCCCGCGATCCCGCGCACGGGCGCGTGCAGATCCGCCGACAGCCGTTAGGCGGCGCTTAAAAGTGCTGCCACAATGGAGCGATGGACAACCACGAGCTCTCCCTGTCTGCGCCCACGCCGGTGGTGCCCGGAGTGCCGGTGGCGCCGATCGCCGCGGGCGGATATCCCACTCACGCGCCGGCGCCTGCGCCTGGCGGCGAGAACCCCTTCGGCGAGCAGCGCCAGCGAGCCCAGCCAGTTCGCAACCTGCGCCGGCGCATCGGCAGCGCGCTCGCGGCGATAGGCGCGCTGATCGCGAAGTTCGGGGTGGCGCTGAAGGCGCTGCTGGTGGCGCTGCCCAACCTGAAACTGTTCGTGACTGCCGGCACGGCGCTGGTGTCGGTCGCCGCGTACAGCATCTTCTTCGGCTGGTGGTTCGCGGCGGGCTTCGTCGCGCTGCTGTTCGTGCATGAGATGGGTCACGTGATCGCGCTGCGCCGCGAGGGCATCAAAGCGAGCGCGCCAATGTTCATCCCGTTCATGGGCGCGGCGATCTTCTCGCGCTCGCTCGGCGACAACGCGCTGGCGGAGGCGCGCGTCGGCCTGGCGGGCCCGATCCTCGGCAGCATCGGCGCGGCGGCGGTGGCGGTCGTCGGCGAGCTGACGGGCAGCTCGCTGCTGATCGCGCTGGCGTACTTCGGCTTCTTCATCAACCTGTTCAACCTGCTGCCGGTGGTGCCTCTGGACGGCGGCCGGGCGGCGGCAGCGATGAGCCCGTGGATGTGGTTTGCGGGCCTGGGCGTGCTGGTGGCGCTGGTGTTCCTGGACCCGGGCAACCCGATCCTGCTGATCATCGTGATCTTCGCCGGCTTTCAGACGTGGCACCGCTGGCAGCAGCGCAAAACGCGCTCGCTGGAGCAGGCGGCGTACTATCGCGTCGCGCCCCGCCATCGCCTGCTGGTGTTCGGGGTGTACGTGGGCCTGATCGCGCTGCTGGTGTTCGGGATGCACGAAACGCACATCCTCACCAGCGGCGGCCACAGCTTCGGCTCGATCTAGCTCGCCGCCGAGCGTCGTCGCCTAGCGCCGCGCTTCGCGCAGCCCGCGTTCGATGTCGCGCCTGCTGTCGCGCTCGCGCATCGTCTGGCGCTTGTCGTACAGGTCCTTGCCGCGAGCGAGCGCGATCTCGACCTTGGCGTGAGCACCTGAGAAGTAGATGCGGGTGGGCACGAGCGTGAGCCCGCGCTCTTGCACACGCCCGTCGATGCGGTCGAGCTCGCGGCGGTGCAGCAGCAGCTTGCGCGGTCGCTCGGGTTCGTGGTTTTCGCGCGAGGCGGGACCGTAGGGCGGAATGTGCACGGAGTGCAGCCACAGCTCGCCGTCGCGGATCGCCGCGTAGCCGTCCTTCAGCTGTGCGCCTGAAATGCGCAGCGCCTTGACCTCCGTGCCCTCGAGCACGATCCCGCACTCGAACCGCTCCAGCAGGTTGTAGCGGTAGGACGCGTAGCGGTTCGACGCCACGTCGCCGGCGCCGACCTTGCGCTTGCCCTTTCCCTTGGCCATGACGGCGAGCCTAGATGGTCGGGACGGCGGGCTCCAGGTCGACGCGTCCGCGCACGGTGTCGATGCGCACCACGCGCACGTCCACCGCGTCGCCTAGGCGCAGCGTCGCACCGGTGCGCTCGCCATGCAGGATGGTGCCCTGTTCGTTCATCTCCCACCAGTCGCGCCCGTCGTCGCGGCCGGGATCGCGCCCGCCGGCGCGGGCGGGCACGCGCCCTCGATCGCGACTGGGCACGCGCAGCGAGCGGACGGGCAGCATGCCCTCGAACGACAGCGGCGCACCCTCCGTCTCCTCCTCCCCGCCGGCGGCGCCGAAGGCGACGAACGCGCCGGCTGAGATCAACCCGGTGATCTCGCCGGCGAACGCCTGCTCGCGCTCGCCGCGGCGGAGCTCGCGCTCCAGCGCGAAGCAGCGCGCGACGTCGTCGGCATCGCGCTCGATCAGCATCGCGTCGCGCTCGCGTTCGGAGGTCCACGCCCCCAGCTCGGCGAGCTCGCCGGCGCGCGGCGCCGCCTCGCGGCCGCCGAGCGTGGAGATCAGCGCGCGGTGGCAGACGAGGTCGGGATAGCGGCGGATCGGCGAGGTGAAATGGCAGTAGCAGGCCGAGTGCAGCCCGGCGTGGCCGAGGTTGCGGGGCGAGTAGTAGGCCTGCATCAGCGAGCGCAGCACCAGCGAGCTGAGCGCCCGGCGTCCTCGGCCGGTGCACCGCACGTGCGCGTCGACCGCCTGGGAGATCTCGCCCACCAGCTGCGCCGCCTGCGTGGAGGACATGTGCTCGGGCAGCGGCGGCGTGGGCACTTCCAGCGAGGCCAGCTGGTCGGCCAGTCGCGCGATGCGCTCGGGCTCGGGGCGCTCGTGCACGCGATACAGGCACGGAACGCCGCCGCTGTGCAGCCTGACGGCGACCGCCTCGTTGGCGGCGATCATCAGATGCTCGATCAGGCGGTGGGACTCGGTCTGCGCGCGGGGCAGCACGGCGACGACGTGGCCGTGCTCGTCGAACTCGAACTCGGGCTCCTCAGATTCGATCGCCAGCGCGCCACGGCGCTCGCGCTCGCGCTCGAGCGCGGCGGCCGCCTGGCGGGCGGCGCGTAGCGCCGCGCCCCACGGCTCCGCGGCGGACTCGCCGCCGGCGAAGATGCGATCGACGCGCTCGTAGTCCAGGCGAGCGTCCGAGCGGATGATCGAGCGGTGGAAGGCGGTGCGCGTGACGCTCGCGCCGTACAGCTCCAGCTCGACGGTGACCGCAGCCCGCTCCCGACCGGGCACGAGCGAGCACGCGTCGCTAGAGAGCAGGTGCGGCAGCATCGGCTCGACCGCGCCGGGCGCGTACACGCTGGTGGCACGCCGACGCGCCTCGCGGTCGACCAGCGAGCCATCGGGCACGTGCGCGGACACATCCGCGATGTGCACCCACACGCGGATACCCTCATTGTCGATGACTTCCGCGGAGATCGCGTCGTCGAAGTCGCGTGCGCTGGCGGGGTCGACTGTGAAGGTGGGCAGATCGCGCAGGTCGCGCCTGCCGGCGAGCGAGCGCGCGACGCGCTCGGCAGCGTCCTTGGCCTCGCTTTCGACCGCCGCGTCGAAGCCGCGCGCGAGACCACGATCGAGCAGCAGCGCCTCGATCATGTCGGCCGCCACGTCGGGGCGACCGAGCACGCGAGCGACGCGCGCCCCCGATCCTCGGGTGGGCACCTGGACGAGCACGAGATCGCCGGCGGCCGAGCGAACGCGCCCGCCTGCGCCCGAGCGCGCCGGGCCGAGCGTCACGCGCTCGCCTGCGCGCCGGCCCGAGGGCCGTGCGAGCGCGTCGCGACGCTCGAACAGCGGCTCGGCGGTGAGGAAGCGCCCGCGCCGCTCGAGCACGGCGACGAACGAGTCGCTCACTTGACTTTGGTCGCGAGCGTGCTCAACGCCACGTCCAGACCGTGAATCGTGTCGATGCCGTGGCTGACGAGCACTTCGGGGGTGACGCCGGCGCCCTGTTTGATGCCGCCTCCGCCGAGGTTGCGTCCGTTGGGCGTGAAGTACTCGCCGACCGTGATGTCCAGCGCGCCGCCGTTGGACAGCGGCTGCTCCTCCTGGAAGACGCCCTTGCCGAAAGTGTGCGTGCCAACGATGGTCGCGCGGCGGTGGTCTTGGAGCGCGGCGGTCACGATCTCGGCCGAGGAGGCGGTGTTGGAGTCAACGAGCACGACCATCGGGATCGATGGGGAGATCGCGTGCCCGGTCGCGACGAGCACCTGCGTCGGCTGCGTGCGCCCACGCGTGGTCACGATCGTGCCCCCCTTGGGGATGAACACGCTGGCGATCAGCTGCGCTTCGGCGACCAGGCCGCCGCCGTTGTCGCGCAGGTCGAACACGAGACCGCGCGCGCCGAGGTGCAGCGCGTGTTCGACCGCTTCGCGCACTTCGCCGCTCGAGTCGGGGCTGAAGCTCGCCAGCGCGATGACGCCGAGCTTTATCCCGTGGACGGTCTTGGTCACCGATTCGACGACCGGCTCGGAAATGACCGCACGCGAGATCTTGACGGTGCTGACGGCGCCGCGACCGTGTGCGGTGGGCGGCTGTTCGATCCCCAGATCGACGTAGGTGCCGGGCAGCCCCTTGATCAGCCCGGTGGCGGTTTCGGTGGGTACGCCTTCGAGCTTGCGCCCGTCGACCGCCACGATCAGATCGCCGGCCTTCAACCCGGCGCGAGAGGCGGGTGACGAGTTGAACACGCGGGCGATCAGCAGGCCCCGCCGCTGCTGGCCGACGGACACGCCGATGCCGGTGAAGTGCGGCGGGGAGTTGAATTCACGGTATTCGTTGGGGCTGAGGTAGTGCGAGAAGCGGTCGTGCAGGCTCGCGACGAGACCGGCGATCGACGCGCTGGAGAGCTGGCTGGTGGCGATCGGCCGGTAGTACTCGTGTGCGACACGCTGGATCGCTTCGTCGACCACATCCGTCTGGTGGTTAACGACGAACGCGTTTCGCACGAACGTGGGCAGGTCTTCCGGATGGCCGCCCAGCCACACGCCGAGCGCGAGCACGATCAGCGCCAGCACCACGAGCACGGCAGTCAGCGGCTGTCGAGAAGACGGGGACATGGCTCCGGCGCAAGGGTAGTGCAGGCGCACGCCCACGACGGCCGCTAGGGTTGCGCCATGGCAAGCGTGAGCACGAGCACCGTCGCCGCCAACGGGCTGCCGATCCAGCGCATCGAGCTGCCGGGAACGCGCGCGCTGACGGTGATGGTGGCGTTCGACGCGGGCGCGCGGGGCGAGCGCCGCGAGGAGAACGGGATGGCCCACTTCCTCGAGCACCTGGTGTTCAAGGGCGGGCAGAGCTATCCGACCTACAAGGACGTCAACGAGACCGCCGAGCGGCTGGGCGGCGTGCTGAACGCTTACACCAGTCACGACGTGGTCGCCTTCCACATAACAGTGCGCGCGCAGAGCGCGCCGCAGGCGATCGACCTGTTGAGCGACTTCGTCGGGCGCCCGCGCCTGGACGCGGACGAGCTCGACCGTGAGCGCGGCGTGGTCATCCAGGAGATCAACCGCGCCTACGACCAGCCCTCGACGGTCGCCGAGTACCTGATCGACCGGGCGGCGTTCGGCGATCACCCGCTCGGCAGGACGGTGCTCGGCCCGGAGGAGAATCTGCGCAGCTTCACGCGCGAGGGGATCGTCGCGTTCCGCGAGCGCCGCTGGGCGGGCGCGCGCGGCGGCGCGTTCCTGGCGGGCAACCTCGAGCACCTGCCCGACGAGCAGGAGCTGCAGGAGCGTTTCTCGCGCTTTCCCTCGCTGCCCGACCCCGAGCCCTACGAGCCAGCGCCCGAGTTCGAGCCACACACGCTGGTCGAGGAGCGCGACACCAACCAGTCGCACCTGCGCATGATCTACCGGCCGGACGTGGCCGTCTCCGACGTGCGCGAGCGCGCGGCGCTGTCGATCTACGCGACGCTGCTCGGCGGCTCGATGGGCTCCCGCCTGTTCGAGGAGATCCGCGAGAAGCGCGGGCTGTGCTACTCGGTGTACGCGCACGACCACACGTTCGCGGACATGCCCGTCCTGCAGCTCGGCTCGGGCCTTGAGTCGGCGAAGTGCGTGGAGGCGTACACGCGCATGCGCCAGATCGTCGACGAGCTGCGCGCCGAGGGCCCCACCGAGGAGGAGGTCGCGCGGGCGCGCGCGTACGCCGCCGGGCGGCTGGTGCTGGCGTTCGAGAACACCGGCGCGGTCGCACGCTACGCGGCCAACCGCCAGATCGTGTTCGGCGAGGACATCGATCCGGACGCCGCGATCGCGGCGCTAGACGCGGTCACTTACGGCGAGGTGCGCGAGGTCGCCGCCGGTGTGGCCGACAGGCTGGCGGTGGCCTGCGTCGGCCCGCACGCTGCCGGGGAGTTCTAGCGACTCAGCGCGCTCAGCTTCTCGGCGCGGGCATCATCGCCGACCATCTCCACAACCCAACGCCTCGCCTCGTCGAGATCGACCGCCCGGGCCTCGACCATCGCTTCGATGTCGACCCAGTCGCGAGGACGGTCGAACATCGCCTTGAACACCGCCAGCGCGGTGCAGCTCAGCACGGGAATCGTGCGATCACCGAAGGACACATGGCGGACGTTCTTCTCGACCTCATCGTGAAACGGCAGCACGCTGAAGAATAGGTCGATCGGCGTCTGCTCCCAGCGAAGCCTCACCTGGCCATCGCGTTCCGCCTGTTCGAGATCGCGGCCGGTCGCCGCGATCTCGTTCGGCAGCGCAGCGAAGACATCTCGAGTCCGGCTCGGCGCAACGAAGACGTTGACGTCGAGGTCCTGTGTGGCCCGTGCTTCGAGAGTGCAGTAACCGAGCGCTATCGCCCCGCCGATCGCATGTGGGAATCCCGCGGCATCGAGCGCATCGTGGACCGCGAGCAGTCTGTCGGCGAGTCCGCTCATGCCGCCAGCCGCACCAGCGGCGGATAGGTGAGCTCGCCGCGACGCCGAGACGGCATCCGGTCGGCCAGCTCGAGTACGTCGATCAGGACTCTGCCCGCCCGCTCCATGGCCGCCTCGTCGGATAGTGGCGATATCTCGAGCGCCATGCCCCCCGCGCTGGCGATACGGGCCAGAGCTGCCACCGAGGGCTGGCGACGGCCGTGCTCATATGCGCTGAGGACCGATCGCTGAACGCCACAGCGACGCGCGAGCTCGGCCTGGCTCAGTCCGGCCGTGCGCCGGATCTCGGCTATCAGCTCACCGGCGACGCGCTCGTTGCTTACGAACATACGTATAAGGTAGCATATCCGCCAACATATTGTATAGAACGTTAACGGATACGCGACGTCAGCCCAGCGCCACCATGCGGTCGATCGGCACACGCGCGCGCACGGCGACCTCCTCGGGCACGCGCACCTCGAACTTCATGTCGCGCAGCGCGTCGCGCAGCTTGGGCAGCGTGATCATCTTCATGTACACGCACGACGCTTGCGCGTTCGCCGGGATGAACTCGACATCCGGGGCGGCCATCCGCAGCGGGTGGAGCATGCCCGTCTCGGTCGCCACGATCGCCTGGCGATGGCCAGGCGCGCCCGAGCCGCTCGCGCTATCCGCCCCAGTCGCCTCCTGCTCGGCCTGCTCGGCGTACCTCAGCATGCCGCCGGTGGACAGCATGTGCACGCCCTCGGCGGATACGTCGCCCGCGGCCACGTACTCCATCACGCTGGTCGTGCAGCCGCACTCGGGGTGGATCAGGAAGTCCGCGCCGGGGTGCGCCGCGCGCGTGGACTCGATGTCCGACGGGCGGATGCCCGCGTGCACGTGGCACTCGCCGTCCCACACGTGCATGCGTTTGCCGAGCTCTCTCTCCACATACGCGCCCAGCCACATGTCCGGGCCGAACAGGATCTCCGTGTCCGGGCCGTGCATCTCGTAGATATGGCGCACCACGTCCACCGCGTTCGCGGACGTGCAGCAGTAGTCGGTCAGCGCCTTCACCTCGGCGGTCGTGTTCACGTACATCACCACCACGCCCTGGGGGTAGGTGGCGCGCCAGTCGGCCAGCTGCTGCGCGTCGATCGACGCCGCCAACGAGCAACCGGCGTCGAGGTCGGGGATCAGAACGGTCTTCTCCGGGCACAGGATCGACGCGGTCTCCGCCATGAAGTGCACGCCGCAGAACGCAATCACGTCGGCGTCGGTCGCCGCGGCAGCCTTGCGCGAGAGGCCGAGCGAGTCGCCGACGTAGTCGGCCACGTCCTGCACCTCCGGCACCTGGTAGTTGTGCGCGAGAATCACCGCGCCCCGCTTGGCCGCCAGCGTCCGCACCTCGTCCTTCAGTGCGGTGATTTCCTCGGCGCTCAGCGCGGGTGAGCCTGCCTGCGAGGGTACCATCGGCAGCGTCGGCGCGAGCGGCGGCGCGGTGGTCCCAGACGAGGCGGGAGCCGGCGGACGGGTGGGAGCCATTGGCAGGTTCATGGCTGGGCCTCCATGATCAGCGAGAGGTCGAGGGCGGGCGCGGAGTGGGTCAGCGCGCCCATCGAGATCCATTCTATCCCCGTCTCCGCCAGCGACCTGAGCGTCTGCAGCGTCACGCCGCCGCTGGCCTCGAGCCCCGCCCTGCCAGCTACCTGCGCGACCGCTGCGCGCAGCTGCGACTCGTCCATGTTGTCCAGCAGCAGGCGCGGCGCGCCCGCCGCGAGCGCCTCTTCGATCTCCACCGGGTTGCGCACCTCGACCTCCAGCGTGCCCGCCAGCTCGGGGGCGTGCTCGCGCGCGCGCTCGAGCGCCTGCGCGATCCCGCCGGCGGCGGCGATGTGGTTCTCCTTGATCAGGATCGCGTCATACAGCCCTGCGCGGTGGTTGCTCGCACCGCCCGCCGCCACCGCCGCCTTCTCCAAGGCGCGCAGGCCGGGGGTTGTCTTGCGTGTGTCCAGCACCCGCGCGCCCGTGCCCTGCACCTCGCGTGCGGCACGCGCCGCCAGCGTAGCCACGCCCGACAGATGCGCAAGGAAGTTCAGCGCGGTGCGCTCGCCGGTAAGCAGCGCGCGGGCGCGGCCCGCGATCGACAGCACCGGGCCGCCCTGCTCGCGCCAAACTCCCTCCGCAACCAGCCGCTCGAAGCGGGCGTCCGGGTCGAGCAGCGCGAACGCGATCTCGGCGGCGTGCAGGCCGTAGACGACGCCGGGCGCCTTCTGCGTGATCAGCGCGTGAGCGCTCGCCTGCTCGGACACGGTCGCCGCCGTGGTCACGTCGCCCGCGCCGACGTCCTCCGCGAGCGCAGCACGCACGAGCTCGGCCGTTGCGGCGTCCAAAGTCGGGCCCACTGGGCTTCAGCATAGGATCACTGACGATGGACCCACGCTCCGCCGGTGATTCGCACGCCACGCTCGTCCACTGGATGGGACCACTGGACGCCAACGGTGCCGGCTTCGTGCACGGCGGAACGGTGATGAAGCTGTGCGACGAGGCCGCCGGGCTGGCCGCCGTCAAACACTCGCGCTGCCGGGTGGTGACCGCGAGCATGGATCGCATGACCTTCATGGTTCCCATCCACGTCGCCGAGCTCGTCACCTTCCAGGCCAGCGTCAACGCCGTCTGGCACACCTCCATGGAGGTCGGGGTGCGCGTCGACACCGAGAACCCCCGCACCGGCCAACGCCGGCACAGCAACAGCGCCTACCTGACGATGGTGGCCGTCGACGAGCACGGCAAGCCGGTACAGGTGCCGCCGTTGCTGGCGAATAACGACGAGGAGCTTCGCCGCGAGAGCGAGGCTCAGCTTCGCCGCCGCAATCGGCTGGCCGAGCGTGAGCAGATCCTGGCCAGCCGTTAGGTTGCGGACGACGCCGACTTCAGCAAGTACGAGCGCACGAAGCCATCCAGATCGCCATCCAGCACGCGCTGGACGTCGCCCATCTCGTGTGCGGTGCGCGCGTCCTTGACCATCGTGTACGGGTGCATCACGTACGAGCGGATCTGCGATCCGAAGTTCACGTCCTGCGCCTCACCCTTCTCGCGCGCGATCTCTTCCTGGCGTTCGCGCTCAACTCGTTCGAGCAGCTTCGCGCGCAGCATCGCCATCGCGGTCGCGCGGTTGGAGGACTGCGAGCGCTCGTTCTGGCACTGCACCACGATGCCCGTCGGGCGGTGGGTGACGCGCACCGCCGAGTCCGTCTTGTTGACGTGCTGGCCGCCCGCGCCCGAGGCCCTGTAGGTGTCCACCTGCAGGTCGTCCTCGTTGATCTCCACCGCGCCCGCATCCTCCACCACCGGCGCGACCTCCACGCCCGCGAAGCTCGTGTGGCGGCGATGCGCGGAGTCGAACGGGGACAGCCGAACCAGCCGGTGCACGCCGCGCTCGGCGCCGAACAGGCCGTAGGCGTTCTCGCCGGACGCGCGGAACGTCGCCGACTTGATCCCCGCTTCCTCACCCGCGCTCGCCTCCAGCAGCTCCACCTGGAAGCCACGGCGCTCAGCCCAGCGCATCAGCATCCGCAGCACGATCTCCGCCCAGTCCTGCGCGTCCGTCCCCCCCGCGCCCGCGTTCACGCTCACGAGCGCGTCGCCCGCGTCGTAGGGACCGGAGAACAGCCGCTGCTCCTCGAGCGCCGCCAGGCGCTCCTCGACCGACGCTATCTGCTCGTCGACCTCAGCCTGCAGCGAGGCCTCCTCCACGGCCATCTCCGCGAGCCCGTCCAGATCCTCGACGTCCGCCTGCAGCGCGCCGAACATCTCCAGGCGCCTGGCCGCTCGCGAGTGCTCGGCCGAAACCGCGGCCGCGCGCTCGGCGTCGTCCCAGAAGTGGGGGTCTTCCATTTCACTCTCGAGCGCCGCCACGCGCTCGCCCAGCGCAGCCGGGTCAAAGATAGTCCGCTAGCAGCTTCATCTGCTCGCGGATGGCCGCCAGGCGCTGGGGGGTCGACTCGCTGGGGGCGGCTGTGGGCATGCCCTCACGCTATCAGCGCGCGTCGCCTTTCATCTCCCGCTCTCCCGGCACGATACTGTTCCCTACCATCATGAGTCCGACTATTGGGGTGCTGTTCCCCGGCGAGCCGACAGCACGCCGGAGATGGTCGGGCACACCTCGCGGGATCGTCGACGGCCTCGAGCAGCTGGGCGTGGAGGTTCACGGACTCAACGTCAACGCACCCCCTGCGATATCGCGGTGGCTGTCGCTGATCGCCGGCGGCGCAATGGTCGCTTCGATCACGCGCGCACGACTACGCCCCACTCCACATCAGCTTCGACGCGTCGGCTCCAAAGGTCCCGCCGTCGCGAGGGTGATGTCCACAGTCGCCAGTCGACGATTGGACCAGTCCGCGCCACTCGACGGGCTGATCCAGATCGGCACGGGCTACTCGGTCGAGACCGCGCTGCCGATCGTCACCTATGAGGACATGACGATCGTCCAGGCCTGTGACGCCGATTACGAGGCGTGGCGTGCGCTGCCAGCGCGCGCGCTCGCCGCACGGGTGGCACGTCAACGGGATGTCTACCAGCTCGCGCGAGCATGCTGCGCAAGCACGCACTGGGCCGCGGCGTCGATCATCTCTGATTACGGTATCCCGGCGCAGAAGGTGCACGTCGTCGGCGTCGGGCGCAACGTGGAACCCGACGGGCGGGCGAGGGACGAGCGCGAGTGGAGTCCTCCCCGCTTCCTGTTCGTCGGTCGCGATTGGGAGCGCAAGAACGGCGCGCGAGTGCTCGCCGCATTTGCTCGCCTTCGCGCCGACGTCGCGAACGCCCAACTCGACGTCGTCGGCGCTCATCCGCCGTTGCCTGGTGAGGGGCTCGTGGGACACGGACCTTTGCGTCTGGAGAACGACTCCGATCGCGCGCGACTCGCCGAGCTGTTCACTCGCGCCACCTGTTTCGTCATGCCTTCCGTCCACGAGCCGGCGGGAATCGCCTATGTCGAGGCCTCGGCGTGGGGGCTCCCCAGCATCGCCACTTCCAACGGAGGCGGTGCAGAGCTGGTCGGCGACGGCGGTATCATCGTCGACCCGCTTGACGATGACGGGCTGCTGGCGGCGATGCGCACGCTGTGCGACCCGGAAACGGCAGCGCGACTCGGTGGCGTCGCAGAACAGCGCGCGCAGCTGTTCAGCGACCGAGCGATGTCGGGCCGGCTGCTGCGGGCACTCGATCTGCCGTCGATGCGCACAGATGAGCTTCCCGCGTTTATCAACTCATGATTCGCGCAGCAGCCAGAACGCAGCTCCTAGAGCTATTCATCAAATCACGAACGTGGCTTCGCCAGCGCGGATATGAGCTCGTACACGCACCGTCCGGAACCCTGCTCGGGATGCATCTGTGGATGGTGTTCACCCATTTTCACATCAACGCCGTCATCGATGTCGGCGCTCGACGTGGTGAATACGGCACGTGGCTGCGACGCAACGGCTACGAAGGTTGGATCTTCTCGTTCGAGCCCGTCGGCAAGAGCTTCGCGGCGCTCTCCCGACGCGCAGCTCAGGACGAGCGCTGGATCGTCCGGCAAGTCGCCCTCGGTCGTGAGACGGGTACGGCGGATATCAACGTCATGGAGAAGACGAACTTTAGCTCCTTCCTCACACCTTCGGCCTATGCTGCCGAGACGTTCGGCTCGGAATCCGCTATCACCGCAACCGAAGCCGTCGAGATGAATACGCTCGACGGGGTCATCAACGAGCTGTTGGTCGATATTGCGGATCCTCACATCTATCTGAAGCTGGACACTCAGGGCTGGGATCTCGAGGTACTACGCGGTGCAACTCGCTGCTTGCCGAGCATCGACGCACTTCAGACGGAGTTGGCGGCACAGCCAGTATATGAGGGTATGCCATCAATGCGCGAGTCTCTCGACTACCTGGACGCTTCCGGCTTTGACGTCTCGGGGTTCTTTCCTGTGAACCTCGACAGGATGCTCAGGGCTGTGGAGTTTGACTGCGTTGCCGTGAGACGCCCGGTCGCGTAGGCATCGTGCACTAAACGCCAGCGGTCCGGCACGATGTCCAGCCCAACCACCGCGGCCTGCGAAGCGCCAACCGCGTTGGACCTATCTAGCTTGATAAAGAAGACGGCGTACGTGTTTCCCGCGCATTGAGAAGGAAAGCGATGCACGTATCTCTGGTACATTAGATGGTAAGTGAAGGATACTTTGGACTTTATAGTCATCGGTGCGCAGAAGGCGGGCACCACATCGCTGTTCGAGTACCTTCGCCACCATCCGCAGCTATCGATGCCGGCCGACAAGGAGGCGCCCTACTTCAGCCACGATCCCCTGTTTGCACGCGGCTGGAGGGATTACATGGCGAGAATCGCACTCGTCGATCCCGAGCGCCAGTGGGGCACGGTGACTCCGCACTACATGGTTGGCGGGGTCTACAAGCGGGTTCGCGCGCAGGCTGAGGCCGCCGGCGGCTATGACGAGCGCACGGTGCCGCTTCGGATCCACGAGCGCCTGCCGGACGTGCGCCTGATTGCGATTCTGCGCGATCCCGTCGCACGCGCCCGCTCCCATCATCAGATGATGCTGATGAACGGCTTCGAGCGACGGTCCTTCGACGAGGCGATCGAGGAGCTTCTGCGCCCCGACGCTCTCGAGCGCTCGCGCCGGCAGCCGGGAGAGGGTACGGGCTATGTGACGTGGAGTGAGTACCGGCGGATTCTCGGCGGCTACTACGACGTGTTCGCGCCAGAGCAGATCCTCGTCGGGTTCACCGAGGAGCTCGAGCGCTCCCCCGAGCAACTCCTCACCCGCGTCCACGACTTCCTCGGCATCAGATCCGACTTCGTTCCCGAGAACCTCGGCGTCAGGTACCGCACCGGCGGGACCGAACGCCGCGTGTCGTGGATGAGCCCCAACCGCACGATGAGCCCGCAGGGACTCAAACGCAAGCTGATGCGCAGCTCGACCGCGCGCGCGAGCTGGCGCCTTCTGCCCCGAGCCAGTCGCTTGCGGATCAAACGCGACTACGACCACCTCGGCTACAGGGTCGACCTGTGGAATCGACGCACTCGAGCAGGCGCGGGACAGCCGAGCCCCGAGACCGTTGAGCGTCTGCGCGAGCACTTCGCCGAGGAAGCCGACGAGCTCGCCGCGCTGATCGGCGCCAATCCCCCGTGGCTGGCGCCGCGGACTGCCGAATGACCGAGGCTGGCGGGCGTACGCGAACCGGCTAGGCGCCGTGGCACTTCTTGAACTTCTTACCGCTCCCGCACCAGCACGGGTCGTTGCGACCGACCTGCTGGTCGTCGTCGAGGACGCGCTGCTCGACCACCGGCAGCGCTTCCAACTCCTGGCCGTTCTCGCCGAACGCCGTCTGCGCGGCGCCCGTGCCGAGGCCGGCGGCGGCAGCAGCGGCCGCGAGCGCGCCCGCACCGGCCGCGCTGTGACCGCCTGAGTAGGACACGCGCCCGGCGCGCGTGGAGTTGCCGGCGGCGAGGAATGAGGGCCCGCCCGCCCCCGGCGCCCCGCCTCCGTTCTCGCCTTCCACGTTCACCTGCACGTTGAAGATCATTCGCGCGTAGTCAGACCACACGCTGTTCATCAGATCGCCGAACAGCGTGAACGCCTCGTTCTTGTACGCGACGAGCGGGTCGAGCTGGGCGAAGCCGCGCAGGTGGATTCCCTCGCGCAGGTAGTCCATGTCGAACAGGTGCTCACGCCAGCGTTCGTCGATCGTCTGCAACAGCAGGAAGCGCTCCAGCGCGCCCATCAGCTCCTCGCCCAGCGCCTGCTCTCGCGCGTTGTAGCGCTCCAGTGCCAGGTCCACGATGCGATCGCTCAGCGACGTGCGGTCGGCGGTCGCGCCGTCGAGGTCCGCGTCGGTGAGATCGAGCGGGAACAGCTGGCCGAGCGCTGTGAACAGGCCGTCCATGTCCCAGTCCTCGATGAACTCGCCCGGGGTGTACTGGTCGATCGTGCGTTCGACCACCTTCGCCACCTCGGTCCGCGCCTCCTCGCCGATGCTCTTGCCTTCCAGCACCTCGTCTCGGTACTTGTAGATCACGCGCCGCTGCTCGTTCATCACGTCGTCGTACTCGAGCACCCGTTTGCGGATCAGGAAGTTCTGCTCCTCGACCTTCTTCTGCGCTTTTTCGATCTGCTTGGAGAGCATCCCCGCCTCGATCGGTTCCTCGTTGCCCTCCTCGTCGACGCCGCCGAGTTTGTCGAGGATGCGGTAGATGCGATCGCCGGCGAACAGCCGCACGAGGTCGTCCTCGGCGGACAGGAAGAAGCGCGACTCGCCCGGGTCGCCCTGGCGCCCGGAGCGCCCGCGCAGCTGGTTGTCGATGCGCCGCGACTCATGGCGCTCGGTGCCGCAGATGAACAGCCCGCCTGCGGCCACCACCAGCTCGCGGTTGGCCGCAACCCCACGTTCGACGTCGGGCACGATCTCCTTCATGCGTCGCTCGTAGGCCTCCGCGTCGCTCAGCTCCACGCCTTCGCGCGCGAGCTGCAGCGCCGCCAGGTGCTCGGGGTTGCCGCCGAGCTTGATGTCAACGCCTCGGCCGGCCATGTTGGTGGCGATCGTGACCGCGCCCGGCTGGCCCGCCTCGGCGACGATCTCGGCCTCGCGCGCGGCGTGCTCGGGCTTGGCGTTCAGCACCGTGTGCTTGATCCCGCGCTTGGTCAGCCGTTCGCCCAGCAGCTCGGAGACCTCCACCGAGATCGTCCCCACCAGCACCGGCTGCCCCGCCTCATGGCGCGCGGCGATCTCTTTGACGACCGCGTTCCACTTGCCATCCTTGGTCTTGTACACCTGATCGTTGCGGTCCTCGCGGACCATCGACATGTTCGTCGGGATCTGCACCACCGGCAGGTCGTAGATCTTCATGAACTCGGTCGCCTCCGTCAGCGCCGTGCCGGTCATGCCGGCGAGCTTCTCGTACAGGCGGAAGTAGTTCTGGTAGGTGATCGTCGCCAGCGTCTGGTTCTCCTCCTGGACCGCCACGCCCTCCTTCGCCTCGACCGCCTGGTGCAGGCCCTCCGACCAGCGCCTGCCGTCGAGGATCCGCCCGGTGAACTCGTCGATGATCTTGACCTCGCCGTCGATCACCGCGTAGTCGACGTCGCGCTTGTACAGCGCCTGCGCCCGCAGCGACTGGATCAGGTGGTTGACCAGGTGGCCGTTCTCGGCGCGGTACAGGTGGTCGATGCCCAGGAAGCGCTCGGCCTTGGCCACGCCCTGCTCGGTGATCGCCACCGTCTTCTGCTTCTCGTCGATCTCGAAGTCGAAGTCCGCGAGGAAGCCCTTCTTGGTGCGCGGGTCCATGCCTTCGGGCGTCTTGCCGACCTGCAGGCTCGGCGCCAGGCGCGCGAACTTCACGTACAGGTCGGCCGCCTGTTCGGGCGCTCCGGAGATGATCAGCGGCGTGCGCGCCTCGTCGATCAGGATGTTGTCGACCTCGTCCACGATCGCGAAGTAGTGCCCGCGCTGGACCTTTTCGGAGAGATCCTTGGCCATGTTGTCGCGCAGGTAGTCGAAGCCGAACTCCGAGTTCGTGCCGTACACCACGTCGCACGCGTACGCGCGCTGCTTCTCCTCGTAGGGCTGCATGTTCTCGAGCACGCCCACACTCACGCCCAGCGCGTCGTAGATCGGGCTCATCCATTCCGCGTCGCGCCGCGCCAGGTAGTCGTTGACCGTGACCACGTGAACGCCCCGGCGCTCCGGCGTCGACTCAGAGCCCTCCTGCCCGTCCGGGTCGGCCTCCCTCACCGCCAGCGAGTTCAGTACGACCGCGAGCGTCGCCGTCAGCGTCTTGCCCTCGCCGGTCTTCATCTCCGCGATCTGGCCCTCGTGCAGCGCCATGCCGCCGATCAGCTGCACGTCGAAGTGGCGCATCCCCATCACGCGCTTGCCGGTCTCTCGCACGACCGCGAAGCACTCGGGCAGCAGCGCGTTCAGATCCTCGCCGTCTCGCGCGCGTTCGCGCAGCACGTCCATCCGCTCGCGCAGCTCCGCGTCGGTGTCGTGCTCGAGCTCCGCCTCAAAAGCGCCGATCAGCGCGACACGGCGCTGATATTCCTTGAACTTCTTCGCCTCGCCGACGTTCAGCGCGCGATCGAGCAGGGAGGGCATGCGCCAAGGATAGCTCTCGGCGCGCCCGGCTATGGCGGCAGGGCACGCCGTGCTGGAGCCGCCGACGCGCGCGTCAGCGGCTCCTCACGGATGTCAGCGTCGCGGGTCGCAGCGAGGCTTAGGTCGCTGCGCGCGCGACGCGCGCGGCCGCGGCGTGGGCCTCCCGCCGGTGGCGCAGTTTGTCGCGGTGGCGCTTGACCTGGCGGGCGAGCTCGTCAACGACGAGGTTCAGCGAGTGGCGCATCTCCGGCGACGCGTCGCGAGCGCGCAACGTCACGCCCTTCAGGTACAGCGTGCACTCAGCCACCTGGCTGTCGGCGACGCGCGGGTTGCGCTCCCTGAATATCTCTATCTCCAGGCGGGCGAGGTCTGAGACCTGCCGCGCAACCTTGTCCAGGCGGCGCTCCGCGTGCGCGCGGATCTCGTCGGTGACCGGGATGTTGCGACCCTTGATCTCGATCTGCATCACAGGCTCCTTCCGTCGGCCGTTCGTGTATGCGTTGAGATCGATGCTACGCCCGAGCGCGGCGGATGTAAATGGCCGTCGACAGAATGTTGTGTGCGCAAAATGCGACATCTGGCGAACCGCCCGCGTGCACTCTGCCATCTGAGATGCTATGATGACAAATGTCATAGCCTTACTTCCGTGGAGGGGCCCGCTTCGGCGGGCCTCTTCGCGTTCTACGCCGGCCTCAGCTCCCGCGAGACCGCCGGCGCACCGTCAGGCGCGGTCGGACAGCGGGCTCAGCCGCGCCGGCGCAGGCTTTGCAGGATGCCGCTGTGGCCAGCGATCGCACCGATCAGGATCGACTCGGCACCGATCTCCGTACCTGGGAACACGATGCTCGAACGCAGCTGCGCGCGCTCGCCGACGCTCGCGCCGTCGCCCAACACGACCGGCCCCATCAGGCGCACTCCCGCGCCGATCCGTACGTCGCGCCCGATCCACGCCGGCCCCTCGATCTCCGTGTCCTCGCGCAGCGGCCCACCCGCGCTCTCCCGGCTGCCCGCGACGAGCACGCCGGGGCTGACCTCCTCTCCCTCGACGCGCAGCCGCAGCGCGCCGCGCAGCGCGTCGAAGGTCCCCTCCCGCAGCTCGCCCAGCGAGCCGACGTCGTTCCAGTACTCGTGCACCTCGTGGATGTGGAACGGCACGTCGTTCTCCAGCAGGACCGGAAACACGTCCTGCGCCCAGTCGACGAACGGCCGCGCTGGGAAGTAGTCGAAGATCTGCGGGTCGAACACGTAGATGCCGCAGTTGCCCAGGTCCGACAGCGCCTCCTCGGGCTCCGGCTTCTCCTGGAAGCCGGTGATCCGTCCGTCGCGGTCGTGCAGCACCACTCCATACTGTCTCGTGTCCGCGACCTTCTTGACCGCCAGCGTGGCGATCCCGCCGGCCTGACGGTGCCGGGCCACGAGCGCTCGCAGGTCGATGTCGGTGAGGGCGTCGCCAGAGATCACCAGGAACGCCTCCCCGCCGAAAAACTCCGAGCAGGCGCGCACGCCGCCGGCGGTGCCGAGCAGCTCCGCCTCGTAGCGGTAGGCCAGGCGCTCGCCGAAGTACTCGCGGATGCTGTCGGGGAAGTAGTGCAGGTTGGCGATCGCCTCGTCGAACCCGTGGCTTTCGAGCAGGTCGAGGATGTGCTCCATCACCGGTCGGTCCAGCACCGGGACCATCGGCTTGGTGATCTCGTACGTCAGCGGGCGCAGGCGCGTGCCCAGCCCCGCGGCGAGGACCATCGCTCTCATCCGATGCTCAGCGGACGATCGGCCTAGTAGCGGTAGTGGTCGGGCTTGTACGGGCCCTCGACGGGGACGCCGATGTAGGCGGCCTGCACGTCGGTGAGCGTCGTGAGCTTCACGCCGAGCGCGTCCAGATGCAGGCGTGCGACCTTCTCGTCGAGATGCTTGGGTAGCACGTACACCCGCTTCTCGTACTCGTCGTTCTTCGTGAACAGCTCGATCTGCGCGATCGTCTGGTTGGAGAACGAGTTGCTCATCACGAAGCTCGGGTGCCCCGTCGCGTTGCCGAGGTTCAGCAGGCGCCCCTCGGAGAGCATGATGATCGCGTGGCCGTCAGGGAACACCCACTTGTCGACCTGCGGCTTGATGTTCACGCGCTCGATTCCCTCGATCCGCGCGAGGCCCGCGATGTCGATCTCGTTGTCGAAGTGCCCGATGTTTCCGACGACCGCCTGATGCTTCATCCGGGCCATGTCAGTAGCGGTGATGATGTCCTTGTTGCCGGTCGTCGTGACGAAGATGTCAGCGATCGAGATCACGTCCTGCAGCGTCTTGACCTCGTAGCCCTGCATCGCCGCCTGCAGCGCGCAGATCGGGTCGATCTCGGTGATGATCACGCGGGCACCCTGGCCGCGCAGGGATTCCGAGCAACCCTTGCCCACGTCGCCGAAGCCGCACACGACGGCGACCTTGCCGCCGATCATCACGTCGGTCGCGCGGTTGATGCCGTCGATCAGCGAGTGGCGGCAGCCGTACAGGTTGTCGAACTTCGACTTGGTCACCGAATCGTTGACGTTGATCGCCGGGAACAGCAGCTCGCCGGTCTCGACCATCTCATACAGGCGGTGCACGCCCGTGGTGGTCTCCTCGGTGACGCCTTTGATGCCTTCGCCGATGCGCGTCCAGCGCTGCGGGTCCTCGGACAGAGAGCGCGCGAGCACTGACAAGATCACGCCGTACTCCTCCGAGTCGCTGTCCGTCGGCTCGGGTACAGCGCCGGCCTTCTCGTACTCGGTGCCCTTGTGCACCAGCAGCGTCGCGTCGCCGCCGTCGTCGAGGATCATGTTCGGGCCCGGCAATGATCGATCGTCGTCCCCATCCCAGCGCAGCACCTGCTCGGTGCACCACCAGTACTCCTCAAGCGTCTCGCCCTTCCACGCATACACGGGAACCCCGCGAGGGTCCTCCGGCGTGCCGTCGGGCCCGACCGCCACAGCCGCGGCGGCGTGATCCTGGGTCGAGAATATGTTGCAGCTGCACCAGCGAACCTCCGCGCCGAGCGCTGTCAGCGTCTCAATCAGCACCGCCGTCTGGATCGTCATGTGCAGCGAGCCTGTGATCCGCGCGCCCGTCAGCGGCTGAGCGTCTGCGAACTCGCGGCGGATGGCCATCAGGCCGGGCATCTCGTGCTCGGCGAGCGTGATCTCCTTGCGGCCGAACTCCGCCAGCGAGAGATCGGCGACCTTGAAGTCGAACTGGGTGGCGGTGGGGGTCATTGCGGACATGACGAATCCTCCTGTCCGGTCAGGTGAGCGCCCTTGCTACAGAGAGACGGGCCGAGCGTGGCGGATCGGTGCCGTCGCAGCGCTCCTCGGCCGTCCCGGACGGTATCACACGCACACCGGCGGCTCAGCGCGAGGCGAGCGCCGACTTCAGCTCGTCGATCAGCCTAACCGGCGCGGGATCCACGCCGCGAAGCGCCGCGAGGTAGATCGAGACGAGGTCGCCGAGCAGCACGAGCGAGACGACCCGCTCGATGGCCGTCTGCCCCCGCGTCTCCAGGCGAAAGCTCGCCACGGCGTCCTGCGCGATCAGCCGCTCGGTCAGATCCATCCGCTCCTTCACGCGCGGGTGGGCGTCGGAGTCGTCTAGGAACACCGCGGAGAAGCGCCCGACATCACGCGCTCCTTCCCATCCGGCGATCTCGTTGTGGTCGAGCTCCGGAAGCTCGTTCCAGAAGCACGGCTGCTTGGCGTTCTCGTTGATCTGCGTCTTCCAGCGGTATGCGATCGGCGTGGTCAGCCGGGCGCCGGCGATGACGGGGATCGTCCCGTGCAGCCCGCGCGCTACTTCCTTGGCCAGCGAGTCCTCGGCGGAGTCCGGACCCCACTCGGCGACGAGCTGCTCAGTGTGCGAGGCGGCCACGTCGATCTCCGACGTCAGCCTCGGACCGGCGCCGCACAGCGCCGCCACCTCCAGCGCCGCGACGATCATGTACGCGACCGCCGCACGCGGCTGAAAGCCACCGGGCAGGGGGATCACTGGTACCCCGTCTGCGCGCGCCATCTCCGCGAGACGTCCGCCGGTAGTGAGCACCGTGCGCTTGGCGCCCAGCGCGCCCGCCGACTCGTAGCAGGCGAGCGTCTCCTCGGTCTCGCCCGAGTAGCTCGCGCACAGCACCATCGTGTCCGGCGTCGTCCACGTCGGCAGGCCGTAGGCCCGCGTCACGAAGATCGGCCGCGTGGCGTGATCGCCCAGCGCCGCGCGTGCGAGCGCGCCGCCGATCGCCGAGCCGCCCATGCCCGCGACTACCAGCCCAGCGGTGGTGTCCCAGTCCTGCATGATCGCCGACTCGACCCGCCACACGGCGTCGCGAAGATGCTCGGGCAGCGCCAGCACGTCGCCCAGCTGGTCGGAGGGATCGACCTGGGCGATGCTCGCGCGCGAAAGCTCCTGGGCGGGGGCCGCCGCGGTAGCGCCATCGCTCATCCGGCGCTCGCCTCATTCGCTGCTGTGGTGTAAATGGCCGTCGGCATCGGGAAACCCTCGCTTTCTCGGTGGTCCGCCGGGCGCAAGCCTAGAACTCGATCGCTCCGTCGGGCAACTCGACACCAGGGAAGATACGCGCCCCGCGTGTGATCACGTTGTGCGACCCCACCTTCACGCCCTCGCCGAGCACCGCTCCGCCGGTGATCCTGGTGCCGGCCCCAACGCGACAGCCGGCCGCGATGATGCAGTCGCGAAGCTCACAGCCGTCGCCGATCTGGCTCCCCTCCAGCACGACCGCGCGCTCCACGGTCGCCCCCGCGCCAACCGTCACGTCCTCGGCCAGGACGGCGAGGCTGCCGACATGCGCTCCCGCCGCCACGCGCACGCCGCGCTCGAGCACCGCCGGCGGTATCACCCGCCCCTGCGACTGCGCCTGCTGGTCGATCGCCAGCCAGTCGCTCCCCAGCCGCTCGCGCACTGCCGTCGCGACGTTGCCCTCGATGATGTCGAAGGTCGCCTGCAGGTAGCGGGCTGGCGTGCCGACGTCCAGCCAGTAGCTCTCCGAGGGTGAGCCGTACAGCCCGTCGTCGACCAGCAGTGGCCACACCTCGCGCTCGATCGACACGTTGCGATCGGGCGCCACCAGCTCGAGGATCTCGCGCTCCAACACGTACGCGCCGGCGCTGATCAGGTTGCTCTCGACACTGTCCGAGCTGGGCTTCTCGACGAAGTCGCTGACCGAGTGGTCCTCGCGCAGGATCACCAGGCCGTACGCGCTGGGGTCAGGGACGGGCACGAGCGCGAGCGTCGCGCGGGCACCGGTCGCCTCGTGCTGGGCGATCTGCTGCCCGAGATCGATGTCGGTGAGCACATCGCCGTTGAGCATCAGGAAGCGCTCGTCGAGCATCGGCTCGGCGAGCTTCAGCGCGCCCGCCGTGCCGCGCGGCTCGGGCTCCTCGACATATCGCAGGCGCACACCCAACTGCGAGCCGTCGCCGAGCACGTTGCGCACGCCGTCGGCGAGGAAGCCGCAGGACATGACCACGTCGTCGATGCCGTGGCCGCGCAGCCACTCGAGCATGAACGAGATCAGCGGCCGGTCGACGAGCCGTACCACCGGCTTGGGCACGGTCGAGGTCAGGGGACGCAGACGCGTGCCCTGACCACCTACCAGGATCACCGCCTGCATGAGTGGGCGGCCGTCATCGCCGTCCGATTCCCTCGTACACCAGCCCGGCGGCGCGGACCGCGGCGGGGTCGAGCGCGTTGCGCCCGTCGATCAGCAGCTCGCCGTCCATCGCCTCGGCCACCTGCCTCCAGTCGAGACCCACCAGCTCGCTCCACTCGGTCACCAACACCACCGCGTCGGCGCCGCGAACCGCCTCCAGCGCCGAGCCGGCGAATGTGATCGCACCGGTGAACAGCTTGCGCGCCTGCTGCTCCGCGATCGGGTCATACGCCGTCACCTGCGCCCCGTCGGCCTGCAGGCGCGCTGACAGAACCAGTGAGGAAGCCTCGCGCATGTCGTCGGTGTTCGGCTTGAACGCCAGGCCGAGCAGCGTCACGCGCTTGCCGACCAGCCCGCCGAGGTGCTTGTGCAGCTTGCCGATCACGCGGCGCTTCTGCAGCTCGTTTACCTCGATCACGGCTGTCAGCAGTTGGAAGTGGTAGCCGGAGTTGCCGGCCAGCTGCTTCAGCGCGTCCACATCCTTGGGAAAGCAGTTGGATGTGGTGACCCCGCCGCTGGTCACCACCGTGTGCGAGTAGGGAACCTCGAGCGAGTACACGTGACCTGAATGGCGCCCGCGCCTGATCTCCGAGATCCGCGTCCAGGTCGGGCCCTCGTCGAAGCGCCGGTAGCCGGTGGGAGCGATCCGCTTGCGCTGGCGATCCAGCGACGTGAGCACACCCGTCCGGTCGCGCTCGGGGATGAGGACGATCGCGCGCTCCACCTGGTCGGCTCCGCTGATCCGGATCCAGTGGGTGTCCTTGGTCGAGCGCGCGGTGCGCCCGATTCGATGCGAGGCGACGATGCCGAGGTCGCCGAGAAGTCGCAGCACGCCGTCGGCCAGCTCGTCCGAGACCGTGCCCAGCTCGAGCACCACGCTCGGACCGCCGTTCACCAGCGACCATGAGCCGTCGCCCTCCCAAAGGCCTGACAGCAGCGCCCACTTGCAGTCTTCCGGGAAGTCCCAGATAAGGTCGGGCAGGCGCTGCTCGTAGCTGCCGCGTCCGAGGCCGAGCACCCGCGTCCAGAACGCGCCGAGGAGGCGGGACTGAACGACAACCGTATGCGCAGTGGCCGCCCGTCGAGCCCTCGCGCGTATACCGTGCCTGGACCAAAACGCCAGCAGCTCGTCCACCAGATGCTGCTCCTTGGACGGATGAAACGACCACTTGATCCTGGCTGTGCCCTGCGGTTCGGTGGCGGTATGACCCTCCGCCAGGTAGAGCCCGACGACATGCCAGAAGGCGCGATCGAGCGTGAAGGTGCTCGGAATGTAGGCTCCGTTCTTCGCTGTTCCGAGCCTGGCCTCATTCATGGGTATCTGCGCCCGCATCGCCTCGTCCAGTCTCAGCGCCCCGCTGCGCTTGACGTCGCCCGTCCGCGCGGCCATCCCGCGCGGGTGGGTGAAGACGGCTCGCCGCTCCTCGACGGGACGCCCGACGAGCTCGGCGACCAACTCACGCCCTGGTCGGACGATCACATCGCTGAGCTCGAGACCAGCAGCCTCGATCGCCGCGTCGATCGGGTAGCGGACCTCCCCCAGCTGCGGCTGCGCACGCGGCCCAGCCACCGGCACCCAGTCGTCCGTCGTAAGCTCAAACGCAAGCTTTACATCACTCCCGCCGTCGCGCCCGTCACCCACCAGCCAGGGATGATCAGGGGTGCTGCGCACACGGCGACCCATCTTCGTGCGGACCTCGACCAGCTCGCCCTCGTATGGCCGGCGCGTCAGGGCCGCGACCAGCTGGAACCTGGGCTCGGACTCGTCGCGGACCCACGAGAGGACTTCGAGCTCATCTGGCTCGAGCACCTCTGTGCCAGCGCCCACCCCATAGGCAGCGAGCGCTTCGGAGGGGTCGACGTGCGCTGCATCGCTCGCCATGCGATCCCACAGCTGCTCGAAGCTCAGCACCGATGTTCGGCCATGCAGGCGCACCAATGCGGTCTCGCCGGGCGCGAAGCAACTCCCGCCGAAGCCAATCCCCGCCTGCAGGAACTTCGGGCCGATGCGGTCGTCCAGGCCCATGCCGCGCGCGACCTCAACGACGTCGGCGCCGGTCTCCTCGCAGACGTTGGCGATCTCGTTGATGAACGAGATCTTGGTCGCGAGGAACGCGTTGGAGGCGAGCTTGACCATCTCGGCGCTGGCGACGTCGGTGCGCACGAGCGGGGCGTCGAGAGGCGAATACAGATCGACCACCGCGTCGCCCGCCCAGTCGCCGTCGTCGCCGACGACCACGCGGTCGGGGTGCAGGAAGTCCTCGACCGCCGAGCCCTCCTTGAGGAACTCCGGACAGGAGACGTACGCGAGCCCGTCCTTGCCCTGTTCCGCGAACACGCGACGCAGCGCGGCGCCGGTGCCGCACGGAACGGTCGACTTCATCACCAGCGCGTGATCCCTGGACGCCGGGATGGCGTCCGCGACGGCGTGCACCGCCGACAGATCGGCGTCGCCTGAGTAGGTCGGAGGGGTTCCGACGGCCACGAACAGCAGCCGCGCGTGCGCGAGCGCGTCGGCGAGGTCGGTTGAGAAGCGCATCCGCTCGCGGTTGCGCGCCAGCAGCGCCTCCAGCCCGGGCTCGTAGATCGGCACCTCGCCCGCGCGCAGCCGCTCGATCTTCTCGGCGTCGATGTCCACGCACCACACTTCGCTGCCGAGCTCGGCGAAGCCGGCCGCAGTAACCAGGCCGACATAGCCGGTGCCGATCACCCCGATTGGCTCGCGTGCCGCACTCATGAGGCGGGGAAGGCTAGCCGGTCGGCGCGAAAGAGGCGAAATGCGCGCTGGCGGCGCTGTCGGCCGTCACTCCCCGACGGCGAGGAACGCCTGGTAACGCCTGACGTCACGCAGCGCCCTCGCATGCTCCTCGCTGCCCTCCTGCGCACGCTCGGCCGCCGCCCGCGCTTCCGAGAGCTTGCTCTCGAAGCTCGCGCGGTCGAGCTGGTCGGGCGCAATCGCCTCCTCGACGAGCAGCAGGGCGCGGTTGTCGGCGAACTGCAGGTAGCCCTCGGCCTGCGCGAAGCGCACGATGTCGTCCTCCGAGCGGTACAGCCGCAGCTCGGTCGGCACGAGCGTCGCCAGCACCGCCTCGTGGCGCGCGAGCAGCGCGATCGAGCCGACGGGCGTTCGCGTGGAGATCATTTCGACCTCCTCGGAGAAGACCTCGCCCTCGGGGGTCAGCACTTCCACTGGGAACTTCGCGTGCGCCATTGCTATACAGACCTTTGGTGGGGAGCCGTACCGCCGACGCGGGCGCCTGGCGGCTTCATTTCTTGACCGCCTCCACGACTTCGTCGATGGTGCCCTTGAGGAAGAAGGCGCTCTCGGGGACCTCGTCGTGCTTGCCCTCGATGATCTCTTCGAAGCCGCGGATCGTCTCGGCGATCGGCACGTACGCGCCTGGCGTGCCGGTGAACTGCTCGGCGACGAAGAACGGCTGCGAGAGGAAACGCTCGATCTTGCGCGCGCGCTGCACCGTCAGCTTGTCCTCGTCGGAGAGCTCGTCGATGCCGAGGATCGCGATGATGTCCTGCAGCTCCTTGTAGCGCTGGAGGATCTCCTTGACGCGGTTGGCCACGCGGAAGTGGTCATCGCCGAGGATGTCCGCCTTGAGGATCGTCGAGTTGGACTCCAGCGGGTCGACCGCCGGGTAGATGCCTTTTTCGGAGATCGCGCGGGACAGCGCGGTGGTCGCGTTCAGATGCGCGAACACGGACGCCGGCGCGGGGTCGGTGTAGTCGTCGGCCGGCACGTAGATCGCTTGGATCGAGGTCACTGAGCCGCTCTTGGTGGAGGTGATTCGCTCCTGCAGCTGGCCCATCTCGGTCTCCAGCGTCGGCTGGTAGCCGACCTGCGATGGCATCCGCCCGAGCAGCGCCGAGACCTCGGAGCCGGCCTGCACGAAGCGGAAGATGTTGTCGATGAACAGCAGCACATCCTGGCCCTGGTCGCGGAAGTATTCGGCCATCGTCAGGCCGGACAGGGCGACGCGCATGCGCGCCCCGGGTGGCTCGTTCATCTGGCCGAACACCAGCATCGTCTTGTCCAGGACCCCCGACTCCTTCATCTCCAGCCACAGGTCGTTGCCCTCGCGCGAACGCTCGCCCACCCCGCAGAACGCGGACAGTCCTCCGTGCTCCTTGGCGAGGTTGTGGATCAGCTCCTGGATCAGCACCGTCTTGCCGACGCCCGCGCCGCCGAACAGCCCGACCTTGCCGCCCTTGGCGTAGGGAGCGAGCAGGTCGATCACCTTGATGCCGGTCTCGAACATCTCGGTCGTCGGCGTCAGGTCCTCCACGCGCGGGGCGTCCTGGTGGATGCCCCGCCGCTCCACGTCGCTCGGCAGCTCCTCGCCGAGGTCGATGAGGTCCCCCAACACGTTGAAGATGCGCCCAAGCGTGACCTGGCCGACGGGGACCGTGATCGGCCCTTCGGTGTCGAGAACCTCGACGCCGCGAGCGAGGCCGTCGGTGGTGTCCATCGCCACGGCGCGCACGCGGTCGTCACCGAGGTGCTGCTGGACCTCGCACACCAGCACGCTCTCTCTGGAAGCGGCGATGTCCTCGGCCTCCTCGCTGGCGGCGGCCGCGGGGCGCGCGACGGTGATCGCGTGGTTGATCTCGGGCAGGCGCTCGGGGAACACGGCCTCGATCACGACGCCCTGGATCTCCTCGATGCGCCCGACGTTGCGCCCGGCTCGGTCGCTGCCCGAGCCGGTGGCGGTGGCTGTCTGCTCTGTGGCGATGCTGGCCTCCATTTTGCGAGTCTCCTGTCTATCCGTTCAAGTTCTGTATCGATGATGGCGGGGCGCGCCGGCGCCGCCGCTCCTTAGCTCAAGCCCTCGGCTCCACCGACCACCTCCATGATCTCCTGGGTGATCTCCGCCTGGCGGGCACGGTTCATCTGCAGCGTGTACTCGGTGATGATTTCCCCCGCGTTCTCGGACGCGCTGCGCATGGCCGTCATCTGCGCGCCGAAGAAGCCGGCGGTCGACTCGACCAGGGCCCGGTAGATCGAGACCTCGATGAAGTCGGGGACAAGCCGTTTGAGGATCTCCTGCGGGTCGGGCTCGTACTCGACGGGCTGTGGGCGCCGCTCGCCCTCGCCCCCGGAGCTCTGCCCGGGGACTCCCGGCTGCTCGTCCTGCTCGCTGAGCGGCGATTGCGAGAGGGGCAGCAGCGGTTCGCGCGTCACCCGCTGGGTGAGCGGCGAGATGTAGGCGTTGTAGATGATGTCGACGCGATCGAGCTGACCGTCGAGGTAGCCCTGTATGAGATCGTCTGCGATCGTGCGCGCGTCCGCGTAGGCGGGGCGGTCGGCGAAGCCCGTGTAGCTGCCCGTCAGCTCATGGCCGCGGAACCCGATCGAGGAAACGCCGCGACGCCCGCTCGCGTACCAGACGGTGTTGCGCCCCTGCTCGGAGAGCTCGGCGGCGAGGCGCACGCCGGCGCGGATGATCTGCGAGTTGAAGCCGCCCGCGAGCCCACGGTCGCCGGTCACTAGCAGCAGACCGACGTTGGCCTCGCTCTCGTGCTCTGACAGCAGCGGCATGCGCCCGGCCTCCGCGCCTGCGGCGCGAGCGGCCTGCCGGGTCATGCGCCCGATCGCATCGGCGTACGGACGCAGCGCCTGGATGCGCTGCTCGGCGCGGCGCAGGCGCGCGGCGGCGACCATCTCCATCGCGCGCGTGATCTTCTGGATGTTCTTCACCGAGGAGATCTTGTTACGGACGTCGCGCTGGCTGGCCATGACTGATGCTCGGCGCAGGCGCTAGGCCGCCGCCGATGCCTCCTCGCGCTCTGGCTGTGCGTCCTCGTTCGAGGCCTCGGCGGCCTGCGAGCTCGCAGCGTCCGGCAGCTCGTCGCCCTCCATCGGCAGGCCCTCCTCGTCGAGGTCATAGCCGAAGTCCGACGCGAACGAATCGACCGCTTGCTTGAGCGCGTCCTGCATCTCCTCCGACCAGTCGCCGCCGGCGATCTTCTCGCGCAGGTCGCCGTGCTCGGAGTGCATGCGTTCGGTCAGGCCGAGCAGGAACTCGGGGACGCGCTCGACGTTCAGACGGTCGAGGAAGCCGTTTGTGGCAGCGAATATCTGCACCGTCTGGTCCTCGACCGGAAGCGGCTCGCGCTCGTGCTGGTTGAGCGTCGCCACCAGCCGCTCGCCGCGCGCGAGCGTGCGCTGCGTGTCGGCGTCGAGGTCGGAGCCGAACTGCGCGAACGCCTCGAGGTCGCGGAACTGGGAGAGCTCGAGCTTGATGCGCCCGGCGACTTTCTTCATCGGGCCGATCTGCGCGTTGCCGCCCACGCGCGAGACCGAGATGCCGACGTTGATCGCCGGTCGCACGCCCGAGTTGAACAGGCTGGCCTCCAGGAAGATCTGCCCGTCGGTGATCGAGATCACGTTCGTGGGGATGTACGCGGACACATCGCCCGCCTGTGTCTCGATGACCGGCAGCGCCGTCAGCGAGCCGCCGCCGAGATCGTCGTTGAGCTTGACCGCGCGCTCGAGCAGCCGCGAGTGCAGGTAGAAGACGTCGCCGGGGTAGGCCTCGCGGCCGGGGGGACGGCGCAGCAGCAGCGACATCTGCCGGTAGGCGTACGCGTGCTTGGTCAGGTCGTCGTACACGCACAGCGCGTGGCGGCCGTTGTAAAGGAAGTGCTCGGCCATCGCGCAGCCGGCGTAGGGCGCCATGAACTTGATCGGCGCGGCCTCGTCGGCGGCGGCGGCGACGATGATCGTGTTCTCCAGCGCGCCGTTCTCCTCGAGCGTCTGCGCGAGCGCGACGACGGTCGACATGCGCTGTCCGATCGCCACGTACACGGACACCACGCCGGTGTCCTTGTTGTTGATGATCGTGTCGACCGCGATCGCCGTCTTGCCCGTCTGGCGGTCGCCGATGATCAGCTCGCGCTGGCCGCGACCGATCGGGATCATCGCGTCGATCGCCTTCAGGCCGGTCTGCATCGGTTCCGTGACGGGCTGACGCTGGACGACACCGGGCGCCTTGAACTCGGCGGGCCGGCGCTCGGAGGTGTTGATCTCGCCCTTGCCGTCGAGCGGGCGGCCGAGCGGGTCGACGATCCGCCCGAGCAGCTCCTCGCCGACTGGGATGTCGAGCAGGACGCCGGTGCGCTTGACGGTGTCTCCCTCGGAGACGTGCTCCCACTCGCCGAACAGCACCGCGCCGACGTTGTCGGACTCGAGGTTCAGGGCCAGCCCGGTGACGCCGTGGCTGAGCTCGAGCATCTCGAAGGACATGCAATTCTCGACGCCGTGCAGGCGCGCGATGCCGTCGGCCACGGACAGCACCGTGCCGACCTCCGTCAGCTCGGCCCGACCCGTGTCCAGGCCCTCGATGCGGCTCTTGAGGATGCTGGTGATCTCGTCTGGGTTGATCTGCATTAAGAGGCTCCTTGGGCAACGTGCCTGCGCAGCTGCTCCAGTCGGGTTCGGATAGAGGCGTCGAGGATCGAGTTGCCGACCCTTACGACGATGCCGCCGAGGATGTCGGGGTCGACGCGGGTGGCGAGCTTGACCGTGCGCCCGGCGCGCTTGCCGATCGTCTCACCGAGGCTCTCGGTGGTCGCCTGGTCGAGCTCGATCGCGCTGGTTATCTCCACGGGCAGGGTCTTGTTCTCCTCCTCCCACAGCCGCTCGTACTGCTGGCGGATGCGGAAGATCACCGGCATGCGGTGGTTTTCGATGAGCAGCGAGAGGAAGTTGACGAACGCCTCGTCGGCTCCCTCGAGCAGATGGCCGAGCGCCTCCTGCTTCTCCGTGGTCGAGAAGTATGGAGAGAAGAAGAACACGGCCAGCTCGCGGTGCTCGTCGAGGGCGTCGGCGAACTGGCTCAGCTGCTCACGCAGCTGCTCGAGCTTGCCCTGCTCGCGAGCGACCTCGAACAGCGAGCGGGCGTAGACCTGGGCGAGCTCCTCCATTAGTTCTGCGAGGGGCCGGCTGAGATTTCCGAGAAGTCGAGTTCGCCGAGCGCCTCCTCGACCAGCCTGCGCTGGTCGGCGTCGTCGAGCGTCTTGCGCGTGACCTTTTCCGTGGCCAGGATCGTCAGGTCTGCGACCTCCCTGCGGATGTCGTCGAGCGCGCGCCGCGAGGCTGCCTCGATGTCGCGTTCGGCGCGCTGGGCGGCTTCGGCGATGATCTCCTGACCGCGCGCCTTGGCCTCCTGCTCGTGCGAGTCGGCGGTTTGGCGCGCACGCTGGACGATCTCGTCCGACTGCGCGCGTGCCTCCTTCAAGCGCTCGCGGTATTCGGCCAGGATCTTGTCGGCGTCCTGACGTAGCTCTGCAGCGGCGTCGATATCGCCTTCGATCGTCTTCGCGCGCTTGTCCAGAGCTTCGCCGATCAGCGGGAACACCCACTTGCGCAGGATGAAAAGCGAGATCACGAACACGACCAGCGTCCAGATCATGATCCCCACGTTGGGGGTGATCAGGAACGAGCCGCTGGAGGCAAGTTGGATGTGTGGTGCAGAGAACATTTGGTCTACAGGAAGAAGGCGATGAAGCCGCCGACGAGGCCGTAGAAGAAGCACGCCTCGGTGAGCGCGAAGCCGAGCCACTGGTCGCGCTCGACCTCGGCGCGCAGCTCGGGCTGGCGGGTCTTGGCCTGGATCGAGGCGTTGAACACCGCTCCGATGCCCGCCCCGGCCCCGGCGGCGCCGCCACCGGCGCCGACGCCGAGCGCGATCGCGCGGCCGGCATCCTGGCTCTGCTTGATGATCGGTTCCACGGTCAGGATCAGTGGGTGGAACACACTGAAAAGGTGGAGAAACTCCATTGCTCGATAGCTCCCTTTGGTTTGTTAGTGGCTTTCGACCGCTCCGCCGAGGTAGATGGCGGTCAAGATGGCAAAGATGAAGGCCTGCAGGCCGGCGATCAGCACAGCCTCGAACAGGTAGATCGCAATCCCGAACGGCAGCAGCAACCATTGGACCCACTGATCACCGACGAGCACACCCAGCTCGCCGCCCATGAACGCGATCAACATGTGACCGGCGAGCAGGTTCGCCCACAGTCGCACCGTCAGCGAGATCAGGCGCAGGAAGTTGGAGAGGATCTCGATCGGGAAGATCAGGCCCACGATCGGGCCTTTGATGCCGCCCGGCATCAGGCTTTTGACGTATCCGATCGGGCCGTGGTGCCTGACCCCCTCATAGGTGAACAGGACGAACACGCCGAGCGCGAGGATCAGGGGGAAGCCGACGTTCGTGTCGGCCGCAAAGATCTGAAACGACGGGATGTTCGCACCGAACAGCTTGAACGTCTCGCCGCTGTTGATCGGCAGCGGGAGGTAGCCGATCAGGTTGGTGACGAGGATGAACACGAAGATCGTGGCGATCAACGGGAAGTACTTGCGCTGCATGTCGTCGTCGAGGTTTTCTTTCGACATGCCACGGGTGAAGCTGTAGAACGCCTCGACCGCCACCTGCAGGCGACCGGGGCGCTGCTGCAGACGCTTGGCGATGTACAGCATCACCCCGATGGTGATGGCAGCCGCGATCAGCAGATACAAAACACCCTTGTTGAACGCGATCGGGCCGAGCTTGAACCAGGTGTCGAGTTTGAACTCGTCGGTCGGGGAGAAGACGCTGCTGGCGACGGCCGGCGCCTTGTGCGACTTGAAGCCGAACAGGATGATGAACAGGACGATCCCGCCGATCCAGGCGCCAAGGACCGAGTAGAGGATCTTTTTTCCCTGGCTCATTCCATGCTGGTCGGGCGCAGGGGTGGGCGGGGTGGGCGGGACCCCCATCTTTGGAGCGATCCGCGGAGCCTCTGCGACCGCGCTCACCGCTCGGCCCCCCTTACAGCTCGCCCGGACACAGCGGCCGGCGGCAGGGCGGGCGGGGCGGAGAGGGCGGGCGGGCCGGAGACAACACGGATCGCAAACGCCACCGAGTAGGAGCAGAAGACGACCAGCGCGCAGGTCAGGCCGTCGGCGCGCCCGCCGACGATGCCGGCGAGGACGATCGCGCCGGCGAGCAGCCAGATGCGCCCGAACGCCTCGAACAGGTTGAGGCCCATCTGCCTCCCGGGCTGGGCGGCGCGGCTGATCAGGCGTCGGTCGGCCTGCGCGAGTACGCGCTGCGCAACCCACCCGCCGGCGCCGATCGCGTAGCCGAGCATCGGCGCGCCGAGCGCGAGCGCGACGGGTGCGACGAGCACGACGATCACGAGGTCCGTGTACCGCAGAACGGTCGTCGCGATGCCGGCGGGTGCGAGTCGCTCTCCCGGGGCTGCGCCGGGCAGGCGTGCGAGGCCGTCGTTGGCATCGAAGTCTGGCATTTTCGTAGGGCCACCCTACAGACGAGATGTTCTCCGCGCCCTGGAGCAGCGGAGCCGACTCAGCGTTCCCTCAAACGGTCTGCGGCGGCGGCGCTAGTCTACCTGGTCTTGGACTTCGTAACAAGTTTGTGACATGCGCCACGGGGATTATCCCCTTGACACAGGGGTCGAGTTCAGCTAGAGTCTTCCTCGGTGGACTCGTCAGCCGTCACCGGAGCCTTCCGGCCTTTCCTGGCCTCTAGCGCGACTGCTTCCCGCGCCTCTTTCGGGAACAGGTGTTTGACGACCTGCTCCGTCGTCAGATCATGCGCTTTGGGCTTCTCGTCGGCCATGGTGTCCTGATGGAGTCTACGACCCTTGTGGGGTTGATCGAGGACTTCGGCAGCGAGGAGAAGTGCCGCGCCTACCTAGAGGAACTACGCTGGCCTGACGGCCCCGAGTGCCCCCGCTGTGAGGAGCCGACGACGGTCTCTCGGATCGCCTCGCGCAACCAGTTCGAGTGCGACAAGTGCAGATACCAGTTCAGCCTGACGGCCGGGACGCTGCTCCACGACAGCCATCTGCCGCTGTGGAAGTGGTTCCTCGCGGTCTACCTGATGTGCGAGAGCAAGAAGGGCATGAGCGCCAAGCAGCTCCACCGGATGCTCGGCGGCTCCTACAAGACGAGCTGGTATCTCTGCCACCGCGTGAGGGCGGCGATGGGCGAGGACGAACAGCCGCTACTGACGGGCACAGTGGAGGTTGACGAGACGTACGTCGGCGGCAAACGTAAGGGCTACGGCGCTGGCTACCGAGGAAACAAGGTCATCGTCGCTGGGGCGATCGAGCGCGGCGGCGACATCCGCCTACGACTCGTCCCGAACACCCGCAGGCCCAGCCTCAAGGGGTTCATCGCGTCCACCGTCTCAGACGACACGAAGGCGGTCTACACCGACGAGCTGGCCTCCTATGACGGTATCGCTGGCGATAACCACCAGACGGTCGACCACAAGGCCGAGGAATGGGTCCGAGGCGAGGTCCACACGAACAGCGTGGAGTCCGCCTGGAGCCTGCTCAAGCGGTCGATCGTCGGCACCTACCACCACATGAGCGTCAAGCACCTACCCGCGTATCTGGCGGAGATGGAATGGCGTTTCAACCGGCGGGAGAACCCCTACCTGTTCCGCGACACGCTGCTGGTGCTCCTACACGGAGACGCGCTGCCCTACAAGATCCTGATCGAACGGGACGACCCCGGCGAGCGCCAACGCGAGAACGACGCACTAATGCGGCGAGAGGCCAAGCGGCAAGCGCGGCGACCCTGCTGACGCCTGCAGCCAGCCGTTCTCCCATAGCCAACTCATGCTGAGGATTCTTCGTACATACTCATCACCCCCTTGATCAAGAAAGGACCGGTGTGCGATGGCTCTGGATGGCTCGATACTTGGCAACATGGCATCCGAACAGATGGAGGCCCTAGAAGACGCCTATGGCGATGACCCCGACGTTGTGATTGCAGGAGCGATAACGATCGTGCGCATCCTGAAGAAAGTCGGCGACGACCAGCTAGCAATGGACATCCGCAAACGCCACAACATCAGCGATCCCGTTGAAGCACTCGGAATCCTAGATATAGCGAAAGCGCAGCTATTGCTACAAATTGGTGGCAGTCAGTAGGATTCTCATGGTGGCGTCAGGGGCTCATCCCTGACGTGTTTTACGGCTCTGTGGCCAGCGAGGCCGCCTATCTCGAAGTCTTCTTCGTGGCCTGGCGCGAGCGGGGACTGATGGACGTGTGGTCCTCCTTCGCCACCGCCACCCCGTCCGCGACGAAGGCCCCACACGAACGTCGTAAGCCATAGCAAGATCAGCGCGATAACAAGCTTCGCGTCAAGCGACTGCTTCGCAAACACTCCGGTGTGCGATTCGAGCGCAGCGACAAGCCAGAAAACCAGCGCCACGAGACTCAGCACCGATAGCCCCGCAAGCGCGAACTCGCCGAGCCTCTTGGAGATACGCACCAGCGTTGCGCGCGAGCGATGAGCGGGTAGGTGTGGCACGCTACCCAAGTCTGACCGCTTCGGAGACAGACAGCCGGAATGAGTGCAGATATGTCGCCGAATCGAACACGCCTCTGCATTGCGCCATCCTTCTCCCGCGACCACGCGGGAGAGCCCGAGGCCATCTAGTGATCTGAGTCGTTAGTTGGTAGGCACTGTGTGGGTGGTGTCGAACTCCGTCGTGGTTATCAACGACGATTGGAGGTCGAGATGCCGCCGCTTGT
>Ga0302325_10001417_pt1 | contig 61183 bp, 64 predicted proteins | sample Palsa_T0_2_FD_201948 | JGI IMG/M metagenome (GOLD analysis project Ga0302325, IMG submission 201948) | Peat permafrost microbial communities from Stordalen Mire near Abisko, Sweden - Palsa_T0_2 | ecosystem: Environmental > Terrestrial > Soil > Palsa > Peat permafrost | place: Sweden: Abisko...
TGTCCTCCAGTGGTCAATCCCTCACCGCCGGTATGCCCGTAAGGAGCCGCAACGTGTCAGCAGATAGAGGAGTCCAAGCCATGAGCCGCAATCGCAACGAAAAAGGCAACGCTTACATCGAGTTCGTGCTGGTCGCATCTTTTTTCTTCGTGCCCCTTATCCTCGGCATGATCACCGTGGGCATTGCCGTGGCCCGCAATTTTCAAGTCAACCAACTGACTCGCGACGTGGGCCATATGATGGCGAATGGCGTGGATTTCTCGCAGCAGACAAATCAGAACCTGGTGGTTAACGATTTGGCAAATGGCCTGAGCATACAGGCCAACAGCGGCAACGTCACGGGCAGCAGCTCCGGCAACGGCGTTCTGGTGCTTTCCGTTTTCGAGAGCTTGACGTCAAGCTGTAACTGCGTGAACGCCAACCATGTGGTGGTGGTTACACGGATTGTAATTGGCAATAACACGCTTTACACCAGTCCTTTTGGAAGCCCCGCTTCCATTAATCCCACCTCCGGGGCCGTCGCTAACTATACGACCGACACGGGCGCCAGGGCGGACAATGTTTCGAGTGTGGTCACCATCGGATCGAACGGATTGGCGTTCATGAGCGAAGGCGATTTCGCATTCACAGACCTGGGCGTGGTGGGCTTCATCACCAATCTGGGCGCGTTCAACCGCGCCGTATTTTAAGGGACGGAAAGAGAGGTTCACATGCAAGACCGCAACCTACGCAACATGCGCAGCATGCGCGACAAACGCTCGAAAGGCATAGCGATTGTGTTGACGACCTTGACGCTGGCCGTCACGCTGCCGCTGGTGGGGCTGGGCTTCGACGTGGGCACACTGTACCTGGTCAGGTCGAAACTGTCCGGCGCCGCGGATGCCGCGGCGTTGTCGGGAGCGCAAGCCTTGAGCCAGGGGGCAAATGCCTCCGCCCAGAGGGCTAATGCCATCACCGCCGCCCAGAACTTCTTCAGCGGAAACTTCCCGACCGGGTATTGGCGCACCAGCGGCGCGTCAGCCACGGTCGCGGTCGACGATACGTCCACCCAGAATTACCGCACGGTGACTGTGAGCGCCACGGCCCAGGCGCCCTTGTATTTCTTGCGCGTGTTCAACCAGCAAATGGCGACCATTAATGTGACTAGCATGGCGGGCCGCCGCGATGTGATGATGATGGTGGTGCTGGACCGCTCAAACTCCATGAACCAGATTGTGGCCGGCACCGGCCAATCCGCTTGCGCCACGATGAGAACCGATGCCGCTGCTTTCATCGGCTATTTTGCTCCGGGCCGCGATCAAATCGGCCTGGTGGTATTCAGCGGCAGCACATACTACTATCCGCCGACCACCTCTTTCACCACGCCGGATGCCAATGGCAACGATGTTCCCTCGCTGATCGCGTCCATCGCCTGCCAGGGAAGCACCAGCACCGCGGAGGCCTTGTATTGGGCTTACAACCAGATCCAGGCGGTTAACAGCTCTACGCGGGACAACGTGATCATGCTGATGACCGACGGATTGCCTACGGGAATTACCGCGCAGTTTTATAATAATCGGGTCGCTAACTCAAGCTGCGGCCCTTCGCCTTTGCTCGGGGTGTTCGCCGGAGGAACCGTGGGCGGCAACATGTTCCCCGGCGGATCGCTGGGCCTGTCGGTTGACACGGAAGCCACCCTCGGCAGCCCCAACGATGTGGCTATCTCCACCAACGGTAATTGCCATTTCGCCGCCAACGAAGGCCTGGTGTCGAAGGATATTGGAAGCCTCCCCACACAGGATAATTTCAATAACTCAACCCAGGGATATACGTCGTTGAGCCCAGCGTATGGTTATCAGCAGGCCAACCTGAACGACGTGACGGACGCGCAAGGGGCGGTGTATGCCGCCATCAACGTTTCCGACAATATGGCGACCACGATCCGCAGCGATACCGTGCTAAGACCGACCATCTACACGATCGGCCTGTCGGGCGATGGCGCGGTGGACCAATATCCGGACCCGCTGCTGTTGATGAAGATGGCCAACGATCCGAACCTGGCCGGCCAGGCTGCGCCAGGGCCGACATTCTATCAGCAGCAGGTGAACCAGCCACACGGGGCGTTCGCCAATGCACCGGATGCTTCGCAACTGGCGGCGGCCTTCGATACTATCGCACGGCAGATCGCCATCCGGCTGGCCCAGTAGCACGGCCCGCAAGCGAACCGCGGCCCTTGGAATTGGCGCAGGCGGGCTGCGGGCGCGGCCAATCGGCGCCGGCAATGAGATAATGCGGGCATGCCCGACCCCTACGCGCGTGCGGATTTCTATTGTCCCACTTGCGCCAAGGCCGTCGCCGATCCGCTGGTGTGCGGCGATTGCCAAGCCTTGATCTGCCGCGTGTGCGGCTCGGTGCTGGAGCGGATCGACGATTTAGGCATCGGGTGAGGTACCCTTCGCCGCGTTCGCCGCGCACCGCACTTGCATTTGCGCGCTTATTCAGGCAAGCTGGTACGTTTCCTACTTATTCATGCTGGTCCGCATTCTCTACCACGACCACTGTTTCGACGGCGCCGCTTCCGCCGCCTATTTCACCCGCTTTATGCAGGGTGTTTACTACCCTGATGCGGAATTTGCCTACACCGGGATGGCCCACAAGGCATCCCAGCTTTTCGAAGACAGTCTTTTCGACGGCGATGTGAACGCTATAGTCGACTTCAAGTATTCGAGCGATCCGCGCTTGACCTGGTGGTTCGATCACCACCAGAGCGCCTTTCTCACGCCCGAAGACGCCGAAAACTACCGCCAGGACCGCAGCGGCCGCAAACTCTACGACCCTTCGTACAAATCGTGCACGTCGTACATCTGCGCGGTGGCCAGGGAGCGCTATGGATTCGCACCGGCCGACCTGAATCAGCTCGTGGAGTGGGCTAACGTCATCGATGGCGCGCAGTATCCGGACGCCAAGACGGCCGTCGAATTGGGGGCGCCCGCCATGAAGCTGACGCTGGTGATCGAAGGCGCCAAAGGGTCGGGGATCGTGCGGAAAATCATCGGCTGGATGCAGCACCGCAAGCTGGAAGAGATCGCCGCCGAGCCGGAGATCCAGGAGCTGTTCGATCCGCTTTACCAGCGCCACGTCAATTCGATAGGCTTAATCGGGGGGCGCGCCACGCAGGACAACGGCGTAGTTTTTTTCGATCTCACGGGCTACGACCTGGAAGGCTACAACAAATTCATTCCGTATTACCTGTTTCCCGCCTGCACGTACACCGTGTCGGTGAGCCCCTCCAGCTTCCGCACCAAGATTTCAGTAGGATCGAATCCGTGGGCGGCGGATGTGCCCAAACACAATCTGGCGAGCATCTGCGAGCGCTACGGTGGCGGCGGGCACGCGCGCGTGGGCGCCATCAGCTTCGAACCGGGGGCGCTGGACAGGGCCCGCGCGGTGGCCGCGGAGATTGTGGAGGAGCTGAAGCAGTAGTCGAGGCCAAGGTGGCCCAATCTGGCTGAAACGATAGCGCACTTTACTCGCGAAACATTGGCAGGACCAAGCGCTGGTGCATTCGGAGTAAGCGGGGTCATGGGTTATGTTCAGGTGCACTCACCGGCAAATCCAAGCGGTAAATCCAAGTCAGCGGGCCGGCGCGCGGATTTATGGCTCGAGCGGGAATTCGCGAGCGGCGAAGCTTAGTGAGGCAGTGCATAGCGAAATGCCTGGCGGTTCGTTCAGTTGTGCTATAGTGTGCCTAAATGAAGTTTGGAGAGTGAAATGGAGAGCATGATCCGTAGCGTGGGAGTGTGATTCTCGGGCCATCCGCAGGATTCTCGGCGCTGGTGTGCTGTCTGTTTCGCTGCGCCGTTTCGGTGTTCCGTTTTGGCATCCGAACGGGTGGTATTGAAGGCAACAGGGACGGAATAGAGTTGGAGCAGGTTTAGGAAGTCCATGGATTCAGGCAAGTGGCTGATTTGAGCGGACGCGGGAGTAATTCAGTGGTAGAATGCCAGCGTCTACCACACTTCCATATTTTTCAGTACCTTACAAGGCTTACTGTCGGCTATACTGTCTAAGGACGGGAGACCGTATGCCGAAGGTGAACATCCAGAAACAGGTGAAGATTGACGGGCGCTGGAAGCTCGTCGCAGTGCCGCGAAACGACAAAGGCGGCTACGATTGGAACGCCCTGCCTGAGGGCCGTTTCTTCGTCGAATATTGGCAGGGTGGCAAGCGGAAGCGAGAGGCTGGCGGCGGCACCGTGGCCGAAGTCCAGGAAGTTGCTCGGCTACGGAAGCACAAGCTCGAAGGCAGGGCGTTGGGCATCACGGCCACCGACGAGGAGGAAACGAAACGCACGGCCGTTCACCTTGCCGTGAAGCACTACCTCGAAACGGTGGAGGCGCTCAAAAAGCCGAACACGCTGCGGAAGTACCGAGCGGTGCTTGAACGGTTCGCGGCGTTCCTTCCGGCGAATGCCGATCCCCGGAAAGTTACGCGCGACGATCTCACGGACTTCATGGTCGCGCTCAAGACGAAGCACAAGCTGGATAACAACACGGTCATCCATCAAATGATCATTGTCGCCCAATTCCTGAAGCAATACGGCAAGGGCGGCGTCACGAAGAATCTCGGGCTCCCCGAACGCGTGATTAGCATGCCGCGCGAGTACAGTGATGAGGGTCTGAGCGCCTTCTTTGGCGCGTGCAGTCCGGCTGAGCGGGCGCTCTTTTCGACGTTCCTCTTCACTGGCTTCAGGGAGCAGGAGGTCGTACACCTTTCCTGGCCGGACGTGCACTTTACGCTCAACACAATCCGGAGCACGGCGAAGCCCGACTTGGAATTCTGGCCGAAGCGCTGGGAAGAACGCGAGGTCCCCGTGGCGAAAGCGCTCATCGAAATCCTAGCGGCTCATCCGCGGCGGCCGGACTGCCGTTTCGTTTTTCCGTCTCCAACCGGGAACCGCGAATGGCACATGCTGGACCACTGCAAGGACATCGCGAAACGGGCCGGGCTCGACGAAACGAAATGGGATCTCAAGACCTTCCGGTCAACGTTCGCGACCCGGATGCTCCGCGCCGGTTTCGACGTGCGCACCGTGCAGCATTGGATGGGGCATCGGTCCCTCGAAACGACGATGCGGTACCTGGCGCCGGCGCAGGACGTGCATGACCGGTTGGATAGAGTGCAAATTGCGGGAGTCCTAAGGGGCGGCGAACCATCAACCGAATGAGCCCCGACACGGGCCGTACCGTTTGACATTTTAGATCAGATCGTTTAATCTAAATACCTGAAACAAAGAGCACTAGCCCTCAACAATGCTCCGACGAACATGGACGATTTTTTAGCAAACAATGTAAACGCGTACTTTGGGGACATCCTCTTGTGCGATACCTATGTCCCCAATCTTTACCCGACGCTCGTCCCTGTTGTCCAGGAAGGTCGTCGCGCTTTTTCATTCTCGGCGGAGGCGTGCCACATCGATCAACTCGGTTTCAAGCTCACGACAGTCTTCCGTCTTCGAAAAATCAAAAGCTTACGAGTTCTGACCAAGGATGGTTCACCGCATTCCCTTCAAATACCGCTCATTGTTCAGGAAGCAGCTCAAAACTCTGATTTTCCTGCTGACCAAGTTGAATTCTATGTTGTCGAAAAGGAACGGGTTTGCCAAATCTCCCACAAGTCTGTTAGACTCGCCCGGCATCTGTCAGAGATAGAGAGCCTCATGGGCGAAGTCCATACATCGCCTTCCAAAGCATTGCTACCTTCGCGAAACGGTGCCCAACACTCCTTATTAATACCCATCTTGGTTGGGGGCCGTTCGGATGTAGAGAAACTACGTGGCTCCGGCCTCTTGGAGATCCTAGAACAGGCGGGCTTGGAATACGAGGTAAGTGTTATCTCTTCGGAGCAGAATCCAGAAGATCTTCGACAATACTGTCATCAGATAAGGCACGCGCGAATACCTGTTGTGATCTGCATCGCTGGCCTTGTCCCAGGGCTTCCCGCTGCCACGAAAGCTCATTTGCCTATGATCCCGATTATCGCTGTACCCCTTAGTTCGCCCGCATTCGATGCGAAAGACATCTTAATGGGTAGCTTGTGCCTTCCCGCACGCCGTCCGGTAATACTGACTGGCATCGACGACACGGGGTTGAGAAAAGCAGGGCATCTAGTCCGTGAAATTGTGGCCGCTACTAATACCTCTCTTCGTGAGCATCTAGCCCATACGATCCAACACGAGACGCCGAAGCCGGATCTTCGAATAGCCTCTTCCCGAGCATCGAATAACGACCCTTCTACTACTGCACCCTTAAATGGCACAAAAGCCCACTTGAACGGTAGCGATCCTCACCCGAACGGCAGCCATCAGGCGGTCAAATGACAAGACTCCCTTGGTATCTGGAAATCACACTTGCATCAATTGTTCTGACTGCCTGCGGGTGCTCTGGCGACCACCAGGAAACAAAGCCACTCAAAGTGGGCATTGACGAGTTCGTTGGTTTTGCACCTATCTATCTGGCGCGGGATCAAGGACTTAGAGTGGAGCCGCGCATTATCCCCGACACAAAAGAGCGAAATGCGGCGTTTAATGCCGGGAAGATCGATGTTATCTGTACGACGGTTGACTCTCTTCTCCTCCTTGCGGAACGCGGTGCGCCACTCACAATTATAGCAGCCATTGATCAGTCGGACGGAGCCGACGGGCTTTTGGTAAATAAACAAATTAAGTCTATCCAAGACCTCAAGGGCAGGACCGTTGCATTTCAGGAAGAAATGCCGAGTCAGTTTCTCCTCTTGTGGATATTAAACCAGAATCGTATGCGCCTCGCGGACGTATTGGCCGTGCATCTCGAAGCTGAGAATGCCGGCAGTGCCTTCGCCGCCGGGCGCGTGGATGCGGCAGTAACGTGGGAACCATGGCTGAGTAAGGCCGCTGCAACTGGGCACGGCAGAGTCTTGGTCTCCTCAAGAGACTATCCGGGCGTGCTTGTTGATGCTCTCGCGGTTCGAACCAATGTCTACGAGCGCAGGCAACGCGACGTGATTGCCCTGTACGATGCGTGGATGACCGCCGTCGATTCGATAAAGAAGGACCCCGATAGAACAACCGTTTTTATGAGTAAGAAGCTCAACCTGGGCTTAGCGAGCTTTCGGGAGAATCTGAAGACGCTCAAGCTTACCGATAGAGCGTTTAACCGGTCATTCTTTGACCATCAAGACCATCATTCAATATGGAACCTGAGTTCGACTGCCGTTCAGATGTGGAAAGATACAGGTATTTTGACGGACGCCACGTTTGATCCAGGCACTCATATTAGTTCCCGGATTGTCGAGTTGGGAATTCAAGCTCCGAAGTGAGGGGATTGTGAAGCGCCGTGTTTGAATCTGAAAGGATACAGTATCGTGCGGGCCTCGGCGCCATAAGTGTGGTCGTGTCACTGACAACGTGGGCCATAATCGCAAATTCCGGCCTAGTTTCGCCCCTCTTTTTGCCTAGCCCTCACGAGGTTCTAGCCGAGTTGAGAAACGGACCAAGTGCCCATCAATGGATTTTGGACTTTAGCTTTAGCACGGGTAGAGTTCTCGCCGGCTTTGCTGCAGCTGCGGCTGTCGCCATCCCACTTGGCCTATACATCGGCGCCGCGAAGACTGTCGATGCTATAACCTATCCGCTCATCGAATTGGCACGCTACGTTCCAGTGCCGGCGCTCGTCCCCCTTTGCATTCTTTGGGCCGGGGTAGATGAATTGGCAAAGATCCTCGTCATTTTCCTCGGTACAGTTTTTCAAATGGTTGTCGGTGTTGCCGCGGCCGTTCGGTCCACCCCTCCGGACCTAATTGATGCGGCGCGAACGCTTGGGCGCGATGGGCACCGAGTTCTTTGGACTATAGTGCTGCCCATGAATGCGCCACGAGTTTTCGATCTACTTCGTTTGACATTAGGTTGGGCTTGGTCCTATCTCGTCGTTGCAGAGCTTATCGCGGCGCAATCAGGATTGGGCTACCGAGTTCTATGGGCACAGCGGTACCTCCAAGTAGGCATCGTATATTTTGCCCTATTCGTACTCGCATTCGTAGGGCTTGGCTCGGACATCCTTCTTAGGCAACTTCGCCGTAGGATTTTTCCCTGGGATCGGTGATTGAGCCTCCATGATTCAAATGAACAGTGTTTCTTTTGACTACAATCCCGGCGCGCCGGCGGATTCCGCGCTCTTTGAGGCGTTCACGTTGGAAATCCGCGATTCGGAGATTTTGGTCGTGATGGGGCCATCTGGGTGCGGGAAGACGACGCTGATCCGTCTAATAGCCGGCCTACTTACGCCTGATGCCGGGTCCGTTCTCGACGATGGAGCTGTGGTGACTGGCCCCTCGAAGGCACGAGGCGTTATGTTCCAAGGCGACACCTGTTTTCCATGGCTCACAGTACGAGACAATGCAGGTTTTGCTGCTGACAACGCTCATGGCGTGGAGGGTGTCGATGAGGTTCTCAGGAGCTTCGGGTTGTATGATTACCGCGAGTCGTTTCCGCGTCATTTGTCATTTGGAAGTCGCCAACGCGTTGCGCTCGCGCGTGCAATTATCGCTGGAGCAAAAACACTTTTGCTCGATGAGCCCCTGAACTCGGTCGACCCAGTGCTCCGGAGGGCGCTACAAGATCAGATATGTAGTTTAGTAGTCACCAGGGGATACGCGGCGGTCTGGGTCACACATGATCTCGATGAGGCAGTCCGGGTGGGACATAGGATCATCGTCGTCGCGGGTCAGCCGCTTACGATTCGATCTGACACGAACGTTGTTGCGCTGAATCAGCGCGACAGTGGCGCGATACGTGAAGACATCAAGGATATACTGTTTCAGGAACTGAAGCGGGTTGCTACTAAACAGTGATAACTACTCAGACCATGCATTTAGATTGCCATCCGGAATTACGTTACGATCTTTTTGTTGCTGTCAGTTACCGAGGCGCATGTTCGGATTCACGATACAGACATCAACTCGAGAGTCTCGTCGAAAAGGCTGCTGCTAATGGGATACGCGTATATGTAGCGCCGTTGTTAGAGGCTTGGGGACAGCAGCGGCCGCCGCGCGCCACAGGGATCGCGCGCGACCTGTTGGCATTACGGGCTGCTCGCGGGTTAATGCTTTTTTTGGCCGGCCATTCTTCTGATGGTGCGTTAGTGGAGACTGGCATCGCTTTGGGCTGGGGCAAGCCTCTGTTCTTACTCCGGGACAGTGTAGATGAGGACCTTGGGTATCTTCAGGGGCTCGTCGATACGGGATATGCTAGATTAGTTCCGTTCGGGCCGGAGGACGAACTCAATTCGATAGTGACCTATATTTCACGAGGTATTTAGGCGATGGCTAATAAACAGCTGAGTAGATGGACCATAGCATCGTTCGCGATTATGGGCGTCACCACCTTGAGTACTGTAGCCATCTTTCTCCTGGCTCCATGTATCGGTGCAAGTCGCTACACTGGCGTATTGTACTGGAGTCACTGGCTTGGAACGATAGCACTAATCTCTACGCTACTGTGGTCGATTTTTGGGCTCGTTAGTATATATTATGGTCCTCATCATCTTTTTGACCATTCGCAGGACATCGGTCGTGGCATGTTTTTGTGGTTGACTCTTGTTTATGTGGTGTCACTGGCCATCTGCATTGTCGGCGTTGTTCTCATATGGCATGATCAGAGCCATTGGCACTTAGTATGTATTTTGATTGCAGAAATCTTATTTTTGGTATTCGATCGGCTGCTAATCCGAAAGATCGCTAAGATTGAGCTCCAAAAAACCGGTGACCAAACCTTTCTCGACTGGGCGGCCGAGGTACGATTAGAGATTAGCGGATGGATGTATTATGTGGACATTCCCGTGGTGTTTGGGCTGATCGTGCTTAACCTGGGCAGTATTTACCTTGATAGAATGCACATATTTGTTGGTAAGTACGAGTGTGAATTATTTTGTACAGGTGCGGTGTTTTTTGCGCTAACCACTGCCAATCTCGCCTTCGCGGCAGCGAATTCGGACATCGTTTGGACGCGGAAATGACTGTGGGGCTTTGGTTCCTAGCAGTTTGGCACTTCCGGCCACTTGTCGATTGGTTTGTTGGTTAGCGAGTTGGTAGCGCTGCAAAGAGATGCCTTGGCCGCCAGAGTCCCAATGCTGGGTCTCTAATGCGCCCCGACGGTCGCACGCACCGTCTTTTTTAGGGGCTTGCCGACTTTTCCGCCGCGTACCCCCTCGGATGACCCTTGCGCCCGTCTCGTCGGCGCAGGCCGCTCAAACAGGTAGACCCGTGCGGAAGCAGCGGATACATTTTGGCCGAGGTCTACATATTCCTGGATTCCCGCATGCTCCGTGGCCGGGTGGAGGTCACGCAGGAGGCTGACCGTACCGCTCGGGCGGCACTCGTAAACCCGCACCCACTTTGGCCGCCCGTGATTGAAGCGAAGCCTTACTGAGAAGCTCGGCACGGTTTCCTGCGCAAATGACAACGTTGCCGTGTAGTAGTCGATGCCGGATTTCATACAACCGGGCAGCGTGCACCGCAGCAGGACGCTGAACGGTTCCTTCGATGCGAGCGGTGCTAGGAACGGAACCTCGATCTTTTTCGACATCCCATCCGGGCCGACGAGGATAGGCCGAATGGCATGCCGCTTCTTCGGATCATGGCGGAGGTCGAAGGCGACGCAATCTAGGTTGGCGAACGGGATGTTTGCATCAGCATCAATGCTGAACTCCATGGCGGCTTCACGGTCAGCGCGACAGTATCCCACGCATTTCCAAAATATGGTCAGATCCTCATCGTCGATCACGGCCAAGTTTTGGACACCTTGGACGACCAGGCTCCGGTTGGGGCTGCGGCGCAAGCCCGCAAGATTAAGTGAATCGATGCTTCGTCCGCTGATTTTGAGCACAGCCGACTTCACGAGTTCGCGTTGCCGCCGCGCGTACGCGAGAACCGCGAGAGACCCGATGACAACCAAGGCTCCAATCACCGCGAACCATTCGCGGGACTGAAACACGCCGAAGAACCCGACGAGTGTCCCGAGCACCGTCATCCAAAAGGCTACGGAGTCCTTGAACGAATCCATGGGCTGAAATGTAGGGTGGGGAATAAAGAAGGCGGAAGCTTAGGGGGGAAGAAACACGTACGGTCGGCGCGGGACGAATGAGGGATGGGGGGCCGACCTTACCAGCCCGGACCGCCACCACCACCGAACGGACGTTCAAAACTCATCATCATCACCATCACCAAAACTCCATTGACGTTATCTCTTAGGATACGCCATATCTATGCTGTCTGCAAGTGCCATGTAGACATTAATGCGGATGCTCCGCAAACTATTGATAGTGCGAGATCTAGCGAACGTTCTGGGTGATCGAATCCGCGAACTACGGCGAAAAAAAGGCTTTTCGCAAGAATCGTTCGCCGACCACTGCGGGCTCCACCGCACCTACATGGGCGGCATCGAACGCGGCGAACACAACCTGACCGTCCAAACGGCGCTCACGATTGCAACCGGTTTAGGGATAACGCTCTCAAAGCTGTTCACCGGAATCGAGGACCTCGCGCAGGTTCAATCGGGCCAGCCCGAACCGTGATCGCACGTCTAAAATGATGAGGCCGACAGATCGGTGCCAGAAATTTCCGGGAAATGACGCGTGGCCGCCTCGATGTGGACGGCGGGAGCCGAGGGCAGTTGGGCTGATGATCCTTCGGTAAGAGCGCCTGAGCGCCTTGACACGTTCCGCCCATCTGCTATTCTTGAATCGAAACTGATTAATCAGTTCACGCACACCATGGCGACATCTACCATTGCCAAAAATAAACGAACGCAGAACGTCGTTTCCGCCCTCACCGCCCGCACGCAGTTCGGGCAGATTTTGAAACGGGCGGCCGAACAAGACGAGCGCTTTGTGGTGGACCGGCGCGGCAAGCCGAGCGTCATCATCATGAGCGTACGCGACTATATCAGGAACATCGCGCCCACGCCCACCGCCTACCAGGCCATCCGCCAGGAAGCGAAAAAAAACGGCAGCAGTTCGCTCAGCATGCGCGAGGTCAACCGCGAAATTGCAGCCTACCGGCGGCAATCCAGGAAGAGCAGTACCCAACCCGCAGCATGATCCGCGCGGTGATCGACACCAACGTCGTGGTGTCCGCCAATTTGAGCGACGACGGCCTGCCCGCAGCCATTATGGACTTGGCGGCCAGCAAGCAAATCTTGATGTGCGTTTCGGACGCCGTCCTTACCGAATACAAGGAGGTCTTGAACCGACCCCGGTTCAAGCTCACACCGCCGCGCATCGCGGCCACCCTGGTCGTCATCCGGAAGACGAGTTTTCACGTCAAACCCACACGGACGGTCTCCATCATCAAAGTGGATGAGCCCGATAACCGCTTGTTGGAATGCGCCGAGGCGGCCGGAGCAGACTATCTCGTGACCGGCAACACCAAACATTTCCCCAAGACCTTCAAGAACACAGCTATCGTCACACCCAAGCAGTTCATGGATCTGCTGCTCCCGCAACTAGCCCAGCTTAACCGGTAAGAACACGCGCAAATTCTTCCCGGAAGAATCGTTTGGTGACGAGGCGAACCTCGAACGGCCCGAGTGGTACTAGGCTTCATCCGGCAACGTTTTAATCGATGATCACAGGACCATCTTCAAACGACGAACCACAGGCCATGCTGGCCTTCACCCGACTTGCTTTAATTAATGTGACCTCGTCCTCGCGTACCGCCGTGCCGCGATGAACTTTGCCGCGCACGGCACGTTTTCCGTTCTTTGATAATCGTACCGGGTCGGTAGGATGAGGATAAACCCCACCCCTACCAAACCCGTGGCAAGATTACAAAACTATTTGCGCACCCATCGCCGCCGGTCTGGCCTCTCGCAAGCGGAGGTTGCGCTGCTGTTGGGCGCCGTCTCCGGCACGAAGGTGTCCCGGTACGAAAATTTCACCAGGATGCCCGCCGCTCTCACAATCTTTGCCTCAGAGATCGTGTTCAACCAGCCGGCAAGCGAACTTTTTGCCGGCAGCTACGACGCGATCCGTATCGACGTTCAAAAGCGCGCCCGGCGCATGCTGAAGCAGTTGACCGCACGACCAGACAACCAGTCCAAAACAATCCTTCGCAAGCTGGAGCTGTTACGCGCCATCGTCGAGGCGAAACCAAATTCAGCCCAGCCAAATTAATCATGCGAAAAGAAAACGAAAGGCGAGTGTTGGCCGTTGATCCCTTGAGCCGTGGCGTGGGCTTTGCGGTTCTCGAAGGCAACGACAATCTGATTGACTGGGGGATCAAGACGACCGGACAGGCAGATAATGCGAAATCCGCGCGCGTGATCGACAAACTCATCGACCGATTCCGGCCCGACGTTCTCGTTTTGGAGGATTGGGATTCTGCCGGATCGCGGCGCTGTGGCAGGGTCGAAACGCTTCTCGACCGGATCGCCGCCAAAGAAGGGAAGCGCGTCCTCGTGCGCCTCGTCACCCAACGCGACATCCGCGCCATCGGATCGTTGCCGCTCACGAGCACGAAGCAGGGGCGAGCCAGCTTCCTTGCGGAACGCTTTCCCGAGTTGCAGGCATATTTGCCGCCGGTTCGGAAAACATGGATGCCCGAAGACGACCGGATGGCAATCTTTGATGCCCTCAGTTTTGCCGTTGCGAGTGTCCGGACAAAGAAAAGCATCGCGTAAGGCGTTGCACTCGTTCTCATCCAATCATTTGACATCCTCTAGCTTCTTGAACCTCCATTCGGAGCACGCACCCAGGTACTAGCCTCATCAATCGTCCGGGTTGGTTAGCAGTACTGGAGCTCCTTGCGGACCAAAAAGATGACGACGCCAGTACGCGGGATAGTACGGAACGGCCTTTGGAATCCCATAATGAACCGTATACTCGATCTGAGAGGGAAGAAAAGAATAATGGATGTATCCAAAGTTCTTGCTGAATTACGGCAAGAACGCGAACAGATTGACGAGGCGATTTTGAGTTTAGAGCGGCTGGTCGCTGGTCGCGGACGGCGGCGTGGACGACCGCCCGCCTGGATGGCCAATATGCCTGCCAAGCGACGCGGCCGGCCCCCCGGCAGCAAGAACAAGATTCCAGCCGTTTCGGATTGATCGCGGCTCGTCAAGCGCGGGCACGCGCCAGAACATGGGATACTCGGTTGGTTGCGTAACGTATTACGCCAAGCGTTCTCAACATTCATGTGGCTTCGAGGATGGTGCAATAAGAATAGGGCTTGGCCGCGCACTACCGCCCCTGGCGCGAGCTCTAGAAAGCACAATAGCCCGAGTCCTGCGGCGTCGAGATCGCGTGGCGTACGCAGTTACGGCATCTCGTCCATGGCGGAGAAGACATCTTCAATTAGCAAACCCGGATTATGAGCCAAGTCATCATGGGTCCGCACGGGTAACGCAAGGCCCCGTGGGTCCTCATCCGTCATTAGTTCAGTTCCAGAATTGCCGATCATTCGCGCTCGTGCAACGTGTCGAGGCAGCAAGCTGAAAAGCGCCGTCATGTGCCGTTTGTGTTCCGCTAGCGCTATATCCCACGGCGGTGTAACCGGCTGGAAAGAGCGGGGCAAGCCTTGCACTAGGTGTTCGGAGGGTGCCCATCGAGCTTGCCACGACTGTTCTCTGGGGAATCCTGCCGAGGCGAACTCCCGGAGTGGCCGTTGCCGCCAACGCCGCACTGAGTGCCGCGCGATTGCCCCGAGTACTCTGTGACGGCGAGCACCGCGCGCGGTTGCACGCATAAAGAGTCGGGTAGTCTCCGCATGTATTTCTTCGCTGCGGCTGGTATACTCTCGCCGGTGTCCACCCCAGATCACGTAATCGGACAACCAATAACCACAGCATTTATCGTCAATGACGACATCGCAGTCCAGTGCGTCGTCGAGCTCCACTACGCCGTCGCTGATACGTAGAAACTCACAAAACTCCTCGTGCGTTGTGGAGAAGTCGGTCGGCCACTCGGAAAGGCCTTCAAAGAGAATCCCCGTTCCGTATTGCGCGGCCTCGGCACTCATCACTTCGACGTAATGGTCATCGTAGTGGGTGTCGGCGTCGGCCTGAATGATCAGGACTTGGGCATCATTGAGACCTCGTTTCCGCGCCAGTTCGCCAACTTCCCGCACGCCCCTCGCTCGCGCCGGAACAAAGCCTTGTACCAATTCCTTGACGACGAGGACCGATTCCGCCCCTACGGTAGACTGTATTCCACGGGCAATTTCAAGCGTTTGATCCGTCGAGCCATTGTCAACGATTACGAGCAACATGTTCTCAAGGCCGGCACTTGCTCCGAAACCCAGCGAATGGCACGTTGCGGCGAGATCCTGTTCCTCGTTCAGGCACGGAACTACGATGGCTACCATAGGCACTAGCGGCGTTGTTAAAGTACTCATGGTTGCTAATCCGGGAGCGGACGACGCCACACCATCGTCAACTGGTTACCTTGCTTCTGCGGCAACGGGACGAATCCTGCGCATTCGGCTGCTCGCATCGAGGCGAAGTTGTTTTTTCGCATCTCCGCATAGATCCTATCATACCCACTCTTTTCGCACGCCAGTCGATACGCAACACGCCCAATATTGCGCCCCTGCTGTTCGCGATCAAGCTGTATCTGGACTGAAGCGGCTTCACCAAGAGAATCGTGCTTCCGGTTGATATAGATATGGCCCGCGCGGACCTTACCAACGTAGACGTGCCAATAACTTCCGCCCGGACCGCCGCCACGTAATTCTGACCCCTTTCCTAATACCAGGCGGACATCAGCCGGCTCCACGCGAACGCGACCCGCGGTTACGACAGGGCGTGGCTTCGGGGTAGGATGGCTGGGTGATCTCTTCGTTTGTGTGGACTTACGGGACATTTCTCTAGTATCCTGCGTGCCAAAGGCCCTTGGTATGTAACTGCTCGATGTGGTCTGCGATCCTCCCAATACTTGGCTCCCAGAATTCGGCGGGGAAAAAGGATGGCGAGAGCGACACGCTGCAGTCCGAGATGCGAGTGCTGATCCCACTCTCAACGAGGGCGACAAAAAGTGCATCGATCTTCGTCAGCACCTCTACCAACGGTGGATCGTGCTTGTGCGCGTGGTCCACCCAGTCGGAATCACCAGCGAATCTGTTGTTAAAATAGTCCATGTCCACATGGAGGAGGATCGGTCCGTCGCGTAAGTCTTGTAGCCACGCTCGAAGATCGGGAGTACCCAGATAGCCGTGGATTTCCCCGCACCTGAAGCTTGATAGTTCCGTAGGCAATGTGATGTTGGGACGGAGAGAACCCACCGCGAGGAGCGTGTCACGTTCGAACCCGCAACAAAGAGGTAGGCGTCGGCCATTAGTGTCATACCGACTAGCACATAGATGCCGGAAATCGGTTGTTGGTCCCTGATGCAGGAAGGGCGCAACAAAACTGCCCATGCCTACCGCACCGCTGCGAACTGCAGCACAAACACTGAGGGAATCACGCAACGAAAATGGTTTGCCCGAAAGGAGATCCGTGAACCCATCGTTGCACTTCGCAAGATGCGGTAACATCATGTCCCGATGATCATCGACATGAAGTACGGTAACGCTTGCTCTGCGCTCCTGGCGCTTTAGATATTCGCTCCACGAAACAAGGGTCCATGCGTCGCTAAGGGAGAGACGGAATCCTGGCCTTACCACGTGTGCGAAAGGTATCAGATCGATTGAAACGGGGCCAAAAGTTCGCGCCCACCAGGACAACCCTTCTTGGAGTTGTGGATCAATATAGAATTCGGCGGTAGGCGGTCGCGTCACCGTGATCTGCCAGCCGCGACCGTGCAGTGATGAGGTCGGCACAAGTTCGCCGAAATATTCCTGTAGCAACCTCGCGCGCGCGACGTCATTTTCCGGCAGCAGATCCCGAGCCACTATGAAGCTTGCGCTACTGGGTACGTACTCAGGCACTCGGCGTTGAGTTCAATGACCCCCTCCAAAACATCCGTCAGGGCGCGCCCCGTCTTCGTGAGTCGTGTTCCTCGAAGAATAGGGAAGGCTTCGCGCAAGCGCTGACGGATGACCTCACTATCCTTGATTGCCCGCGCTTGCAAACTGCCCTCTGCGTGATGCGCCCAGTGTTGCCAATACTCAAGAAGCTGAACGAAGACAAACACTGCATGCAGCAAGCCACTCGGCGGTCGAGGGTCAACCCTCCATGGCGATCGGATCAAGGGGCCATCAAACTCCAGCAAGGCCACGCGCCGCTGCAGCAAATAGAGTTTCTGATGGCGATGTTCATGGATGAGGGAATCCGCGAGCAAGTATGGATTAAGATATCCATCGTCGGACCGTACTCCCACATAGAGGCATCCCGGTGTGGCATTGTCACTGAAGGAGACGATTTCTTCCTGTGTGGCACAGGCATCGTGGACGAGCTGAATATCGGGATCAAGCAACTGGATTTCACGCGCTAGTGACGGTCGCCAATCCCGAATGATGCCCAGCGCCTCGCCTACCAGGGGCAGGCTGAGTCTCGCGACGCCTTCGGACTCGAAGAAAATATTCTTGTCGAAGGGAAGCCGAAGCCAAGGGTCGTCTCGGTGAACGCGAGGATACGAAAATTCCGCGCTTGCTTGGCTGGCGAGCACCCGCACATATGAGGGATCAGGAGCGACCATGGCCCCACCCAGCGACGTGTGTTGCTGTCCTCGGATGCTGGATGCCATAACCGTAGTCCAAAGGCGGACCGCGGGTTGAAGTGTGAGGGCCGCCTTGCGCTCGGCATCGAGGAAGCGCAATGTGCGCACGTCGTCCTGGAACTCTACGTGGCGCCGCGCAATGTCATCGAGGACCTGCTCCCACTCGGGTGCCACGTCTTCAGCCCACGCGCGCAAATGGGCGTCGAGCCATGGTAGTGATGATTCTGATCGCTCCCAACTGGTCAAGTCGGTTGGAGCAACCCTGGAGCAGCCGCTTGTTGCTTCTCGCGCCAAAGTTTCGTTCATACGCGCGCGAGCGTGCTGGATGAGTGCGAGCATTTCGGCGCAATAGACCGTAGGATTGCGAAAACCCGTCCTCGAGTAGCGATGCGGCACGGATCCTCCCCCACAAATGTTCATCTCAGGGCAGGATCGGCAAACCTCCGCCAGCCCTTGGGGTCGGAGGAGCGCTTGGTGACGAGCGAATTGCGCTGCATTTGCGGCTTCCGCAATCGTATGCGACGTCAGGTGGTACCCAAGGGATGTTGCACCTGGCGCGGTGATCTTAAGGACATCGAGATCGTGAAGTGAGCCGTCGGTTTCTATGGTGAGTAGTGTCGGCTCCCCGAAACCGAACGCATCCGTCTCACTCGGTAGTCCGGCGCACCCCGCGAGAATAGCGTCGAAGGTCCTAACTGGCACGCCAGGATATCGATCAAACCAGATGTCGAAAGCCTGGATGAGCCATCTCCTGTAGATGTCAGGATCTCTGTCGCGGCCCGGCGGCCGTCGCTCGTGATGGGCGTCAGGGAGAAGCAGGTCCCAGCGCGGGGGATTTCGAGGGCCGATAAAATCAAATAGTCCTTGAGGCGAGACGTTAGGATCGACGACCGAAATCAGTCCAGCGTATATTTCCGGGGCACTCTCCAGCAGTTCCAATCCGCGCATCGTGGATTCAAAACTTGAGCGACCAATGTGGTCGAGCCGATGCAGATCGTTCGCTGCGGCTCCTCCGTCGATACTAAGCGATACAGCGATGTTTACCTCCGAGAACGCGCGTAGAACTGCTTCGTCGAGGAGAGTGCCGTTGGTCTGCAGCGAAAAACTAACTTTCGTTGAGGGCCTAATCGCATCGCGAATCCATCGGGCCGTTTCCGTCAGCCGAGAAGCACCCGCGAGAAGGGGTTCGCCTCCGTGAAAGAGCACGATGATCTCGTGGAGGTCGGCGTGAAGGACGTATTCAGCCAATCGCTGCGCCAGTAAACGCCTAGTCGGCGCGTCCATTAGAGCCGGTTGTTGGCGCCACCCCTGGTCGGCGTGTTCGTACATATAGCAGTAGTCACACGCCAAGTTGCATCGTGATGCGACCTTGAGCAGGAACGATGTGAGTCGAACTCCAGGAATCGCGATCATCGAGGGCTCTTACGTACGGCTGTGCCGATGATGCATCCGACTATAGTTCGTCACCAGTCCAGAATCGCTGTCGCTGCTTTCGAGGCGGGTTCGCAGCCGCTGAAGCGCTGGGTGAGGCACGGCCGTCTCAACTGCGACGTGCTCTTCCGTACTGGGCCTTTCCACGGTCTGTTCTTCGCGAGTTGCCGGCTCGGGGAGGGTAGTCGTCATTTGGTTCGCTCCTAATATTCTGCAAAACTTACGTTCCAGGTCTACACGCTACCTAGCAGCGGGTATTTTCACTACAATATACCATTGACGGGGCGGTGGCTAGGCGATTCGCGCAGCGGAACCCGTCACGCCACCACGGTGTGGTGGTGTCACCGTGCGGGTAATAATCCCGAAAATGCACGCCTAACTTCCCATTTCTTCCATATAATGAGCACTGCACACACGCCATGAGCACACCACGCATCGAAGAGGTCTTCAAGACGTCGGGCGTGCCAACGTTTACATTCGTGAGGCCCATCGAGTACGAGCGCCTCTTCGTCTTTCTCCGTACGCCGGGACGAGGACTGGTTATTGAAGGCCCGTCTGGAATCGGCAAAACCACAAGTGTGATCACCGCCCTCGATGAACTCGGCACTCTCGAAGGTACCCGCCGGCTAAATGCTAGAAGAGCGACTGATCGGGAGCTGATTGCAGAATTGCCAAGCACGCCTTCGATCGGCGTCGTCGTCATTGACGACTTCCACAAACTGGGAGACCCGCTAAAGAGTGCTATTGCTGATTTTCTCAAAACCCTCGCAGACGAGGAGCCTTTAGATAGCAAACTGGTTCTGATCGGCATCAACAATGCCGGAGATTCATTGATACACTTCGCCGCGGATCTAAATAGTCGACTGGACACGCTGCGTTTCGGCACCAATCCCGAAGAGCGCATCCTGGATGTGATCACAAAAGGCGAGGATGCCCTAAACGTGACCATCGAAAATAAGGCCGAAATTGCGATTGACGCAGGTGGCAGCTTTCAAATCGTGCAAATTCTCTGCAAAGAAACGTGCATGATCGCACGAATCCTCGAACGGTGTGAAGAAAGGACTAGTGTACGAGTAAGTCTGGAAACGGTCCGGGACGCGGTGCTGCTCAATCTGGCCAGGGAATTTCTCACACATGCACGAACGTTCGCCACGGGGCCGCGCCTCCGCAGCACTGGACGGCAACCATATCTTCACATGCTGCATTGGTTGGCTCAAACCAGGGATTGGTGCCTGCGTCTTGACGACGCAATTGCGCAACAGCAGAATCACCGAACAAGCGTACGTCGGATCATCGACAAGGGCTACTTAGAGGGTTTTCTTCGGAAGAATCCGTCCCTGGAAACAGTCTTACATTATGATCCCGTCACCCGCACCCTAGCCATTGAAGACCCAAAGTTTCAGTACTTTCTACGTCATCTCACTTGGAGCAAGTTCGCCCGCGACGTCGGCTTTCCGAATACCGACTTCAAGGCCACCTACGACTTTGCCCTCTCCTTTGCAGGGCCGGATCGCCCAACCGCCGAAAAACTCGCTGAACAGTTGAACGACCATGAAGTTCAAGTCTTCTACGACAAGGATGAGCAATACCAGATACTTGCTGAGAGTGTAGAAGACTACTTGGCACCCATCTACCGCTCGGAAGCCGAGTTCGTTATCGTATTGCTCGGCAAGGAATATCCCAGGCGGATCTGGACGAAGTTCGAATCCGATCAATTCAAACAGCGCTTTGGAGAACACAAGGTGATTCCCATCTGGTTCTCAGATGTAAGTCCTGGATTCTTTGACGCCCCGAGCCTCGTTGGTGGCTATGTGATCGATAAAACTGGTGACGAGGATCTCCAAATTGCTGAGATCGTTTCACTGGTGCTGAAGAAGCTAGCAGATAGTCGCGCCGGTAACACCGAACAAGATGGCTAACGGTGAGACATCCTGATTCTTAGACTACAGTCTACCCTATGCGAATCGGAAGTCTCCGCGAAAGCAAATCACTCGGCACCCATTGAATCTTGTGCGACAGCCGACACTCGGTCGTTAATCAACTTGGCGTCTGAAATCTGCCGGACATCAAAACGCCAGCATGTTCACGAGGTCTTCTTGCCCGCTAAGCAATCGCGACGTTTCGATAATCTCTGTTCCCAGACCGAACACCTCACATATTGTTCTCACGCTACTTTCAAATGGCTCACTTTGATAGGGCGAGACATACACCCGCTTGACCAAAAGAGCTACATCAACGGGCAATTTCACGGCAGTCGGGCGCCAGTAATCGAGGTTCAGCATCTCCCTCGGATTTTCAGGCGTGGGCCGACATATAAATGCCCGTACCTCATGTTCGTGCTCATACGACCTTCGCTTAAGCAGTGGGGCGCGGTGACCGCCGACCACACAATCTTGTGGCAGCAGCATGTCGTCGAAGAAGTCCACATACTTCACGGGGTGAATGTGTATTCGATGCTCTGAAGCACGAGACTCAATGGCGCTTCGTAACGCATCCGCGGTTGTTTCGATCGCAACCGCCTTTCCATTTTCAGCATAGAGTCGCCACATGGCTTCCGATTCACACGAATTCTGATGCCAGCAGCTCACAGCGATAGACTGCATAATCGCCGGAAAGAACCGTTTCCGGCCAGTCTTGAAATCTTCAAAGGCCGCTGCGAACTTTTCGAAGGCGCTTCTGGCGGCCGCTTGGGTGGGGTCTGCACAAAGCTTTCTCAGAATCTCGATGATGGCCGGCGTTTCGGCGCTCAGCCCTTTCGATATTTCGGCATCAGCCTTCAGGCAAACAGCCGGAAGAAAGCCTTCAAAGGGATCGGTTTTGGCGTAGGAGGCAAGAGGCGAGAAAAACAGGTGGCTCGTGGACAGGAGGTCAATAAACTTGTCCAGGGCCATGTAGCGCCATAATGCGGTGTTGCCCGTCAAAGCATCTGATAAGCATACTCTGCTCATTAGTTTAAAATCCCCACTTTTTGCATCCTCATCCAATGAGGCCAATCTCGGTTGTCTCTTCAGAAGAGATGCGAACGACGCCAGGGAGAACAGCGCGTCGGCCTGACTGCAGGCGCCCCTTGCATCGTGCATCCAACATCCTCCGCAGGACACCGTGCGAATTCGCGAACCTTTGCTCATGATACCCAATCGTGCGCGGCGACGCGCAGATATGCATGGTCCTCGGGCCGACGCCACGTCATTCGACAGCGAACTTTGCCTCAGGCGGCACTGTCTGCCTTCTTGAGGTCGACCTCGCCTCTGGTATGCTTATCCGATACCGTCGACACAGCTTCGAACGAGGCCGTCGGATTCGCCACAAACCATGCCATCAACTTCTCTATCATTACGTCCAAAGTTCGAGGTCTGTCCCGATACGGGCTACTATTTGAAAACAGATACCGATTTGCCACGTCAGCGAACGGAGTTGTTAGCGCCACTGCTACGTTTTTACCAGTTACCGTCCGGTTCGAGGTGACGATTTTGAGCAAATCCCGTCTTTCTTCGGTTATCGATGTCTTGTACAGCAAATACGCGTCTCCCGCGAGTTCGAGGAATTTTCCAAGCCGCTCCGCGAGAACACGGTTCGGCTTGGCGATTTTCTCTTCTAGCGTTTGTTTTTCCATCAGGATCGTCGCTTTTCTACCCTCGAAAGTCGCCTTGTCAATTAGGCGGTCGATATACGCATCGGTCAATCGATCCAAGCGCTCTTTGAGCTGTCCAAGTAGCATCCGGTTGGCGGTGGTCTCGGCCTCCCATTGACTCAGCAGGTTTTCTTTCACTTCGCCAAGCTTCTGGAGGAGAATCGCCCGTTCGTCGTCATCGAACTGGAGCGGCTCAAAGGATTGTGTGAATACCGCGTCGATAGCTTCCTCGCGCACGCCGGTCGTTGGGCAGTCCTTTGTATGGCACCGATAATAGACATGACCCTTTTTGCATTCTCCGATCAGGCTATAGCCGCAAGAGCCGCATTTCATGGTGCGCCGGAATAGGAAATCGTGCACTTGAGTCCGCGCCGCAATCTTGCCGCGCAATACAAGTTGAACGCGATCAAACTGAGATTTCGCGATCAGGGGTTCGTGGACGCCCTGGTACGTCTCGCCCGTACGCAGTAGACGAATGAGGCCAATATAGAACGGGTTGTTCAGGAGCTTCGACAAGCCGTTGATGGTGACTGTGCCGCCGCAGCGGTTCCGAAGCCCGGACCGGTAAAGCTTTTCCCGAAGCTCTTCGAGCGTCCAGGAGCCGGTAGCATAAAACTGGAATGCCTGGCGAACCAGGGGTGCCCTGACCGGGTCCAATTCCTTGGGCTTGCCCCGGCCCATATCCAAGTATCCGAGCGGGGCTGGTAATGGATACAAGCCCTGCTTGATCCGGCCATAGAATCCTTTACGGGTCTCATCGCGAAGATTGCGGATGAAGTCGGCGGCGACCACGGCTTGGATGTCGGCGGACAGGCGCCCGCCCCGAGAGGCGAGATCCAGGCTTTCATTAACGAAATGGACTTCAATGCCGCCATCGATCAATTCTCCCAACTCAGCCCAATCCTTCATGTTCCGTGCGCTCCGGTCAATCTTGTGAATCATGACGCCGCTGGATTTTCCGCTCCGGAGCAGTTTCAGCATCGCATTGAATACCGGCCGTCCGCGCTTGGCGGCGGTCTCGCGCTCTTCGAACCACTGGGAGATCTCTAAATTGTTGCGCTCTGCATATCGCGAAATCGCGTCTCGTTGCTCCTTGAGCGATACTCCGCGCTCTCCCTGCCGCTGGGTGGAGACGCGGATGTAGCCGACGTATGTTTTCATTTATAGGTTTGGTGAATTATTTGGTGGCCCGTCGTTCTTCATCCTAGGTTTTCGTCGGGAAGCTGTCAAAGCCTCAAAGCGCGCCCATGCGTCAGGGTCGAGTTCAAGCCGCTCAAACACGCGGAGCGCGAGTGCTACGTATTCTTTAAGATTCTCGTTTGCCTCCTCCACTTGAGAATCACTGAGGCGGGGATAAAGCTGGCGCAGAGTCCTTTCCTGTTCTGGGTTGGGTGGTATCGTCTTCATACGATTCGAGTGTGCCACCACTCCGGTCGTTCCCAAGATGGAGAAATTTGCCATCGATATCAACTTCGCCGGCCTGGCGCCGCCCGACACGTAGCCCACCCGTGAACGGCAATGCCAGGGATTCCAACTATCGCAATTAGGCCCGTGCGGAGAACCTCAAGGCTCAGCTCCTTCCTGCGGTATACGCCGTCAGGCAACCAGGAAGATCCACAATCTGTCAGCGAGACTCAGCGCGTTTCTCCATAATCCAGGGCTTTTGCCATGCGTCAGGAGCAGCAAAGCAGACACCGTAGCGCGCGCCCGCCCCTCCAAGTTGGTGGCTTCATTTGCCAGCGTTTCTTGACGTTCCACTACATACTGGCGCACAATTATCGAAGAGGTAATGTGGCGGGGCGAGGGCCTGTTAGTCTTCAGGACTCTCCAGGCCTGCTAGATTCGGCACCAGGCGTTCACGTTGGCGCTACCCCGGTCAGCAGTCCTCGCACCACCTCCCTATTGAACTATGCCCAGAACTGTTGATGAAGGATTCCGTGACTTCCTCGCTCGATTGACCCCGTCATCGACCGAGTCAGCCGCGGCTAGCACTCACCGTGCGTCGATCGAGTCGCGCCTCAAGAATGATTTTGGCTTGCGGCGCTTTTTCCGCACGGGCTCCTTCGGCAACGGGACGAGCATTTCTGGCTATAGCGACGTAGACTACTTTGCAAGCCTTCCCAACGATCAGCTCACGCGGAGTTCGAACTATACCCTCACGAAAGTTCGGAATGCTCTCGATCTCCGTTTTCCTTACACGGGGGTTCGGGTCAATTGCCCGGCCGTCAAGGTGCCGTTTGGCAGTGTGGAGAGTGAGACCACAGAGGTTGTACCAGCAGACTACGTTAGCAAAACCGATGAGGGCCACAAGGTATACGACATTCCTGACTGTTCCGATGGTTGGAAGCGTTCGAGCCCCGATGCACACAACGCCTACGTGCGGCAACAGGATGAGCGGTTAGGTCGGAAGGTCAAGCCGCTCGTCCGATTCATCAAGGCGTGGAAGTATTTTCGGCAGGTGCCCATCTCGTCTTTTTACCTTGAACTTCGAGTCGCCAAGTACGCCGAGCGAGAATCCTCAATCCTGTACAGCATCGATGTGAAGCGCGTGCTACGGATGCTCTATGATAGTAATCTCGCAGCCATCCAGGACCCGATGGGAGTATCGGGCTACATTTACCCCTGTACTTCCGACGTGAAATTGGAAGACGCGCGATCGAAGCTGGGGACCGCAGTTGGCCGCGTAGAAAACGCCTATTCATCCGAACAGGCCGGCAAGATTGACGACGCCTTCTACTGGTGGCGGCTGCTATACAACGACCAGTTTCCGAGCTACTACTACTACTATTAATGATGAATACCATCCCTGAAGCACAGCTCGAATCCGTCCAGTTGGACCGCCTGGCCGCCATGCGGAGTTTGTATTCGAAAGCGAAGCGCATTCAGGCTTGGCAATTGATTTTGAGTGTTCCGTGCGTCATTGCCTGGTCATTCTCGATACTCGTCTTTCCGGGCTTGCGAGTATATGAGGCGATGTGGGGTATCGCGATTACGATAGTCTCGTCCGTGGCTTTGGATCGCTGGCAGGCGACCTTAAAAGAGAAGGCGGCGAAGGTCCAAGAGCAGTTTGACTGCGATGTGCTTCAAATGGATTGGCCCGATCTGAAAGCCGGTGCCCGACCAGACGCAGAGATTATCGCGGAGCACTCAGCCCATTACCGCGGCGTGGACCCCGACTACAAGGGCGTACGCAATTGGTATGCTCGCGTAGTCGGTAGCTTGCCGATGCATTTGGCCCGACTGGTCTGCCAGCGCTCATCGTGCTGGTGGGATGCCAAGCTGCGAAGGCGCTACGCGGTATGGGTACTGATCACGTTGGGCGTCTTCTCGGCCCTGGTCATAACCTTGGGTCTTCTCAAGGGAGCAACCCTGGCAGATTTTGTCCTCGCCGGAATTATGCCTCTTATGCCGGCGATTACGCTGGCGATCCGACAATTCTATGAGCACAATGACGCCGCCGCGAGAGCAGACAAGCTCAAGGAATGCGCCGAGAGGCTGTGGAGCGAGTCGGTACGAAACACCGTAAGCTCCGATGGAATCGCCGTGTTGTCCCGCCAGCTCCAGGACGAGATTTTTGAACACCGACGTCGCAGCCCCCTAATTCTCGATTGGATCTACGAGCGTCTCAGAAATCATGACGAGGACTTAATGAATAAAGGAGCCGAAGCCCTGGTAGCAGAGGCGTCTTCGTCGGGCGTCAGATGAAGTTCATTCTGGATGTCGGGCGAGATGTTATCGTCGTGATGACCGTTCCAGTATCGTCGTAGATCTTTGCCCTACGGGTTCGCCGCAATTCGCCCGCGCATTTGCCACACCAAGACTTGCGCTTGACACGCTTGACGCCCGGATGTGCATCGGTTCATTGTTTTGCTGTATGATATAGCACGTTCATGCACCACATCCTACTGATCCGCAAGAGTTTACCGATTATACAGGCGACGCGCTGGCGCAAGGTGGGATCGTTTGATCGGCGAAGACCCGGAACTCACGCATGCGGACGCCGTTGCGCGCACGGGTTTTTGTGACCTGGAGCCTAGTGAAAGACGTTCGAACTCGCTGGCGCGCTCATGATCAAAATCTCATCGAGACGATAGCAGCACTCCGGCGCCTCAAAGAGCTTGGCGAAACCTCCGAAGCGCGGCGGTCCGCGTAACAATAGTGTCACTAGCCTCCAACAAATCTGAAGCATCGAATATATGCCGCTTGGGGCAAGTAATTCCGCTCTGATCACTGGATTGATTCGGTCCAGCGTAATGCCTTCTGCGAGGCACCGGACCACCTTCGGGCCTAGTTCCATTCGACAAACTCGGGCACTAGGACTACCGGCGAACTGGGTCACTCTTGGAGAGCAAAGTATGAAAGCTTCTCGCGAGCGCCGAAGCGAGAATGCCAAGTGCGATCTGCAGTTGGTTTGCGGTGCCAACTGCGAGCGGAGCTGCGCGCCCGTCGAGAGGTCAGAAAGTTGACTCAGCTCGAAAGCCTCTGCAGAATTCGGTCATCACCAAACTCGGCGACATGCTTGACGCCGATTGTCTTGAGGAAGGAGCCAATCGCACGGTCATGGCTCGTCGTGATGATTATCTGGCAGTTCTTTTCACCCGCGGCATGGCGCAGCATCTCGCGGAAGGCCGTTTCTTCCACCGACTGCTGCTGCGGCTCATCGAATATAAGTAGGCCGGGGTGATTACCTGTTTTCTGCGTACCAACTTCGAGCAGTCCGAGCAGATAAGCCCAATGCAAGCGGATGAGATCGCTCGCGGAAACATCGGCGCTCAGATTGACGCCGGCGACTTCCGGTTCATAGGAGCCGGGCGAGATCTTCACCTCGGCTACATCGAGGCTTCCCATTTTGTATTGCGTAAGCTGCTGGTGAAAGGAGTTCTGCAGTGTCATTAATTTTTGCTGGTCCCGATCCGACAAAGCTCCCTTTGGCAGGGCATTCAGGCGCTCCTGCACCTCCAACCACTCGCTGGCGAGCTGGGCGAGTTCGGCGATGTACTCATGGAATATCTGCTGCTGCGATTCGACGCGAGCGATTCTCTCATGCAGGCGGATACGTTCCGAAATGGCTTCGATGGAGGGCGAACTGGAGGCCGAAACCAGCGTCTCCCGGATGTCCCGAATCCGTTCCCTCAACCGGTTTACTTCCCCGCGTTGCGCGCGCAGGTCCTTCTCCGCCGTTTCAATATTGTGGATTGCGTTGGCATGGACGGCGGTGAATAGCTTGATTTGCTCCTCGTAGAAGCTCACGTTCTGGTCCACCGTCATGGGCGTGGCTTTGTTTGCTGTGTCCAGAAGCGAATCCGCGAGTTCTTGGTGGCAGGTGGGACAGTGCCCCGTGACGATTTCGGGCTGATCATGCGAACCCATCCTACGGACCTTGCGCAGGTCCTTGTATTTCCTCAGATCATCGTTAATGCCCTCGATTCGTTGCTGCAGGGAGTCCGCTTCCTCGCTGTCGGCCTCGAATTTCTCATACATCGCCGCAACGGTTCTTTCCCGCGCCGCCAGTTCCCGCTCCAGCTCCACCATCTCGGCGCGGATCTGTGGCTCGGCGTTGAGAGTAGAGGGAACTTCAATGGCTTGCAGGTCCGCATACCTCGCGCGCATGCCCGACAGATAATCCGCAATCGTCACCCATTTGGCGGACTGCATTACCGAAAGCGTCGGAGGTATTTCGGGAGGCCAGGAAGCGACAGGTTCCACTGGGATACCACGGACATTTCCCGTCACCGCGGAGGATGATTTCTCGGCTTGCGCTCGGGTTGATGCCCATTCCCGTTTCAGCCGTTTGATTTCTTCCTGCACCGCGATCCGCTCAAGAGCCGTGGCATAGGCATCCAGCCCCAGAATGAATTCCACCGTCCTGCGCCCGACATCCCGAATACCGAGCCACGTGGGATAACGGCCCGGAAGCCTACCCCATCCCAGCTTCTGCTCGACATAGAGAAGCGGAAAGATGGTCTCAAGGTAGAGGGGGCAGTCCACATCATTGAAGCGTGGGGCCATGGGGAGGTCCCATCCGATGAAATCCCTGAGTAGCCGGTGAAACCCGAGTTCACTACTCGCCGCGCCACCTTCCCGAACGTAGTAATCACGCGCACTGCTTAAACCTTCCTTTTTAGTGATTGCGCGGCCTTCATAAACGGTCATCAGTCGCCGATTGCGGTCCCCGGCGACGGCCCTCTGCACCGTCAGGAATTGATGCTTGCCGTTCTCAATTTCGAGGGAAACCATCGAGTCGATGACCTTCGCATTGCGTTTCTTTCCCGAGACGAGATAGTCGAGGTATTCCGTCAGCGCGTGCGCCAACGGAACGGCGTGCGAAGGCCCCTGCATGCCCTCCATTCCCAGGGCATACATAATCGCCAGGACGACCTGCGATTTTCCGGCGTAGTTTTCAGCGCGGATGATATTGAGACCGTCGAAAAAATCCTGTCGCGTGCCGAAAACACCTTGATCGGTGTTGATGTTGATGAACAGGTGCCGGACACGCAGCATCAGTACCCCTTCACCGTTATCATCTCGGTCGCGATGCCTTCAGTGATGTCTTTTCCAATGCGCGCCAGGAACTCTCGCTCTTCTTGCATCACCGTTTCATCCTTGATGATGTCCTTGACCCAGCGCTGGCCCTTTGGGGTGATCTGCAAACGGTTACCGCCCACCCACTCCACATAGTTCTCGCCTACCGCAAGGTTGACCGCTCTTCCCAGGGCGGGCTCGAAACGAAATTGAAAGCTGAACAACGGCTGCTGATGTTCCCGGACCTGCTCAAACTCCGCCCGATTCTTAGAGGAGCGTAATGCCCAATTCAGGATATGCAATCTGCGGAGCGAGCTTCTCCCGCCGCGCGAGCTGAGGTGAAGAATCAGCAGCAGCGCGCCCATTTTCCAGTCGGGGCGCAGTTCCGCAGCGATAGCCATGGGCCTGCGCTTAAACCGGAACGACTGTTCCCGTGCAACGGTGAGGCTCTCATCCATCAGTCAAACTCCAGCGGGCACCTCAGAAGCCAATCCGCCACTGCCTCTCGCGCCAGAAGGTCCGCCGCATGGGGACTGATGCCTGAGATGCCACGGAGCTGCGATTTGTAACCTGCCAGGGTCGAGTTGAAAAAGTCGCCCGGCACGGAAGTGTTGGTGGCGCATTCTGTTTCCAGCTCATCCTCCCGAAAGGTCTTGCGTTGGATGACATTTTCGTACACGTCGGGCAGTTCCAGTTCGAGCTTTCCCAGGACCACCTGCCCATTGGTGAAGTCTTTGACGATCCGATTGAGGAATCTCTTGCGCACGTTCTCAGATTTTCCGTTCGCAATCGTGTTCGACTTCCGGCTGAGGTTTTCCGCCATCTCCAGCCCCTTATTGTCATCAAACCACTTTGCGACCGCGGCCACGCTATCAGGGACTTCTCCCTTCACATCGAACTGGTAGAGGTCTTGTTTTGCCAGTGCCTGCACCTCGACCGCAAATTCATCGGCCGTGATCACCGAAATCCGAAAGTCCGGCTTTATGTGTTTTGGCTTTTTCTTCCTGACCTCATCCTGCTTTTTCCGCGCGTGCTTGAGGAGGTCTTTATTGTTCCAGAAGGGCAGAACGAAGTTCCAGATGCCGATCCGAATGTCGCCCATGATCTTCATCAGCTCTAGCTCTTTTCGAAGGAACTTGCCGATATCTTCCGTCATTTTGTTTTTCTGGTGATCAAGAAGGACGCCGAAGTCGTTCCAGTTTTGACAGGCGTAGCACTGGTATGCGGTTCCATCATGGGAGAATCCCTCAAGGCCACAATCGCCCCCAATGTCGGCAGGTATGTGCTGGTAGCAGCCGACTGGCTGTGCATATCGCAGCTTCAATAGTCTCTGGACATGCCTTTCCCAATCGTTAGGGTCCCAAGGATTCATGTCGCCCGGCATATTGTTTCGCGGCTACGTCAGTCGCGTTGTCCTCCGAATCGCCACATCATTTCTTATCAGCCGCATGTCTGGGTGGTGTCCATCGAAAGATCGATGCCACGATAAAGCGACCGCTTAATCCAAAGTTGACGCCGAATCACGCTGGGGTGGACCCCTGGGCTGAGACGATCAGTTAAGACACTGCCTACCACTCGCTGAGAATTTATTGTACGGCAACCCGGTTGGATTGCAAAATGGGGTCCATGTTCGACCGTGGACTCACTCTCACCTGGCACGCTGTCCGCCGCCAACTGGCGGCCATGCCCCACGAACTCTATCTGGTCCGTCTGATCCACGCCGTTACCAAGCGGCCGTTCCCCGGCGAACGGCTGTGGACTGCGGCCCAGTTGTTGCATCTGGCGACCCTCAGATTTCTGCGCGTTCGCAACCGCGAAGGATGCGACGTATACATCCAACCCTATGACCCGGATCGAAACGCGGGCTACATCCTGATCGACCTGGACCACGCCGAGCCGACGGTTCTCATACGCATGCAGGCCCATGGGCACGAGCCCTGTGTCGTACTCCAGACCAGCCCCGGCCATTTGCAAGCCTGGGTGCATGTCAGTGCCACTCCACTGGAACCGGCGGTGGCTACCGCCATCGGCTGGCAGGTTGCACGGGCCTATGGAGGAGACGGGGCCAGCGCCAACTGGCGGCACTTGGGCAGACTCGCCGGTTTCACCAATCAGAAGCCCGCGCGGCGTGCGTCTGGCGGCAGCGCCCCCTGGGTGAAAGTCGTGTATGACCGGGCGGGATTGGCGCGCCGCGCGGACGGCCTGTTGCGTGCCGCGGCGGAGCAGACCGCGCCCCAGGCGCATGGCGCGCTGCCCGGCGTCCGCTCCGATGCATCTGCGGCTATGCATGACAGCGATGCCGTGGCGATCTCCGCAGGGCAAGCCAGCCAAATCTACCAAACCTGGATGAGACGATGGCATATCCCACAACGGTTTCCGCAGCCGGATTGGAGCATCGTGGATCTCTGGGTCGCGCGCGCGTTGCTGGCGCAAGGCACGCTCCCAGTTCGGGTCCAAGCCATTCTCCGGTGGGGAAGTCCGCACTTTCCCCGCGGCCATGGGGACTCCGACGACTACCTGCGCCGTACCGTGGCACGCGCTGCGCCGGCCTTTCCCGCCCCCAGGCGCGCTGTGTGCCCCGCTCATGCCGAGGCCCCCGCTCCAGCGGCATCCGCCAGAGACTGTTCAAACTCCACCGGTGGACGATAGCCCAGCGCCGAGTGTAGGCGCTTTTGGTTGTAGACCTTCTCCAGAAAGCCACCGATGGAAGCCCGCGCTTCGGCCAGATCCCGATACTCCTGGCGATGCACCTCTTCGTACTTCAGCGTCTTCATAAAAGATTCACAGGTCGCATTATCGTATGGGTTCCCTTTGCGGCTCATACTGATTCGGATCTCATGCTCTTTTAATCGATCCGTGTAGTCCGTCGAGGCATATTGCACACCACGGTCGGAGTGATGTGTCACGCGCCCCGGCGGTGGCCGGCGCTCCCGCAAAGCCATGTCCAGCGCCGCCAGCGTCAACTCATCCTCCAAGCTGCGCCCCAGAGACCAGCCAATCACTCGCCGCGAGAAGGCGTCCAGCACCACCGCCAAATATACGAACTCCACCTCCAGGCGAATGTAGGTGATGTCGGCTACCCACAGTTGATCCAGACCGGTAAGCACCATCTCGCCCGCCAGGTTCGGGTACACCGGCCGGCCGTGATTCGAATCCGTAGTTACCACGAACTTCCGCCGGCGCAGACACAGCAGGTTGTCTTCCCGCATGATCCGGAGCACCCGCTTGTGGTTTACCGGCCAGTCCCGTCGATGCAACTCCTCGGTGATGCGGCGCCAGCCATAGCAGGGCCACTCCAGCGCGATCCGCTGGATCTCGTCGCGCAAGTCCAGGTCCGCGTCCACGGCGGGCGGCGCGTGCCGCCAGCGATAGAACCCCGCCCGGCTCGCCTGGCCCAAATCACACAGGCGTGGCAAGGGAATCGGCGTGGCCAACTTCACTTCCTCTTCGATGTACGGGTAGACGAGCCGCGAATAGTCAACGCTTGCAGCCTGCGCTGCTCCTCGACATGCTGCAAGCATCTTTGCAAAAAATCGATCTCCAGCGCCTGGCGGCCCACCTTCCGTTCCAGCGCGGCGACGCGTTCCTCTTCCGCCCGCGGCCGCCCATTGCCCGCAAACGCCTTAACCCCGTAATCCTGGCACTCCCGCTTCCAGCGATGCAGCACGTTCGGGTTCACCTCACACGCCCGCGCCACCTCGCCTACGGAAGCCCCCAGTTCCAGCCGCCTCACGGCGGCCTCCTTGAATTCCTTCGTGAACTGCCTTCGTGACATGCCCATGACTCTCATCTCCATTTAATGAAATTTGAGCCTTAACTGGGCGTCTCAAAATCGGGGACCACTCCACGCGGCGTCTGAATTGAGCCCGTGTGCCTGAGTTGAACCGCACGCGGCCACCCCATCTCTATCGCTGCATCTTAACGCCTGCGACCCTTCCGCTGTTTACGCAACCCTTCAAGGCGTTCCCGTCGGGCTTTAACTATCCCCTCGACATTGATTTGACGGTCCGATCCACGGTACTTCTCGACCACTCGTTCAAACCGCTTTATTCGTGCCAAAGTCTTTTTGTCGAACTTCGATCTCTTAACTTGCCCCTTGTATCGATGCTCGTACCAATTCGAGAACCACATGAACTCGTCAGCCGTTGATCGGAGGGTCGAGACGATGCTGCCTTTGTACGTTATCGATGGAACTGGAAGTTCTTTCGCGAATTCGAATCGCTCCTGCGAAGGATGAACTCCGGGATCTCGCCGCGCCATTTCGCGACGGATTGCGACGACAGCAGCCTGTTGCGCGAATAGCGCCACCATTTTCTGCCATATTTCGTCATTTGCCCTGACGTCGGCGAGAATCTCCTTCGCAGAGTATCGGCCCTCCGCCTTCCACCTCTCTTCGAGCGCATTGCCTACCAATTCCCGAAACTCTAATTCCAGCTTTCGCTGCTCTGCTGCTGACTGCACATTCACCTCCCGCGACCGATACGTATTTCCGAGGGCGTCCGCATGACAACATTTTACGCTATTTCTGTTCTCTGCGGAGTGCGCGACGGCGCGTTAGATTTATTCCGGAACCCAAGCGGCAGAGGTGTAGTTAAAGCGCCGAAAACGGCGTTTTTCAACACGCCACCTCACCTGATGGCCCCCCGCACACCCGAGTTTAGCGCTTTCGGACTGAGAGTCTATCACCAGCGGTTCAGCAGCCAGAAACTTCGTCGTTTCCGATCCATCGGGAGGCGCCGCCACCGTAACCAAGTGGAGTACCGCAGCTTGTCCGCCGCCGGAACTGTCGGCGGAACGCCGCCGCGCCTCATGAGGCGCGCTATCGCCACGCGTTATCTACCGATCCCGCGCACTACGGGGATGCCGCACCGTCCCTCGTCTAGCGACGGGCACACTTCGATTTTCGTATCCTCAAACCCTATCGGGCTGCGCTAACGCTGGTCGATGTGTGCCCGTCGCTTCGCTGGCCTCAGCCTCCCTATCGGAGGCTTCGGTTCGGCTCCCGTTCCTATCGTCTCTGACCGCCGAAGGACGGTGCGGCATTGATTCTATCGAATCCCAATCACCACGGGTTCGCGCTATCGCACCGAGTGCACGGCACGCTATCGCGGAACGCTCGCATGCGCATCTCTCCCACGAATCGCGCAAAAAAAGCCGCACAGATGTGCGGCTTGCCGATTGTGGGCTTCGACTTTAAGCGTGCATGCGTAGTCCGGGGTTTTCCCGCAGGCGACGGATCGCGCGGGAATGGATCTGGCTGACCCTTCCCTCCGTTATCCCAAGCTTTGCGCCGATCCGCGACATGGTCAATCCGTCGAAGTGGTACCAGCGGATCACCGCCCGGTAACGGCCCGGCAGAATCCCCAGGGCGTCGTTCAGCGTATCGCGCAGTTCTGCCATTTCCGCCAGCCGCTCTGGATCACGGGACTTTGCCGGAAGCTGATCGACCGGATATGCGGCTTCCGGCCTATCGACACCGTTCACCGCCCAGCCGGCTTCGTGCAACTCACGCGACAGATGCTCAAATCGGCAAGTGGTGAGCCCGACCTGAGCGGCGAGTTCGGAATCGCTCGGCCGCCGTCCGAGCGTCATCGTGAGCGTTTCGGTTGCTTGCGATGCCGCCCGCTGGAAGGACCTCAACCGCGGGAAAGGGGATCGATCCGGCGCAGGCTGTCCACGATGGCTCCCCAGATGCGATGGCGGGCAAAGGTCTCGAATGATGCGCCTTCTCCCGCATCGAACCGGTGTGCAGCCTCGACGAGTCCCAGACTTCCGGCGCCGACCAAGATCCCCGAAGGTGACGCTCGGCGGAAGCCGCCGCCCAAAATCCCGCGCGACGTGGATTACGAGACTACGATAGCGTTCGGCCAGATCGTCGGGCGACGCTCTCTTGCGATCCGGCAATTTGCCGTTAATGCGTTTCTGTTTACGTTGAGACACACGTACCTCCTTTTGCGGTTGACAAAGATCGAATGGGTGCGGAAGCCGCCGGACTTGGCGCTTCGTAACGAATCAGGCCGACAGGCGCGGGCTTGCAGTGGCGAGTCGGCAACGAGCTGTCATGAGTCTCGCGCGTTTCTTGGTTTCGCAAAAGAACGCGGGAACTGCCGCATCCGTATCATGACGATGGCCGGCTTCGCGCGGTGTTCCGGATCGGGAACGCCGGTTGGGCATACCGCGCTACCTTGCCGCCCACGGCACATTTTTCGTTCTTGGAATCAATCAAGGCGCCGGCGACAATAAGCGGGAGGTCATCGCGGCCTCACGAACCAACACCAACCCCGCCAATGTACGACCGGTTTTACCAAAGCAAGAAGGACGCTGCCTACCTTATATATACCGAGCGCCCCCTGATCTACAGCCCATTCTTCAAAGAGGCCATCCTTCTGCGTTCGGAGGGCTTCCGGCATCTCTGCGTCTCGACCCAGGGTGAGCGTAGCCGGGAGGAGCAGGTTCAACGATTTATGGCGCTCCCTCTTGGCATCCATATCTTGGAGACCGCCACGGTATCCCAAAATTACCGAAGGCGACGGGTCCTCGTCCGTACGTCGGGCCCCCGTTCAAAGGAACGGAAACTGGTCCATTGGTGGAGCTTCAGAAAATATTTCGTGCAGCAAGCCGTAACGGTTACCATCGTCGTACGAAAGCTGGGCAACGGAAAGCTCCACTTCTGGAGCGTCATGGCCCACACGAACGGAGTGGGCGAAGGGACACCGAGAGTTCCCACGCGGAACTTCCCTGAGATTCGTCCCGGTGGGCCGTCCCACATCCCGGTGACGAACGACGCAAACGCGCCAACCATTCCGGGATGACTGCCGTGGCGCACGCACGCTTAGAGCGGGACAGGACACTTCCTCACGACAACCCGACGAAACGTCAGGCGCTCGCATTGTTCGCCGAGTTCTTTTGCCTCCGAACGAACGACGCGGCGATGCTTCTGAGGAATCGTCCCATCACCATGAGCGATGCACGCTCAGTCCGCCGCACGCTATCCATCCTGCATCGGGACGGATTTCTCTACCGCGCACCATATCTCGATCCCGCCCGTGAGCGAGGCGGCATCGCGTATGTCTACGGCCTCTCAGCCAAGGGTGTTGACCACGCATTGCAGAACGGATATTCCACTCCGGCCACAAAAACGCTTGACGAACATTCCATTCGGACGCTCGATCATGAGTTGGAGATCACCTCGTTCCACATCGCGCTCCGTGGACTTTGCGCGGCAGCGGGGCTTCGCTATGCGTGGCGGCAGACGAATCTCAAGCACACCGTCCACCCGGATGCGCTCTTTTACGTTGCCGATCCCTTGCAGCCCGACAAGGCATTCTGTTATTTCCTGGAGATGGAGCGCGCGAAGCTCGGCAATTATCGGAACGGTGAGCCGCAGATCTTCCGCAAGCTCAAAAAATATTACGAGTACTTCAACTCCACCGGTTGCGAAAAGGAATGGGGATTCCGCCAGTACCGCGTGGTCGTGGTCCAACGGACAGATGCCCGGCGCGAAGGACTCCTCACCGCCTTGCGGGAAAAATGCAGCCACCGCATGTTTTGGCTTACGACGGAAGCGGCGTACCGTGCGGACATCGGCGGCGCGATTTTCAAGACGCCGAAAGATGACGCGCCGGTCGCTTTTTCCTTCCTTATCCGCTCTGACGCATAGCCGTACGATTCAACCAATCGCTCGAAAGAGCGGGATTATCCGTCCCGTGTCCCGCCGTCTCCGGGGGTTGATCCTCCCGTCGATGGCGGCCGGGACGCCGGACCTCTATGAACATCACTATCGGAACCTACGGGGACCCGTTCGCCATCGAAAAGGAACTGGTCATCGACAGCTTCAACCACACCTTTGTGGATGGTGTTTCCGGTGTCGGCAAATCGACGCTCCTGGAGGATGTCGCCATCCAAACGATCCGCGCCGGCAAACCCCTCCTTTATATAGACCCTCACGGCACGAGTGCCCGCCGTATCCTGGGCCACATCCCGAAGCGATTCAGCGAGCGCGTTGTTTACATTAACCCGCTCGCCAAGAAGGTGCCGGGGATATCCATATTCTGCGGGAAGACGAAAGAGGAGAAAGAACTCGACATTGCGTCGTTGAGCAGCATGCTCAAATCGACGGCAGGGGATGCATGGGGATTTGAAACCGCAAACGTGATCGACGGCGCCGCGACGGCCGCGGTCGAGTCGATGGAGCATCCGACGATGGCCGATGTGTATCTTTTCATCGTGCGCAAGCTCGTGCGGGAGCAGATGATCGCGAAGACCCACAACCCGTTACTCGCCGACTTCGTTCTTGAATACGACGAGGGCCTCCGGGCATCGGAGCGCATGTCGAAGTTCGCGCCTTCCATCAACAAGCTGAAGCCATTCGTCCGGCCGATCATCCGGACCATATTCAATCAGACCGCGAACCTGCCCCTGATCGAGCTCATGAACGACGCCATCATTATCGTTGACCTCGACAAGGGAAAGATCGGTGACGTGAACGCAGCCTTGATCGGCTCCGCAATCCTGAACCACATCGGCATCTACGCGTTCCGCCGGCCGGCGATCCGCCGCGAGGACTTCACCATCATCGTGGATGAGTTCCAGAATTTCTCGCATGGGATAAACTGGACGACGTTCTTTGCCGAATTGCGGAAGTTCGGTATCCGCTGTTGGCTCGCGACGCAGTCCGTTACCCAGGTTCCCGAGCAGTGGATGGATTCAATTCTCGGGAACGTGAACAACCTGATCTGCTTTGCCGTGGGGGACCGGGACGCCTTGCGCATCGCGGCGGCATACGGCGATCCGTCCCTCGCGCCAGGCCTTATCTGGCTCGATGACCACGAGTTCTATGCCAAGGTCAAAATCGGCAAACAGCGGCACCTGTTCGAGCACGTCAAGGCCTTCGCGCCGATCCAACGCCTAGGCGACGAATCAAAATACCGGGACGTGCTGAAAACGTCGCGCATGCGGTGGGGCAAGAACCGGAAGGACGTGGACGCCGGGATTCTGAAAATCCTGCGGAGGGGGCTGAAAGAAGAGATATAAGGTTTCGCAACGCCTGCCCCGATTTCAACCAACATGAGCCGGGCTAGTCGGAAGTGGCGCAGTCCATGATCGAACAGGCCCGTATGATGCAGCGGAAGTGTGGAAGGTCGGATGGGCCGCACACGAAATCGACGGGCATAACGAGCCTCTTTGGTCGCCGCGCGGAGATAAGATCTTACTCGATGAAGTAGAACGAATTGTTATTTGACTGTGCATTGACACTAGCGCAATCTTCGCCCATACTATCGGTATCATCATCTATGACGTTCGTTCAACGTTACACTATTATTCTTGCGATTGTGCTCATCCTGCTCACTGCCGCCGGAATAGCCGTCGTCCGGTGGTTCAATTATGCCGCGCCCCAACCGATGCAACCGGAGAGCCTTACGAATCCTACGAGCACCACATCTACACTACCGAGCGGTCTGAACAATCTGACGAGCACGGCATCTGCCACTGCCACTACCGTCGGTAACCTAGCGTGGGAGACGTTTACCGACGCCGACGGACTCTTCAGCATGCAATATCCCACGAGTTATGGCCCGTTGTGGGTGACCACTTCGACCGATGGCTCGACAGAACCGGCAACAGACCTGACGATAGAAAACACAGCTACCGGTCCCGATTCGGATAACAGCCTGGACGTGACGATCATGCCAAATGACCCAACTCTAGAATCATATGAGCGCACGCACGTAAGTCTGATCCCACAAGCTAGCATATCAATACCGGGCATGACAGGTATGATTTATAAAGAAAGCGATAACGGCGCCATAATAGCCTTTCTTGCTAATAGCATGCCTGGCGACACATCGACTTTCTATCTTAACTTCAACCACGCGGAAATGGGCGTCACGCCGCATGATGTACCCTTGCCGGCGTATTGGCGGCAGATGCTGAATTCCTTTCGGGCCATCACTTCCAACTGAAAGAGGGGCAGCCAGTTACCACTCTCCCCAAGATTTCAGCGGAAATAATAAGTGGCATACCGGTTGTCGCTGATACACTTAGGCGTTGTGTTGGGGCAGAAGTAGGAATAGATCTCGGTCTGTATTATCAACACACCGGATGCTGACATATTCACAACGAACGTGCTCTGCATGGTAGATGGCTCCTCTGACCATTCGGAGGGCTTGCAAACTCCATTCTTGTTGCAGGTGCCAACGTTCATCTCGCCGATCGTAAAGCCGTAGGTAGTGGTGATGCTTCCATCAGGATTGCGAACTGGTGTCGGAATAACCGGCGATTTGATGATTGCCGTGTGCAGGTCGGTGAAGTCAAGCACGTCCCATTGTTGCGGGACGTAAGTGGCATCAATCGATCCACCATTTGAAGACGGATGGTAATACGCCGGAACGGGGATCGGGAGGCCTTGCGCGAGACGCTGGTTTGCGACGTACCACGTACACTGCCCGTAGCCCCGCCCATCTATGGTCGAAATAGCGCCTGGTGTGGCGGGGCTGCCTCCAGGTGTCGGTAACGGCAGGGTGGCAGTCAGACCATCAGGCGTTGTGATGGTGACGGATACGTTTGTGTTTACCGGGTACTGGAAGGATGGGGACACAAATGATGGAACAAATGTTATTTCGGTCCCGGCATTGTTCCAGTTCAGGATGGCAGAGGCCGGAACCGTGCTTATTGCAGAATCGGAAAACGCTACACTCCCCTTTGTGCCAGCGCATCCCGCTGGTGGGCAGAAGCCGGAGCCGAGTAAATGCCACAGCGGTTTGTCGACGGCGACGACTTGCTGTCCAGGAATTCCGGTACAGCCCTCCTGCTGCGGTGATTCGCAAATGGCCGAGCAAGGGCTCGAATGCTGACACGCATCAATCGCGTAGAACAAATAGTACTTTCCGTGATTTGGAGCGGGAGGAATGGGCTGGCCGGTCCACTGGGCGTTTAGCACCTCCTCCCCGCTCGCGGGCGCGTTCCAACCAGTGATGTTGGCGAGGGTTATTGCACGAGACGGCGCTACGATCAAGGTCACGGGGACAGTCTGCGGGCTGTTCGGTGCTCCGAGTGCGGCAATGGTGATCTGCCCGTTGTATGTTCCCTGAACCAACCCAGCGGCTACACTCACGGAGATAGTGGATGGCGTCGTGTCCGTAGTTGGAACCATAGAGAGCCATGTGCCCCCCGGTGGAGTCGTGCTCAGCGACGCTGTAAAACTAAGGGCAGCACCCGTGGTAGCGACTGAAAGGGTCTGGGGCGGAATTGGGCCAGGTGCGCCCTGCTGATAGGAAAACGACAGCGCACCTGGCGATACGACAAGCGAAGGAAGAGGGTTGTAAGTGCCCACGAAACTGATCGTTCCGCCCACGCTTAGCGTTTGTGTCTGTGGAGTGGGCGTTAGATAGCCTGGAACCGGCCCAAAGATTATCGTGTACGATCCTACCGGCGCATTCGTGAAGGTGGTACTTGTGCCGCTGCTGTAGGCCGCGAGCCCAATGATTGAGAATGGGGCATTTGTCGGGGTTGTTGAAACCTGAATGGTTCCGGTCGAAGAGCCGCAGGTTCCCCCGAGTTGGAAATAGGCGTCTTGGGACAAGCTGCCATACGCCCAATATCCACCTGCAAACAGATCTGCTCCGCTTGAGCCGAAGATAATCGTTCCGTTACCAGGCCCCTGAGTGAGGCCAAGCCAGTACGTTCCTGTCAGAAGCGTGATTGGATTTCCGAAGGTATAGGTGGCTTCCTGTGGAGGAGTTGTGCCGTAAAGGTTGGATAGCGTAACGGGGTTGGTCGTCGCGAGAACACCACCCATTGTCCCGGCGTCATCTGCATAAATGGTGGCGAAGCTCTGGCTGCAGCAATAGGCTCCAGGAGGCGACGCCTGAGCCCAAAGTGAAATAGAGTCGAGCGTCACTGGCAGTGAAAAATAGATTCGCTCGGCCCCACCACCGACTAATCCGGAGCCATTGGCAGTTTGGCTAGGCGGACACGGCGTGCTGGCAAGGATCGGCGGTTCGAGAGCGGAAAGAAGGTTGTCGGCCATTACGAACCAGATTGCGCCACCAGAGTTGCTGTAGAACTGTATCGAGTCACCCCCATTGCCTGTCTCAGTAGATAATCGGTAGTACTTGCCTGCGATCCATCCAACGCCCTGGGCTTCATAGACAAATTTGCCAGAACCCAGGTCACAGTAGGTCGACACGGGGGTGCCAGTCGGGTCCAGCACAGTCGGAGAGGCCACGGTCATCAAGTTCTGTGTAAATGCAGCATCGTCCGCTTGTTGAAGCGCAACGTGAAAGCAGTTGGCTCTATAAGTAGCGATCCAGATTCCTATATCAATCTGAGTTGACGTGCCGGTGCTCTGGCCCAAATTAAAGTAGACAGTTTGTGTTGTGTTGTCAGTTATTGTGGATGTGCTGTCTAGCTGTGAGCCGAAAATATCGGCCGGGCCTAGTTGCCAGATCGCCACGTTGTAGATGCCTATGCTGGCACCGTTCTCTAATCCGTTAAGCGAGTAGAAATCCAAATAGAACGACCCAGGAATTGGCTGGCCGGCAAAATCGAGCTCACCGACACCGGTTGCGGGGGCACCTCCGGTCGAGCAGCCGAGATAAATACTGTTCGCTGAAGTGGCGATTATGGCGCCGGGGTTAGTCGCCGTGGCAATCGCGGCCACATAGGTGCCCGAGCTGTCGCAGGTATTTCCGGTGCCATTGTTGTACCAACTAAATGTTACCTTCGTGATAGTAAAGGCAGATGAGGCGCCGTAAGGGTTGTATGAGGGGCTTAGATCACATGTTCCGCAGGCCGGAAATGGAGGATATATCTGGCTGATTGTGTATTGCGTCGCGGTGTCGTTGATGACGGGCGTATCAGCATGAAGGGCGATAACACAAATCGCGGCAAGGCCGAGGGCGGAAAGGCGTAATGGCACGGCGGCGCTCCTTTTGAGTATCTTTGTTGAATTATACGTCTTTCGCGATAGGAACGAGTTGAAATACGCGGCCTTTTCTCCCAAGGACGTTAAGATTTAGGAGTACCGGTACCCGCTGGCGGTGTACTGGTCTTCGGGTGCCATTCCCTCCCCAGAGTTGGTGAGACGACTGGCTAGAGGTGATGTCACTTGAGTCACTTCCGCGAAAAAAAGCGGGAGCTGTTGCCCCCGCTACTCAACCAGTCTGGCCTTCCATACGCGATGTTTCGCTTTGAGCCTCCCGCAGATGCGGGCGGCTTTTTCCATTCCGGCTGCATCGTTGTCGAGTGCGACCGTGATCACGGTATACGCGTCAAGGCATCGTTCCTGTTCCGACGTCATCTCCGATCCCATGAGGGATGCCGCCTGCAGCCCGTGCTCATGGAACCAGAGTGGCGCCCAGAGCGACTCGCAAAGGATGAGCGGTTTTGTGGGATCGCACCGATCCAGTCCGTAGAGGAAGGTTTTCTTGAGTCCCTTCCCGAAAAACCATTTCGGATTGGTGTCCGTGACCGGTAGCGTTGTCCGGCCGGCATAGCCGACGAGATTTCCATCTTCGTTCAGCGGGAAGACGATCCGCCCCGCCATGCTGCCTTTGCCGGGAAAGAGGCCCACGCCGAAATGCTGGGCGGTCGCGACCGATATCCCGCGCTCCTGGATCATCGGATGCGTCGGATTCACATCCTTCAGGACGAATGCGAGCGGTTTGTTGAGGCCGGAGGCATTTTCGGTTTGGGTCTCTTCGGGTCCCTGACGGGCAGTAGCCGCGCAGGCATCCTTCTCCGGTGCGGCCTTCGCCTTCTCGCGACCCCCTCCGGGGAAAATCTCATCGATCCGCATCGCCGCGGCGTAAGCTGAACATTGCTCCATGGCAGCCACGAAATCGATGACGTTCCCGCCGGCCCGGTGGCCATTCTTCTTGCACGAATCGGAATGGCAATACCAGACCGATTTCGCAGTGTTTACAAAGAACGTATTCTTGCTTCCTGACGAGTGCGACGGCAAGGGACAGGTCCCCTTGAGCGACGTTTGGTTCACCCGGACGAGGTTCACCTGGTACCGCGGAAGGATATCCGTGAGAGCGACGCGTTGCTTGATTTCTTTGAAATCCAGAAACGGACGGTTTTCTGCCATAGCTCCTCCTTTCATAAAGGGCTATGTCTCACGATACGGATTGCGGGAAAAGCAGAAAGAGGCATATTATTACCGCCTCCGGCAACATTTCCGGTCTTTGTGATCCAAGCTTGCGCGGCCATGATTAACGCAGCTCATCATAAAGGCCCTGAGCCAGAAAAAGGAAACTCACCATATGACCTCAACGCTGCTTTCCCGAACAGACAAGATCACGCGGCAGGAATTGCAAGCCATTCCCGTCCCGCAAGGCACTTCAACCCATCAACCGCTTTCGCACCATGAAATCGTGCAAGCGCTTCTTGAAACCCTCGGCTTCCGGCGCATCGAAGTGGTGCGCGACGAGTACGCCGTCTCGCATGACGGCATGCGGATGTTCGGGGTCCTCGATCTCGAACTTGGCATCACGGGCGTCCGGTTCTCGATCGGCATCCGTAATGCCAACGACAAAAGCATGCGCCTCGCCATGTGCATCGGCTACCGGGTTTTCGTTTGTGACAACATGGCCTTCCATGGCGACTTCACGCCGGTACTCGCCAAGCACTCGAAAAACTTCAGCCTGGTCGATGCCGTTTCCATTGGCGTTGACAGGATGCAGCGGAATTTCGAGCCGCTCGCCAAGCACATCGAGCTCGTCCAGCACACTCCGCTCACGGACGACGCCGCGAAGCTCATCATCTATCAGGCGTTCGTCGAAGGGTCGCTCGAAGTACCGAAGCATCTGGCGCGGCCCGTCCACGAGAATTATTTCCAGCCGCGGCACGAGGAATTCTCAGCGCGCACAGCCTGGAGCCTGTCGAATGCGTTCACGTCCGCGTTCAAGGAACTGGATGCGGTGCCGCAGTTTCGGGCGACCGCGAAGTTGGGGCCGTTCCTGGAACGGACTCTGCAATAGCGAGCGCGCCGAACGGGTTCGCGGCAACGTTTCACAAGGGCAGGATCAATTCTCCTGCCCTTTTTTTTGCGGAGGTTACGAAAGGTAGCCCGATAGACCCCCGCTGATTTGCGAATAGCGGGCCGAAGGCGTACATTTAAGGATGTAATCGTACTATAGAAAATCTCTTCAAAATCATGAGTAACGGAAACCTGAATTGGATTGCGAACTTCATTTGCCGAACGCGAGCTACTTCGCGTTCACCGCGACTCCCAAGAACAAGACCCTCGAAGTCTTTGGCGATTCGTATCGGGAGGCCGATCAGGTTAAACATCGCCCGTTCGATAGCTACACCATGAAGCAGGCGATCCAGGAAGGCTTTATCCTGGACGTTCTCAAGAACTACACGCCGATCAATACCTACTACCGCCTGACGAAGACCGCCGAGGACGATCCGGAATTCGACGTGAAAAAGGCACAGAAGAACCTGCGCCGGTACGTTGAGGGGCACGAGCACGCCATCCGAATGAAGGCGGAGATCATGGTAGATCACTTCCATGACCAGGTGCTCACAAAGCAGAAGATCGGCGGCCAGGCGCGGGCGATGATTGTTACCGGCAGCATCGAGCGCGCTCTTCAGTATTTCTTCGCCTTCCGGGAATACCTGAAGGAGCGAAAGAGCCCCTACCAGGCCATCGTGGCGTTCTCCGGCAAGCCGGAGTACAAGGGACAGAAGGTTACGGAATCGTCCCTCAATGGCTTCGCGAGCAACGTCATCACGGACCGCATCCAAGAAGATCCATACCGGTTCCTGATCTGCGCCGACAAGTTCCAGACCGGGTACGATGAGCCGCTGCTCCACACCATGTATGTGGACAAGCCGCTTTCCGGTATCAAAGCCGTACAGACGCTTTCCCGCCTGAATCGGGCGCACCCGAAGAAGCACGATACCTTTGTGCTGGACTTTCAAAACGACGCCGACACCATCCAGGCATCCTTCGAGCCGTACTATCGGACGACCATCCTCGGCGAAGAGACGAATCCGAACAAGCTCCACGACCTCAAGGCCGACCTGGATGGCTTTCAGGTCTACGGCGATGCTCACGTGGATCAGTTGGTGAAGCTGTACGTCGAAGGCGCGGATCGTGATCGCCTCGATCCCATTCTCGATGCGTGCGTCGCAACATACGCCGATAACCTCGACGAGGACGGCCAGGTGGATTTCAAGGGGAAAGCGAAGGCCTTCGTGCGCACGTATGGTTTGCACGCCGTGCCTTTGCGGACTGGTTGTGCATGGGGGGAGGCAGTAACGATCCAATATGTTCCGTCAGCGTCTGCTCTGGTGCAATTATTGCGGACTCGACGCGCTATGGAGTCCCGCCCAGTCGATGACTTTTGGACTTCGCACACAAACGCAATCGTTGCATACTCGGCCCGAGGCCATCCTCCTTTGACATTCTTTCGGGAGGAAGCCAAGGCGGTTCATGATTCCCTCTCCGGACAGGTCTACGTCGGCGATGACAGCACCCCTAGTTATCTAATGGTTGCACTGCCGCTTGCTCGATATATTCACTTTGCTTGCCATGCAGTATTCGACAAGCGAAGCCCGCTTGATAGCGCTTTACTGTTGGCGCCGTTCGACGTAAGCAACTATGCCATTGAACGCGCCACCGTAAATGCTGGGGACTCGGACATCGCGCTCCTTTTAAGGCAGTCTGATGGAAGGCTGCGTCTGGGAGACATTTTTCGCGAACTGGAGTTGCCGTTTGGTCCGGTGGTTGTGTTGAGCGCGTGCGATACTGCCCTTGCGAGACTTGAACAGATCGATGAGGAGTATTTTGGATTTCCGGCTGGCTTCCTGTACGCCGGCGCGCACGCAGTCATCAGCACACTGTGGAGGGTCGATGATGTTGCAACTTGGTTGCTTATGAGCGCAATGGCACGCGAACTTGGGGCTGGGCAGGATCCGTCCCGAGCGCTTCGTATCGCTCAACAGGAACTCAGAGGGTTGTCGAAGGCCGATGTCGTCCAGGCCATTCGTAACGTTGCTGAGCAAGAATCAGTTGTGCGGCGTCGTGCGCGAATGCTGGAGGTGTGTCAGCGACTTCAGTGCGGCGCTGAACTGCCTTTTGCTGGCCCATACTGGTGGGCTGGATTTACGGCCAATGGTTTGATATAGCAGGCGCGTTCAATGACAGCTTGTGAAGCGCGGCGGAGAGCAAGAGGTTTTCGCGCGTAGTGCGGACGCTTCATACGTTCCCGAGACGGTTCCCCGCGTTCGATGAGCGCATGACGCACGCCACCGTCAAACAACGGCAGCAAACTGGAGGCGTGCGAAGAGCTGTGCTTTGGAAAAGATTATTACCACGGAGAGACCGCTCTTCCCCCCCATGCGTGTTCTGCTCGGCGCGTCGAAGTGGATCGGACCTAGTGCAGCGGTGTTTTGAAACAGAACTCGGAGGCGACAACCCGTCTCTTGAGTGCCAGATTGTCGGTGCGATGATTTCCTTGCTGGATGATACCAGGTCCAGAGGCCAAATGCTCCGTAACGCCCGAAGCGAATCCGGCGAGAAGTGATCACCGCTTACAAGGCTCCGCTGCGGTGAGAATCTTCTCGCTCCGACCGGCCGTCCGTTGCAGGCGCGCGCCCACCATCGGCGTCGCTGTTCGGGGAGCACTAATCCCGCGGTTCACGTATCACATCAAGCGTCGATCATAATCATCCAGTGACGGCTTCGGTCTTAGTCTTCTCGCTGGCCCGGCAGACGCGTCCGATGAGAGGGATGACGGAATATTGCTCCTTTTGTCCGGCCCCCTGGCTTCAGCATCAGCCAAGAGCCATGTTCGCACAAACGCCCTTCGGGCCTCATCACTCATATCTCGCCCTTCTAGATAAGCCATTGCCGCTTCGAGCAGGCTATCCGACAATCGCACTTGATGAGGGCCCTTTGGTTCCTGCCTCCATGCGGCCTTTCGTTCATTGTCATTTATAAACACACGCACAACCTGTTTGTCATTCTCAGTGAAGAGTCTTTCAACGGCAGGCGGCTGTTCCTTGGCCTGTTGGGACGATCGCTCCCGCCCCTCAAATACCCTCATGTGTAGTGGATGGTTTTCATTTCGCGGACCGTTCTGCTAATAGTACCCTCTGCTTCAGAATAAAGCAAAATACAAGGAGCGCAGATGCCGTGATGCGCCAGAACCGACCCCGGCACGGCTCCCGCAGATCTAGCAAGGTGAGATTGACGCCATGTTGCGCCGTCGGATACAATCTCCGTTAAGCTCTTTTGGCGGAATTCACTGTGGCCCTTGCAGATCTCACCGACGACGAATTGGTCCGCCGCATAGTCTCTGATAGGGACAACGAATCCACCGAGGAACTCGTTTGCCGTTCCCGGCCACGGCTTCGCGCGACAATCCGGAAAATGGTCTTCGGAAAACAGAGCATTTGTCCGCTTTCCGAAGATCGGGACGCCTTTCTCGACGATGCCGTCGCGCTCGCAAGCACGAAGTTGTTACGAAGCCTTCATGCGTTTAAAAGGGATTTCGACGTCTGGGTTTTCGTGATCGCCAAACAAGCCGCCTGTGACCACAAGCGGTTCGTCACGCGCCATACTCCGCCAGCGACGGAAGTTCTTGAGGCGATCGAACAGGAACAGTCCCGCGATTATAGCGATTCCCCGCCACGATTTTGCTCGGCGTATTGGGCGGACCCTTTATCACTCGTCCATGACAGGGAGATCGGCGATGTCGTGAAGGCCCTACTCGACGCGCACGCCCGGAAGAACGAGTTGAGCGCGCATGCGATTTCACTAGTTGTCCTGCATGAGTGCAACCTAGTGGACGCCGCGGCAAAATTGGGGACCTATACCAGGAAAGTTAGGCGACTCCTAGACCACGATTACCAAGAGCTCAAGCGACTTCTGGCTACCACTTTCCACGTGACGCGCTTGCGAGATCTTCGAATGGAATGACATTCTATGGCGGACACCGATTTGCATCAAGGCGACAAACTCCTGCGTTACGCGCTCGGAGATCTCTCCGTCGAAGAAAGCGAGGCTTTTAAGCAGCACTTGGCCGGCTGCGGCTCGTGCCAAGAATTTGTATCATTCGTGATGGACTTTAACGGTTCCCTAAGAAGCATTAAATCGGATGCCCGCACGCAGTCCGAAGCTCATCCCGATTCCTCCCTGATTGTGGCGCAGGAGGCGGGCGAACTTTCCGAGGATGCGGCCGCCCACGTACGCGCTCACGTCCTGTATTGCAAATCGTGCCTGGAGGAGTTTTTGTGTCTTCGCGGATTGTCCCAGCCAGAAACCTGGAGCCTCGTTGAAAAGCTCAGGGAGTCACTCATCGACTTGGGCGCAACGTACGGTCCCGGTGCTTTGCGGGGTCTCGTACAGATCGTTTCCGAGAGTCCCGCCCTCGCCTTTCGGGGGCAAGGACCAGCCCAGAATATGATTTTCAAGGTCATTGAAGTCACACTCGGCCACAACATTTATAGCATTGAAATCAGGACCGCGCCCGGCGCCGGAGTGTCCTGTGATATTGCAGGCTTCCAGGTTCCTGCCAAAGCTCCTCTCCACGCCACGATGAGAACTGAAGCCGGCGCCGAGGTCGCTTCGCTCGATACCGATAAATTTGGCAATGGGAAGCTTACTGTTCGTGAGCGTGATATTGAGAGCGAGTTGTATGTTTTGACCCTCAATCTCCAAGGCAACGAACAAGATTTGCTATTTCGACTACCTGAACGGTAGCGATTCGCGGGCATTGGCTGTGCTTTGTTTAACGCGCTCGTGGCCAGAGGAATGACCATCGCGCGACCACAAGGAGGCGACGGTGGCGATACCGTGTTCGTTTTGTCAGAAATCGGCGGTGGAAGGAAGACTTAGTATCACTTCCCCGCAACGCTTACTCCCAGCCAGGTCAATTTGTGAAGACTGCGTGAGTGTGTGCTTTGCAATCATGAAAGCGAAGCCCGTCAAGCCCGACCTTGTCGATAGCGATGTCACATGTTGTTTCTGCTCTAAGCATTGGGACGCGATCAAGACGATGATGGCTAGCCCTCAGGGCGTGGTGCCAATGTCTTACATTTGCGATGAATGCGTGGAGCTGTGCGACTTCGTTTTGGTCGAGGAGCGCTCGGCCCAGAACCTATCTGTCAATCCCGCTCAATTGCACGTGAGTCGACCTGGTGGCGTGAGGCCGGGCAGGTCCGGCCCGAGATTGGCCAAGCCACTAGGAATTCCGTTTCCATGGCTCAGAAGGATCAGCCTCCATGTTTGGGCACATTTGGCATATGCCGAGGCCGGGCTATCGCTGCTGCGCACTCCCTCCGGATCGGCCGGCCGGAACGGCGAGAAGAACAGCGGCCCAGCTTTCCTTCGCAAGCTCTTGCAAATCTGCACGGCGGTTGACAGGGGGGAAGCCTCGCCGAGTGTCGGGAGATTTCGCGCATGGGGCTACTACCACAGGGCGTTCCACTTGTCCCGAGTCGTGGCGAGTGCAAAAGCGCTCGGGCCATTAGATGTGGCCATTCTGAGTCCGCATGATTGGACCCGGATACTACACTTCGCGAATCTAACCGTGTCCTACTTTGAGACAGCTGCGAAACGCCTCGTTCGTAACGGTGGCGTACGCGGTGACGATAGCGCCGTGCGGAGGAAGTTGTTCTTTTTATGCATTGACTCGCGTTTTATGCTCGGCAACCTGCTGATATATGCGGGGGTTGGCGATGCAAGCCAGAACCTCGACGAGGCCTTCAGACACTATCGCCTTGCTGCATCCACCCTCAGCGACGAAGGAACGGAAAGGGCTTCGGTGTATGCAGCACACGTCTGGACCAAGTTGGGTAGCTCACAACTCGCATACCCTAGCGAAAACCGCGCGTACTACGCGAAGCAGGCGGTCCGAGATCTCCTGCGGGCTAAGGGTGTGCTCACGCCTTTTGTGGCGACAATGCAAACGCCGGCTGATATTGTTGGAGATTCGCCCAAGTCTGACAGCCGTCCGGCGCGGAATAGGGCTCGCCGAGCTCGGTCGTATTCGTTGCGTTTGGGCCTCAGCACTTCGAGAACTAAACGCACGGGGAATGTCGATCCAATCGCTTCGGGAGTCATAATACCGCCGGTCCTCGCCAAAGCGGATTGGTACCTTGGCACGGCCTATTATCGATTAGGAGAGCCGGTGAAAGCTGCTGAACATTTTCGGTCGGCCCTCGCCAACGTGCCTCCGCAAAACACACTGCTTCGAGCATCAATTGAGGCGGACATTGGCTACGCGTATCTCGACACCAAGTCCGGTGATCCGGCACAAAGCCTATCCCTTGCAACAAGGAGCTTTGTGAATTCACTGACCGCGTGCATGCAAGATCAGTGTGTGAAGAGGGGCTTCGCTAAGATCTTCATTTTAGGGCTCATCGGAAATGCGCGAGTCTACCTTGAGAGTCGCTCTCTGAATGCGATCGATCCGAGGCGCGGACCTGAACTCCTCCGCAGTACGATTGAAAAGGTTCGGCTAGCCGCAAAAATGGCGAGGGAGGCGGCACTCTATGAGTTGCTACAGGAGGCACTCTTCGTACTGGGGAAAGCGTATGCCCTTCAAGGGGACGATGCGAAGTCGTACTCCGCACTGGCTCTCGCGTGCCGTGTGTCAGACCGCGCGCAAAGACTTGGTCGGACGCCGAGGTTGTCGCGGTTTCTTGTAGGCGCAGCGGCAGATCTGGACGATCTTCTTTTGCTAGGAGCCATCCGCCAGAGATTTGATTCTGGAAAGGAGCGGCCGCGGCCGCTCCTGGCGAGCTGCCGACCATCGTTGTGGCGCTTGTTATGTTTTGCGGAACGATTACGCACGAGATTTCTTCAACAGGAGATAGCCGTTGCGTCTGGATCGACACCCGAGGGGGCCACTGCCTCCGATTTAGAACAGCTCTTCGAGTGGCGACGTTCGTGGAATGAATCAGAACTGACGCTCTTGGAGTACGAGTCCGCGCCTTTCGCCGATGACCAGCTTTTGGGGGACTTGCAGAAGCGCCGAAATACGGCCGAAGTTCGCTACCGCGCGGAGCTTGGCCGGGTACGGCTGGCCTTTGGAATTCCGACATTTGACCCTGATCGCCCGGTCCTCCCTTCGAATTTCATGCGGTGGCTCCCCACGCTTACCGTGTATTTGACAAGGCGGAACGCGGCCATAGTCGAATACCATCTGACGAGCGAGCGGCTTGTAATCTTCGTTGTCTTGCCAAATACGATCAAGTGTAGGGTTGATGCGATATCGATGGAAGAGCTGAACGCCATCCGTTCGCGATGGGCCGATGGAAGGGAAGTGCTGGAATCTTCGGGTGATGTGGCACATTGGGAAAGAGGTTACCTCAACCAAGTCTTGAACCGCCTCCAACCGTTGGCTGTGGGACCATCGGAGATGATTCGGGATTGGGAGCGAGAGTCGGGCGGTCATATTGAAAGAGTGATCGTAATACCGCATCGGTTCCTTCACCTGATTCCATTGCACGCAGTGCCACTGCGGGATGGCACGCGGTGGGGTGACACGGTTCCTATTCAATACGCGCCCTCGGCATCGGTCCTATGGCATTTGATACGCTGGACGCGCAAGCAAAGTTCGACTGTACAGGCAAGACGGGAGAGTCACTCGGTTTCTGTAGCGTATTCGACGCCGGGTGGCGCTTCACGCCTGCTGTTTTCCCGGCACGAGGCGCTCGAAGTGGCGGAGGCGATCAACTCGACAGTCGTTGTTGAAGGTGTGGATGCGAGTCCAGAAAACGTTAAGAAAGCGATGCAGAACGCGCTCTACATTCATATTGCATGTCACGGGATACAAAGGCCCCAGAGGCCATTGGATTCAGGGTTGCTCTTGGCCCCGAACCAGAGCGACGGCAATGCTGAAGGGCCGCCGGTTCCTGCCTTGTTGACGCTTGGTGAAATTATCCGCGATGTGCGACTAAACGGAACTCAGCTAGTGGTGCTGAGTGCTTGTGAGACAGGCCTAGTCAATGTCGAAGACCGGCATGAAGAATGTCTTGGCCTGCCAGCTGGATTTCTCTGCGCCGGCGCTAGGACAGTGATCAGCACGCTTTGGAAGGTCGATGACATCGCGACATGGCTCTTTATGCGCACATTTGCGCGAGAGTTTGCGGGCGGGTCAAATTCGCTGGCTGCTTTGCGCAAGGCCCAAAGCGAGCTGCGCGGCCTTTCCAGGGAACATGTGGTTCGAGAAGTGATGTTGGCCGCATCGGCCGAAGCTGACGTTGCCGCTCGCGAGCAGATGATTGCACTGGGGTGGTCGTTTGGCGGAGCCGCAACATTTCCGTTTGCGAGCCCTTACTGGTGGGCCGGATTTGTAGTCAACGGTCTTGCTTAGAAGTGAGGGCAATGCCCGGCGACCGCGCAGCCGAAGTCGCACTGTTTTCATAGCGCAGTAGTCCCATGCGGCTGTCGCAAGCAGACCCCGCGTATTCCTGGAGCGCTCCCTCAGTTTGCCCCAAGAGTCTCTGGAAAGTTGTCCTCTTTAGCCTCGGCGTGGAGTTAACTCGGTAGTGCCAAACGATAACCTCTATCCGTTTGATCCCCAAGCGGATCATTCCTGAACCACCGAATAGGTTTTTAAAAATAGTTGTCCTGCTGGGGTCCCGCGCCGGAGTTAACTCAAGTGAGCGTGACGAAGAAACGACCGGATGATTCCTTGGACAAAACCTCCGGGTCTCCGGCCCGCTAGCGTCGGGTTCAAAGGTTCGAGATGGAGGGACACATGGCAGTAAAAGCGCACGTCAGCAAGAATATTCAGCGCCTTAAAGATTGCGCATTCGACTCCAGTCACCGTGCCAAAGAGAGCGATGGCCAGACTCGTGATGCGTTCTATCGGCACAAGCATGCCGCGATCAGCGCACTGCTCGTAGCGGATTGCGCGGTTGTGGACAGCATCGATTGGTTTCCTGACGATCCGACCATCGGCGTCCGGTTCGCCGGCGGCGGAGCCTTGCACACGAAACTGTCGGAACTCACTCTCTCCGCCTTCCGCAAAGTCCGGGAATTGATCGTAGGCTGCGAGTCCTCTGGGCGCATAACCGTGGTCGGCGCCCGCTGGATCTTACGCCATAGCACGGAATAGAGAAGGGTAAGAGAGGCCAATGTATTATATGCACTCGCCGGATATCGAGCCGTTTCTGAAATTGCGTGCGGAACTCGAAACCGTGCCGGCCGTCCCCATCGAGCAGGCCGCTGAACTCCTGGAAGTAAGTGTCCGCACGCTTTACCGGCGGCGCGGCCAATTCGAGCACCGGCGCTGCAAGGGGCATCTCTACTTCACGATGCGCGGCATCCGGCAATACGTCGTGCTTGAGCAATATAATCCGACTCCGTCGTTCGACGTCACAATGTCTGACAGTTTTGACAGTTTTGACACGAAGCCATCCGATAATCGAAAGCGTTGATGGTGGAATCGCAGCATCAGAGTCAGCTTCACATCTTAAGGAGGTTATATAAATGAGCAGCCAAACGTTTAACGCGAGCGCAGGTTTCCATGTTGCGAATGCCGGCATCGACCGTACGATATCCTCTTCCGAAGAGATTTGCGGCCAGGAGAAGAATCGCATCCGCGCGGCCAACGCACCCACGGTGACGCTCTTGTTGTGCCGGCGGGACGTGTTCTTGCGTGAGCAGCGCGACCTTCACGCGGCCCTCGACGCCGCGCCCCATGTTGCCACCCCGCATGCCGCCTGGCCCATCTGGCAGACCATCATGGCGATGGTCTTCGTCCTCGCCGGGCTCGGCTTCACCCGCATGTCCTTCGAACCGTTCGGGCTGGACCCGGAACTCCTGCGGCTGTCATCCGTCGGCATCGCGTGCCTCTGTTCGTATGCCACCGCCGAATTGCTTGGGCGGAACGGACTCCAAGTCCTCGTACTCGCCATCTCCGCGACGCTTTTTGTCCTTAGCCTCACGGGGCTTGCGATGCTTGCCTCGGTGCGCGGTGACCTCTTCGCCCTCCACCTGCAAAACATCCCGAATGCGGCGGAGGGCGGAGGAGCAACCGCCAGTGACCAGGCCCTCGCGTTTTATCGCGCCGCCGCCCCTAAGATGGAGCTGTTCCTGATCCTCTTGAGCATCGCACTTGAGTTGGCCGCAGGGCTCGCCCTCCATCAGGTGCGCGTCGCCTTGAAGGGGCGCAAACCGCCCGTACCGAGGGAGAGTAGCCGGTTGGAGTTCGTGCAGCAGGAACTCGGGCAAATCCAAGCACAGCTCGTCTCGCTCCTGAACGAGCCCGACGTCTTCGAGCACGAATACCGACGCAACCTCGCCATCGGGCTTCTCGCCGGCGTGGCCCGGCATACGGCTGCCGCACGTAACGGCTGGATGACCTTCGCTCTCCTCGCCATACTGGGATCGGGCCCAATACTCCGGGGGCAAACGATTGATGTGGTCGCGGCACTCGATTACACTGCGACATCCAAAGCCACGAATTACGGCGGTACCGCGGCGCGTACGGAGAACATCGATGCCGCGGCGCGGATGATCGAGTGCCTGCCCCAGGGATCGCGGCTCACCGTGTCCGCGATTTCGGACCAGAGCTTTGCGCGCCCCCTGGTGCTGCTCGCGGGGAAGATCCCGAACACGCCGGGGCAGTACCGCGAGTACGACCAGATCGCCGCGGCGCGACGACGGCTCGCCGCCGACCTCCGGAGGATTGGCGAATCGACTGCGCCGAACTTCCCATCGACCGACATACTGGGGTTCCTGATGGCCCAGGGAATCACATTCGGGAATTCGCCGCGCATGCGCCATGTGCTCGTGGTTTACTCCGATATGCGGCAGTCCGCGAGGCCCCTCGACATCGAGCATGTTCCGGCGGTCCCCGTGAATGTCGCGCTTGCTACCGTCGCCCGTGAGCATCTCTTCGCGGACCTCACGGGAGTCGAAATATATATTTACGGCGTTCACGCTGTGGGCAAGGATGTCCGCTACTGGCAAAGCCTCCGCGAGTTTTGGTCGGCATACTTCGAGCGGTGCCATGCGAACCTGCGGACGTACTCCATGACGCGCGAGAATCCGAACCTCGGCGGATCGCGATGATGGCCACAACGGGACCCGGAGGAACACGACCGATGATCGACAAATTATTTGAATGCCTTTTCGCCGCGATTGTGGTTCTCGCGCTCCTGCCATGTCTCGTGAGTATCGTCGTCCATACGCTCGGTCCCGTCTTACTCTTCGCCGCAATCGTGGGACTCGTCGCCGGAGCCTACAGCTCTCTCGAACGGTCCCGTCCGCGCGCGACCACGCCGCGGAACGGTGGGGGCTCCGAGCGGACGCCCATCCTACCGGGAGGTGGTGAATGATGCACTGGATCTTGGACCAGTTGTTTGGCACGCAACTCGCCACACATACCGCCCGCTATCTCTTGGAGTTGCAAAGTGCACCTGCAGCGGCGTCCCGTTCCCAAGCGAGCGAACTCGTGAATACCCTCGGGAAGAATTCCGATCCCACGATCCCGCTCGGCACGACCCCGTGGGGCGAAAACATCTCCATTCCGGCGAGCGAGGTATTGAACTCGTTCGCCATGGTGACCGGCGGCACCGGCTCCGGCAAAACCCGCTTCGGGCTGCTGATCCTCAGATCGCTCATCGACATGGTGCCGCAGACCGCCGCCATGGGTTGTTGCGTCCTTGATCCGAAAGGCGAGACGTTCGCGGGGGCGCTCTACCTCTTGAAGCACCGGCTCGGTGAACTCGGGAAGGCCGAGGCGCGCGAACTCCGCCGCCGCGTCGTTATCATCGATTTCTCCCAGCGCGACCCGTTGGCCTCCTACAATATCCTTGCGCGGTGGCCGAATGCGGACCGGGATTTCTTCGCCAGCAACCGCGCCGACATGCTGCTCGACTTGCTGCCCGGCGGCGACGGGCTGAGCCTGGGCGGGAGCGGGCTCCTCCGCAAGGCGATCCTCCTGCTTTCAGAATTTGGCCTCCCGATCGGATGGCTGAACGACCTGCTCTTCGACGATGCGTTGCGCGCGAAGCTGCTCGCCCGCTCCACCGACGAAGATACGGTGGCGTATTTCACATATCAGTATCCTAACTCGCCGAAGGCCACCGCCGCCGCGCTCACGCGGCGCATGGAAGCCCTCTTTTCGTCGGACGCGCTCCGGTCCACGCTCTCCGGCGAGGCCGCGCCGGACTTCCGCGCGTTGCAGGACGAGGGAAAAATCATTCTGATCAACTGTGCCGGACCGAACCTGAGCCGCGGTGTGCGCCGCGTGCTCCAGGCGCTCCTGATTTCCGATTTCTGCCATGCGGTGTTCTCGCGAAAGCGCACCAGATCGCCCTTCCTGCTCATAGCCGACGAAGGCCAGAACTGTTTCGTGACCGAGCGGCTCCGCGACCAGATGGCCGACTTCTTTTGCATGGCGCGGAGTTTCGGCACGCACGCGATAATCCTTACGCAGGCGATGGGCGCGGCGATCCGCGACCCGCGCCTCGCGACCGTGCTCCACACGAACATCCGCTGGAGCTTTTCCATGCGGGGAGATCCGAGCGATGCCGCGTTCCTGAAAGGCGCGTTGCCCGTCGCCGGCCGGAAGCGACGCCCCCAGGTGAACCCGTTCGAGGAACCTTCTTTCTACTCGCCCGCCGAAGAACGGTCCCTGGCATTGGACGGCATTGCAAACCTGCCCGACCGGACGGGCTACCTGTGGTTGAAGTCCAGGGCGCGCGAAGCATTCCTCATGCGGACGGAGGACCTCCCGATGCCCGCCGCGGGAGATCTCGACCAGGAAATCCAATCTCTGCGGAGCGACCCAACCTTCGGCATGCGCCAATCGAGGAAAGAGTTCGACCGCATGATGGCGGAGCGTACGCGGGAATGGCGCGCGGAATCGACGGGCGACCTTGGCGCGACGCTCACGGGAGCCTACCGCCGCAAGCGGGGGGAGTCGGCATGAACCCGAAGAACGCTTACTTCGTGACCTTCCGGTGGCTTCTCGCGAGCCCGATCCTCCTCGCGCGGTTCGTGCTGCGCACCGTCCGGTGGGTGGAATTCTGGAGCACGGCGTACCGGCATGAGATCATCTGCCGCAATTGCAGCGCCGCGATCTCGCTCGTTGGCATCTGGCGGTGCAAGTGCGGCTACACGTATAAAGGGCATCTGTTGCGGGCGTGCCCGGTGTGTGACGCCCTGCCCCGCATGGCGCGATGTTTCCGCTGCGGCACCACGGAGAAACTGCCCGAGCTATGAGACTCACGCCACGCTGCATGAACCTTCTCCGGCTGCTTGCCGCCGCGCGGTGGCTCACAACGCGGCAGGTCCATCACCGTTTCTTTGCGGAGAGGACGATGGACGCGGCGCGGAAGCGCCTGCGCAAACTCACGGCTCACGGCTATTTGGTAGCGGTCCGCGAGGGGCGCATGGACCAAGCGCTCTTCACGCTAGGCCGCGAAGGCAAGCGCGTTCTGGAAACCGCATCGTCCGCGGCCGTCGCGTTGGAGCGCCGGCCGCCCACGCAGCGGGAACATTTCTTGGCGGTGAATGATCTGAGGATCGCCGCGGAACTCGCCGGATCGCTTTCGTATTTTTTCGCGTACTGGGAATTGCCCGGCATCGGTTGGCGGCATCCGCTCATTCCTGACGCCGTGTTCAGCCTCGCCGACCGGACGTTTGCGTTGGAGTTCGACCGCGGCGTGGAAGGCCTACAATTTTTTGTCCGCACGAAGATCGCAACCTACCGGCGTGGCTTCGACGGGCTGCCGCTTGAGGCGATCCTTGTCGTCACCGACCGGGAGCCGCGCATGGTGTCGCTCGCGAAGGCTATCGGGGATACGGGCGGCCGGATGATGTACAGCACCCTCGACGCCGTGCGGGAGAAGGGAATCTTGGGGCCGGTCTTCCACCGGTCGCCGGGAGATCCGGGTGTGCCGCTTGTTGGATAGGGGAGTCTTTACAGGACCTCTTCGCGGCGAGAGAGGTTTTGGATTCAAAGAGATTGAAACCATGAGGGTTGGCGTGAAGGGCGCCAGGCCTCTTAAGGCTGAAAGGAGTAACGTATGGCAAAGCCAGCTATCGCAGACGAAGTCGCTGTGTTGCGGTTCTTTGAAGAGGAACCGATTGAAGCGGCGCGGGTCTTGTTCAATATCGTATCGGAGAAGATGCGGCAACGGTTGCGCGGCGAGACTGACGGGGCAAATGGTCCGCGCCCAACATCCGGTTCGGGCAAGAAGCGCCAGCCGGCTGCCCGCACCCAGGTTACGGAGGTGCCCACTCCCGCCGCGTAGGCGGATACGTATGCGCCCGGCGCAGGCGCCACTGCGCCACATATTATCGCTCACCCGCCGGGATGGTCGACCCGGACAAATAAACCATTACATATCCAACAAACATATGGCGTGGCGTCCTTACGAAAACCTCATCGACGGGGAGCTCGACAACCATATTCCAGGGAAGGTCTCTGGATGGATACGTTTTATGCGTCGCGGCAAGCAACCGCTCAGGGCGATCTTCGATTTGACGGGAGACTTCCACGAGGACATCCGTGGGACGGTCATCCGGCTTTCGAACCCAGCGCCGTCGGATCGGAGCGCCAGCCTCGATCGGGAAGGAACGTACATGGATGGATTCTCTGCGGTGCAGCGAGGGGAAGTCGGCGACATCACCGCCGGGTTTTCGCTCGGCCCTTGGACCCAAGCACTCGCCCAGAAGCTCATGAGGCAACATGAGCACACCTGGGACGCGAACGGACTCCGAGGACCCGAGCGTGAGATCCGGCGGAAGGAAATCGCCGAGGAATACCGAGCACACATCGAAGCAGGGGCTCCCTACTATCCATACGTGCCCTACCCATACATCGAGTGGTATGCCGACAACGGCAGGGTGGTTCTTGAGCTCGCGCCTTCCCAACTGACGGTCGTCAGCGTGGGAGCTTCCTCACTTACGGAGAAGACTCCGGGCGAACTTGCGCGTGACAGACGAAAACGTACCCAAGCCATGGGCAAATTTCTGACGGACATGGTCCGAGGGCTTTCCGGCGAGAACCGGTCACAAGGCGGCGACGAAAACGTTTCCGGCACGTAAGTCGGTTGAGGCGGATCGGGGCAGAATGCCCCGGCGGGTGGGCGGCCAGAGTTTTATTAAATGCAGTAACGGTCCTTTATGTTGTGGGTGGGAAGGGAACGCCAAACACAACTTTATGGAACAAACACAACCATGCAACCTCAAGCAGCGCGAGATATTTGCGCGCCTGTTGGAGGAAGCTAAGAAACGTGAGTCAGAGACCCTTGAATCCGAAGATGATTTGGATAGTCGGATCGAGAAAGAACTGCTGCCGAAGCTCGCGCAGGAACAGGCAGGCGCGCCCGAACTGATTGCGAAGATCGGTCCATTGAGGAAAGAGCTCGATGTCGCGGAGAAAGCACTCGTTGATCTCGGCTTCAAACTTGATGATGATCGGCTAAGTCTGATCAGATACGGTGCGCCGGCAAAACTGCGCAAAGCTTTGGAAGCAGGCAAGCGTTCGGAACGAATAGAACGTGAAAGGTCGCTCAAGAAGTATGACCTTGCGATTCTCGGCGTCTGGTCGGCGGAAACTACCGGCGAGGCAAAGGGAATCGTGGAGGCGCTTCTGTAACTAAATTAATCCTTGTAACGTAGGCGGAATCCCTTCCCTTCCCACAACGCCAATTTCATTTTTCATTGCCGATGGCCCGGCATCCCGGACAGGCCATCGTCCCACAGTGCGCAGAACCACGAAGCCGAAAGCCGTTCCCAAAATTGGAGACTCGAAGCGATGGCGAAACGAAGGTATCAGGACGGAGAACCGGAGCCGCTAGGCAGGAAGACGACGATACGCCCGGACGTGCCGTTGCCCACCGGGAAATCGAATCATCCGGCACAACTGGCCGCGGGAACGCCATTGCCTCCGCACAGCGGCGGTGGACATCCCAAGCATCTTCAGCAGCTCACCGAGCGCTTGGCCGAAGATCACGGCCATGAGGTCGTGGTCGAGACGCTCGTCGCGGATGGCCTCGAAAGCCTCGCTATCCTAACGAAGGATGACTCGCCTCCGATCGCGTGCGAGATCTCGATGGCCACGGCCGCTGGGCACGAGGTGGCAGACGCCCAAACGTGCCTCGCTGCGGTATATGGACACGTGCTTATGATCGCCCCGGACAAAGAAGCCTTGGACCGAGTGAAGGTCGCCGTGGAAGCCGGCCTACATCAGAATCAGCGGAAGTTGGTCCGGGTCGTATTACCCGAACTGGCCTTCGGCTCAGCTGCGGCGCTCGCGGTGAATGCCACCCCTTCGACACGGGTTGCCGACGACAGGAACCAGATCCTGACCGCGAAGGAGGTCGAGGAGTTGCTCCGGATCGACGTGAAGACTGTTTATAGTTACGTGCAAAAAGGGCTGATACCTTACGTTAAGATCCAGTCGAACGTGCGCTTCATCCGGTCAGAAATCCTGAAGTGGATAGAGGAACGGCAGTTCAAGCCGGGGAGGGCGGGGGACTCGGAAGTGAACCGCTCGGGGGAAAGGCGGTGATGGTATACTGCGGGCATGTGGACCGAAGCCGTGGGAAATTTCAGGAGAGCGGATTCCCAGGCTGGCGTACTGTCTAATTTACTGTCTATATTTGAGTCCGAACAGGGGGTATTTGATAGACTGGATAGACTGGATAGACAGAGTCTTAGAAGTGTAAGCGCCGTAGAATAAGTTAAATGCAGGAATAGCCGAATGCGGGAGTAATTCAGTGGTAGAATGCCAGCTTCCCAAGCTGGACGTCGCGGGTTCGAGTCCCGTCTCCCGCTCCATCTTTTCAATAAGTTACAGCCAAATCGGATATTCGGATTGCCCTTCTTAACGCAGTAATCGCAGTAATGGGTCCCGGCATTTATTGGAAATGCTGGACTTATGCATTCAACGTCCAGCAGCGACCGCTGGACGTCTACTTGCCTCAACGGCCAGCCACGCTCGAT
>Ga0302325_10001418_pt1 | contig 61181 bp, 57 predicted proteins | sample Palsa_T0_2_FD_201948 | JGI IMG/M metagenome (GOLD analysis project Ga0302325, IMG submission 201948) | Peat permafrost microbial communities from Stordalen Mire near Abisko, Sweden - Palsa_T0_2 | ecosystem: Environmental > Terrestrial > Soil > Palsa > Peat permafrost | place: Sweden: Abisko...
CCCATCCATGCCAAGTTGGTGGACCAACGAGTGCGCCAATTGTCCATGGCCGCCTTATGACCCGAACCTGTCGAGCACGGCCTATCCGACGAACATCCCTGCCGGTGCCAGGTTCTTCAAACAAGGGTCATGAATCAACTTCGACATGTCGCCGACAGTTGTAGGGCAACCGGCCCGCTTGCCGTCGTGCCGCCTTGTAGGGCGGCCATGCTGGCCGCCGTCGTCCCGATGTCACGGAAGGCCTGTTTTCTCTGGCTTTGTAGCCGCACATCTGTTACGATCTCCTCTGAACAGTAGAAGGGAAAGCCTATTATTATGAAAACGAAACTGTTCGCTGTTTCCGGCGTACTTCTAGCATTATTCGCCTTTTCAAACGGTTCAACCAGCTGTGCCGATAACCTCTTTGTCGCCAACACCGATGGTAACGGCATTGAGGAGTTCAGCTCGGCAGGCGTAGGCACGGGCTTTGCCAGCGGCGGATCTATATCCCAGTTCCCCTCAGGACTGTGGCAACCGTGGGGCTTGGCCTTCGATAGTGACGGAAATCTATATGTAGCCAACTCCTATAGCGGCACCATCGAAGAGTTCAACTCGTCGGGCGTGGGCACAAACTTTGCATCGGGATTGGGGAACCCTAAGGGCTTGGCCTTTTATGCAGGTAACCTGTACGTATCCATTTTCCCCAATGCTAATCAGCCGACTACGCCACCCGACATCTACAAGTTCAACTCGTCGGGCGTAGGCGTGGCCATCGCCACCCTCTCTAGTCCGATGGGCTTGGCTTTTGACAGTGCGGGCAATCTCTACGTGGCCAACGAAGGCGACGGGACCATCGAGAAGTTCAATTCCTCTGGTATGGGTACGGTCTTCGCGTCGGGACTGGATGCGCCATGGGCTTTGGCCTTCGACAATGCGGGCAACCTCTTCGTGGCCAGCTTCAACAACAACACCGTCGAGAAATTCAACTCGCTGGGCACGGACCTGGGCACCTTTGCCAGTGCCAGTTCGGGGTTGAACGGGCCGACCGCCCTCGCGTTCGACAGCGCGGGGAACCTGTATGTGGCCAACTACAACAACAGCAGCATCGAAGAGTTCAACTCGTCGGGCACGGACTTGGGTGTCTTTGCCAGTGCTGGCTCGGGGCTGGACGGGCCGATGGGTCTGGCCTTTGAGACCATTCCCGAACCTTCGTCGCTTCTGCTGATCACATTCGGCGCGCTGCTGCTCTGGCCGCTTCTCAGAAGTAAGCGGGTGTAGCGTTCGAGAGACGCTTGTCATGAACGTGAAATCGTCCCTGCGGACCTGTGTTTTACTGGTGCTTGGAGAAACCGAGTGAAATGTCGTGCCAGCAGCGCAGTCATCGGGATCCTCGTCGGGGCCTTGGGCCTGTCCATCGACCCCACCGCCCACGCCCAATATACTACCAACTTCCAAGACACCATCATCAGCGGCGTGACCAGTAACTGGTCAGGAAGTTACATTGTTGGATCCAACACTTTTGCCGATATTTTATTCGTGCAAAATGGTGGCGTGCTGGCCGACGGAAATGGGTACCTGGGCTACGAGGCCAGTGGCAGCAACAATGTTGCGGCCATCATCGGCTCCGGCTCGGTCTGGAGCAATGCCGGCAGTTTGTACGTTGGCAATTCTGGTGCAAGCAACTTTCTGTGGATCACCGCCGGTGCCGCGGTGGTCGATGATATCGGCTTCCTGGGTTACAGCTTCTGCAGCGACAACGAAGTCTTGGTAAGCGGACAGGGCTCGGTTTGGAGCAATAGCGGCGCGGTATATGTGGGCTATTATTTCGGTCGCGGCAATGACAACTCATTGACCATTTCCGAAGGAGGCATGGTATACAGCAGCGGTGGCGCCATGCTGGGAGGTGACGGTAATGCCGTGGTGGTCACCGGGTCAGGTTCGGTCTGGAACAACACCGGGGACATTGAAGTCGGGAGCGCCGATGGTGGCGGCAACGACTCACTGACCATCGCGGACGGGGGCGCGATGTACGACGGCGGAGGTGGTATAAGTGTGTCGTGCACGGTGCTAGTCACCGGAACCGGCTCGGTCTGGAGTAACAGCGGCACCTTGTACTCGGAGGGCACCCTGACCATCGCCGACGGCGGGGCAGTGTACAGCAGTAGCGGCCAACTGGGTGACGACCTTCCTGCAACGGTAGTAGTCGTGGGACCGGGCTCGGTCTGGCGCAACACTGGCACCTTGGCCATCGGTTCCTTCGGCTCGGTCACCTCGTTGACGATCACCAACGGCGGCGCGGTGTACAGCGGCAACACGTCTTTTGATGGCCTTGCGGCTGCTCAGGCGCTCGTTACGGAAGCGGGCTCCATCTGGAACATTGGAGGTGGCCTTGTCTGGGGAGGTCCAGGAGTCGTGAACATCTTCAATGACGGGGTGGTTGTTGCGGACAGCGTGGAGGGCGACAGCATCGGGATGGATGTTTCGGGCGGTGGGTTGTACGTCACCAACGGGCCGGGCACCATCGTGTTGAATGGCTATTATGGCGGCGCTATAGCACTCAATGGGGGAACCGTGACGGCGAATCAACTTGTGGTGGGAACTAATAGTCAGTCGGGGAATGTCTCCTCTTTCGGATTCGCGAGTGGCCTGCTGACCAGCGGCGGCACGTTCGTGACGAACGGTAACGAATTCGTGGTTGGCGACGGCACCGATGCGGCGACGTTCCATCTGGCCGGCGGCTTCCATTCGTTCGCGGACGGGCTGATGGTCAGCAACAATGCGTTTGTGACCGGCTGCGGCACGATTGATGGTTCTGTCATTGTTGATCCCGGCGGTACCGTGGCGGCCAACTGCGGCGGCTCGCTCACCTTCACCGGGATTGTCATCAACAACGGCACCCTCCGCGCGAGCAATGGGAGCGTGCTGGAGTTCTACGGCCCCGTCGTCAACAACGGCCTCATCGACCTCAGCGGCGGCATGGCGATCTTCCACAGCGTGTTCATCAATAACGGCAGCATTATTGAACCTGCTCCCGCCTTCCAGATCACCGGCATCGTCCAGCAAGCCACCAACATCCTCATCACCTGGCAGACCACCCCCGGCGAAACAAACGAGCTGCAAGTAACCCCCGGCGGCCCCGGTGGCACATATAGCACCAACAACTTCACCCCCATCTTCACCGTCACGAACACCATCGGCACCGTGACCAACTACTTAGACATCGGCGGCGCGACGAATAGTTCGCGTTACTACCGCGTCCGCCTCGTCCCGTAGGGCGGGTGCATCTTGATACTGCCACCACCGCCAAGACCCTACAATAGTGGGGCGAGCGTCTCGGCCGCCTCGTTGCAAGCTCCTAAGACAAGCGGGCGGGACGCCCGCTCCACTACAGTGGCAGTGCCAAGATGTGCGCTTTCGGCCCCGTAGGGCAGATCGCTGTCTTTGGTCTGGACGTGTTGTCGCGACAGAGGTATAATCGCTGCGGTTTTGCGGCATCGGCAAAACAATGCCGCGTCTCGTCTGACTCGGCTTTGATAGGAATGGTCTAGAGGGCAATAGATTGCATGTTTCTGCGAAACGAACCCAATTCGGTTGAGGCGCAGTTTTGCAATGTGGCTGGCAAACAGTGAAATGCGCAATAAATTGGCATTGAGCCAATTACAATTTGTGGTGCGGGCGGATTTGGCGACGGGGCGGCGTTTCCCGCTTGCCTTTTTGGATTGTTTCGGAAGAATGGCCCGACTTATTTTGATGGAGGATCATGGCACGAGACGCGCAGGACGATTTGCGGATAACGGACCAGTTTGATTTCGAGGTTTTCTGGGCGGAACACGGTAAGAAGATTACCATGGTCGTGGGGGCGGTTGCGGTCGTCGGCTTGGTCATTATGTATTGGCAGCACCAGTCGGCTATGCAGGTGGAACAGGCAACGGAGAGCCTGGCACGAGCACGGGATGTGTCTTCACTGGAACAAGTTGCGCGCGAATACCCCAATTCACCGACTGCAGCGGCAGCCCTGTTCCGGCTGGGCGACCTGTACTATCGAAATGCTAAATATACCGAAGCTGCAAGCACTTATGAGAGAATTGGCAGAGATTTTTCGTCTAATCCGCTTGCGCCGTCGGCCAGGTTGAGCCTCGCAACGATCTTGGAGGCGCAGGGTAATTTGGATGCTGCCCAGCAGCAATACCTCCAGATCGCTGGTTCGGGGCAGGGCAATTACCTCGCAAACGCCGCGAAGATCGGGTTGGGGCGCTGCTACGAGGCGCAAGGCAAGAAAAAAGAGGCGCGGCAGGTGTATGAGGAAGTCCTGGCTGCGGGTCAGAATTCACCGTGGTTTAACCAGGCGTACATCCGGTGGGTGGTATTGAGCCGCGACGCGCCGCCGGAAAAGCCCGAGGCACCGGCCACACAGCCATTGAAAACGTTTCCGCAAGGCGGGACGACATTCCCGTCGCAGCCTGCGAAACCATAGGCCACAGATCTGGCGAACGACCGAGAGTCATCTTGTGTCTTGACATCCGTCGGCGCATTCCTAAATACTGCGCCCCAGCTTCCGAGGGCTTTGATTTGAGGTTGTTGTATCTACTGCCTTGCGGGGCCGTGTCGGGAAATTGGGCGCTGGAGGACGAAAAATGCGGTGCTGCGCGCCAAAGTTCGGATGCCGTATTGGGACTTGACACGAAGTTGGCCGAGTCTATACTCGGCGCGTTAATGGAGGATGGGGGGTAGTTTTCGTTCCGCTTCGGGATGCAATTTGCAGTGGCAAGATAAGTACGGAGGCTTGTCATCGGCGCGGAAGCAGCCCCTGACAACTGAGAATCGGAGACCTGCGCCTTGGGTGCAGGGAACGTGAACAAAAAGGAGGAGAGCGTGAAGAGATTATGGCTAGCAGTTGTGTTGGTAGCCTTGGGGGGATTAGCCAGCAGGTCGTTCGCCGACGTTCAAAATATCCGCCTCAGCGGTGACATCCGCATCCGCGGGTATTTTCTTGATAGTACTGGACTGAACGATCCAACGGACACCACGTCCGGACAAAAAGACGGCAATGAAGCGTTCATCTCACAGCGAACCAGGGTTTCAGTCGAAGCCGATCTGGAAGACCACGTTCTGGTGGTTGTGACTCTGGCTGCCGAAGGTATGTGGGGCGCCGGTGCGAACACTGCCCAAGACGCTGGTGCGGGCCTTGGTGGTTTCAATGCCGCGACCGGTACGGTTGGCGGGAATCCGGCCATCAATCATAAATTCGATGTCGGTATTGATGAAGCCTATGTCCAGCTCAATGAGTTGTTCTACACGCCCGCGACGCTGAAATTGGGCCGCCAGTACCTGCATTACGGTCACGGACTGATTATCAGCAGCGTCGAGCAGGAATACAATTATGATGCCGGCCGACTGGTACTCGACTACTATCCCCTGACGATCGATCTCGTCGGCGCGGAATTGGTCAATAACCAGAGTTTTGCCGCAACCCCCAGCCATCTTGGCGCGTCCGACCTATTGTTTGTCAACGCCCGCTATGAATTGAGCGATTCAGCGATCAAGAACGTCGAAGCCTACTTCGGCTGGGTTTCTCAAAGTTCCAGTGGCCTGGGTGGACCCGGTACTGGTCCCACCGCATTTCCCGGTGTGCCTCCCACAACCGGTGGCGCATCGCCAATGATTATTGGCCTGCGTACCGACATCAATCCAGCCGATGCCGTTCAGATGTGGGCTGAAGGCGCCTATGAGTTCGGTGCGGATGGAGCCAACAGCGATAAAGACCTGAGTGCGGGTATCTTCAACTTGGGCGCCAAATTCACGATGAAGGACACGCAATGGGTACCAGCCATCAATGGCAACTACATCTTTGCGACGGGCGGCGGCAAGGACTCGGACGGCAACTTCGCCCCGTGGTTTGACTATGCGGAAGGCTACAACGGCTATCTGTTCGAGCCGTCGCTGTCCAACATCCACATCTTCAACGTGGGAGCGTCGGTCAAGCCCTACGAGAACACCACGCTCGCGTTCCAGACCTACTACTACATGAAGGCGAGCAATGGGAACAACGCCGGAAGCAATGGGAACGTTGATTTCGGTGGTATCGCCAACACACCGGCCGCGGATCGGGATCTCGGCTGGGAGTTGGACGGGATCCTCGGGTACGACTATAGCAAGGATGTGCGCGCGCAATTGGTATACGGCGCATTTATACCGCAAGGCGCGTATGAGCACGCTGGCTTCAGCCGTACAGCAGAGGAAGTCCGCGCGGAACTCAACGTCAAGTTCTAGCCTCAGTCACACAGCGTCAATTGCTGACGAAGGCCCCCGGACAGTTCCGGGGGCCTTCTTAGTTTGTGCCGCATTGCCTTGCCGCCGGCAATATGCTTGGATTGGTCGTGTCATGAAGCCTCCAGAACCACAGGAGATTTTTGACGTGGTCGACGAGAAGGACCACGTGATCGGGAGCGCACCCCGGTCCGAGGTTCACGCACGCACGCTGCGCCATCGCGCCGTGCATGTCTGGCTCTTCAATCCTCGCGGCGATCTGTTTGTGCAAAAGCGGTCGGCGACCAAGGACACGTTTCCCCGGTGCTACGATTCCAGCGCATCGGGTCACGTCAACAGCCGGGAAGAGTACGATGATTGTGCCCGGCGCGAGACCCAGGAGGAACTGGGTCTGGCCGTGCCGCAGGAACGGTTCCGCAAGCACTTCAAGATGGAGGCATGCGAAGACACGGGTTGGGAGTTTGTCTGGATCTACAGTGTGGTGACGGACCAGAGACCAGAGATCAATCTGGAGGAACTGGAATCCGGTGAATTCTGGACACCGGACCACACGAGGTCAATGTTGGAGGCACATCCCGAACAATTTGTACGGAGCTTCGGACTGGTTTTCAACGAATTTGACAAGGGCGGCCTGTGGCCGGCCACGCTGCCGTGAATTGCTGCCGAAACCATTGCAAACGAAGAGGTTTTTTCGTATACAAGGACTGGGCAACCTGAGTTGGGCGGCCCGAGCTGACTGATAACCGCACAGGAGATTTATGCCGACGGTTGAATTCTTGAATGCAGGCAAGAAGGTGGATTGCGGGCAGTATGCGAACCTCCGCAAGGTCGCGTTGCTGCACGATGTTGCCGTCTACAAGGGCATCGATGAAAAAGTGAATTGCCAGGGGAACGGATTGTGCGGCACCTGCATCGTAGAGATTGTGGAGGGAGCCGAGCATCTTTCACCCATGACGCGCCGCGAGAAACTACGACTCAACGGCCAGGCCGCGAATCGCCGGCTGAGTTGTCAATGCCAGGTCATGGGGGATGTCACCTGTGTTATGTCGCCGGCCTTGGATTGACCCCGGAACATGTCTTGCCTTGGACCGCCACACCGCAGTATAATCCTTGCTTGTGAGGCCGTCCTTTGGATCCGAGAGCCAGAGCCGAAACGGGAGTCGCTTTGAGGGTTGTTTATGGATTTAAAGCCATCAGTTGACGTACGGGAAGTCACCAAAAACCTGTACGGTTGGGCCAGCTTTCATCCCCAATGGAAGGTCGATTTCAACAGTTACGCTCTCAAGACGTCGGAAGGCGTGGTGTTCATCGACCCGTTAAAACCCGAGCCTGCCGTCATCACGAAACTGGAGACTCTCGGCGAACCGATCGCCATCTTCCTCACCAACGCTCACCACGACCGCGACGCCGATTGGTTCCGCAAACAGTACGGGATTCAGGTCTACGCCCACGAAAAGGCCAAGGCCGATTGCGATACGAAGATCGACGTGCTACTAATGGACGGGGAGCGCCTGCCGGGCGCGGTCAAGGCGGTGCATATGCCCGGAAGCTCGGCCGGTGAAACTGCGTTTTATACAAAGGCGAGCGGCGGCATCGTGCTGATGGGGGACACGCTGATGAACCAGACCGATAAAGGTCTGACGCTATTGTCCGACGCGTACGTCGAGGACAAGAAGCAGACCCTCCAGTCGCTCCGCAAGCTCCTGGAACTCGATTTTAAGATCATCACATTTGCGCACGGCGACCCGATCGTGCAGAATGCCAGGACACAGATCGAACAGTTCCTAAAAAAACCGAAGAAGAGAACCCAATGAGTCAACAATACAATAAAGTCGAAAAACGTCGTCGTCGCACCGCCTACCTCCGGCGCCTGAAAGCCCGGCAAAAGAAGTCCACCTCCAAAGCTGCGGCGTCCGCCAATTGAGTCACGATTCTCTTTGGGATTTCGCTCTCATGGCCGTTCCCACAGAGGATGCCGGAGACGTACAAGTCTTGCTTGGGGAGTCGAGATCCGAACCGTTTTTTTGAATTGACGCTTAGCTGGCCGGTAGGGGTTACTCCCTCAATGAAAGCGAGGGTGGTGACGAAACAGTCGCCGGCTCAATGAAGAACGCGTGGAGATCACTGGCGGTTGTGTGTGCGCTGGTGCTTGGGGTGTACGCCTACATGATGCAGTCGGGCTTGTTGGAACTGCTGAGTCCGAGTGCCGCTGACACCTACTACAATTTATTGATCCGGGGTTTTCGCGCTGGTCAGCTCAGTCTGCAAAAAGAGGTTCCGCCCGGGCTCGCGCAACTCCCCGACCCCTACGATTCGGTCGCCAATGTTCGCTATCGGCTTATGCCGTACCGGCTGCACGACCTGAGCTACTACAAGGGCCGGCTCTATCTCTACTTCGGGGTTACACCCGCCTTGATATTGTTCTGGCCGTTCGCCGCGCTCACGGGCCACTACCTGTTTCACCGGCAAGCCGTGGCGATCTTTTGTGCGATAGGCTTTCTGGCCAGCGTGGGCTTGCTGCACGCGTTGTGGCGGCGTTACTTTGCTGAAGTAAGCGTCGGGGTGGTCGTGGCGTGTGCGTTGGCGCTCGGCTTGACGACCGGCACGCCGAACCTGTTGTCGTGGTCCGATGTTTACGAGGTGCCGATCAGTTGCGGGTATATGCTGACGATGCTGGCGCTGGCCGCGATCTGGTGCGCGTTGCATGAGCCGGAGCGGCGGTGCCGGTGGCTGGCGGCCGCGAGCATCGCTTACGGGTTGGCAGTGGGAGCACGGCCCACGTTGTTGTTCGGCGCGGTAATTCTGCTGGTGCCGGTGGTTCAAGCGTGGCGTGAGCGGCGGCAGATTTGGGCCCTGCTCGTGGCGGCAATGGGACCGATCCTGCTCATCGGGTTGGGACTGATGCTCTACAACACCCTTCGATTCGACAATCCGTTTGAATTCGGCCTGCGCTACCAGTTGGCCGGGCAGTCGCAGGTTGTGCAGCAAAACTTCAGTCTGCGCTATCTCTGGTTCAATTTCCGGGTCTATTTTCTGGAACCGGTCCGCTGGAGTCGCCATTTTCCATTCGTACAAAAGATGGTGGCGCTGCCCTTGCCGCCGGGCTATGGCAATGTGGAAGGGCCTTTCGGCATTCTTACGAGCATTCCCCTGGTATGGCTGGCGCTGGCCGTGCCGCTGGGATGGCGGAATCGGTCGGGGCAGGCGGCCTCGACCTTGCGCTGGTTTGTGACGGCGGTGGCCATCCTTTTTGGGATGTGTGCGTTGACTCTTGGACTATTCCGTGGCGCATGCTTCCGCTACGAGTTGGACATCCTGCCAGCGCTACTGCTGCTGGCCGCGGTCGGCATCCTCGGATTGGAACGCGCGCTGGCGGACCAACCATCTCGAAGAAATGCGGCACGTTGGGTCTGGGGTATGCTGCTGGGTTTCTCGGTAGTGTTCAATCTGTTGGCCAGTGTTCAGTACCACGCCGAGGTGCACCATATTCTGGCCGTTCAATTGTCCGAGGCAGGCAAAGTTTCCGAGGCGATTGAACAATACAAGCAGGCACTGCGTCTCTATCCCGATTACGCCAAAGCGCACTACAATCTGGCGGTCGCCTTGGAACACACAGGGAAAATCGCGGACGCCATTCAACACTACCAACAGGCCTTGCGGATCAAACCTGATCTCACCGAGGCGCGGACCGCGCTCGCGCGACTGCAAGTTAGCCAGTAAGCAACATCTCTCGCAAGATCAACGAGCAACGTGCTGGCTCGCGCAATGCGCCTGCTATGCGGCGGGAACCAGGCCGTAGTTTCGGGCGTGCAACTCCGACAGTGCTGCCAGTTCGGCGGGTGTCAGGTTGGGCGTGTCCGATGCTGCGGCAAATTCGTGGAGTTGCTGCTCGTTGTAAATGTTTGGCAGCACCGAACCGATGCTCGGCTCGGCGAGGATGAACTTGATGGCTGCGTGGCCCAATGTTCGTCCGGTATCCTTCGTAAGAAACGAGACCTGCTCGACTTTCTTCAGGCCGTCCAGCAGCCAGGCTTTGCGTTTCTCGTCATCGGCCACGCGGAAACTCCGATGGTCGTCCTTGCTGAATGTCGTCTTCTCGGAGTAAACGCCCTCCAGCAGCCCGGAGCAGTGGGGGACGCGGGTGAAGACGTTGAGTTTGCATTCTTGTGCCACCGGGAAAATCGGCTCCCCGATCATTTGCTCGAACAAGTTGTAGATGATCTGCACGTGCGCGCCCCGCTCGCGTAGCGCCGCGATTCCCTCGGCAATCTGTCGGCGGTCAATCGCCGGTCCCAGGGCCACGCCGAATGCGAGAACCTTTCCGCTTTCACGCAGTTCCTGCAACGTGCGGAATACGTCGTCATTGCGGATCGTCTCGATGCGCGGGTTATGAAGTTGGTAGAAATCGATGTGATCGGTCTTCAGGCGACGGAGACTTTGCTCACACGCCATCCGGATGAAATCCGGCGACCAGTTGTGCGGTCGCTCGCGTTGACCTGCCTGCACGCCGGGGTGGTTGTAGAAATCGTAACCGAATTTCGTGGCGACCACGATCTCATCACGGTGTCCAGCGAACGCCTGTGCCAGCACCACTTCCCCTTTGCCGTCGCCATACACGTCGGCCGTGTCGAAAAATGTCACACCAAGATCAAGCGCCTGCCGCAACAGGCGGACGCCCGTGTCATAATCGTCATCGGCCACCCCCCACATCTTGGTGCCGACAGTCCACACGCCGAAACCAACTTCGGAAACCTTGAGTTTTGTGCCTTTCAGAACGCGATATTTCATGACTGACCCTGAGATGTTACTCGGCTAGCTATAGCGCAAGACCGGCGACGTGCACAAGCGTGAAGGGTATGTCTCATTACCACCACCGGATTGTAGCCGCGAATCTCATTCGCGGCGGTTCTCCTCGGCGAAAAGGTTTCGCCGCTACAAAAACTATTTCTGCGGCGTGGTCGGCACAGGCTGCGTGGGATGTGGCTGGGTGGTGGCGCTGGTCGGGGACTGTTGTCCCTGGCTGATCGCCCGCTGCCAGTAGTCATCGGAGTACGTCAGTTTGGGAATATTACTCCAGAAACCGTTGATCATCGCCCCTACTGGCGGCCGATAAATACTCGTTTCGCCATTGCGCGTGTCCAGCAGAAGCAACACCGCCCCTTTGTCTGACTCGTTGGCGACGACAATCTGGAACCGTCCTGTACCGGCCTCGTCCAGTTTTTCCTCGATGCGGTTGAGACGATCCTGCGCCTTGTTGATTTGGTCCTGGGTCTTGCCGGTTTGCTGCTCGATCGCGTCAAGTTTGGAACAGGAGGTTGTCAATAGTAGTCCCAGCACGCCGACCAAGTACGAAGCGATGGTTAATCTCGAGATGCGTTTCTTCATTTCAGCTGCCTCTTGTCCTGCGCGAGGCGTACCCCGCGCGAAGCTGCATTGTTTGTATCAGCGTCGCCCGACAACTGTCAAGCGATGGGATTTCCCGATGGACAGGCGGTGGCAGATGCGCTAAGTATTTGCCGGGCAATGGTAACAAGTTGCAATATCGCGTTCAAGGAATGGGCGGTCGTCGTGGAAGCATTGGGCTGCGGCGAGCAAGTTCTCATTCTCCGCAAAGGCGGCATCCGAGAAGAACGCGCCGAGTTCCACGTGAATAGTCGTGAATTCTGGTTGTTCCCGACGCAGTACCATGAGGGCGAGCGCTCCATAATTCCCTCGAAGCGTCCCGCCCTCCGCGACATCACCGCCGCCGCGCCGAAGGATGCGGTCGATATCGAATACTACGCGGTGACCGACCGCGTGATTCAAATCACGGACCTCGCGTTGGTCAAACGCTTGCAGGGACGGCACATTTGGACTGAGCAGACCTTGCAAGAGCGCTTTCGATTCGGTCGTGAGGCGGGACTGCACGCGTTGTTGACGCGGGTTTACCGGCGGCAGGCGCCCGAGCGTCTCGCGATGCGCGAATCATACGGCGGTTGCAAGAGTTGGGTGGAATTGGAGCGCGCATTGTCCACTGAAGGCTTGACGCCAGTGCTCAGTGATGTTGAATATAGCGCGCAGCGCGAAGGAATTTTGGAGACGTTATCCGATCATGCCCTTGCTTATTCATAAACGGCCCGACGGCACCGACAAGAGCCTGGAGTTCACCAATAAACCGCTCATCGTGGGGCGCCTCGCGGAGTCGGAGATTTCCGTGCGGGATGCGTTCATCTCGCGCGTGCATTGCGGCATCAGTTTTGCCAACAATCAATTCACCCTCAAGGACCTCGGCTCGACGAACGGCACCTACCGTAATGGCGCGCGCGTCTTCGAGTGCTCGCTCGGCTCAGGGGACAAGATTCAGGTTGGCAACACGACGCTCGTGTTCGAGGTCGATACAAAAAATGGCAACGCGCTCTTGCGGCAGGTCCAGCAGATGGTCGCGCCGCCGTTGACCGTCGGCGGCTCGTCGCCTCCACGCCCGGACCTCAAACAGGTGACGGCGCCGGTGCCAAGTGCGAAACCGGCTCCCGCCCCGAGCATCAAGACGGCCCCGCCGGGCATCAAACCCAAGTGAGTTTCCCACGGTGCCCCATCAACGTGGCGCGGAAATCCGCGCTGCCGCTTGCAATCATCGTCTGGTTGAGTGTCTTTGTCGTCCCGTCTGCGCGCTCCGAGGAGTCCACCAACCAGGTCAGGTCAGCAACGGAAACCGCTCGCGAAGAAGCCCGAGAACGGCGCGCGAGCCTGCCCATTGCCAAGGGGACATTGCAGGACATTGATTTGTTTCGCCGCCAGCTCAAGCTCAAGACCGAAGACGGTGTGCGCACATTCACCTATACGACGCGAACATACGTCTTCCGCGACAAGGAGAAAATCACGGCGGACAAATTGAAGGTGGGCGAAGTGATCGCTGTACGCTTTGATACTGACAAGGATGGCAACCACACCCTTACGCGCATCAAGACCGACAACCCACGGCCGCCATCGGAGGCGCTGCTGTCGGCCGTGTCGACCAATCGACCTATTCTTGGCGATTCGCTGATGCGGGACGGGTCGCCGGCGCCGACGCCCCCGGTCGTCTTGCCATGAGCAAGGTCCTCGTGCCCCTCGCGCCGGGCTTCGAGGAAATCGAAGCGATCACGGTGATCGATATTCTGCGGCGCGCGGGAGTGGAGGTCGTGGTGGCCGGAACGCGGCCCGGCCCGATCGAAGCGTCGCGCAAGACCAGACATCTTCCCGACTGCGCCCTCGACGACGTTCGTGCGGAGGATTTCGACATGATCGTTCTGCCCGGTGGCCAGCCCGGTGCCACCAATCTCCGTCACGACGTACGCATCAAGCGAATCGTCGACATATTGCAGGCGAAGGGTTGCCACATCGCCGCCATTTGCGCCGCCCCAAGCGTGTTGGCCGCGTACGGCATCCTGAAAGACCGCACGGCGACCAGTCATCCGAGTGTTCGTGTCGAGGTCGCGGCGAGCGCCGGGCAAATCTCCGATGAACGTGTCGTCATCGATGGTCCGGTCGTGACGAGTCAGGCTGCCGGCACGGCGATGGAATTCGCTTTCGCCCTCGTCGAAATTCTCTGCGGCGCCGCTAAAGCCACCGAAGTGAATCGCGGTGTTCTTGCGCGATTGTAGCGGTGGTCTACGACCGCTGATCGCGGGTGACACGTTTCATTTGAGAGGCTGTTGGAGGGCGAGCCTCCCGGCGGGCCGCTTCGCTCCAAACCATGGCTCGCCGGGAGGCTCGCCCTCCAAATGAACTGCGTCATCGGTTGGGTCTTACGCTGCGTTGCAATTCCTGGTGCGCGCGGTAGAATCTCGCCCTGAGGCTGGGTGAAACGCAGACGCACAATGGCAATCGCTTTGACCATCGCTGGGTCGGACAGCGGCGGGGGCGCGGGCATTCAAGCCGATCTGAAGACCTTTCGCGCACACGGTGTATTCGGCACGAGCGCGATCACCTGTATCACGGCCCAGAACCCCGACCGCATCAGCGCCGTGCAAACTGTCGGGCCGCGCGTGGTTCGCGAGCAGATGGATCGCGTCTTTGAAGCGTTTCGCATCGGCGGCGCGAAGACGGGGATGCTGTACGATGCCGCGATCATTAAAACCGTCGCCCATGGTTTTGCGCGCCGAAAGTTTTCCCGGCTGGTCGTTGATCCGGTCATGGTCGCCACCAGCGGAGCGATGTTACTCAAGAAAGACGCCATCGCGGCGCTCACTGGGAAACTGTTTCCGCAAGCCGCGCTCGTGACGCCAAATCTTGCCGAGGCCGAAGTGCTTGCTCATTGTTCCATTCGCACGCTCGACGAAGTGCGCGTGGCAGCCCGTTTGCTTGCAGAAAAGTACGGCGTGCCATTCCTTGTGAAGGGCGGGCATCTGCGCGGCGCGAAGCAGGCCGTCGATGTGCTGTTCGATGGTAAGCGCTTCCATGAATACCGCGCGTCGATGGTGCCGAACGTCAAAACCCACGGCACCGGCTGCACATTCTCCGCCGCGATTGCTGCCAATCTCGCGCTCGGTCACAGTTTGACCGGGTCCATTGCCCGCGCGAAACGATTCGTGACGAAGGCGATTCGAGAGGCTGTGACAGTGGGGAAATACTCGGCGCTGAAAACATGAAACGTCCGCTCGCGGGGCTGGCGGTCGCGTACATCTCGGGAATTTGGATTGGTTCACTGGTCGCCTGGCCGCTGATGGCATTGTTCCTGGCGGTCGTGGCCAGTCTCGTTGCGTTTCTCGTGTTGCAGCGGACGCGATTGGGACTACCCGTGCTGCTGGCGACGGTCGTCCTGTCGGGGACCCTCGGTTATCGGCATGCCACGACGATTTCCTCGCCGATCGATATCACACGGTTGGTCGATTCCCGCGATCAGAACGTCGAACTCCAGGGCGTCATCGTCACCGATGCAGGCCACGTCAGTACGCCCGCGAGCGAAACCGATACGGAACGGCTGCGGTTCACGTTCGAATTGAAAGCGATGCGACGCGCTGGTGAGTGGCAGGCCGCCACGGGCCGAATCCTGGTCTTCGTCAGCGATGCGCGCGAGGCGGCACCACTGCATTATGGCGACCGCATCGCTTTTTCGGCGGTGCTGCGCGTGCCGCAGGCCATGCGAAATCCCGGCGCGTTCGATTGGCGGGCGTGGCTGGAGCAGCGCGGGATCAACTTTACCGCGACGGTCCGGAAAAACGATTGGCTGGAGGTTGTTGCGCAAGGCGAAGGCAATCCGGTGATCGCGTTGTCATTACGATTGAGTGATTACCTCGAACGCGCACTGCGGCTCGGGCTTGAAGACGAGCCCAAACTGGCGGGAGCGCTGGCCGCCATGGTAATCGGAGATCGTTCGGAGATTCCCACGGAAACCTACAAGGATTTCCAGCGCACCGGGGTGTTTCACGTGTTCGCCATCAACGGGCTGCACGTGGGATTGGTGACGGGGATGGTGCTGATCGTGTTGCGCTTGCTGCGGATTCCCCGGCGATGGTGCGCGGTCGCGGCGGTGCCGCTGCTGATTCTGTATGTGTTTGCGACCGGTGCGCATCCCGGCGCGGTGCGGGCGCTGGTGATGGCGTGCGTGTGGTTGATCGGCTGGATGCTCGTGCGGCCTGCGGATTCGCGGAACACGCTGGCGGCGGCGGCGTTGGTGATTCTGCTGTTCGCTCCGACGCAACTGTTCGACGCCGGGTTTCTGCTGTCGTTTGCGGTGGTGCTGGCGATTGTGACGCTGACGCCGCTGATCGAGACGCGGTTGCTGCCGTGGATCGCGACCGACCCGTTTTTACCAGAAGAATTCGTGCCTAAATGGCGGAAGACACTCGGTCGGCGGCTGCGATGGGTGGTTCAACTGCTGAGTTGTTCCATTGCCGCGTGGCTGGGGCTATTGCCGCTGATGGCCGTGTACTTTCATCTGTTCACACCGATCAGCATCGTCGCCAATTTGTTCGTGATCCCGTTGTTGGGCGGCATCATCGCGCTGGGAATGTTGGCCGCGCTCGCGCATGCCACGGGAGTGTGGCTGACGTTGACCTTGAACAATGCGAACGCTGTTCTACTCAGCGTGATGATTCGCGGCGTCGATTGGTTGGGGCGTATTCCTTTCGGTCACCGCTTCGTGCCGTCCCCGCCGCCGTGGATCGTCTGGGTGTATTACGGACTCGGCGTGCTCTTGCTGAGCAAGGTCATCCCGTCGCTGCTGAGGCGCTGGGTCGTGGCTTTGATTGTGTTAATCATGGGCGCCACGTTGTTCTTCGGCGGCGGCTCGTCCGGCAAGGTCGAACTCACCGTGCTATCATTGAATGATGGCGCGTCCATTTTTCTGAGCGTGCCCGGCGCGCGCCACCATATGTTGATCGATGGCGGCGGCGATTGGAGCGGTTTGCACACGGTCATTCCGTTCCTGCGGGCGCAAGGCGTGAATCGTTTGGCCGCCATCGTGCTCACCTGCGGCGACAAGGCCCACGCGGCGGGGTTGAGCACGGTTGCCGGCGAAGTCCCGTCGCGCGAAGCGATCTACAGCGGGTTCTCCTCACGCTCGAAGTATTGCGCCGGGTGGATTGACGATGTGAAGGCGGACAAAATCCCGTTGCACGCGGTCAAGGCCGGCGACGAACTGGAGTCAGCGCCGAACGTCCACATTCGCGTACTGAATCCGCCTCACGGGCCGCCCGCGAACCGCGCCGACGACAACGCGCTGGTATTGTCCATCGAGTTCGGCCCGACACGCATCCTGTTGACGTCCGACACCGGCGAAACCGTGGAGAAACGTTTGTTGAAAGACAACACCGACCTCCACGCCCAGATTATCGTGAAAGGCCAGCACGGCAAAGAATCCTCCTGCACCGCCGAATTCCTCGATGCCGTCCATCCCGAAACCATCGTGCAGATCGTCAACCTTGACGACAGCCACCGTTATCCCGAACCCGCCCTGCGCGACCGTTGCGCGGAGCGCAGTATCAGACTCCTCCGCACCGACGACGCCGGTGCGGTGACGATTCGGTTGACGCCGAAGGGATGCGAAGTTCATGCTTTCCTGAAATAGGCTGACTATTAATGAAAGCGCCGTCCATTGAGTTGCTGGTGTGGCAGGCTTTTGCATGAATACGAAACGAACCTTCACGCAGCTCCTGCCGAAGGCGGCGAGATCGGCCGTGCGGAGCGCTTACGAGAATCTGGCGGATTTTTCCGCCGATTGTCTGGATTGGTTGTCAGGGCGACGGGACCCGCTGACCCCTCCGAGACGATTGATCCGCAATGTGGGCGGTGATTTCAAAGGCGTTGGCGAGACGTTTCTCCGATACCTTGTCGAGCTGTGCAATCTTCAGCCGCACGAGACCGTCCTCGACGTGGGCTGCGGCTGTGGTCGCGTGGCTGTGCCACTGACCCGATATCTCAATGACCAGGGAGGCTATGAAGGGTTCGATACGGACGCCAGGGCGGTCCAGTGGTGCGCTCGCCATATCACACCGCAGCACCCGAGATTTCACTTCCAGGTCTCCGACATCCGCAGCCGCCGGTACAATCGGCGAGGGGCGCACGAGGCGTCCGCGTACAAGTTCCCGTACGGGGACAAGACCTTCGATTGCGTGTTCCTAACATCGGTGTTCACGCACCTGCTGCCGGAGGGAGTGGAGAATTACCTGTCCGAGGTGTCACGAGTGCTGGACGATGGCGGCCGATGCCTGATTACGTTTTTCCTGCTGAACGGCGAATCACTTCCCCTCGTTAAAAATGGGCAAAATGGGCTGGATTTCAACCACGATCGTGGAACCTATCGAATCGCCGATCCCGATGTTCCGGAGCGAGCCGTGGCGTTTGATGAAGCCTTTGTCCTGAAGCTGTATGCGAAGCACGGATTGCACATTCAGGAGCCGATACGTTACGGCTCCTGGTGCGGCCGGTCGAAATCGTTTGATTATCAGGACATCATCGTGGCTTCGAAAAACCCGTGATGATGTGGGGTGCGCATTGCACTCAGTTCGAACCCACCTCGAACATTTCACACTTGAAATAGTCGTCCGAGTGGCGAATCTCAACAACAGCCACCGTTATTCCGAACCGGCTCTCCGCTATCGCTTCGCCCGGCCAAATCATTCCAGCTTGTCTGACCAAGTCATCCCCGTCAGTCCATGCCGTCGCGACAGTGATGATCAGTGGACGGGCGATTGGGCCACACGGGTGCTGAGGCGTTCCTACGGCCCGAAGCGAAGTCGATAGTACCGGGCGGGGGAATTGGTTGCGCTGGCGACATCGACGTAGTTCGTGTTCGACGTGGCGAAGGGGGGCGCGGGAATACTTGTGCTGATATCGACGAAGTTGTTGGTGGCGTAATTGCCGCTTGTGCCGTCCGTTGCTTGCACGACGTAGTTCGATCCCCCTACGGTGGGCCACGCGATGCGGACGTTGTTACCGTTGGTAACATTGATCGAGGTGATCGCAAACGCGGGCGCGGAGACTGTGATGACCGTGGTCGTCGTGGCGGTGTTGCCGGCGGAGTCTTCCGCCGTGACGTGAACCTGATACGTCCCCGGTGCGGGGAAGGTCTTCACCGGAGTCCGTGTTTCGTAAGCGAAATCGCCGTCGTCGAATGTCCAGACGACGTTGGTGGCGATGCCCAGAGCATTGGAGGCGGTGGCGGAGAAGTTGACGACGAGCGGGGCGACGCCGTTACTTGGGGTGGCGGTGACCGAGAGCGTGGGCGGCGTGAGCGTTGGCTTCAGAAACCAAGGGGTCGCGGTCGGGTCGGTCTTGAAGAATGACAGCAGTTCGCCGGCGACCTTGTACACGCCGCTGGTGCTGGGGTGCTGGAAATCGGTTTGCAGCACGTCAGCGCATAACCACACCAGGCCATCCGAGCGCGGGGTGGTGCCGTCCGCCCAGAGATACGGGCCCCACGAGAGCCACGGGGAGACGACGGGGCCATTGGTGGGATTGTAGTTCAGGTTGTTAGTGCCGTTGATCTGGTCTTGCACGGCCCATTTCGTGGACCAGCCCGACTCATACGCGTACGGCTCCGGGCTGAAGGTCGTGTTGGTGTCGGTCGTGTAGGCGCGCGAGCGGCACGAGATGTACAGGAGATGAATGTTCGGATAGTGAATCCGTGCATTGCGAGCGATTTGTTCCAGTTGGGTTTGCAGGTGCTGCGCATGAATGGGAAACGGGCCGTCGGTGGCCGCCGTCGACAGCAACTGCTTCATCCACGCCACCTGCACCTGGTTGGAGTTCACGCCCGCGGCGGCGAGCAGGACATCATTGGTGGCCCAGGTCACGGCATTGACATTGGTCCATTGTGGCGCGTCCATGCCGCTTTGCGCACAATCGACAAACAGCAGGCGCGGATTCTTGGCGGGATCGGCGTTGGCATGAGCTTGAAACGAAAAGGACCCATAGCTGGCGAATTCGTAGGTGGTGATGGACATGCCGATGGAAATCATCACGATCTTGCCGGTGTTGGTGTTGACGTTGCCGTTGGCATCGAGCGGGATGACCTGGTTCGTCGCAATGTTCAGCCCCGCGGCCAAGTGCGCGGCCGGGCGCGTGTTCGAACCATTGGGGTACAGGCCGCCGCCGAAGCCTTCGTACAGGCCGGGGCCGAGATCGTTGAGCGGCGTTCGGTCTGTGTTCGTGAGGGTACAGTCGGCGTAGGCCAGAGGCAGCCCGGAAATCAGCGCAACCGCAACGACTGCGCCCGAGAGAAATCTTTTTACCATGGTTTGCCCCCCGATTTTGTCGCGGCTACGACGTCCGCCATGATACCGAATGCTTACGGCTTGTGCAATCATATATCAGGACGGCTGCGCGGCTGGTTGACGACTCATTCCGGCTTGTCTGGCAAACAGAGGCTCGCCATACTGCGCGGTCATGACCGTAGTCATCAATGGACGGGTGATTGGGCCGCAGGGGGTGTTGGAACAGCATTGCATCGTCATCGACGGTGGCAAGATCAAGCAGATCGCGCCGACGGCGCAGGTGTTGTGGCCCGAGGACGCGCAGGTGATCGATGCGGGGGAGAACTTCGTGGCGCCGGGGTTTGTCGATATGCACGTGCATGGCGCGCTGGGGCGCGACACGATGGACGGCACGGTCGAAGCGCTGGCGCAGATTGCGAAGTTTCACGCCGCTGGTGGGACGACGGCAATGACGCCGACCACTACCACACATTCCGGCGAGAAAATTACCGCCGCGTTGCAGGCGATTGCCGACGCGATGGGGCACGATTTTGGCGGCGCGCAGATTATCGGGGCGCACATTGAAGGACCGTACATCTCGGTGGAACGCCGCGGGGCGCAACCGCCGCGATTCATCCGCGAGCCGAACCCGGCGGAGTATGGGGCGTGGCTGGATCGGGACGGGTTGGTGACGCAAATGACGCTGGCCCCGGAGTTGCCGGGCGCCTTGGATCTCATCGACGCGCTTTTGGAGCGGGAGATCCTGCCCAGTGGCGGGCACACCGCGGCGAGCCACGAAGAAATTCGGAAGGCCGTGGATCGGGGCTTGTGTCACGCGACGCATTTGTTCAATTGTATGTCGAGCGTGGCGAAGATGGGGCCGTTTCGCGTGCCCGGCGCGCTGGAGACGTTTCTGGCCGACGAGCGGGTGATGGTGGAGGTGATTGCCGACGGTAAACACGTGCATCACGAATTGATGCGGCTGGCTGTGCGGGCGAAGGGCATCGACAAGGTGTGCCTGATCACCGACGCGACGGCGGGCGCGGGTCTGGAGGAGGGTGCGAAGTTTTTTGTCGGGGAGACCGAAGCGATGGTGGGCGGCGACGTGGGCATGGTCGCGGATGGGACGGCGATGGCGGGCAGCGTGTCAACGATGATCCAGATGGTGAAGAACATGGTCGAACTCGTGGGTGTGTCGCTGTCCGACGCGGTGCGGATGGCGAGCTTGAACCCGGCGCGCGCCTTGGGAATGGGTGGTCACAAGGGCAGTGTGGAACCGCGCAAGGACGCGGATCTGGTGATTTTTTCGGGCAAGTTTGAGGTATTGAAGACGATGGTCGGCGGACGTGTGGAATACGAGGCGAAGACGGAATGAGCGCGATGATTCAGGTGATGATGCGATGATTGTGATTACCGGAGCGACGGGATTCGTGGGCGAGGAAGTCGTCAAGCAGGCGCGCGCGGCGGGGTTCCCGGTCCGTGCCATCGTGCGCGAGCCGCAATCAGCGCAATGGCTGGCGAAGAAATACGACGTCGAGTTGTTTCACGGCAATGTGTTGTTCGCGCCGGCGATTGAAGGGGCGATGCAGGGCGCGAACTGTGTCATTCATCTGGTGGGTATCATCCACGAGTGGAAGGAGAACACGTTCGAGCGGACGCACGCGCAGGCGACGAAGAACGTCATCGACGAGGCCAAGAAGGCGGGCGTGAAGCGGTTCGTACACATGAGCGCGCTCGGCACACGCGAGAACGCACGGAGCCGGTATCATCAATCGAAATGGGCGGGGGAGGACCACGTGCGCAGGAGCGGCCTGGCGTGGACGATATTCCGTCCGTCATTCATCTATGGCCCGAGGGACAAATCCGTTAACCTGTTCGCCCAATTGATTCGCCGCCTGCCATTCGTGCCGGTGTTGGGCCCGGGCAACACGAAGATTCAGCCGATTTCCGTGGAGAACGTGGCGAAGGCCTTCGTGGGAGCGGCTCGGAACGACGACAGCATCGGCAAAACGTACGACCTGTGCGGGCCGGAAGCATTCACGTGGAACGAGCTGTACGACAAGCTGCAAGCGATACTCGGCACGCGGAAGCCGAAGTTGCACCTGCCGCTCCCCATCGCCCGGCTCCAGGCGGCGGTGTTTGAGAAAGTTCTCACCAATCCGCCGTTCACCCGCGATCAACTGCTGATGTTGCAGGAGGAAAACGTGGGCGATCCCAAACCAGCGGAGAAAGATTTTCTTCTGCAACGGGAGAGTTTCGAGGAGGGCGTGTCGCGGTATCTCAAGCGCGCCACGTGAGTGAAATGAAAACAGGGAATCCGTAAGGATTCCCTGTCGTATTACTGAGATGTAAGAAGTTGATCGTCAGTTTTTGGGGGCAGGGGGTGGCCCGATACTGTGTGCTGTCGCTACCCCGTCTACTTCCGAGTACCGGACGAGAACCTTGTCGCCCACCTTGATGTCCGCGACTGTTGCATCCTTCTTGTCGGCGGTGCTGTACTTGGTCTTGTCGGTAATCTTGAACGTCTTGCTGTCGGTGTTCTTCTTCACGACGGCGGTGCCCGCCTTCGCGTCAATCGACTCGACCAGCCCGGTGTACTGCTGTCTCTTGGGCTTGGGCGTAGCGGCCGGCGCGTTCGTGGACGCGGGCGCGTTGGTGGATGTGTCTTGCGCCCGGACCGGGGTGGCGAACGAAAACGCAAGTGCGGCAATCCCCGATGCCATCGCTGCGCGTAGCAGATGTTTGTTCATGCTATTCTCTCCTTCTGGTTGTGACGACTTTGTTCCCTCGAAGCTTCAGACGTGGGTGTAGAGCAAAATATTCAGCCCGTCAAGGCTTTTTGCTTGATTCATTGGGCTTTCAAGTACACTCTCCGTCAGCCTCTTATTCAGCGAGCGAGGCGGAGTCTCACAACGTAAACCAGTTTTTGACGGAGATTCTCCACATGCCAGTTGATATCGCGAAAATTCGCACCGTAGCCATTGTCGGCCACGCTTCCAGCGGCAAAACTTCCCTGATCGACGCCGTGCTGTTCATCGCCAAGGCGGTGAACTCTCACGGGCGCGTCGCCAACGGGACCAGTGCCGCCGATTGTCTGCCCGACGAACTCGAACGCAAGATCACGATTCATACCAAGACGTTTCATTGCCAGTGGGAGGGCCACCGCATCACCCTGCTCGATACGCCCGGCTTTGCCGATTTCTTCGGGGACACGCTGGCCGCCATCCGCGCCGCGGACGCGGCGATCGTCGTCGTCGATGGCGTGGTCGGTGTCGAGGTCGGCACGCGTCGCATCTGGAAGATGCTCGACGAGATGAAAAAGCCGCGGCTCGTGTTTGTGAACAAGCTCGACAAGGAAAACAGCGATTTTTTCCGGTGCGTGGAACAAATTCGCAATGTATTCGGGAAGAACTGCATCCCGTTCGAGATGCCGGTTGGCGCGGAGTCGGCTTTCTCCAAGGTGTTGAACCTGCGGACGACGCCCGAAGCGGATGTGCCCGCCGAATTACGTGACCAATTCCACAAGGCCCACGAGAGCCTCGAAGAAGCGGCTGCCGAACAGGACGACAAATTGCTCGAAGAATTCCTCGGTGGCCAGGCGCTCACGGTCGACGAGATCACCAAGGGCACGCACGTCGGCGTCGCGCGCGGGACGACGGTGCCTATCTATTGCGGTTGCGTGGAAAAAGAACTCGGTGTGCGCAATCTGCTCGAAGGCGTCACCGCATTGTTGCCGTCACCGGCCGATGTTGGCGCGGTGGCCACGGACGACGGCGGCAGCGTCGAGCCCAAGGCGAACGCGCCGTTCAGCGGGTTTGTGTTCAAGGCGACGGTGGACCCGTACGCGGGGCATCTGGCGTATGTGCGCGTGATTTCGGGCACGTTGAAAGCCGATATGGACGTGGTGAATGCCACGCGCAGCGGGAAGGAGCGCATCCCGCAGTTGTTGAGCATGCAGGGCAAGACGCAGTCCATTGTTGGTGAAGTCGGTCCCGGCGAAATCGTGGCACTGGCCAAGCTCAAGGACACGCACATCAACAATACGCTATGCGATCCCGCCAAGCCGGTGAAGTTCCCGCCGATCAAGTTCCCCAGGCCCGTGATGAGCCACGCGGTGCACCCGCACACCACGAAGGACGAGGAGAAAATCAGCATCGCGTTGCATCGGTTGGTGGAAGAGGACCCGACGTTTCACATGGAACGCAATCCGAACACGAAAGAGCTGATCATTTCCGGCATGGGCGACCAGCACCTCGCCGTCGTAGTGGATAATCTGAAGAAGCGGCTGGGCGTCAACGTCGACCTCAGTACGCCGAAGGTCGATTACAAGGAAACCATCACGTCCAAGGGCGACGGCCATTACAAGCACAAGAAACAATCCGGCGGTCACGGCCAATACGGCGAAGCGTACGTCAAGATCGAGCCCCGTGAACGGGGCATGGGGTTTGAGTTCGCCAGCGAAGTGGTCGGCGGCTCCATCCCGCGCAATTTTATCCCCGCCGTCGAAAAAGGCTGCGTCGAAGGATTACAGTCCGGCGTCGTGGCGGGGTTTCCCGTGGTCGACGTCCGCGCGATTGTGTACGACGGCTCGTATCACGACGTCGACTCCAACGAAATCAGTTTCAAGATCGCGGGCCTGCACGCGTTCAAGGAAGCGATGCAGAAAGCCCGTCCCGCGCTGCTCGAACCGATCATGGGCGTCACCGTGTTCGTGCCCGACCAGTACATGGGCGACATCACCGGCGACCTCAACCACCGCCGCGGCCGCATCCTTACCGTCGAGGCCGCTGACGGCCTGCAAGCCATCAAGGCGCAGGTGCCGCAGTCCGAGTTGTTCAAGTACGCCAGCGAACTGCGCTCGATGACCGGTGGCCGCGCCTCATTCGAGATGGAATTCTCCCATTACGAACAAGTCCCCCAGAACGTCGCCCAAAAAGTCGTCACCGAATCCCAATCCGCCAAGAAGGCCGAACACGTCTAGTGGCGCGGGCGTCCCGCCCGTGTTGTTGAACAGGCGTCCCGCCTGTTCCGTTTACTCCCCACCGGCAGCGCAACGCGCGCTGGATGCGGAGCAGAGTTCCGGCAAGGGCGTCGATTTGTCCGGAGGCTAGACTTCTTCGATCTCCACGATGCGCACTTCGCGCACCGCGTGATCTACCCAGTAGGCAAAAACCCATGCATCGACGAGCAGATGATCAATGTCCCGTCCTGACTCATCCCTCACGGCATAATCACTCACGACGAAGGGGGCGGCCGCCAGCGTGCGGGCCAGTTGGAGGAGATGGCGCTGCTTGGTCTTCGAGAGAGAAATGATGTAGTCGGCGACGCTTTCGTCAAAGACGCACTGGTAGGCGGTCGGTCTAGCCACGCGCCAGCCGTTGCTCCAGCTCTTTCAACGGAAGTTTGCGACCGGCATCCATGTCCCGCATCCTCTTGGAGGCGAGTCGTCGCCAAGCGGCACCCTGATGTCTCAGGCGGATCAAATACGCGGCCAATTCGCGGCGTTCCCGCGCCGGCAACCGCGACAACTCCTGCTTCAATTGGAGCAACGTCATGACACAACAGTAGGTAAATGGTCTCTCGCTGTCAAGTAACCGACATCCCGTGGTTTTGTAGGGCGAGCGTCCCGCTTGCCGTCGCAGATTGCCGCCGTAGAACGGGCTTCCAGCCCGTTCATTCGTACGAAGTGGCGCGGGCCCTGGTCGCCTTCGGCGCCGCCAGAGGCGGGTAAACGTCTCGCCCGCCTTGTTGAACAGGCGTCCCGCCTGTTAATTCTATGTAACTCAACAGGCGAGACGCCTGTTCAACTTACTCCCCGCCAACCAGCTCGTCCCACCGGCACCGCAACGCGGGCTGGACGCGCAACAGGACGGTCAGAAGAATGTTGATATCGATGGCCTACAGGTGTCCGAAAGTCCGCCCAGCGCAAGGGAGATTCCGTGCCGTCAGTCGGGGAATGGGCTTGAAATCCATATTGGACATGGCATACTCTCGACCAATCACGCGTGAGGAAACTAGGATAGTCACGGGTCCAGGTCATATGGGAATTGTCGGATGACTGTTCAACTGAATTCGATGCGTGAGAGAGGAATACGTCGTATGAAAAGTCGAACCCTCTCGTTTCTTGGTTTCATCATCTCGGCGTCGACAGGAATTCTCTGGGAAGGCCCTGTTTTGGGCCAAGACCCCGGCACAAACTCGTACATCGACTTTGGATGGCCGACAACCACGCAGCGCGTGTACTATGCCGACCCGTTTACCTGTCTGGCCCACGTAATCAACAATTGCTACGCCTACGTGCCGCCTGGCCAGTTTACCTACAGCAAAAGCAATTCGGTCGTAAATACGCCGGGGTTTGTTGCGCTAGTTCTGGTGAACCTTAGCTATCTAACCAACTTCGTGATTAGTGGAAGCGCGGGTACCCACTTAATCTTCGACAACATCTGCACGAACGATTTGCCCGGTACAAGCGTAAACCTGTTTAATTTCGATGGAGCCGCCAACGGGATCATCCAGAATCTGGAAATCGAGTCCAAACGGCGATACTCATCGCAGTCGAATTTCAACTTCGACTGTTTCGCCGGTTCGGCACCCACCAATTTCCTCATCCAAAATGTTCACGGTCAGGCCGATTGGTATGTTCAAAGTGCAGCCCCGTATGCTCACTCCGACGCCTTTCTGGTATCGGTAACCTTAGACTCGGCCAACTTGGTGATGAACAACTGCCAGTATGGGATTTTGGTGCCACCCAGTATCTACAACGCGCAGAATTTTCCACCTAGTACCGCTAACTTAACGTGGAGCATCACCCACGGTAACAATGGAAATATGATAATCAGCAACTGCGTCCAGTATGGCATCGAATTTTGGCAAATCGACCAGACCAACAATGGCAATGGCGTAGAGCCACAAATGGTCAATCTTCAATGTCGTTATCCGGGTGCTCTGATCGCCTGGTACCTAAACATCTACGCAACAGACTTTACCAACGCCTCGGTCTGGTTCAACGAGGAGCAAAATCTCACCTACTACCTGTCCGGCACCGACCCAGTCTTCGTCGGCTACGACCAGTACACGAATCTCGACGCCGTTAGCGTCTACTTTCCGGTGATGACGGGGTCGGCTAGTTTCGACGCTGCCCCAACCAACGGTCTTGCCCCGCTACCGGTGACCTTTACGGACACATCGGTCGGCAGCATTACCAACTGGTTTTGGGATTTTGGCGACGGGACTACAACCAACCTCATGACTACATGGGTGAGTCATATGTACGCTTCAACGGGCACATTCACCGTCACCGAAATCATCACTTCCCCCGGCGGCTCGCTCACCAATACCCAAGCGAACTGCATCACCGTGTCGCCGCCGTCGGTCAATTTCACCGCAGCCCCGACCAACGGTATTGCTCCGCTGACAGTGACCTTTACCGATACCTCGGTCGCCTGCATTACCAACAGGTTTTGGAATTTTGGGGACGGCAACGCCACCAATCTCACGACCGGAAATGTGCGCCATACTTTCGCAAATGCCGGTACCTACACCGTAACGGAAATCGTCAGCATCCCCGGCGGCTCGCTCACCAATACCTATGTGAACTGCATCACCGTGCCGCTATCGGCCACCTTCACAGCCACCCCGACGCTTGGCGTAGAACCGATGACCGTGACCTTCACCGACACGTCAACGGGGATCATCACGAATCGGTTCTGGGATTTTGGCGACGGCACGACGACCAACACGACGCTTAACAGCGTGGTTCACACCTACGCGGTGGGCAGTTATACCGTCGAGCTGCTGGTAGCCGGTCCCGCTGCTGTCGGCACCAATATCCAGTCAAATTACATCACGGTGTTGCCGGCTGCCTATCACACCTGGCAGATTCAATACTTTGAATACACCAACAACCCGAAGGCCGCGCCAAGTGTTGACGCCGACGGCACCGGCCAGAACAACGGGTTCAAATACGTTGTGGGACTTGACCCGACCAACCCCGCCTCGGTGTTTGTCCTCAACGTCGCTAGTGTGACCAACCAGTGCGAGGCAATGAACCTGAACTTTAACCCTCTTGCTGACGGCCGCACCTACACGCCACAATTCAGCACCGATTTGGAGAGCGGTATTTGGCTGCCGCTCACGACGTATACGGGGCCTTCAACGAACGGCAATCAGGTCACGATTACCGACACGAATCCGATTCCGCCGCGCGAGTTCTATCGCATCGGCATTTCCTTGCCGTAGATGGGGCGATGGCGGCCAGCCCCGATCTCAGAATCGGGGTAAACATGGCCGCCCTACAATGTCTCCGTGCTCTCCGTGTCTCTGTGGTGAGCGCTGTGACGGCGAGCGGGGAAGGGCGGGTCGAGGAACCGACCCCTGGCCCCTCCATGGAGGGGAAAACGGTGGGGATGAATGGGCGAGGCGTGGCGCGCATCCGGTCGCGATTACAAATCGCTCCTACGAAGAAGGAGGTCTGGTGGCCTTATCGTTGAACAGGCGTCTCGCCCGTTAATTCTATGAAACCGAACAGGCGGGACGCCCTGTTCAACTTACTGCTCGCCTCGATCTTGTAACGCAACAGGCTTGAAATCGGTGGCTCGATGGCGTATGTAAACGTACCAGTCATCTCCGAAGGAGTGATTCTTCTTGGGCTTCAGGGCGTCGTGTCTGCGCGGGAATAGGAATGTAAAATCGGATCGTTGTGAATCATCTATGACAATTTTGACGCATCCAGCGCATCGATTGTCCCGCACCGTTTTCGCACTTGCGGCGACGCTCTTTGTGCTAACGGCGACAGCCCGGGCGGCGGAAAGGCAGGTGTTACATGGTCACGTACCTGCGGTGGTTGCGGAGTTGAATCTGCAGCCACTTTCGCGTCTTCCAGCTACAACGCAATTGAATCTGGCGATCGGCCTGCCGCTACGCAACCGGGAGGCACTCACGAACCTGCTCGAGCAGATTTACGATCCGTCGAGTCCCCAATACCACCACTACCTGGCGCCGGAGCAATTCACAGAACAGTTTGGCCCGACGGAGCAGGATTATCAGGCAGTCATTGACTTCGCGGAGGCGAATGGCCTGACGGTGACTGGCAGACATCCCAATCGCGCGTTGCTGGATGTACGCGCGTCGGTGGCGGATATCGAGAAGGTTTTTCATGTGACGATGCGCGTCTACCAGCACCCGACGGAAGCCCGGACGTTCTATGCGCCGGATACCGAGCCGTCGCTCGACTTGACGGTTCCGGTATTGCACATCAGCGGTCTGAATAACTATGTCATACCGCATCCAAAACAGTTAATCCGAAAACCCAGCAGCAGGGTAAAGAACGCGATGCCGAACGTCGGCTCGGGACCAGGCGGCGCGTACATGGGGTACGATTTCAGGGCCGCATATCTCCCGGGCAGCACCGATCTCACCGGGGCAGGGCAAGTGGTCGGAGTGTTTGAGTTTGATGGCTACTACCCAAACGATATTACGGCATATGAGAGTCAGTCCGGATTGCCAAACGTCGAGCTCGTGAATGTGTTGCTGGATGGGTTCGACGGGACGCCGACCACCGGCCCGCAGAGCGGTAACGGCGAGGTGGCTCTGGATATCGAGATGGCGATTTCCATGGCACCGGGACTATCCAGAGTGATCGTCTATGAAGCCGGTCCGAATGGCACGGGGGACGATATCCTGAGCCGAATGGCCTCGGACAATCAGGCCAGGCAACTCAGTTGTTCCTGGGGTTTTGGCGTTGATGGACCCGACCCGACTGCCGATCAATTCTTTCAGCAAATGGCGGCACAGGGACAGTCATTCTTCAGCGCATCGGGGGATAGCGATGCCTTTTCCGGGTCGACATCTGAGATTTTTCCGTCGGATGATCCATATATCACGCAAGTCGGCGGGACAACGTTGACGACGACCGGTCCGGGCGGCGATTGGGTGTCGGAAACCGTCTGGAATGAGGGCAATGTCCCCCACGAAGGCTATGTTGGGAGCAGCGGCGGGATCAGTACCAGCTACTCGATCCCGAGTTATCAAAAGGGCATCAGCATGTCCGCCAACCAGGGATCGACCACCATGCGGAACGTTCCGGATGTCGCCATGGTTGGTGATAACATTGCCTTCGTAGCCGACAACGGCGAGCCGGAAACAGGGGTCGGTACCAGTTTTGCAACACCGCTGTGGGCGGGCTTTATCGCCCTGGTCAATCAGCAAGCTACGACTCACGGTCAACCGCCGGTGGGTTTTCTCAACCCGGCCATCTACGCGATCGGCAAGGGGGCGAACTATACCTCTGATTTTCACGATATCACTGGCGGCGACAACATCACCAGCAGGAGTCCCGGCGCGTTCTTCGCGGTTGCCGGGTACGACCTCTGCACCGGTTGGGGCACGCCCAACGGAAGCGGCCTGATCGGCGCCCTCACTTCATGTGCGTATACGATTGCGACGAGTTCCAGTCCGTCTGCCGGCGGCAGCGTGAGCGGCGGTGGCGCAGTGAACTGCGGGTCGGATGTAATCTTAACCGCGACGCCGAGTCCGTGCTATAGCTTCGTCGATTGGACAGAAAGTGGCGTCTCAGTGAGCACGTCGCCGAACTATACATTCACGGCGGTCAGCAATAGAACATTGGTGGCCAACTTCACGCCAGCTATCGATGTACTGATTAACACGGAGAGTTTACCGGTGGAAGGTGGCACCGTCAGCGGTGGCGGCTCTGTGACTTGCGGATCGAGTGTAACAGTCTCCGCCACGCCCAACGAGAACTACAGCTTTGTGAACTGGACGGAAGGCGGAGGGGCAGTTAGCACGTCGCCAAACTACACATTCGCCGCGACGAGTGATGGTACTCTGGTAGCCAACTTCCTCTGTAGCTCCTCGATTCTGCCAACCAACGCGTCGTTCGATGCGAACGGCGGCGACGGCACTGTAACCGTTGCCGATGCGCTGAATTGCGTTTGGACAGCGAGCAGCGGGGCCTACTGGATCACGATCCTCTCGGGAGCCAGCGGCTCGGTCGGCGGGACGGTCAGCTACGCGGTTGCTTCCAACGCAGCCACCAGCGCGCGCACTGGCACGATGACGATCGCCGGGCAGACGTTCACGGTCAACCAGGCCGCCTCCTTGAACTGCATCTTCGGCTTGAACCCACCGAGCATCACACTCCCCGCAAAGGGCGGCTCCAAGACGCTGAAGGTGGAGTCCTTCGGAGTTCCCTGCGATTGGACGGCGGTCAGCAACGACCCGTTTATTACGATCACCGAGGGCGCCAGCGGCACGGGCAACGGCAAGGTCAGCTACACCGTTCTTGGAAACACGAACACCATGGCCTTGAGCGGCACGATGACGATTGCGGGCAAGACGTTCACCGTCGATCAAGCGACGGGAGGATGCAAACTAACGCTGAGTCCGAAGAACGGGAAATTCAAGGCGGCAGGCGGTTCGGCTACAGTGAAGGTAACTCCCAATCTCAGCGACTGCGACTGGACGGCGGTAAGCAACGATGCATTTATCACAATTACGGCGGGAGACAGCGGCGTCGGCAAGGGGACGGTCAGTTACACCGTCGCGGCGAACACCAACAGCACCACCGTCACCGGTTCGATCACCATCGGCAGTCAGACATTTATGGTTACGCAGTCAGGGCATCAGTAAGTTGAACAGGCGTCCCGCTTGCCGTTGTAATTATTCTACCACGAAGGCGCGAAGTCTTGTAGGGCGGGCATCTTGCCTGCCGTCGTACTTGTCATCTTCGTCACAGAGGCACCGAGAGCACAGAGCCGATGCTGCTACCTCTCCTCGCCGCCAACCAGCTTCTCCCACCGACACCGCAGCGCCCGTTGGATGCGTAACAACGTGGTCAATAGAATGTTGATGTCGCCGGCTTCGATCTTCTGCACGGTGCGAATATTCAAATCCACCAATTCGGCGAACCGCTGTTTCCGTCGGCAAGTCATGCCGGCTCGCCACACCGCCTTCTTCTAGTCTGTAAGGTTTTTCCTCACAGCAAAATCAGAGAAACCCTGACCTGAATCCTCTTGCAATCCGAAGCTTGCCCTCATATAAACTTCAGTTGTCATCTCCGTCGGAGCCTTTTTTCTTGGGCTTCAGAGCGCCACGTCTGCGCGAGGTTAGGAGTTCAAAGCAAATGCGAGCTAACGGCGAACCTCCATACGCAGTCGAGATACACGTATCACTATGAGAAGCGCGATCACCAGCTTTGTTAGGCGGTATCAACAATGGGGGCCAACACGACTCCGAGATAAATGCCGCTTTGAACCGACGTGCTCTTGCTACATGATCTTGGCGGTTGAAAGGTACGGCACGTTGCGGGGCATTCTAAAAGGCTTGGGCAGAATCCTTCGCTGTCGTCAGCCATACGGAGGAACGGATGTCCCGTAGACTGGAACAGCAACAACGGTACAGGAGGAATCCGTGACTAGATACGAGTACATGGTCGTTCCATTCATCGGTCGATTGAAGAGCGGACTATTCAGCACTCAAGGCGCGGGCGACGTGAGCAAGCAACTTACGGAAGTCATCAACCAATATGCGAATCAAGGATGGGAGTTTCGTACTGTGAACGACGTGAACATCGAAGTAAAACCGGGTTGCCTGGCCAGTCTTTTCGGTGCCAAGACAGCGTTCATTCCATTTGATCAAGTGATTTTCAGAAGACCTCTGGTAGAGACTGCGCCACCGATAATTAAAACGTAAAATCCAATGCGAATGTGAGGAGAAGCATGAAACTACGGATTCTTCAATCGATTGCTGTAACGCTTGCCCTAGCGGTTTGGCTGGCTATGGTCGCCTCGGCGCAGGTCAACAGTGGGAGCAATGGTAGCGACGGAGCGCTGAATCCGACAGCCACGAACACCGTCATCAATATGGCTGACCACCCAACAGGTATTTACAACTACACCTCCGTCAACATTCCCTCTTATGTCACGGTGACGTTCATCCCGAACGCGAGCAATACGCCAGTTGTGTGGCTCGTGCAAGGTAATGTCACAATCAACGGCGGCGGCATTATTGTTTCAGGACAGTAGAAGCCATCTCATAAATATGAAAAAATGGCCATTTTACAGGGATTTTAAGGGTTTATGAGATAACCTCTATGGTTCAGGTGCATCTGGAGGACTAGGCGGTCCCGGTGGCTGGCGCGGTGGTAACGGTGCAAACGGCAATTCTCCGGCTACTTCTGGGCAAGGGCCGGGCGGCGGCGGTCCTAGTGTAAATGGGAATACAGACGGAGCAAATGCATCTTACGGCACACTCGGGTCCGTTAGTAATAACGGTGAATCTCCAGGCCCAGTTTATGGCAATGCATTTCTTATTCCATTACTTGGAGGGTCTGGCGGGGGCGGTTCGCAAAGTAGCGGCGGGGGCGGGGGCGGGGGCGGCATACTCATTGCCGCGTCGGGGACAATTTCCATCAACGGATATTTGAATTCGGGAGGGGGCTCTGGGCAGATAGGTACTTGGTATGCCGGAGGCGGAAGTGGCGGGGCAATAAGATTAGTTGCCTCAAAGATCGTTGGGACAGGAAGCGTTTTCGCTGGTGGAGGAAGTGGATCGGGAAGTGGGGGTCTGGGGCGCGTGCGATTCGATACGTATGAGAACGATTTTGGCGGAGCCATGGCCGGTGCTTTCACTCTAGAAGCCATCTCATAAATGCCGATTTCTTGTGATACACTGCCTTGCCCAAGGAGGAGGAGTGATGTCGAAGGGGGACTTGATGGACGAGCAGTGGCGTGTCGTCGATGGCATTTTGCCGCGTGATCGCGTGCGGGCCGACGGGCGTGGACGCCCGTGGAGCGATCGACGCAAGGTGCTGAACGGCGTGTTGTGGATTTTACGCACCGGGGCTCCGTGGCAGGATCTGCCGCCGCGATATGGGCCGTACCAGACGGTGCATCGGCGGTTCCAAAATTGGGTGCGAACCGGAGCCATGGAGCGGGTGCTGTTGACCGTCGCCCAGCACCTGCAAGAGGCCGGCGGTTTGGATCTGAAAGAATGCTTTGTGGACGGGACGTTTGTCCCGGCCAAAAAAGGGGGCGACTGGTTGGCAACACCAAGCGGGGCAAGGGCACCAAGATCATGGGCCTTGCAGACCGCCATGGTCTTCCTCTCGCCCTGCGGACAGAAAGCGCTGCGCCGGCTGAGGTGAAACTGGTGACCGCCACGCTGGAGGCACGGATCGTGGCCGAGGTGCCGCACCAGTTGATTGGCGACAAAGCCTACGACAGCGACCGACTGGATGAACAACTGCTGCAGGAATACGGCACCGAATTGATCGCCCCGAATCGGCGCGGCCGCTGCCGCACGCAAGACGGTCGGAGCCTGAGACGCTACCGCCGCCGCTGGAAGATTGAACGGCTCTTCGCTTGGCTGTTCAACTTCCGCCGCTTGGTTGTGCGTTATGAATATCATGCGGAGAACTTCCAGGGTCTCATCCACCTCGGGGCCACCGTCATCCTCTTGCGTCATTTATGAGATGGCTTCTAGGGTGAGTTGCCGGACTTCGGCCGCATTTGCATCGAAAGCTGTCCCGTACCATGACTTTCCATCTAAGGCGGCTGGATGGCTGTCGGGGAGTACGATGGATTTGTACGCCTGGCTTCGCGCCCTCTTGTCCCGAATCTTCTCCCTGAGCCTTTGCCTGCGCAACTAGAGCAGGGGACGATTCGGACAATGGAGATTGTTTTGCGGAGAGGTTCTCGCCAGATGTTTTCTTATTACGATCTTCGCAGAATGCGTGAATTGCCTTCGTCCAACTGCCGAATCGTTCTTGGAATGCTTGCGGCGACATTTTGCTCCCGCATTGCTTCAGTTCCCTTACTTCGGGTTGCCTGCCGAGAAGCTCCCAGATTCTCTGCAACTCCGCGAAATACTCTTCGTTGGAGAAGGTCTGCCTTGATCTCCCATCTTTTAGGCCAACCAATTTGAGCGCCTTCTTCCACGATCCGAAACGATGCTGAAAGGCCGATAGGGAGTACGTCCCGCCGTGCCTCCGGTACACGGCAAAATCCAGCACAGGAGGATTACCGACTCTCGACGCGATGGCCCGGATCTCCTCCAAAAGCCCATCGCGAGTGGTCTCAGGCGATTTCATCCGTTCAACCGGATAACCCGTCCGAGCACAGAACTGAATGACCGCCTTCAACCAACCTCCAAATCTCCTCTGATAATGAACCAGACCAACTTTCGACATGCGGCGAAATTCCTTGCTGGTAGGTTGCCTGCCGAGCCTGTCCCAAACTGCTTTCAACTCGGCGAACAACTCCGCATCAACCGGTGGCTTTTGGGGCTGTCGCACCGAAATGATGGCCATTTTCGTTCTTGAAAGGTCCAGGAATCTCATCAAGAGAGCAGACCAGTTCTTGCACTGGAAACGTTCCATGAGATGGTCTGGCGAGTACAAACCGCCGTTCTGGACATAGAAGGTTTCGCCAAAGTAGCGGCCTTGGGCTTTCTCTTTGAATGTGTTGAAGTCCTCCAAGACTTCCTTCTCACTCTTAGGAATACCCAGCATTCTTCGTTGGGGTTCGAATCCGGCCCGTTTAATCCCGTTTGCCCAAGAGCCAAAGCGCATGCGGACAGTAGCGGAGTGAACTCTTGAATGCCGGTCAAACTCTTGTTGCTTTGGACATTTCCCCCCGAAGAACCCGGAGACAACACGCTTTATCTCAGAGCGTGTTTGAAAAGTCTGTTTTTGGAGGTCAGTGGACTCTCCGCAGGACGATGTTGATCATCGCCAGTTGAATCATGGCGCGGCTGTGAGTGGTTGATTGTTCGTAGTCCGAACGCAGGCGACGGAACTTTAGCAGCCAGCCGAAGGTCCGCTCCACAATCCAGCGCTTGGGCAGCACGTGAAACCCGCTACGCCGTTCCCCGCGCTTGACGATGTCCAAGTGCACGCGCCGTTGGGATCGCAACTGCCACACCCACTGGATCAGTTCACCCGCGTAGCCACCATCGGCCCAGACCTGCGTGAGCCGTGACCAGTTCTGGCGCAGAGGCCCCAACACGCCGCGTGCGCCGTCGCGGTCCTGCACCGCCGCCGAGGTCACCACGACTTCCAAGATCAGTCCCAGCGTATCGACCAGCAGATGACGTTTGCGCCCGACGACGTGCTTGCCGGCGTCGTAGCCGCGGACACCCCCTTGTTCCGCGGTCTTGATGCTTTGACTGTCCACGATGCCGGCCGTCGGGGCGGTGCGGCGACCCGCGTGCAGTCGCGCCCAGGCCCGCAGATAGTCCCACAACCGATCCCACAGACCGCTGCGGGTCCAGTGCCGAAAGTACCCATACACCGTGCGCCAATGGGGAAACTCTCGGGGCAACATCCGCCACGAGCAGCCACTACGCAGCAGATACAGCAACGCGTGAATCACCAAACGGCGATCCACCGGTGGTCGCCCGCATCTCTTCGGTCGGGGCAGCAGCGGTTCGATCTGCTGCCATTGCGTTTCGGTCAAATCAGTCGGGTAGCACTTGGGAGTTTGCATTCCAACGCTGAATCAAATCCCGACCCGCACCGGAAGCCTAAAATCGCTTTTCCAAACACGTTCTCAGACAGAATCTCCTCGTCCGTGTAGTCTTTCAGACGACTTGGCTCATACTTGGGCATTCGATAGCCTCAGTCTTCAGTTCCCCTGCTTCTTCTCAATCTTCGCCCATGTGTCCTTCAGCGTGACCCTCCTACGGCGAGGCTGCGGCGGGCAAGTCGTGCGATTGAAGGCGCGCCATCGGCTGTCAGCTTTCTGCCTTCACCCGGAAGAACTACTTCCTCGGCAACAGTTCCGCCCGGAGCTTCCGCAAGGTCAGCCCCTTGAGAATCCTTTGGCGTTCCTTGGTGTAATCGCCTCGGCCTTTTTCAAACTGGTGGATGAACTGGACTGCTCCGCCGGGGCCGAGTTTTTCGACCAAGGCTTCGAAACCTTTGACGGCTATCTCATGTGGTGTTCGATAGGCCTTCCGTTTCATAGGTGAAGTTCCTGGACCAAATCTATCACATCGGTCACGTTCAATCCAATCTTCGTTTTGACACTTCGTGCCAGTAACTCGTCATCCACGGTCGCAAAGTAGTCGGCCTTCAGATGTTTCGCAAAGGTCAGATGCAAGGCATCCATGTCGCGAAAACCCTCTCGGGCCAGGTCATCCGCCCGTGCAAAAACCTCCGGCGTCGCGGGAGCGGGTGAACCGACGGCAGCGAGCAAAGCGTTAACTCGTTCACGACGTTGCACATTGGGATTACGTTGATTCTCCGCCACCAGTGCGGCGGAATTGCAGAGCGTCAGGACTCCGGTCGTCGCCGCATCCAGGATGCGAATGACCGCTGTCGTTTCGATCAGAATCCGCCCCTGCGTCTGGTCGTCGAACGGACGCTTCAGGGCGCACATGTCCAAATAAATCTTCATCCGTAATCGCCTACTGCTTCTTCTCGATCTTCGCCCAAGCGTCTTTCAATGTAATCGTTCTGTTGAAGACGAGCTTGTTGGGTTCGGTATCGGCGTCGAGGGTGAAGTAGCCGAGGCGCTCGAATTGGTAGCGCAGGTCAGGCTTGGCGTCCTTCACACCAAGCTCACACTTGGCGGTGACGACTTCAAGGCTGTGGGGGTTGATGTTGGCTTTGAAATCGCCCTGGGCGTCGGGTTCGGGGACGGTGAAGAGGCGGTCGTAGAGGCGGACTTCGGCGTCGATGGCGTGCTCGGCTGAAACCCAGTGGATCGTGCCTTTGATTTTGCGGGAGGAAGTCGGGCCGCCCGATTTGCTGTCGAGGTCGGCGGTGCAGCGGAGTTCGACGATCTTGCCACTCGCGTCTTTCACGACTTCGTCGCATTTGATGATGTAGGCGTACTTTAACCTGACTTCGCCGCCGGGTTTCAGGCGGAAAAACTTCGGCGGCGGCGTTTCTATGAAGTCGTCTTGCTCGATGTAGAGCGTCCGGCTGAACGGGACTTTGCGGGTGCCGGTGGACGGGTCTTCGGGGTTGTTGACGGCGTCGAGTTCTTCGTGGTGGTTCTCAGGCAGGTTGGTGATGACGAGCTTGAGGGGGCGTAGCACGGCGAGGCGGCGCAGGGCGCGCTTGTTCAAGTCCTCGCGGATGACGTGCTCAAATACGGCGATGTCGGTGACAGAGTTGTATTTGGTGACACCCACGCCGATGGCGAAGGCGCGCACGGCTGCGGCGGTGACGCCGCGGCGGCGCAACCCGCAAATGGTCGGCATGCGCGGGTCGTCCCAGCCGTTGACCACCTTGTCGTTCACGAGCTGGATCAGCTTGCGTTTGGAAACGATGGTGTAATTGGGGATCAGCTTGGCGAACTCGTACTGGTGCGGCAGCGGACGCGGCAGGTCGAGGTTTTCGAGAATCCAATCGTAGAGCGGGCGGTGGACCTCGAACTCGAGCGTGCAGATGCTATGGGTGACGCCCTCGATGTAGTCGCTCAAACAATGCGCGAAGTCGTACATCGCGTAGATGCACCATTTGCCGCCCGTGTGATGGTGCGCGGTATGGCGGATGCGGTAGAGGACCGGGTCGCGCAGCCAGATGTTCGGCGACGACATGTCGATCTTCGCCCGCAACGTGCGTTTGCCGTCGGAGAACTCGCCGTTCTTCATGCGCACGAACAAATCGAGGTTCTCCTCGACGCTGCGATTACGAAACGGGCTGTCCGTACCGGGTTTGTCGGGTGCGCCGCGATAGCGGTCGGTGTCCTCGGGTGACAGATCGCAGACGTAGGCGAGGCCTTTCTTGATGAGTTCGAAGGCGAACACGTAAATCTGGTCAAAATAGTCGGAAGCGTAAAAGGGCTCGAGCTTGAACGACGAAGCCCCCTCACCTTTATCCTCTCCCCCGGAGGGGAGAGAAGACGACATCGACGGTCCGCTCGTTGCCTGAGCCGGAGGCCACGCGGGGGTTCCCCTCTCCCCTTGGGGGAGAGGGCCAGGGTGAGGGGAGGTTTTTTCCATTACCGCCGGCATCTGAAAGTCCGGCTTGCCATTGACCGTTTGCACATCCGGGGTCTTGCCCTGCGGTTTGAGACCGAGGCAGTGGTCGGCCCAGCCGGAGATCAGCCAATTCACATCGGCTGTGATGGAATCAACGTATTCGACATCTTCCTTCGCGGGGTTGGTGTCGTCCATGCGGAGATTGCACTGGCCGCCAAACTCGCGCGCGATCCCAAAATTCAGGCAGATGGATTTCGCGTGGCCGATGTGCAGATAGCCGTTTGGCTCCGGAGGAAAGCGCGTGACGATCTTCTGGTATTTGCCTGCGGTGATGTCCTCGCGGACGACGTCGCGGATGAAGTCGGATGATTGTTGTGACGACTCGTTTGGCATAGGAGGCTGTAGGGGCAGGCCCCTGCGCCTGCCCTGCTAATTGCGAGCGTGGGCAGCCGCAGGGGGCTGCCCCTACGTGTTACGCGGCGGACAATTCCGCGACGGCCTTGTCGCGGATGGGTTGATCGGCGCAGCGGTTGGGATCGGCCATCCCGGAATCGAGCCGCGACTTGCGGGTGGCATAGGAGCCGCGCTCATCGACCAGAACCACCCATGGATCCGCCGCGTCCTGCCTGGCGGCGGCGATCTTGCCGGTCAATTCCTCATTGGCCATGCTCGTATGCGAGCCGAAATCGCTCGGATAAACTATCTTCGCCTCTTTTTTGCCACCGGCCTTGTCATCTTTCGATTTCGGGCGAGCGCTCGTCGTACCTGCTTTGGGTCCTGCTGTTGCCATAAAATGTGTCTCCTGAATCGTCTTGGTGTAAGGGCACCTATTTAACCGTCTGAATGCCGTGCCGTCAAGCCTGCCTGCACAGGACCGGCTAGAACAAGATTAGCACACCGGCCTTGAGCCAGACAATATCGCCCCGGAGGCGATTTTCGACTTGGAGGTCAGGCTGCCATTTCGCTTCCGCCACCAACTGGACCTCCTTCTCAGGATGAATGACGCAAGAGATGACGGGACCGACGCCACTGGCATTGCCTTCGAAGCTGCCCAGCGTCGCTCCCGCACCGCTGTCACCGGTAATTTGTTGATAATACCAGGCGGTGGCGCCCACACCGATGAAACCGGTGTGACCGACTGGCACATGCTCGGCGATGGTCACATCAAGGTGGAACTCATCGCCAGTTTGATAATCAGTCGCATAGTTCTTTGTGTTGAAATCACAACCGGCGAAAGCGCTGGCTTCCAAGCCGATCTTGCTGCTCCGGTAGCTCAGAGAAACTTCAGGCTCGAAGGTCCAGTAGTTCTTGCCGATATTGGCCAGATTATTCTTGTCGTACTCGCCGGTGGGCGCGTAGACGCCAAGGCGCACGTCATATTTGAAGTCGCCCTGCGTCCAGCCAATCCACGCGGGCACGAACAGGAGATCGTTATCGCCGTTGGCCGTGTCCCGTTTATGAACGGAGGACCCGCCCGTGGTAAGAGTTGCTTCGGTTGACAGCAATTCGTAAGAGGTGTTGAGGGCTAGCGAGTAGTTGCCACGGAGAATCTTCAGCGGGGTTTCCCAGAGGTACCAGGACGGGTTCATGAACGCCGTCGTCTTGAAGTTTGATGCGATGCGGCCGCTGACAGGAAATGCCTGCGATGCGCCGCCACTGCCATGGTAGTAAATGAAATCATCGATGTACCCGATCCCCGGAGACCCGGGAAGCGCGTCGATGAATGATCCGGCCTGGCCTGTTTCATAGTGTCCAGTGCCGCCTTCCTCCGCACGGCTTTGGGTGCTGAACGATAGCGCACAGGTGATCAGTACCAGCCGCAGAATACGCTTCGCATTTTTTCCCTGGAGTGCACTGCGGGTATCAACCTCAATGTGCGTTTGCGTCCGCGCTTTCACGGAGGCCATGATACACAAACAAAAAGCCCCGAGCGAACCCGGGGCTTCCTGTAGTGTGAAGTGCGGTGCTCCGTGGTCTCAGGAGCATCCCATGGAATTGCCGCAATTGAGGCACTTGTAGCACGCTCCGTTGCGCACGGTGATCGCGCCGCACGTATCGCACGCGGGCGCGTCCTGCATGAAGTGCTGAATGGTCCGGCTGAGCTGCTGCACCGCGGTCATGCCGTCACGACTGCTGGTCGGACGCGCCGGCGGTTCCTCTGTCTGCTCGAGGTCGTCAACCGGTTTATTGACGACCTTCTTTTCCTGCTCTTCGACTTCCTTGAGCGGCAGTTCGGACTGTGCGGCGTTCGGCGAATTGGCTTCACGGTAGCCGGGGATGAACTGGCACCCCAGCCAGCGGAACAGGTAATCGCTGATGGATTTGGCAATGGGAATATCGGGGTTCTTCGTAAAGCCGCTCGGCTCGAAACGTTGGTGCGCGAACTTCTTCGCCAGCGTTTCCAACGGCACGCCGTACTGTAGCGCGAGACTGACGAGTGTGCCGATCGTGTCCATCAGGCCGCCGATGGTCGAACCTTCCTTGGCCATGGTGATGAACAATTCGCCGGGCACGCCGTCATCAAACAGGCCGACCGTGATGTACCCTTCATGGCCGGCGATGTCGAATTTGTGCGTAATGGCCTTCCGCGTGTCGGGCAGGCGATGTCGCGCGGGCGCGCCGACGCGGGCACGCAGTTTACCTACTTCTTCCTCGAGTTCCACAATGCGCGCTTTGAAGGAATCGACTTCCTTGGCCCCGTTGCTTGAGTCGGAGCCGTTCTTCGAGGTGTTGAGCGGCTGTGAACGTTTCGAGCCATCGCGATAAATCGCCACGGCTTTCAAGCCGAGCTTCCAGCCCTCCATGTAGCTGTGCATGATTTCCTCGACGGTGGACTCTTGCGGCATGTTCACCGTTTTGGAGATCGCTCCGCTGAGGAACGGCTGCGCGGCGGCCATCATTTTCAGGTGTGCCATGTACTGGATGCTGCGTTTGCCCTTGGCGGGCTTGAACGCGCAGTCGAACACCGCGACGTGCTTCTCCTGCAAATGCGGCGCGCCCTCGATCATGTCATTCTCGTCGATGTACTTCACGATGTCGGTGATCTGCGGCTCGGTGTAACCAAGTTTGCGCAGCGCCATTGGCACAGTGCGATTGACGATCTTCAACATGCCCCCGCCGGCGAGCAGCTTGTATTTCACGAGCGCGATGTCGGGTTCGACGCCCGTCGTGTCGCAATCCATCATGAACGCAATGGTGCCCGTTGGCGCCAGCACGGTGACCTGGGAGTTGCGATAGCCGAAGCGCCGGCCCAGCTCGACCGCTTCGTCGCCGCAACGTTGCGCCGCGCTGCGGAGATAATCGGGGCAACTGGGGTGAATGCGTTTCACCGCATCGCGATGCATTTCCGTGACCTGCAACATCGGCTCGCGGTTTTTGGCGAAGCCTTCAAAGGCGCCGATCTTCTCGGCAATGCGCGCGGATTGCGTGTACGCGTGAAGATGCATGATCGCCGTGAGCGCTCCCGCGATCCCACGGGCTTCATCACTGTCGTAGGGCAATCCCATCGACATGATGAGCGATCCCAAATTGGCGTACCCGAGACCAAGCGGACGGAACAAATGGCTGTTCTGCGCGATGGTCTCGGTCGGATAGCTGGCGTTGTCGACGATGATCTCCTGGGCCGTGATGAAAATCTCCACGGCGGCTTTGAAGCGCTCGATGTCGAACGTGCCGTCGGTCCGCAGGAATCTCATCAAGTTCAGCGACGCGAGGTTGCACGCGCTGTCGTCGAGGAACATGTATTCGCTGCAGGGGTTGCTCGAATTGATCGGCCCGGTACCTTTGCAGGTATGCCACCGCTGGATCGTGTCCTCATACTGCATGCCGGGGTCGCCGCACGTCCACGTCCCTTCCGCGATGCCGTGCATCAATTCCCGCGCCTTGTAGGTCGGTCCCGGCTTGCTCGGATCGGTGGCCCAGTGTGTCGTCCAATCTTTGTCATCGACGACCGCGCGCATGAAATCGTCGGTCACGCGTACGCTCAGGTTTTCGTTCTGGAATGCCACCGAACCGTAGGCGTCGCCGTTGAAGTCGCCCGCGTAGCCCTGCTCGATGAGCGCCCAGGCTTTGCGTTCTTCGTTCGGCTTGGCTTCAATAAAGTCCTTGATGTCGGGATGCCAGACCTTGAGCGTGTTCATTTTCGCGGCGCGACGCGTCTTGCCGCCCGATTTCACCACGCTGGCGATGGCGTCATACACTTTGAGGAACGAGAGCGGGCCGCTGGGGCGTCCGCCGCCGGAAAGTTTCTCACGGGAACTGCGCAACGAAGAAAGGTCCGTGCCGGTGCCGCTGCCGTACTTGAAGAGCATGGCTTCGCTGCGGGCCAGTTCCATGATGTCTTCCATGGTATCGCCCACAGATTGGATGAAACACGCGGAGCATTGCGGGTATTCGTACTGCGTCGAGGCGCGTTTGACAGTTTTCGTCTCACGATCGAAGAAGAAGTTGCCCGCGCCGCTATGTTTGCCCACATTATACTGGCTGTAGAGACCGCAATTGAACCAGACGGGCGAGTTGAAGGAGCCGTATTGATTGAGGCACAGCCAGGTCAGTTCGTCGTAAAAAGTTTCGGCGTCCCTGGCGGCGGCGAAATAGCCGTCATGGTTGCCCCAATCGGCAATTGTGCGCGTGACGCGATGGATGAGCTGACGAACGTTGTGCTCTCGCTCAGACGTTCCGTTCTCGCCATAGAAATATTTGGCGACGACCACCTTCGTCGCGAGAATGGACCAACTCTTCGGGACTTCGACATTCTCCTGCTTGAAGATCACCCGTCCCCGGTCGTCGGTGATCTCCGCTGTACGGCGATCCCACTCGACTTCATCGAAGGGCTTCACGTCCGGCTGGCTGAACACGCGCGGCACGACCCAGCCATTCCTTTTCGGCGTGGCCGGCTGAACAATCCGTGCCGTTTGGCCGCCACGTTTCGTGCGCTTGGTTGTTTCAGTTGAAACCGACGACTTTACTTCGGGTTCCTTGCGGGTCAGTTTGGCCTTGCCCGCAGAAAGTTCACCCACGTTTTGATTCAAATTGATCACGCCAACCTCCTTACAAACCAGTCAAATCGAAGCCCCGCGGCAGCCAACGTCTAGGTTAGGAAACCACCGCTAATAGTGCGAGTAGCACGATACGACCCTACATATTGTGCTTTTTGATTTCAAGTCTAAACTACGCCGGCCGTCACTTTTTTTCAAACGGCCGATTCCTGACGAATTTCCGGCGCTCTCTCTCGCGGCATTCCAGCAAAATTGGGCAACCCGTGAACGCCCAGGCGGCGCGGATTTTGTCGATCAGGAATCTTTTGTAGTGCGGCGTCAGACAGTTTGCTTGATTGACGAACAAGCGAAAGGTCGGCGGCGGGGAAGGTTTTTGGAACGCATAGTAGATGCGGAAGCGTTTGCCCCCGAAAAACGGCGGTGGGTATGCGTCCAGGGCGCGCATGAACATCTTGTTCAATTGCGGCGTTTCCACGTGCCGCGTCATTTCCTGTTGGATGACCGACACCTGTTGAAACAATTGATTCAGATTCTGGCCTGTCTTGGCCGACGCGAACAATACGGGCGCCCAATCGAGGAAGAACAACTCCTTCCGGAGCGCTTCGAGATACTGCTCGCGAAACGTCTTCTTTCTTCTTTTCCCCCGGCTCTCCAACATATGGTCCTTGCGGTCCTCTTCCGCCGCGAGGTCCCACTTGTTCACGACCACGACGCAACCGCGCGCCGCCTCGGCGATCTGCCCGGCGATGCTCTTGTCCTGCTTCGTCACGCCCGCCACGGCATCCAACACGAGCACGGCTATGTCGCACTCGCGAATACTGCGCTCGGCGCGCATCAGTCCGAACTGATCCACCGATGTGTTGATTTTCCGCCGATGTCGCAATCCCGCGGTATCGATCAGCAGATAGGATTTCCCCTGCAACGTGAACGGCACGTCCACGGAATCACGCGTCGTCCCCGGGATTTCGCTGACAATCGTCCGCTCGTCCTTCAGGATGGCATTGATCAGCGACGACTTGCCGACATTCGGTCGCCCCACGATGGCGATGCGCGGTGGTTGCGTGGCTTCCTCACCGGTGCCCGTCGTGAAACCTTCCGTCGCCGCATCCACCAACTCGGAAACGCCCGTGCCATGCACGGCGGCGATGGAAAACGTGTTGGGAAAGCCGAGTTCGGTGAATTCCGATTCGTTGCGCGCGCGGCGGTCGTTGTCCACCTTGTTGACCGCGAGGAAGACCTTCTTGCCGCTGGTGCGGAGTTTGCGCGCGATTTCGAGGTCGAGAGGCACCACGCCTTCGGTCACGTCCACGACCATGATAATGGCGGTCGCCATTTCGATGGCCACCTCGGCTTGATGCCGCGTCGCGCTGGCCAGAACGTCGTCGGACTTCTCCTCATCCATGAATGCGATGCCGCCGGTGTCGACGACCTCGAACGACTTGTCGTCCCACCGCGCCGTGGCGCTGACCCGGTCGCGGGTCACGCCCGGCTCTTCGTGCACAATGGCAATGCGCCGCCTCGCAATCCGGTTAAAGAGCGTGCTCTTCCCGACGTTTGGCCGGCCAACGATGGCGAGTATGTCATTTGCTTTTTGCATAAAACCGCGAAGGCGGCATTCCCGCCGCTTATGTACCATAACGGAGTCGGGATGGATTCACCAGAGGTTATATAGGTGGAATTGTGCTGGTCTCGAATTGGCTGCGCGGCTAGCCTCGCCTCGTGAACGCCCGGGAACTCGTGTTGGATTTGTTGAACCGCTGGCCGGAATCGCGGTTGCTGGCCGACGAGCTACTCGACCAGGCGCTTGACGACTCCTCGCTGATCGGACCGGACCGCGCCTTTGCCACGGAACTGTTCTACGGCTGCTTGCGACAAGGGCTGACGCTGGAATTCCTGCTGGCGCAACTCGTCACAAAACCACCCCGACCGGTCATCGCCAACGTTCTCAAGCTCGGTCTCTATCAATTGCTTTTTCTCAAGACCCCGGCACACGCCGCGGTCAACGAAACCGTCGCGCTCGCCAAAGCTGGCGCGGCCATAGCCGAGGTGAAATTCGTCAATGCGATCCTGCGTCGGGCGGAACGTGAACGCGACGCACTGCTCGCGAAACTGCTGGCCACGCGCGACGCCAAGGCGTGGGTTTACTACTCCCATCCTGAGTGGCTGTGGAAACGATGGGCCGCCCGGTTGGGGCGCGAAGAGGCAGGGACTCTCTGTGAATGGAACAATCAGCCACCGTCCCTCTACATCCGGATCAACACGCTCAAAACATCCATGAAACCAGCCGACATCGAAGCCGAGGCGACCGACCACCCGCTCTGCTGGCGGGTCACGAAGACCGCAGGCCTGTTTCAAACCAAGTCCTTCGCGAACGGTGAGTTTTACGTGCAGGATCCGTCCACGCTGGCCGCGGTGGACGTGCTCGATCCGCAGCCCGGCGAGTCGGTGCTCGACATGTGCGCGGCGCCGGGCGGCAAGACGACGTATATCGCGCAACAGATGCAGAACCGCGGACGAATCATCGCTGCCGATTCAACAAATTCTCGACTCGCGCTGGTCGGCGAGAATTGCCGCCGTCTCGGTGTGGAGATCGTGGCGACGCTAGCGTGCGAGGGGACGCGCCTGGATCGCTGCCTGCGCGGGGAGCAATTCGATCGGGTCTTGGTGGACGCGCCGTGCTCGAATACCGGCGTGTTGCGCCGCCGGGTCGACTTACGATGGCGCATCGTGGAATCCGAAATCACGCGGCTCGCGGCGCTGCAAGGGAAACTGCTGGCAGCGGCGGCGGGGTTCACAAAGTCCCGCGGCGTTCTGGTTTACAGCACGTGCAGTTTGGAGCCGGAGGAGAACGAAGGCGTGGTAGCGGAATTTCTGGCGAAGCATCCAGCGTTCACGATGGAGATGACGCGCGCTTTGTTTCCACCGCGGGACGGCATGGATGGGGCATTTGTCGCCAGGCTCCGGAAGGCCGACGCCACGCGATGCTGAGCCTGCTCGCCACCGCGAGCGGTTGGCGCCGGAGCGAGAGACAGTCAAGCCCTGACCGCTTCAAACAGTAAGGTTCGCAAATCATCCAAAGCTCGACGCCAGATTCCTGGGCAACGCTGTCCTGTTTTTTCATTGATGGTGACATGCTATTATCCGCTCAATGACAAAGCGGATGCCCATCGATGACGCTCCGCAACAACGGACGGCGCTGTCGTCCGCTGCAACGGAAACTTGCTTCGCGCACCGGCCGTGGCTCATCGCTCTGGTCTTCGCGGTTGTTACGTTCGCGGCTTACCAGCCAACATGGCACGCGGGCTTCATCTGGGATGACCCCGAGCATCTGACCGCCAACCCGGCCATGACCGCACCCCATGGACTGAAGATGATCTGGTCGTCGCTGGCCGTTTCCCGATACTACCCGTTGACCCTGACAACCTTCTGGGTCCAATGGCGGCTCTGGAGACTGAATCCGCTGCCGTATCATCTGGTGAATATTTTTCTACACACAGTCAACGGCTTCCTGCTCTTCCTTGTGCTGCGCCGGCTGAAGATACCGGCAGCGTGGGTGGCGGCCATGCTGTGGGTGTTGCACCCGGTCAACGTGGAATCCGTGGCGTGGATCACCGAACTGAAGAACACCCAGTCAGGTTTTTTCTTTTTTCTGTCGGTGCTGTGTTTTCTATGGTTCGACACAGACAGGAAACATGGCTGGTATGCACTGGCCATCGTGTGCGGTCTTGCGGCCATACTCAGCAAACCATCGACCGTGGTGCTGCCCTTGGTCTTGTTGCTGTGTGTCTGGTGGGAACGGGGCCGTTGGAATCGCACGGACATTGTCCGAACCGCTCCATTCTTTGGGCTCGCAGTCGGGATGTCCATGCTGACAGTTATCGAGCAACGTCGCATGGTGTTGGGGACCGGCACGACCGACTGGGGGCTGGGGCCTGCCGAGCGGTTGGTTGTCGCGGGGAAAGACATCTGGTTCTATGCCGCCAAGGCTGTGTGGCCCGTGCGCCTGACGTTTGTGTATCCACGATGGACGGTTGACGCGTCATCCTTGTGGTCGTGTGCGCCGGCAGCCGCCCTAGTGGCGGTCAGCGTGACGTTATGGCGATGTCGGAGCCGCGCGTGGTCTCGCGCCGTATTGTTTGGAGGCGGTTTCTTTGTTGTGGCGCTATTGCCTGTGCTCGGATTCTTTGACGTGTTCTACTTTCGTTTTTCGTACGTTGCCGACCACTTTCAATACCTGGCCTGCATCGGGTTGATCTCTCTTGTAGTGAGCACGGGCTCGGCGATCTGCGAACGAGCCCGTCCATGGGGCCGCGATTTGGGAACGGGCGCCGCTACCATCGCGCTATTAGTATTGGGCGTGTCCACATGGAGGCAGGCCCGCATTTATCAAGACTCGGAAACACTCTGGGGCGATACCCTGACGAAGAATCCCCAATGTTGGATGGCCCACAACAATCTGGGAACGGTCTTGTTGCAGGAGGGGAAGGTCAGCGATGCCATTGGGCATTATGAACAAGCGTTGCGAATCAAGCCCGATTACGACGAGGCGCACTACAACTTGGGGATCGCTTTGGCGCAAACAGGTAAGATCGAGGAAGCCATCTCACAGTACGAGCAGGCCCTGCAGATCAAACCCGATCTCGCCAATGCGCACTACAATCTGGGGATCGCATTGGCGCGAACGGGTAGGATTGAGCAAGCCATCGGGAATTATGAACAGGCATTACGTTCCAATCCCGGCTATGCCGAGGTGCATTACAATCTGGGAAACGCCTTGTTGCAAGAAGGGAAGGTCAGCGATGCCATTGGGCATTATGAACAAGCGTTGCGGATCAAGCCCGATTACGACGATGCGCACTACAATTTGGGGGTCGCCTTGCTGGCAGCATGCCAGGCGCCGGAGGCGGTTGTGCAGTTCGAGCAGACCCTGCGGATCAAACCCGACTACTTTGAAGCGCATTTCAATCTGGGGCTTGTCTTGGAGAAACTGGGCCACACGCCGGAGGCTATCGAGCAATTCGAGCAGGTACTGAAGCTCCGACCGGATTTTGCCCCGGCGAGAAGCGCGCTAACACGACTGCAGGCACGGCAATAAGTTATCGGCCTCTGCAGCGGTGGGTTATGGAGATGACACGCTCTTTGTTTCCACCGCGAGATAGCACGGATGGCGCGTTCGTTGCCAGATTTCGGAAAACGAAAGCCGCGTGAGGCTGAGACAACCCCACGCGGCGCTTGATTACGGAAGCAACAGCTATTTATTGCCCGGCGGGGGAGGCGTCGCCGGCGAATTCGTGCTCGGACTCTGTCCGCCGCGCGGGCCCCGTCCAGCTTCGAGGGCTTTCTGGAGACTGGTCTTTTGGTCATCGGTCAGGAATGCCCGAACCTTATCGAGGTAGCTGCGGCGCAGGTCCCGCAACTCCTGACGATTGCCATTCTCCCCATTCTTGGCGCGCCAGTCCGTAACGTCTTTTTTGAAGCTCGTGTCGAGCGCGTCATATTGCGTTTTCTGGTCCGGTGTCAGCGCCAGGGCCTCCAGCACGCGCGGCGGCAACAGATTGGTCACCATGGGCCGCGCCGGGCGATGCTCGGTGGGTGGTGGCGCGTTGGTCGAATCATCCGCGGCGCGCGCTCCGGTGATGGTCACGAGACCGATTAGGCTGACAATCAACACTACACGTTTCATTTGAGTTTCCCTCCAGTTGGTTCGGCGTTTCTGAAAAAGCATAGGCGGCGTTACGGTGTTCCTGCTGGCGCACCCGCTGGCGCATTGGTTGACGATCCGCCGCCGGGATGATCGCGGTTCCATTTGTCTTCAATCTCCTGCCGGCGTTTGCGAAATTCCTCGCGGGCCTTTTGCCGTTCCTCGGCCGACATTTGGTCCCATTTCAACCGGTTCTGCTGGAGCCGTTCCCGTTCGGCCGGCGACATGTTCAGGAACCGCTCGATGCGGTCGTGAATGAATTTCCGTTCGTCGGGCGGCATCTCGACGAGTGCCCGATGCAGGCGCATCAGGTGCATCTTCGTCTCGACGGACAATTTGCTCCATTGCGCGTCCAAGCGCTGCCCCCGTTGCTCATCAGTTATCGGCTGCCTCACCTTGGGCTTGGCCTGGTCTCCGGGCTGCACGGGTGCCGGAGGGGGAGGGGGCGACGGTGGCGGCGTTTCCTGTTGTGCGAATCCCGTGCCGACCGTTAAACCCATGGCTAAAGTCATCCACAGCGCGAACCGCCTCACAGGTGGTTGTCCTTTTTCAATTGGTCGAGGTTGGCAATGACATCGTAGTCTTCGAGATAATCCGCCTGCTGCACCCGTGCATAGACCTCCGCGTGGTTTTGGTCGAGCATGCGCTCGTGTGCCACCCACGCGCCCATGCCGAGCGCGACGACACTGGAGGCCAGCGCCGCCCAGCGGAGCGGCCATCGCCAAAACCACCCATGGACAACGACTTGCGGCTCGTTCAAGCGGCGCAAGACGCGTTCGGCAAATCCGAATGACGGCTCGATGCCCTCATCGCGCCCGAGCGCCTGCCACACGCCGGAGTAGGCCCCCCACTCGCTTCGACAATCGGCGCACCCGATCAGGTGTGCGTCGACTGCGGCCTGCTCCGATACGGTCAGTCGTGCGTCCAGCCGCGCGGCGAATTGTTCTTTGATCGATCGGCAACTCATGTTGTTCCTGTCCATTCAGTTAAACACCAAGGTCATCCAATAGTTTCGCTCAGTAGTAACCGCGGAGCCTTTCCTTGAGCGTCAGGCGGGCCCGATGTAACAGCGATTTTGTGGCCGAAACCGAGCATCCCAGCACCTGTGCAATCTCTTCGTAGGAAAGCCCTTCGTAGCGGCAGAGAACGACCGCCGTCCGCTGGGCTTCGGGCAGTTCGCGGACGGCTTCCGCGATCTTCTCCTGCAGTTCGCGTTCGACCGCTGTCTGGGCGGGATCGCTCGTAGTGGTGTCCGGTGCCTGCCAACCGGCGCTATCCGCGTCGCGCGGTTCTTGCAGCGCATCCAGCGACTCGGACGGGTGACGGTTGCGGCGACGGTGCTCGTTGAGAATCGTGTTCCGTGTGATGGTGAAGAGCCAGGTCGTGAATTTGGCGGTCGGTTTGTAGCGCTTCGCCGAGCGATGCACCTGGACGAAGACGCGTTGCGCGAGGTCTTCAGCCTCCCAGGCATCCCCAATGGCGCGATGGATTGTGTTGACCACGGCGCGCTGGTGACGCTCGATCAGTTCACGAAGCGCATCCGTGTCCCCGTCGCCCACGCGTAACATGAGCGCGACGTCGGAATCGCTGGAAGTCATCGCGGGCAAAGATATCGCAACCGGTCGGACTCGGCAATGCCGTGCGTGGTCCAGGTGCGTGGAACCTGGGGCGTCACGGTAGGTCGTGGCCGAACCGCTCGAAACGGGGTTTGTAATGACGGTCGTGGTCGAAGGACATCGCCACCAGGGTCGCCCGCCCGAAAATCGTGTCGCGCGGCACGAACCCGAAATAGCGTGAATCGAAACTGTTGTCGCGATTGTCGCCCATCACGAAGTATTCTCCCGCGGGTACCTGCACGGGCCCGAATGATCGCATGGCGGGTTTCTGCAGGTCGAGCATGAGCGAATGCACTTTGCCCGAGACGGTTTCGTCCAACACAACCGTTTGTTGAGTTCTGTTGTCGATCGCATAGGATGCTTGTTGGCCGTTGATGAAAAGATGATCATCTTTCAGTTCAAGGCGGTCGCCGGGCACAGCCACGACGCGTTTCACGAGCCGGACCCCATCGGCCGGTGACGGGAAAACGATGATATCGCCGCGCTGTGGGTCAGCCCATTTGGCCACGTGCCACGTCGTGAAGGGCACTTTCAAGTCGTAGGCGAGTTTGTTGATAAAGATGCGGTCGCCCACGAGGATCGTCGGCATCATCGACCCGCTCGGCACATCATTCCAATCCGCCACCACCGACCGCAATGGCGCCAGGATCGCCGTGACCACCACCGCCGGCAAAACCCACTCCCGCCAAACAGTGCGCATTCTCCTATTCATGTAACCTTAGACAGGATCTGAGGTGGTTTGTTCAACGAAACGCTACCACTTCACCTTGATGGTGCGTTTCTGGCCGAGGCGATCGATATACGAGAGTTCCGCTGATGCTACCGGATCACGCCGTCGTAGAGATCGGCCATCGGGAAGACGAGGTCGAAATCGTTCCACTGGAGCACACCGTTGGTGACGGCGAATTGCTTGAAGCGGCGCGGCTGAAGGTAGCGACGGATGCCGGGATGCGTGGCGGAACGCAAGAACGGCCCGAAATCCACTTCGGTCGTCTTGCCGTCGGTGAATTCAATGCGCAGACGGTGGGCACGGACGTATTGAACGCCTTGGACATGGACAGTTTTTTCAGCGATGGCAATCGTGGCAACCCCGGGACTACCTCAGACCGAGCCACTGCTTCACGATCCTTTCGATCTGCGCGACTTGGTCTGCGGTGAGCGTGGCGCGATGACGGACAAGCACTGAGGCCGGGACGCTGCGCAAACCTTGAACATCGAACACTCCGGCGTCCAGTCCTGGCACGGTTACGTTGACTTCGAACCGTGTTCCACGTGGCGCGGTCGTGTGCGGGACTACGGCGTACAGAGCACGTTCGCTATCGAGAAAAGGGACATTCAGCACAAGGGCGGGGCGAACTTTCGCCGCGAGCCCCAGATCAACCTGCCACACCTCACCGCGCCTTGCGGTCGGCATCGGTTCCCTCGGCTTTGTCGTACTCTTGGAAGGCGCGGTCGGCGGCAATGATCAGATCGGCTTCACTGAGCGTGCCGTGCGCGTCCTGATAAATCGACGCGCCCTTGCGCTCCCGAAAAAGACGGTCGAGGTCGGCTGCCAATTGCTTCAGTTCCCCGTCAGAGAGCTTTGGCAGTGCCGCTTTGATTTCCGTCAGGGTGCTCATTGACTTAATCTTACCACATTAGCTGCCTCGGTTTCAATGTCGCAGAACGCTTGACGTGGTCGCTACCACTTCACCTTGACGGTGCGTTTCTGGCCGAGGCGGTCGACGTAGGAGACTTCGCCGTGCTGTTGGCCGTATTCGTGGAGTTCCTTGGTGATTTTCACGTCGAAACAGCAGTACTCGGCGATTTCCATGAGGCGGCCTTCCTTCCACCACTTCAATGCCTGCAGGCCGTCGGCCATTTTCGGCGCGTTGAGCGTCGCCTTGGCGAGCGCGTCGAGCGGGAGACGGTGGCCGAGCTTTTGTTCGAGGTCGGCCATCAGGTCGAGTGTCGGCGTCGAATGCAAATCGAGTGGCGTGTAGCCGTGAAGCACTTCATAGTCGAAATTGATGATGTTGAAACCAACGACGAGATCCGAGCGGGTGAGTTGCTTCACCAGATCGGGAATCTTGTCCTCCGGAAAAATCCGATACTGCCCGTCGCCGGTGCTGTAGGTGACGCCGACGGACATTTTCATGTCGCGTTTCCGGTCCCAGCCGCCGACTTCCGCGGCGCTTTTCTGGGTTTCCAGGTCGAAGTAAACGATGTTTTTCATCTGGGTCTGGTGGGCAGTCCGCACAATCCAACGATGCGGCGCGCCCGGCGGTCACGCCCTACCATAAGGCAGTTGCTGTCGATATTCATGTCAGAAAGTCATTCGCGGCATGCCGAGTGTGCGCATCGTGTGCAGGCCGGGCGGGCACTCGACGAGGCGTGGGATCGTGTTGACCAAAATCGCCGGTGTGGCCAGGTCGCCGGGCACGCCGCCTTCGATGACGAGCCGCAGTGGTGGTTCGCCGATGATCTCAATCACGTCGCGCGGCTGCGGTGCGCCCACGTACATCTGCAATTCCAAGGTCAGCACTTCCTTGCCACCACGTTTACCCCGCACGAATTGGCGCACGCCAGCGACGGCGCCTTTCGGGACGGTAAGAAACTCTGTCTGGATCGCGTTCTCCGCGAGCATGGGCGCCACGGTTTCATTTACCTCGTCGAGTGTCCATCCCAGTCCGTCCGCCAGGAAAACCAGCGACTCGACCAGGCCGACGTGACCGATTTTGTGTTCGGCGTTGCGTTTGTTGAATTCCGCTTCGCTAATTGACGCGCCGACTTTGCGCTGCAACGCTTCGCGCCGCGTTCCGGCATCAACGACGCGCAGCACATGGATCGCCTCGATGCGCTGACAGGCCAGGGCCAGCAGCAGGGCGAGCGTATCCATGACCAGCCCGGGGTTCACGCCCGTGCCGACGACCGCGGCAGATCGCTGGATGCAGAGGTCGTCGAGTTTCCCCGCCAGCGGCTTGTGCCGGTAGTATGGGAACATGGCCTCCTCGCACGAGGTCACGCAATCCAGCCCGGCGCGCACGATTTCGGTAAGCTGCTCGTAGGCTTCGACGAAGCTCGACGTGGTGCAGTGGATCACCACATCGGCCTGTGTTTGCGCGAACAACACGACCGGCTTGTCGGTCACGGCAATATCGAGTTTCCGACCCAGACCGAGTACCTCGCCCAAATCCTTGCCCGCCAGTTGCGGATCACGATCGACCGCGCCGACCACTTGCAGCCCGGGACGGCCCAGCGCCAGACGCACGGCAGCGCGTCCAATGGCGCCCAGTCCATATTGGATGACACGAATCGGTTTGCTCATGACAGTCACTCGCCGGACTTCTTGTAGCCCCTCACTGCGCCCGCTTCAACGAAAAAGGCCGTGGCGGTTCAATGACCGACTTCGCGCATGCTCCAGTCACCACCTGTCGCGTCCTTGACGGTGCCGCGCGATGATGGGTCGAGGGTGGGAACGTCGTCCACGAGCAGGCGATACAACCAGCGGCCGCGGGGCAATTCCACGGTGGCGTGCCAGACGCCATCGACTGCCTGGCGCATGCCGCGGGTTGATGTTTTGTCCCCTTTTGCGGACAGGATGACCACGGAGACGCGCTTCGCGTGCGGGGCGTCAAGGCGGAAGGCAACAGATTTGGTAACGGCTCGGTACTCTGGTGGCATAACTGCGGAAGATTTCAGGATGGTGCAGTACCGCGATAGCGGATAATGCGGACTTTTTCGAGGGTGACAGGCAGAGGTTGTCGACAATTCGGTGTCATTTGGTTTTCCCTACGAACTTTTCCAAGGCGCGCAGCCAAGAGGCGCCCTCAGCAGCGAAGTCGGACTCCCTTTTGTAGTCGTGCTTCTTGACGAACACGTGCAGTTGGTCAGCCAGTGCGAGCAACGTCTTGGCCTCGTGAGCGCGGACGATTCCGCCGGTTGCCTTGTCGTGAACCATGGTGATCACTCGCTGAAAGTGTGGCAGGCAGAAACCGTCGGAGGCAAGAAATCTTTCATGGAAGTCCGATTCGCCGATGCGCAAACAGAACTCGGCAAGATAGCGCTCGTTGACGTCGGCAGCGGCACAGCAAATAGGGCATGGTTGTGTTGCTCCCATTGGCAACTCGCGTGCCACACGGTTCGCTGCTTCGCGGCAAAGGGTCTCGTAAAGCATGGCGACGCCAAGCGCGTCGCTCATGTGGGTAGCCAGCTCGGCGTGGGCGACGCAAAACCCGTGCGACGCCGACAGTGCTTGTCGCGTTCCGGGATCGTTGACGTTTTCATACAGCAGCGAATCAAGCGAGTCGTGCGCGGCCTTCGCAGCGAGGCGGCAAAGCGCACACCCGTTTTCAGCCAGCGCATCAAACAGGTTGAAAAAAGCGGTGTGTCGCTCCGGAATCGGCGGTGTCATCGTCAACCAAGCTCCTTGACGCGGTGTTCGAGGTCGAACAGTTGGACGAAAAGGAGTGCGGCACCCTAACGAGACTGGTCGCCAGCTTTGAGCAACACTTCGGGCGTGCCGCCAGCCTTGGCGTCCGCACTGGCGTCGACCGGGTGAAGCTCCCAACGCTCAAAAGGCTTGTAGATGACCACTTTGTCTTTCAGGAGGTCGCCATGACGACGGCAGAATGTTTCCAACTGTTCCGTCGAGCCGACCATCTCCACGCAGACCGTCAAGTGTGCGTTTTGGATTTCTGCATTAAAGTCCTGCAATGGTCCACGGTTGCTGAAACCGTAATGCGTGTGATGGGCGACGGCGTTGATGACACCGTCGTGTTTGGCGGTTTCGATCAACTCCTTGTACAGCGCCTTGACGGACAGCCGGGCTTTGAAGCCACTCACTTTCCGACGATCGCTGGGCCTGAGGTAAATGCGGATCATTCCGATCTCGCTGGATTTAACTTTGTGACGATGAGGCATTTGAGGTTCTCCTGCATTGGTTTCTGGGTTGTTCGCTTCGACAAATCTCGACTGCAACTGCGATAGCAGCCGGTCGACACGCGGTGGTTGGATGATTCGAACGTCACCGAGCGAAATTTCTGGCGGAAGATTACTGGCGGAAGTTTTGGGCACAGCAATTCGTTGGGACAGATAAATGCCCGAATGCCCGCTGAAGATGTACGCGATGAAGCAAGCGGCGGCGATGTAAACGGCGTTGGTCGCGCCAAAAAGTTCAATGCCCATGATGGTGCAAGCCAGCGGCGTATTGCTTGCACCCGCAAAGACCGCGACAAACCCCAGTCCCGCCAGTAGATCGGTTGGAGCCCCGAGCAATCCCGCCAGCACGTTCCCCAACGCGGCGCCGATAAAGAATAACGGCGTCACTTCGCCGCCCTTGAAACCACAACTGAGGGTGATGGCGGTGAACAGGATCTTCCACCACCAACTCCACACATGGGTGGTCTGGCCGGTGAAGAACGACGGAATCGTCATAGCGTGGGGATTGGCGGATGCGACTCCCAATCCCAGATAATCACTCGTACCCAGCACCCAAACCAGGCCGATCACCAACACGCCGCCGATCGCAGGCCGGAAAGGCGCATAGGGACAAATCATTTTGAAGAACGAATGAAGCCGGTGCGATGACTCAGAGAATACCAGACTGACCAGTCCGAAGGCCACCGAGGCGACCCCGATTTTTGCCAGTAGAAGTCCGTCCAAATGGAGGTTGTGAGTTGTTCCTTCGAATCCCGAGAACAGAATCCGGTAGGACGTGTGTTGGATGCCCCAAGCATGACACGTCCAATCGCCTACGACAGAGGCGACGAAACACGGAAGCAGCGCTTCATATTGCAGTGAGCCAATAGTCAATACTTCTATCGCGAAAATCGCACCGGCCAGCGGTGTGCCAAAGACCGCACCAAACCCCGCCGCAACCCCGGCCATCAACAACACCCGCATGTCTGCCGATTCGAATCCCAGTAACCGGCCGCATCCACTCGCGATGCTTCCACCCATTTGCACGGCGGTTCCCTCGCGGCCGGCGGAGCCGCCGAAAAGATGCGTCACCAGAGTTCCGAACAATACCAGCGGCGCCATCCGTCGCGGCACACCGCCGCCCGGCTCATGAATTTCTTCCAGGATCAGGTTGTTGCCCCGCTCTGCAGACCGCCCGAACTTGTGGTAGACAAGTCCCACAACAACACCGGCCACGGGCAGCAAGAATAGAAGCCATGGATGTTCCCAACGTGTACGCGTCACCAAATCAAGTGACCACAGGAAGAATGCGCAGGCGGACCCAATGACCACCGAGATCGGCACGAGCGTCAGCAGCCACTTTAAGGCCCGTTGGATAAGTACAACACTCTCCCGCAATGTCTCATTCGGTGACATCGTGAACTCCGAACGCAGGTTAGCAGGACGAGGTTCCGAGAAGGCGGAACGCCGGTGTGATTGGCCGCTTGGGAAATGGCCACCTGACGGAACCGTTCGATAATCTGTGCATAATATTTCCTAATTCGTGCGCTAACGCACCATCAGGAGTTATCAGCACTCGACAGAGTCAGGCGGTTTTCCCTCGACCGAGGGAAGGCAAACTCCATTGCCACTGTAGGCAAGAAAGTAGAAGAACGGACGCAACGCGTCAACATCTTTTTTCACAACGAACGCTTCGTCACAATTTGGGCGGGTCGCTTTGATACTTGATCACGCGAATGTTCTCCAGCGTCACCAAACCACCGCCCACCATCATTTTGTCGAGTTCGGGGAGGAAGGCGTTGATCTTGTCTTCTTTGTCGACGATTTCGATGAGGACGGGCAGGTCTTCGCTGAGACGGAGAATCTTCGCGGTGTGCAAGTGCGAATTCGCGCCGAAACCCATCGGGCCGCGGAGCACGGTCGCGCCGGCCAGGCCCATTTCGCGAGCTTTGAGCACGATGGCTTCGTAGAGCGGTTGATGGTGCCACTTATCGAGTTCGCCGAGATAAATGCGCAGGAGAGAACCTTCGCCGTCGAGTTTCACAATGCACCTCCGTGGAATTTCGCCTGGAGCGCGCGACCACAGACCCAGCCGAGATAGACCGCGAGCAGGCCGAGGACGTTCGAACCGACGATGTTGAGGGTGACCGCGAGCCATTCGCCGTCGCGAGCAAGGTTGAGCGTTTGCAGTCCGTAACTGGAAAACGTGGTGTACCCGCCGCAGAAGCCGATCATCAGGAAATCGCGCCATTCCGATTTGAGCCAGGCGCGACCCGACGCGGGACCGCTGACAGCGGCGATGACGCCGATGGCAAAACAGCCGCTGATGTTGACAACCATCGTGCCGAGCGGGAACACCGCCACCAACGGGAAATGCTTGGATTGATGTTCGGAGATGACGCCGTTAAGCCCGTACCGGGCCAGTGTGCCGAGCGCCCCGCCAATAATGAGCAGCAATATCCTGAACATTGCGTCCTCTCTGCCGTGGTAGGAGTCATCAGCCCCGACAGCGTTCGGGACGGTTGCAGGCGAACCCCATCGCCAGACCACACTGTGTACGAATTCTTCCCGAAACTCCAGATGAAAGAGTGCGGTTGTGGCGGTGGTGGCACCGTCAGCATTTGACGGGGAGATGATGTCGTGATTTGACCACGATGATTAACAAGTAACCGGTACCGGCTAGCTGCCCGGCGGGTTGAATTTACGGAAGCCGTTGGATTTTAACACTTTTTTAATACTCGTTTCCGGGCTGGCATAGCGCGCGCTAAGGGTAACCAGCAGGCGATTGTGCGATTTGCTCCGATGATGATTGGGCAGTCGACGAGTTGGAGGATGACGACAGGCGACGGTCGGAACATAAAAAAATAATTAACATGCACCGTGAAGGAGACCAACATGGCTACAGCAGTGCAAACAGGTGGGGGGACACAGACCGGCGGGGCGGCACAAAAACCCGCGACAACCGGGACATTGGGATTGACGGGACTGACGTCAAACGCGATGGCACTCATCGCGCCTGGCGCGTTCCTCTGGCTAACCTATCAGATTCAAGCCCTGTACGGAGCGCCGATGGCCGGGTGCGCGATGTGGTTTGGGATCGTGGCGGCGTTGCTGCTGTGTTTCGCGACAGCGATCAGCTACGCCGAGCTGTCGAAGTTGTATCCCGGCGCCGGCTCATCGTACCTCTACGCCGAGCAAGCGTTCCTGTCGAAGACGCATGCTTACAAGTTCGCGCGCGTGGCCAAATTTTTCACAGGGTGGGCCAGTCACCTGTACTACTGGGTGTATCCGGGCTGTATGGTGGGAGTGACGGCGATCCTTGGCGGGTATCTATTAAACCAGTTTTGGCCGGACACATTTAGCGGCGCGTATAACAGCCCGCTGTTCATGTTTTTGTTCTGCATCGTGTTCGCGTTCGGCGTGGCGTACATCGCCTACCGCGGCGTGACCGGTACGACGGGCGTCAACCTCGCCATTAACGTCATCCAGATCGCGGCGTTGATCGTGTTCTCGGTGATGGCACTCGCGTATCGCGGCCGCCATCCGCAAGGTTCCCAGGGCTACCACCTGTCCAACGGCATTGCCGTGAATTATCAGGTCGCGCAGGAAGTCGTGAAGGACGACAAGGGTGTTCCCCAACCTGTGCTGGACTCCAACGGCAAGCCGACACCGCAGTTGGATGCCAACAACAAGCCGGTCCTCGATGACAAGGGTCAACCCGTGTACCAAATGCAGATGCAGGATTCGCAGGACAAGGACGGCAACCCAGTGGCTGCCGACAAGGATGGCAAGGCTGTGACTGATCCCAAACTGGCAGCGCCGTTCACCGTTGACTATTCACCGGATGGGGCCGTCACCAAGGACAGCAGCGGGAATCCGACCTTCAACTATCATGCGACGCCCGGGTCGGTCATTGCGCCGCATGGGTTCAATTTCGTATTCATTCAGGCCTGCATCGCGATTCTCATCCTTGTCGGATTTGAATCCGTTACGGCGATGGGTGAAGAAGCGAAGAATCCGAAGAGGGACATCCCGCGAGCGGTATTGCTCTCGCTGGCGATTCAAGGCGGGGTTTGCTATCTGTTCGAGTATTTCGCGGCCAATTACTTCCTGCATAACGGCTACACGTTGCCGACCGCCAGCGGTTCGAGCGCCCCCCTCGGTGACATGATGGTCATCGTGGGCTCGTGGATGTTCGGCAGCTACGCGGCAGGCCGGGCCTTCATGCTGGTCCAGGCATTCACGGTGTTCCTGGCGCTCATCGGGACGACATTGTCCTGCCTCAGCACGGGCGCGCGTGTGACATATGCAATGGGCCGCGACGACGAAGTGCCGTCGCACTTCGGTCTGTTGCACGGCAAGACGCTTTCGCCGTATCGCGCGATTTGGGCGCTGGCAGCCCTTTCGGCGGTCTTGGGCATTGTCACAGTCTCAGTCTATCTGGGTGGCGCTACGTCGGCGCCAACGCCCTTGGACCCGAAATATCACAACATCTGGTACAGCTTCGGGATCTTCTCACCCGATTCCTATATGAAACTGCCCAACACGCTGGTCATCATTACGCTGATCAGCAATTTCGGCACGTTCCTGCTCTACATGACGACATGCGTTGTCGCGATGGTGGCGTTCAAGGAACACCATAGCTTCAATGGATTCAAGCACATGTTCGTCCCGATCTTCGGGCTGGTGGCCAATCTGGCGTGCATGCTGTTCTACCTCATCGGGCCGTTCACGGTTAGTGGCATGAGCTGGCATGAACCGTACATCGCACTCGTCGTCGTGGGTTGCTGGGGTTTGTACGGGTGGTACTACTTCGCCAAATCGAGCAAGGCCAAGGGCCGCGAAACACTGCTCTCGAGCAAACCCGCTGCAGCACTGGCACTGTAGCCCGGCGTAACATTGTGGTGGATCGGGCGGTCCCCTCAGGCTGTCCGATCCACTGCGGTGAAAACGAAAATCGACAAATGTTCGCGTGAAGCACTTGCGCGTGTAAGGAGAAAAGATGAGTCCGAAAGAAGTCCTGGCACTGTGTAAAAGCAAGAACGTACAACTTGTTGACGTCAAATTCTGCGATTTTCTGGGTACCTGGCAGCACTTTTGCGCGCCGATCGCGGAGTTG
>Ga0302325_10001419_pt1 | contig 61173 bp, 59 predicted proteins | sample Palsa_T0_2_FD_201948 | JGI IMG/M metagenome (GOLD analysis project Ga0302325, IMG submission 201948) | Peat permafrost microbial communities from Stordalen Mire near Abisko, Sweden - Palsa_T0_2 | ecosystem: Environmental > Terrestrial > Soil > Palsa > Peat permafrost | place: Sweden: Abisko...
GCCACCAGTCGCAGCGACACCCCCTCGTTGGGCTGCAGCGTCAGGACCAGCTGGTTGGGCTGCACGCCCAGTGAGCCGGCCTGGCTGAAGGCCAGGTGCGGGACGGACTTCAGCGTGACGGCGATCTCGGTGATCTTGCGCGCGAGGCGCTTGCCGGTGCGCAGGTAGAAGGGGACGCCGGCCCAGCGCCAGTTGTCGACTTCAAGCCGGAGCGCCGCGTAGGTCTCCGTCGTCGACCCCTCGGGCACGCCCTGCTCTTCCAGATAGCCGACCACGTCCTCGCCGCCGGCATGTCCCGCGGCGTACTGTGCGCGCACCGCCATCGCCTCGACGTCCAATGCGGTGGGCGTTGGAATCGCCTGCAGGACCTTGACCTTCTCGTTGCGGGTCTCTTCCGCGGTGAAGTTCACGGGAGGCTCCATCGCCACGTGGCAGAGCAGCTGCAGCATGTGGTTCTGGATCAGGTCGCGCAGGGCGCCGGAGGTGTCGTAGTAGCCCGCGCGGCTGCCGATCCCGAGATCCTCGGCCGCCGTGATCTGAACGCTGTCTATGTAGTTGCGGTTCCACAGTGGCTCGAACATGCCGTTGGCGAAGCGGAACGCCAGCATGTTCTGGACCGTCTCCTTGCCCAGGTAGTGGTCGATGCGGAAGACCTGCGCCTCCTCGAAGATCGCGAGCACGCGCCTGTTCAGTTCGCGCGCCTCCGCGAGCGTCGTGCCGAAGGGCTTCTCGATGATCACACGCACCTCGGCGTCGGGGTGGCTGGCGAGATTCGAGTTACCGAGCGCCTCGACGATCACCGGGAAGAAGCTCGGCGCCGTCGACAGGTAGAAGGCGCGATTCAGTGGTTCGCCGGCGTCGGCCTGAAAGTCGTCGAGCACCTTGCCGAGCTCGGTGTAGACCGAGCCGTCGTCGAAATCCCCAGGTACGTACTTGACGTCCGCGAGCAGGCCCTTCAGTACGTCCTCGTCAGGCTTGCGCCGGGAGAACCGGCGGATCGCCTCCTCGCACTCGGCGCGGAATTCCTCGTTGGATTTGTGCGCGCGCGAGATGCCCACGAGGTGGAAGCGCTCGGGCAGCGCCCCCTCGTGGGCGAGGTTGTAGAGCGCGGGCAGAAGTTTGCGCTTGGCGAGATCGCCGCTGGCGCCGAAAATGACAAGCGTCGTGGGTGCCACCGGCAGTCGCTCGAGGCCCTCGGTCAGCGGGTTCTCAGGGCCTGCCTCGTCGGTCGGCTGACCGGCCAGCACGGCCACAGTCAACGACCCCCGCGCCGGACGCCGGTTTTGCCGACAGCGACCGTGGCCTTCGGGCGGACGGGTTTCTTCATCGGCCCGTTCCCGAACAGCGACGCAGCGGGGGCGCTCTTGACCGCGTGACCTCCGAACTGGTTGCGAAGCGCGGCGAGCACGCGATCGGCATAGTCGCCGTTGCCGCGCGATCGGAAGCGCGCATACAGCGAGGCGGTGATCACCGGTGTGGGCACGTCGTGGGCCGTGGCGTCCTGGATCGTCCAGCGGCCCTCGCCCGAATCCGCGGTATAGCCCTCCAGTGCGTGCAGGTCGTTGCCGTCGGCTTCGAATGCGCGGGCGGCCAGTTCGCACAGCCAGGAGCGCACCACCGACCCCTGTCCCCACAGATGCGCGATGTGCGCGTTATCGAGCTCGTACTCGCACTTGTCGAACAGGTCGAAGCCCTCGGCGTAGGCCTGCATCAGGCCGTACTCGACGCCATTGTGGACCATCTTCACGTAGTGCCCGGCGCCGGAGCCGCCGAAGCGAAGCCAGCCGCGGGGGCCGATCGCCGCGCGGCTCTCGGCGTTGGTCTCGGGAGCGAGCACGTCGAGAATCGGCGCGAGCTGCTTGACCGCTTTGGGCGGGCCGCCGACCATCATGCAGTAGCCGACTTCAAGCCCCCACACGCCGCCCGATACGCCGACATCGATGTAGCTGATGCCCTTGCCTTTGAGCGCCTTGGCCCGGCGCTTGTCGTCGGTCCACTTGGAGTTGCCGCCATCCACGATCGTGTCGCCCCGATCGAGCAGCTTGGCGAGCTTGTCCACCGTCTCCTGCGTGGGTTCGCCCGCGGGGACCATGATCCAGACGATCCGCGGGGCCTTCAGCTGCTTGACCATGTCCTTCAGCGAGTCCGCGCCGGCGGCACCGTTCTTCTGCGCCCGCTTGACGGCCTTCTTGTCAAAGTCGAACGCCACCACCTCGTGCTCGGAATCGCGGTGGATGCGGTGGACCATGTTTCCGCCCATCTTGCCGAGCCCTACGAAACCGATCTGAGTCACAGCATCTCCTTGATTCTCGTGGTCAGAGCGCGCAGCGCGCTCGCAGGGTCATCGCCCCTCAGGCGTACTCGCTCCGCGGGCAGTGAAAGCTCACGCAGCGTCTGCAGGTCACCGATCGCCTGCGCGTTCTTCAGCGTGGTGAACGTGTAGCTGCGGCCGGGGATCTCCACATCCACGTCTCCGTCGTGGAGCAGCTGCAGAAAGCGTCCGATCTTTGGCCCGCCCTTGTGAAACTGGCCGGTCGAATGCAGAAAGCGCGGTCCGTATCCGAAGGTGGTGGTGGCTTTCGTGGAGTCGCGGATCGCCGCGCGCAGCTCGGACACGGCCTCGTCGAACCCCTCGGAGGGCTGCACGTAGCCCATGATCGCCACGTATCCCGGCGGGGCGGCGTCGCCGAGCAGGGCCTTCAGTGCTTGATCGTCGGCGTCTGCGATCTCGGGGAGCGCCTTCGTCGATTCATATTCGGCGAGCACGCGGTTGGTCGCGTCCTTGGCCTGCTGCACGTTCGGCTGGTCGAACGGGTTGATCTGAAGGCCCCACCCCGCGACCGCGACGGCCAGCTCGGACAGCAGAAACAGGCGCCCCAGATCGGAGGGACCGCGGGCGGGGATGGTGATCACGGTGTGTCCCGCCCTCGCGTAGGTCTCCGCGCTGGCACGCGCGGCGCCCGCGGAGGGGCCGGTGATGAACATGAAGACGCGGTCGCCGCCATAGCTGCCTGGCTCGCCGGGGGGCTCCTCGGCGACCGGCAGGATGCCGGTTCCATGCTTGCCGGTGGACTCCGCCACGAGCTGCTCGAGCCACAGGCCAAGGCCGGGCAGGGACGGATCGATCATGAAGGTGAGCTTGTCGCGGCCCTCCTGCGCCAGCGCGCTCAACGCAGCGCCGAGCCACACGCCCGCTCCCAGCTCGTCGCTGGCGTGGCCGGCGGCTGTGGGCTCGGGCTCTGCTTCGAGCCCTTCGATGCCTGTTCTCCAGGCGCCGGCGGCGCCCTCGAGCAGCGCGCGCACGTCCACTCCCATCAGCGCCGCGGGCACGATGCCGAAGGCGGACAGGGCCGAGTAGCGCCCGCCGATGTCAGGGTCCCCATGGAACACCGCTCTGAAGTCATGCTCGTGGGCCAGCTTTTCAAGGCCCGAGCCTGGATCTGTGATGGCGGCGAAGTTGGCCCCCGAGCCGGTGAGCGCGAAGAAGTGGGCGAACAGCGACAGCGGCTCGATCGTGCCCCCCGACTTGGAGGAGACGATGAACAGCGTGCGCGCCGGGTCGACCGCTGCCTGCACGGCCGCGATCGTGGCCGCGTCGGTCGAGTCGAGCACGTGTAGCTTCGCGCCCGTGGCCTTTGAGTCAAAGCAGCGCCTGAGCACCTCCGGGGCCAGCGAGGAGCCGCCCATGCCGAGCAGGACCACATCGTCGAGGCCGTCGGCTCGCGCCGAGGCAACGAATGCCTCGAGATCGTCGATCTGACCGAGCATTCGTTCGGCGATCGTGAGCCAGCCGAGGCGGTTTGAGATCTCCGGTGTGCCCGCGGGTCCCCACAGTGTCGGGTCGGGTGCTCGATCGGAGCTCGGGCGCACCCGCTCGGCCACGTTGTCGTTGACCGCCAGCGCGAGCTTTGCCCGCACCGCCGGCGCCAGGATCACCGGGATCTCGGTCTCTACGGCGGGGGCCTGAGCGTCGCTCACGGCAGGATCGTAGTCACAGCGCCGCTGTTGTAGGTTCCCGAGCGACCTTGGCCGCAGATTCAACCCATCAGCCGCCCGACCGCAACCTCGCCCTGGAGCTCGTCCGCGTGACTGAGGCGGCCGCGCTGGCCGCGGCTCCGCTCGTCGGCATGGGCGAGAAGGAGGCGGCCGATCAGGCCGCGGTCGACGGCATGCGCTACGTGCTCCAATCGGTGCAGATGGACGGAATCGTGGTGATCGGCGAGGGCGAGAAGGACGAGGCTCCGATGCTCTACAACGGCGAGCAGATCGGCGACGGCTCGCCTCCAGAGGTTGATATCGCGGTCGATCCGCTGGAGGGCACGACGCTCGCTGCGCACGGAATGCCAAGCGCGCTGGCGGTGATCGCGCTGTCGACTCGAGGCACGATGTTCGACCCGGGACCGTGCGTGTACATGGAGAAGATGGCCGGCTCGCCCGAGATCGCCGACCTGCTCGACCTCGACCGCCCCCTCGGGGAGACCGTGAAGCTGATCGCCGATCGCAAGGGCACGGCGGTCGGCGACGTGATGGTGCTGGTGCTCGACCGGCCCCGCCATGAGCAGGGCATCGCGGCGATCCGCGCCGCCGGTGCGCGCGTGCGGCTGATCTCACACGGCGACGTCTCCGCGGCGCTGCTGGCGGTGACCGAACGCTCGCCGGTCGATCTGCTGTGGGGCATCGGCGGCACGCCCGAGGGTGTCATCTCGGCGGCCGCCGTGAAGTGCCTGGGTGGTCAGCTTCTCGGGCGGCTGTGGCCGCGCGATGAGGACGAGCGAGCGGCCGCGCTGGAGGCGGGCTACGTGCTCGAGCGAATCCTCACGCGCGATGACCTGGTGTCAGGCGAGGATGTGTTCTTCTCAGCGACCGGCGTCACCGACGGCGACATGCTCCAGGGCGTGCGCTACCCGAGCGCGGGGGGAGCGACGACCGAATCGCTCGTGACGCGTTCGCGGTCGGGCACGATCAGGCGCATCCGTGCGACCCACGATCGCGCCAAGCTCAGAGCCGTCGGCGGCGAGCGGTTCTGACGGCGCACCCGGCCGTCAGGCGTCGTGCCCGACGTCTTCGCCGGGGTCTGCAGCGAACCGCCCGACCCGGGATTCGGCGAGGTCCATGCGCGCGAGCGAGCGCAGGAAGGCGTGGCTTATGACCACGTGGATACGCGATTGCGTCGCGTTGTAGAGGCGGCGGCTGAGGCGCGAGGCGATCGACGGATAGAAGTTGGCGACCGCGATCTCGACATGCAGGGAGCCCGTACTCGGGCCCACGTCGGGCGAGCGGCGGACTTCGATCTGCAGATAGCCGGTGCCGTCACGGCCGCTATGAGAAACGAGCAGCCCCCGGAGGATCCGCCAGCGCACGAGGCCGCGTGATCGGTCCATCTCGTATTCCGGCGCGTCGAACGTGAGCATCCTCAGCGGGCTCACCAGCAGCACGACCGAACGCTCCGCCTGCGTGTAGCGCACGCGTATCAGCCCGAGCGTGACACGCGTGAGGAAGCGCCAGTAGGTGCGGGCCAGACGCTCCAGATAGGCCGGGGACCAGATCTCCCGCAGCGCTGCCTGATCGAGTTGCAGATCGGCAGTCTGCACCGAGCGCACCGCGCCGGTGTCCGCGTCGAGCGAGGTCGAGTCGTGGAGGTTGGCGATGACCGCCTTGCTGCGTCGATCTTCGAACGGTCGCACCGGCCTTCAGGCTAACGCTGCGCACTCGCGTCCACCGTTGCTGCTATTCAACATGTGTGAGTCGCGGCACCTCAACTCAGCTCAGTTCGAGGCCGCGTCCGGTGGCCGAGGCCTCCGTCGATGCGCTGATTGACCGCGCCGATGAGCTGGCCCGGCGGTGGGTGATCGCACTGATTCTCACGCGTCCGCTGAATCGGATCGGGGAGCTCCCGCTGGAGGATCTCGCCCGCGAGGCTCCGGCGCTGTGCGCGCAGGTGATCCGCGCCCTGCTCTCCGACGCCGAGCTCGAGCGGATGGCCGGAAGCGGCGCCGCGGGCAGCCGCGAGGAGTCCGCCTCGGCTCGCAAGCTCGGCGCGCTGGCAGGCGCCACCGATGCCACCTCGGCGGTGCGGGCGGTTGAGGCCCTGAGGGGCGTGGTGTGGGAGACGCTGCTGGAAGAGTTGCGCGATCCGCACTCGCGTCAGGTGGCCGATCTCGCCGATCGGCTGGCCTACGTCTGTGCGACGGCGCTCACGGCAACGATCGCCGCCGTGACAGCCGAGCAGGCTGCCGGCGTGAATGACTCTCCCCTTGCAGGCGCGGCATCAGGGGAGGGCGAGCTTGACCGGGCCTCTGCCGGCCGGCGCGGACCGGTTATCGTCGACGAGCGCGACGAGCCGGCGGTGGTCCGCCCCGCCGGCGCCGCTCAGGCCTCAGAGCACGCGGATGTCGAGCGTACGCAGGTACGGCCCTTTCCCTGGGAGACGGCTCCGCTCGGTTCTCCGGAGCCGAGCTGGACGGCGGATGCCGCGATCTCCCGTTACCCGGGCGATGCGGCCGCGGCGGGCGGGGACCGCCCAGCGGCTCGAGCTGGGAATCATTTGCGGCGAGTCAGAGCCGAGCCGGAGATCGAAATCAGAGATCAACGCGGGGAGGACGGGCCGGCGGCATGGATCGGATCGATTGGCAGCCAGCTCGAGCAGTTCAAGCAGGATGGGCTGCCGTTTGCGGTGCTGCTCGTCGATCTGTTCGATCTCGAGCGTCTGTCACACGTTGCGCTGCCCGACGAACTGTCAGCCGTGACGGGTGAGATCGAGGCAGCGCTCGCCCGTGAGCTCCGGATCACCGACGGGCCGGACGCAAACTCACGCTCGGGGCCTGCGGGTGGGCCGTCGGGTGCCGGGCAGCCGGGCGGTTCGCTCACGCGCGAGCGTGCGGGGCGCTACTGGCTGCTCGCCCGTGAGACCGACGGCCTCGCCTCAAAGATGTTCGCCGAGCGGCTCGTGCGCTCGCTCAGGGGGGTGGTGCGCCGGCGCGGCATGGCGCTGCCCTTCGCCGTCGGCATGGCGGTGTGCCCGGAGGATGGCCGGGATGCGGCGGCGCTGGCGGCGCACGCCGACGTCGGCGCCTGCGACGCGCGTTCGGCGGGCCGGTCGATCGCTCTGGCGACGCCCGCCGAGGACCTCGACCTGTCTGGGTAGTTCGTCGCGCTAGCCGGGGGTCGCGCCGCCGGTGAGCAGGGCGGTGGGAGATTCCGGCGGCGACCCGAGCGTTGGGGTGTTGGGCGTGCTGCCCACGATGCGCGTGCCTATGCGCACGGTCTCTTCGACGCCGAGCGTGCGGGCGGCTTCTGCAGTGAGGTCCCAGTCGGCGTTGTTGCCGTAGGGCCCACGGTCGATTACGGGCACGGTCAGCAGGTGGCCCCGATAGCTCACCTTCACGAGCGTGCCGCAGGGAAGCGTGCGGTTTGCCACGCCCACGATGGCCGGGGTCATGGTCTGCCCGCAGGCTGTCTGCTTGCCATAGAAGCCGGGGCCGAACCAGGTGGCGATGCCGCTCTTGTGCACCTGGCCGGGGGGAGTCGCCGGTGAGCTCGGGACAGCGACTCCTCCAGTGTCGGCGAGCGCGCCCACGGCGCACACTCCCGTGCACGCGAGCGCCGCGAGTACGGCAAGGAGTATCCGGTGACTGAACGCTGTTCGCATCGTGATCGCAACGCCTACGGGGTGAGCTGACGGGCTCGCGCTCTGAACGGCTGCGCTACGACCTGGACGGCCGATTCGCCCCCGCGGAGCGATCGAGTCGATCCGCATTGGGTCCCCCGCCTCCCGTGACCTGAGCCATGAGAGTTCGGCGTGGGCGCCAGTATACAGAGAGCTCTCCGCGTGACTGCTCCGGAGCACATGCGCGGGCGCGCGGCCCGCAGAAGCGGCCTGCTGGGCGCGCGCTCAGGGCCCGGGGATACGTGAGAGCGCGTCTTTGAGCAGGCGCTCGCTTCTCGAAAGCCCGGCCTTCGCCAGCTCGCCGACGATCTCCGCGGCGGAGGCGACGAACTCGGCGCCGCCCGGCGGCCGCACGGAACCGCTCATGCTTTCGGTCTCGGACTCAAAGCCCTGCCTCGGCGCCGGTTCGCGTACGCGTGTGGAGGCTCTCGGACGAGGAGCGGCGCTGCCCGCGCGTTTCCTCGCGGTGGGGCGTCCGTTGGAGCGAGCCGGTGCCTTTCTCCGCGGCGCCGCGGCGGCGGCGGTCTCGCGCGCTGCGACACGGCGCGCGCTTGCGCGCTGGGGGCGAGTGTGGGGCAGGTTCACGAGGACTCCGCCGTCCTTCTGTGAACCGTTCGACCGGTGGTCGCCTTTGGCGTCGCTCATGGTGGACATGATTGCTTAAAGGCCCGCTTCGATGACGATCGGACGATTCGCATCCAATGGGGCCGAGAGGCGTTAACATGAGAGCAGGAAATTCGCGTTCACGTTGTAACGTTGGGGAGGCTCCGGCCGTACGTTTGCCGTAGCGGTTGTTCTTAGCCGGAATCCGGCCGGGCTCCAGTGGTCGCCCCCGGGTTGTCGATAGTCGGAAGAAACGGAAATACATGTCAGTAGTCGAGCTTCAGGAGCTGGATGAGGTCAAGGGACTGCTGGCCAAGGGCCAGCAGGTGGGCGTGCTCTCCTACACGGAGATCACGAAGGCGATGTCCGAGCTCGATCTGGACGAGTCGGACGTCGAGGAGCTGCACGGTTTCCTCGAGAAATCGGAGATCGAGCTCGTCGAGGACATCGATCCGGCGACCGCCGCCTCCTCGCAGGTCGAGCGCGCGCCCGACAAACGCGGCCGGCGCAAAGCGAAAGCCACGCTTGACCTGAAGCCCGACATGACGACGGATTCGCTGCAGCTGTTTCTGAAGGACATCGGCAAGGTGCGGCTGCTGACGGCACAGGAGGAGGTCGACCTGGCCAAGCGTATCGAGCGCGGCGATCTCGACGCCAAGCAGAAGATGGTCGAGTCGAACCTGCGCCTGGTGGTGTCGATTGCCAAGAATTATCGCAACCAGGGGCTTCCCTTCCTGGACCTGATCCAGGAGGGCACGCTCGGACTCGTGAGGGCCGCTGAGAAGTTCGACTACCGCAAGGGCTTCAAGTTCTCCACCTACGCGACCTGGTGGATTCGCCAGGCGATCGCCCGCGCGCTGGCGGACAAGGCGCGCACGATCCGCATCCCGGTGCATGTCGTTGAGAAGCTCAACAAGATCGGTCGCGCCGAGCGCAAGCTCGTGACCGAGCTCGGGCGTGAGCCCACGGCCGATGAGATCGCCGATGTGACGGGCATCGACCCCGAGGAGGTCGACTCGATCAAGCGCTCCGCGCAGGCGCCGGTGTCGCTGGAGAAGCCCGTCGGCGACGAGGAGGAGTCCGAGTTCGGCCAGTTCATCGCCGATGAGCGCGCGGAGTCCCCGTATGAGCGCGCGGCGGAGATTCTGACCAAGGAGGCGCTGCGGGAGGCGCTTGAGAACCTCTCCTATCGCGAACGGCGCGTGCTCGAGCTGCGCTACGGGCTCGGCGGCGAGCATCCCCGCACGCTCGACGAGGTGGGACGCACGTTCAACGTGACGCGCGAGCGCATACGGCAGATCGAGAACCAGTCGCTGAAGAAGCTGCAGAGCCTGGCAGAGGCCCAAAAGCTCCGCGACGTCGCCTGACGGCGTATCGGCGCCCCTGACGGCGTCCTCGCTTCGCTCGTGTGCGGAGCACACTTCGCTCGCTGCGTCCTTGTCAGGCGCCCCGATACGCTCGTCAGGTCGTAGTTCGTCCGCCGGACAAATTGGGGCTCAAGCCCTGCGGGGTGGCTGCCGATCAGCAGGTATGTTCGACATCAGGGACGCCCTGCGCGAGCTTGTAGCCAAAGAAGGCTCGGATCTTCACATCAAGGTGCATTCGAAGCCGCTCTACCGCGTCCACGGAGGTCTTGCGGCTGACGAGGGCGCCGACGTGCTCACTGCCGACGACACCGAAAACGCGCTGAAAGAGATTCTGGCCGATGAGGCCAAGCTCGCGGAATTCGCTGAGGAGCACGAGGTCGACTTCTCCTTCGAGATTCCCGACGTTGCGCGCTACAGGATCAACGCCTTTCGCCAGCGCGGGCTGACCTCCCTGGCGTGTCGAGCGATCCCCACCAAGATCAGCACGATCGAAGAGCTCTCGCTCCCGCCCGTCGTCAGGGAACTGGCCGAAGAGGAGCGGGGAATCGTGCTGCTGACCGGGACCACCGGATCAGGCAAGTCGACGACGCTCGCGGCGATGATCGACCACATGAACTTCACGTCGGCCAAACACATCGTGACGATCGAGGACCCGATCGAGTTCGTGCACTCGGACAAACGCTCGGTGATCAACCAGCGCGAAGTCGGCATGGATACCGCGTCCTTCAAGCGTGCGCTGAGAAGGGTGCTGAGGCAGGACCCGGACGTGATCCTCGTCGGAGAGATGCGTGATGAGGAGACGGTGCAAACTGCGCTGTCAGCAGCCGAGACCGGACACCTCGTGCTCTCGACGATCCACACGGTTGACGCGACCGAGTCGATCAACCGGCTGCTCGACTTCTTCCCCCCTCACCAGCACGCCCAGGCGCGCAGCATGATCGCCGGGACGATCAAGGGCGTGATCTCCCAGCGGCTGGTCCCTGGCGCCGACGGCGGCCGCGTGGCCGTATGCGAGATCCTGCGCATGACCGGACGCGTGCGCGACATGATCACCGACCCGGCTCAGACCGGGAAACTCGTGGAGGTCATCACCTCCGGCGCCTATTACGGCATGCAGACCTTTGACCAGGCCCTGTTCGGGCACGTCAAGGCCGGGCGGGTTACGTTCGACGACGCGATGAAAGTCGCCTCGAGCCCCCACGACTTCAAGCTCCTTATGCAGGCGGACGGACGCAGAGGCACCACGATGGAGGACGTCGCCTCCGCCGAGGATCAGCGCGACGACGCCAAGCCGTCGCTCACCGTCGCGTCCTGAGCCGGCCTCATCGCCTCGGACCGGCGCCACTTCAGTTGGTAAAGTAACGGTTGAAATGGCCGTCGATGAGACATGTCCGGTGTGCAGAACCGCGGAGATCGTGTGCGGCAAGTGGACGCTACTGCTCGTTCGCGACCTCGCCGACGGCACATCGCGCTTCTGTGAGCTCGAACGCTCGCTCGCGGGCATCAGCCCGCGGACGCTGTCGCTGCGGTTGCGCGCGCTCGAGGAGCAGGAGATCGTCGAGCGCCAGACCTTCCCCGAGGTGCCGCCCCGCGTCGAGTACGCGCTCACCGAAAAGGGCCGGGCGCTCCTGCCGATCATCGATGACATGCGTTCCTACGGAGAAGATTGGCTCGACGCCGAGTGCGCCGAGCGTGCTGCTCCGGACGCCCTTCTCATCGCATAGTCGCCTGCAACGGGGACTGCGCCGAGCAGGAGGGCGGCGGCTGAGCGCGAAGTCAGCGCAACATGCATTCGCGCCGGCTGGAGACAGCGCTCACGATGTTCATCGAATCGGCCGCGGTCCACCTGCAGGCCGAGATCGACGCCGGCGCAGAGGTGCCGTTCGAGCTCGGCTCGCAAACCGGGCGACGGCGTCGCGGCGCCACGCCGCTCTACTCCTACCACGCGCTCACGGGTGCCTTCATCACCGAGCACGAGGCCGAGCTTGCGCGCCTGCCGGGCTATTCGGAGTCGGCGAAGCTGCTCGAGGGCTTTGACGGCCTTGACCGCTATCTGGCCGCGGTCGGCGCGGACCTGAGCTCCCGCCGCTCGCGGCCCGCGAATGGCCGCGCACGTGCGCTGAGCGCGATCACGGCGCTGCTGGCGGATGTGTTCGACGAGCAGACCGACTTCGAGTTGCACCCCGAGCGTCTGGGAGCGGCGCTCGAGCGCCTGGCGCGCTCTGAGGCCGCGGGCTCGGACGCGGTGAAGCTGGTGGCGACGCTCCATGGCCTGACGATCACCTCAGAGGAGCTCCTGGTCACGGCGGGCCTGACGATCGCTCACCCCGATGCCCTGGAGGGGATACCCGATGGTGCGGCTCTGTCGGGTGCTCACGACGGGATCGAGGACCATCTGGTCGTAGAACTCACGCTGCGCGATGGCCAGGAGACGATCACCGACGCAGAGCTGCGCGAGGCGGTCGCGCAGGGAAAGGAGATTCTCAAAGACCTGCTGCGTGCGCTGAGACTGTTCGGAGATGGACGCGTTGCACTGGGCGCCCTGGCATGGACGCGGGTCGGCGACAGCGGCTGGGATCCGTTTGCCCTCGGGCTGGGCGGACGGCCGCACGGCATGCTCGTGGTGACCGTCGAGCAGGAGGACGAGCTGCGCGCGTTCTGCAACCTGGTTTCTCGCCGCGCTCCCCACGGCAATCAGCTCGCATGGGCGCTCAGGCGCTTTGAGCTGGGGTGTGAGCGCGAGAGCCCCTATGAAGCGTTGACGGACCATCTGCTGGCGTTGCGCGCTGTACTCGAGCCCGAGGGTCAGTCCAGCGGCCTGCTCGCAGGACGCATGGCAGCGCTGTGCGCGACGCCCGAGCATCGCCTCGAGCTCACCGAACGCATACTCGCGGCCGTGGCGCTCGAGCAGGCGGTGATCGCCGGGCGCTCGCTGAAGCGGGCCGGCGGCCAGGCGCTGATGAGAGAGGTGGCCGACCATCTCCGGGCACTACTGCGAGACGTCATCTGTGGACACCTCAGCCCGGAGCTTCCCAGCGTTGCCGATGAGCTGCTCGTCTCCCAGCAGCATGAGGAGCTCGAGAACGACACGCATCTCGAAGAGGACGCAGCCGCCGAGTCGGGCCTGCCCGAGCCCGAGCGCGAGCCCGTCCTGTTCTGAGCCGCCGTCAGGCGAAGAGGTGCTCTGCCACGAGCGCGAGCCCCTCGAGATCCTGGATGTCCTGGTCGAAGTGCGGCACGAGAATCGGGTCGCGCTCCTGAAGTTCACAGGCCAGCTGCGCGATCGTCGCACGGTCGCGCTGCACCAGCACATCGAAATCGGCCAGGTTGTGAGCGACGCGGCCGGCCAGGCGTTCACCGAGCTCCGGTTCCAAAAGCGCCTTGACCTGGTCCGCGGAGTGGCCGCCGAGGCCATCGCTGTGGACGCGGTTGATGATCAGCTCGCCGCGCGACATCTCCCTTGCCGTGAGGTTCTCCGCCAGGAATACCGCCTCGCCCGCCGGCTCGGGCTCGGGCGATGTCACGATCAGAAACGTCGTTGAGGGCTCTCGCAACAACGACGCGACACCGCGGGTCCGTTCGCCAAAGCCCTCGATCACTCCCGAGACCGAGCGGAAGAAGCTCGACAGGTCGCTGAGCATGTCCACACCCGTGACGCGCGCGAAGATCGAGAAGACCAGTGCGGTCGGGCGGCCAAACAGGCGGGCCGTGAGCCCGCCGGGCGCAATGAACACCTTCAGAGCGCGTCCTTCGAGAAATCCCAGCAAGCGTGTGGGCGCGTCGAGGAAGTCCATGGCGTTTCGCGACGGCGGGGTATCCAGCACGATCACGTCGAAATCGCGTTCGTTGTGCAGCTCGTAGAGCTTGGCGATCGCACTGAGCTCCTGCGAGCCCGCCACCGCCGTCGAGAGCTCGCGGTAGATCGGATTGGAGAGGATTTCGGCGCGTGCGTTCTCATCGGGCTCAAGACGCTCGACGATCTCATCGAACGTGCGCTTGGGGTCGAGCATCATCGCCCACAGCTCTCCCTTCATCTCGACGCCCTGATCCGCGAACAGCTCCGGGTCGACCAGGTGCTGGCCGCCGTCTGCCTCGCCCTCGGAGAGCTCGTCCAAGCCCAGCGCGCCGGCCAGCCGCCGGGCGGGGTCGATGGTGATCACGGCAACCTTTCCTCCGCGCGCGGCCAGCCCGAGGGCGAGCGCGGCCGAGGTGGTGGTCTTGCCCACGCCGCCGCTGCCGAGGCAGATGCAGACACTCATACCGGAAAGGCGACGCTCAAGGCCCGCCCGCTTGCTCGACGCCATCCCGGGATCGTAGTTCCCGTGCAGGAATCCCCCGCCGCTATGCGAATACCCAACCCGACGGCTTTCCCGCAATCGAGCATCGGAGCCCCCGTGGAAGGAAAGGCCAAGGTCATCGCGTTCGCCAACCAGAAGGGCGGCGTGGCCAAGACGACGACAACTCTGAACCTGGCCGCCGCATTCGCGGAGGAGGGTCATCGGGTGCTGTGCGTCGATATGGACCCACAGGGCAACCTGACGATGTCCCAGGGAATCGACCCGGACACGCTTGAGAAATCGATGTATGACGTGCTCGTGCACAAAGTGTCGATCCGCGAGGTGATCCGCAAGCGCGAGATCGACATCGCCTGCGCGTCGATCGACCTGGCCGGCGCGGAGATCGCGATGTCCACGATGATCGGCCGCGAGCGCTCACTGCAGAAGGCGTTTGAACCGATCCTCGAGGACTACGATTTCATCTGCATCGACACCCCGCCGAGCCTCGGCCTGCTCACGATCAACGCGCTCACAGCCGCCGACAAGGTGATCGTCCCCGTGCAGTGCGAGTATCTGTCGATGCGTGGACTCATTCAGCTGCAGAACACGCTCGCGATGATCCGCGAGAACCTCAACCCGGGCGTTGACATCGAGGGTATTCTGCCGACGTTGGTGGACTCGCGCACGATCCACGCCAAGGAGGCGATCGAGATCCTCGAGGAAAACTTCGGGGACCGTGTGTTCGCCTCCCGTATCCGCAAGACGGTACGTTTCGCCGAGGCGCCGGTGAAGGGCATGTCGGTGCTCAAGTATGAGCCCGACGGGGTCGCGGCTCAGTCCTATCGGCAACTCGCGCAGGAGGTTCTCACCCATGGCAAACGCTAAACGCGCGAGCATGCGCGAAGGACCGCTCGCGGCGCTGTTCCGCAAAACCGATGAAGACTCCGAGGATGGCCAGGGCCTGTCGGCGTCGCCGCCGGCACCGCCGGCCCATCCGCGTGAGACCGGCCTTCCGCACCCGGCCCTCAGCGCGTCCGCCGAGGTAGAGCCGGCACAGCAGGAGACGAGCGCTCCGGTACCGACACCGCGAGAGCGTTTGCGTCATGCCTTCTCATCAGAGATTCCCGAGGACGTGATGGATCAGTCTGCGGTGCGCCCCGTGATGGACGGGTACGCGCGCGCGCACCAGTCGACCGAGCCCGGACAGGTGGAGCAGCCCGTGATCCGGGTGGTCGGCGTCGGCGGCGCGGGCGTGAACGCGGTCAACCGGATGGTCGAGGCGGAGGTCGAGGGAGTCGAGTTCCTCGCGGTCAACACCGACCTGCAGTCGCTGCAGCAGTCAACGGCCGACATCACCCTGCACATCGGCGCAGAGCTGACCAGGGGGCTGGGCTCCGGCTCGGACGCAAACGTGGGCCGCGCTGCGGCGATGGAGGACTACGACCGGGTCAAGGCCCTGCTGAAGGGCTCCGACATGATCTTCATCACCGCCGGCGCAGGTGGCGGCACGGGCACCGGCGCCGCGCCCGTGGTGGCGCGCATATCACGTGAACTTGGAGCTCTCACCGTTGCGATCGTCACCAAGCCCTTCGGCTTTGAGGGTTCGCGCCGCTCCGAGCAGGCCGAGCACGGCGTGGCCGCGCTCGCGGATGAGGTGGACACGCTGATCGTGGTTCCCAACAACCGCCTGCTGGCCGTACTGGACAAGCAGACGGCGATGGTCGAGGCCTTCCGCGTGGCCGATGACGTGCTGCGTCAGGGCGTTCAGGGCATCTCTGACCTGGTCACGCTGCCGGGTCTGATCAACCTCGACTTCGCTGACGTGCGCACGATCATGAGCGAGGCCGGCAACGCGCTGCTCGGGATCGGCATGGGAGTCGGAGAGAACCGCGCGACCGACGCCGCCATCCAGGCCGTGTCATCGCCGCTGCTCGAGACCTCGATGGACGGCGCGCGCTCGATCCTGCTGTCGATCACCGGTGGCGTGAATCTGTCCCTGTGGGAGGTCAACGAGGCCGCCAAGTCGGTCTCCGAGGCCGCGCACCCCGATGCCAACATCATCTTCGGAGCGATGGTCGACGAGAAGCTCGACGATCAGGTCTGGGTGACGGTCGTGGCCACCGGCTACGGAGCCGACGGAGTGCGCAAGAGCGTTGGTCGCATGAGGGAGCCCGCGGGCGAGTTCAGAGTCCAGCGAGCGGGCGCGCCGAAGCCGGCACGTCCAAGCCGTCGTGGCGGCGGTCTGGATGAGCTAGAAGTCCCCGAGTTCATCCCCAATCTGTAAGGCCGTCAGCACTTCGCATAACTGCGTCCTCGGGCGCTCGTGTGCTGGCCGGTTCGGGGATGCGAGCGACAGCGAGTGTCTCCCGGTCCGGCACACTTCGCTTCCTGCGTCCTTGTTCTGCTCGACTGACGACCTCACAGATGAGTTGCCTTTCCGGGCACTCTGCCTTCTCGGCGACCGCTGTGGTATCGCTCTGGCATGAGTGCGGGTGAGCATGGGGTTGTGGCGGCTGGGCATCCGCTGACGGCGGAGGCCGGGGCGCGGGTGCTCAGGGAGGGCGGCAATGCGGTTGATGCCGCGGTTGGGGCGATGCTGATGTCGTTTGTCGCCGAGTCGCTGCTGACGGGGCTGGGTGCCGGTGGCTACATGATGGTTGCCGGGGGTGGGCAGGAGCCCACGGTGCTTGATTTCTTCGTGCAGGCGCCGACTGACCGCCGATCGGGCCCCGAATCGGAGTCGGCGGCCGATCTGCATGCGATCGACGTCTCGTTCGGCGATGCGGCCCAGATGTTCCACATTGGCCCGGCATCGTGCGGTGTGTATGGAGCGCCGGCGGGCGTGTGCGCCGCGATGAGGCGGTGGGGCACCGTCCCGCTCGAGGATCTCGTGGCGCCGGCCGCGCGCGTTGCCGGCGAGGGCGTAGTGCTGAATGCCGAGCAGGCCTACGTGGCCGAGATCCTGGGCGATCTGCTGACGTCCACGCCGGAGTGCGCGGGGCTGTGGGCGCCCGACGGACACGTACTGGCAGAGGGCGAGCTCCTGCGCAACCCCGAGCTGGGTGACGCGCTGTTGCGTCTGGGCAGAGAGGAAGAGGAGCCCTTCTATCGCGGAGACATTGCGACCGCGGTGAGCAGCTGGGTATGGGACCGCGGCGGTGCGCTCGGCGGCGAGGATCTCGCGGGTTATCGCGAGATCGCGCGCAAGCCCGCGAGGATCGGCTACCGCGACTGCGAGGTTCTCACCAACCCACCGCCCTCGGCGGGGGGGACGCTGCTCGCGTATGCGCTCGGATTGCTGAACAGCGGCCCCTCTCCGCCCACCCTCGCAGGTGTGGTGGCGGCGATGATGGCCGCTCAGTCAGAGCGCACGCCCGAGTTCCTGGACGGCCTCGGCGACGACGGCTTCCTTGAACGCTTCCTCGCCACGCGACTGGGCTCGACGACCCACATCTCGGTGCTCGACCGGGAGGGTTTGGCGTGCAGCTGCACCTGCACCAATGGCGAGGGCTCCGGCGTCGTGGTGCCGGGCACGGGCATACACCTCAACAACGTGATGGGCGAGGAGGACCTGAACCCGTTCGGCTTTCACCGCCATCCGCGCGGGCGTCGCATGCCGAGCATGATGGCCCCCTCGGTGGTGATGCGCGGCGGACGCGCGGAGCTCGTGCTCGGCAGCGCCGGTTCAAATCGCATCCGCTCCGCGCTCCTTCAGACGATCGTCGGCGTCGTCGACCATGGCATGCAGGCGCGCGAAGCCGTGGCTGCTCCACGCGTGCACTTCGAGAACGACGTTCTCTACGCCGAGCCCGGGATCGACCTGCGCGAGCTCGCGGGCGAGGACCTGCAGATGGTGCAGTTCGGAGCGCTGAACCTGTTCTTCGGCGGAGTACAGGCAGTTCAGCGCGTCGGTGGGGGCCTCGTGGGCGCGGGCGACCCGCGACGTGGCGGCGTCGCCGTGAACGCGTGAGCCGTGCGCTCGCAGCGGTCGCGGTTGCATTCGCCGCCGCGGTGCTCTTCAGCGGCTGCGCGGGCGGTATCCAAGCGTCCGACATCTTCATCGTCCAGCGCACGGGCAGCGTTCCGGGGGCGCGGCTGACCCTGCTCGTCAACGAAGAGGGTGGGGTCCAATGCAACGGCGGGCCGATGCTCAAGCTGAGCGATCAGGCGCTCGTGCAGGCACGGGCGATCCAGGAAGAACTGCACGAAGACGAACTGGCGTCAAAGCACACCTCGCTGCCGGCGCGACCGGGCTCGGTTCTGAGCTACTACCTGCGCGATGAAAACGGGAGCGTGCGCTTCGCTGATAACTCGGCTCCACAGCCCAAGGTGTTCCGCAATCTCGCGCTGTTCGTCCTGCAGACGGCGCAGCAGATCTGTCATCTGCCGATGTGACGGCGAATTGCCCTAGGCGAGTCGAACCTTTCCGTTCGAGCGCGCACGGGTCTGGGCGCGCTCGATCACACCCAGCCGCTTGATCGCGGCTCCGAGAAGCAGCGCAAGCAGGCGCAGGCGCGCGTTCTCTGAGCGCAGCTCGAGCAACTCCTGCTTTGCCTCCGTGCCGAACTCAACGGTGGCCGCCATCCGGTAGGCGTCGAGCTCTGAAAGCTCATCCTCGGTCAGTTTCCTGTCGGTTGCCTGCTCGACCAGCTCGCTGTAGAGCTCGCGCGCGGCCTGTGCGGCCTGCTCGTCGGGCTGCTCATCCTGCTCGTCGAGAAACTCGACCAATCCGGCCGGGTAGGGCAGATCGTCCTGGCGCTCAAGTAGGCGAAATGGACGCGTGCCGCGCACGAGGATGTTCAGCCGGCCATCCTCCAGGCGCTCGAGGTCCTCTTCGATCTCACATGCGCAGCCGACCTGCTTGAGCTCCTCATCAGACAGCCAGATGATGCCGAACTGGCGCTCCACAGAACCCGGATCGGCCAGCACGCACTTCTCGATCATGCGCAGATAGCGGTCCTCGAAGATGTGCAGGGGCACACTCTCGCTGGGCAGCGCCACGATCCCCAGGGGGAACAGCGGGAAGCCCTTGACTTGGTCGGGCATGTGCAGAGTCTAGGTCGGCTTGTCCGCTGCGAGCATCAGGTTGTAGAACACCGCCGCCGGTAGCCGCGGCTCGAGCAGACTGCGATCCAGGCCCTGCAACAGCAGGTAGCCGCGGTGTGCGTAGCGCCGCCAGGCCAACGGCACGTCATCGGGCTCGGCTGACGCCTCGAGCGTGCGGTTGGTCCAGCCGAACCAGTTCGCCAGCAGCTCCTCGCCGGTTACGCGGATGTCGATGAGGCCGGCCTCACGCGCAAGAGCTGAAAGCTCGCCGGGGGCGAAGGCGTGCACGTCGACCACGCGCTCCAGTGCGGCGTCTGCGTGATCCCTCTGCAGCGGGGGCGCGGCGCGCGCGCCGATCGCACGGCGCCACAGCGGCGCGGCCGCGACCGCCATCCGCTTCGGCACCCCGGCCAGGCGGTCGCCATAGCGCGATGGCTCCCCGGCGAACAACAACGTCCCACCGGGCGCCAGCACACGCTCGAACTCGGCAAATGCGCGCGCAAGATCGGGTATGTGGTGCAGCACAGCGTGACCGAGCACGAGGTCAAAGGTCTCGTCTTTGAACGGCAGGTCTTCCGCGTCGGCCGCCTCGGTGTGCACGTCAAGACCCAAGCGCCGCGCATTGATCTCGAGCGTCGAGAGCATGCCCGGGGAGATATCGCTGCAGGTGGCCTCGCCGATCACGCCCGCGGCGAGCATGTTCAGGCTGAAGTAGCCCGTGCCGGCGCCGATCTCAAGCGAACGGGCGTAGCTGCCGGGTGTTTGCCCGAGTGCCTTGCTCACCTTCGCCAGCACCTGCTCGCGCCCGAGTTCGCCATAGTCGATGCCCCACTTGGAGTCATAGTGATGGGCCGCGAGGTCGTGGTAGCGCGTGTTGACGTCGTGGATCTGTTCGATGCTGAGCGTGGGAGTCACGGGGCGGCACCATATACTCGCGCGCCGTGGCCGCGCCTAGCCTCACGGCCTGAGCACCTCGACCCGCCACCCGTCTTGACAGGAAATCCCCACCTGCAGCGTGACCAGCCCGAGGGCGTTCCACCGTTGGCGCTGACGGGCGAGCGAACGCTCCCCGACGTCCCGGCCGAGAACTATTGGTTTCGCCGTCACCTCGTCGTATATGAATGGATCGCGGCGCGTGTGCAGGGCCTGCAGGTCATCGACATGGCCTGCGGAGAGGGCTATGGCTCGGACGTGCTCGCTCGCTCAGCGGCCGGCGTCGTTGGCGTGGAGGCCAACCCGGAGGCATATGAGCACGCGCGACTGCGTTACCGGCGCTCGAACCTGCGCTTCACCCGCGAGCTCGTCGAAACGTTCTCAGAGCCCGCCGACGCGGTCGTGTTCCTGCAGACCATCGAGCACCTGCAGGATCCGCGCGCGGTGCTCGAGCACTTCCGCACGCTCGTGGGAGACGGCGGGACGGTGTTCATCTCGACCCCCAATGTGCTGACGCTTGCGCCGAAGGGCGCATCGCGCTCTGAGAACCCCTGGCATGTCCACGAGTATCGCGCGCGGGAGTTCGAACAGCTGTGTCGCAGGAGCTTCGCCAGCGTGCAGGTTTTCGGCGTGTTCCACGCGCGCAAGCTCCGCGCCCACGAGCTCGCGCTGCGAATCGGCTGGGACGCGGTGCATCCCCGGCTCGGCCTCACGGAGCGTTTCTATGATCGCTTCACACCCGCGATCGCCGCCTCGGACTTCGCGCTGCGGGTCTCAGGGCGGGCCGATCTGGATCGCGCCCTGGACTTCATCGCGGTGTGCCGCTGATGCGCGGGGGCCGCCGCGGGTCCCTCGCGATCGTGCTGCACACGCACATGCCCTACGTCGAGGGCTTTGGCACCTGGCCGTTCGGGGAGGAGTGGCTATGGGAGGCGATGACCGACTGCTATCTGGAGCTGCTCGAGCTGCTGGAGAAGGGCGCCCCGCTCACGCTGTCGCTGACGCCGGTGCTATGCGACCAGCTCGAAGTGCCAGACGTCCGCGAGCGTTTTGAGCGCTTCGTGGCTGAGGTCAGCCGCCACACCCACGAAGAGGACGTCGCCGGGCTTCGCGCCGGTGGCCACGAGGCGCTGGCCCTGGAGCTCGAGCGCTCGCGGGCTGATGTTGAGCGCGCGCTCGATCGCCTTTCCGCTTGTGGCGGGGATCTGCTCGGAGCGCTTGCTCCGCACGCGCAGTGGACCTCATCGGCCACACACGCGGTGCTGCCGATGCTCGCCACCGACGCGGGTGTGCGGGCGCAGGTGCAGACCGGGGTGGATGCGCACCGCGCGCGCTTCGGAGCCGAGCGCTTCAGGGGCGGGTTCTGGCTGCCCGAGTGCGCCTACGCCCCCTGGTTGCAGCGGGCACTCACCGACGCGGGTGTGAGCGCCACATGCATCGAGCTGACCAACCGCTTCGGGCTGGGCGCCGCCGAGCATCTGCAGCCGCTCCAGAGCGAGTCCGGCGTGTTGCTCGTGCCGATCGACCGCGCCACGATCTCGCTGGCATGGAGCGACGATGGCTACCCGGCGAGCGGCGCCTACCGCGACTACCACCACCACACAGTCCACCGCCACCGTCCGTGGAGCAACGACGGTGAGGTCTACGACCATGCACGAGCGCTGAGGCTCGCGCGCGAACACGCCGCCGACTTCGTCTCGCGGACGATCGCGCGCCTGCGCGAGTCCGGCGCCGGCCTGCCGGGAGGTGGCCTCGCGGTGTTCGCGGTGGACACAGAGCTGCTCGGGCACTGGTGGCATGAGGGCCTCGATTGGCTCGCGGCGGTCGTCGAGGAGTGCTCGCGCCAGGGGCTCGCGTTGGTACGGCTGGATGACGCGCTGGAAACCCACGAGCCGGCTCCGGTCAAGGACGGCGAGTCCTTCAAGGCCAGCAGCTGGGGCAAGGACGGCGATCTGTCGACCTGGTCGGGTCCGGCCGTGGCGGAGATGGCGTTTGCCACACGCGCGGCCGAGCTCTCTGTGGTCGCAGCCGGTAATCGTGTGAGCAGCGCGGCGGTGCGCGAGCTGCTCGCGCTGCAGGCCAGCGACTGGGCCTTCATGGTCTCTCGCGGTATGGCCGCCCCCTACGCGCGCGAGCGGTTCGACGGCCACCGCGCTGCGCTAGCGCAGGCACTTTCCGGCGATCAGCGGGGATCGACGGCGCTGCGCAACCTCGCCGCCTTCGCCAATCGCTCGGCGCTGCTCTCGCCCTGAGCGCTCACTGCCAGCGCATCGAGCGAGGAGCCTCGCGCATGCGGATCGTTCGGGCTGGCGCACCGGCGACGACGGCGTTCTCGGGCACGTCCTTCGTGACGACCGAGCTCGTGCCGATGATGCTGTTGTCGCCGACATTCACCCCTCGCAGCACGCACGCGCCGTAGCCGATCCAGACGTTGTGCCCGACGCTCACATCGCGCTTGTAGATGCCCTGCAGTCTGATCGGGCGGTCAACCTCCACGGCTCCGTGGTCGAAGTCGATCAGCATCACCCGGTCGGCGATGATGCACTCACGCCCGATCGAGACGTGCTGGTAGGCGGAGATCGTGCACTCCTGGCCCATCACCGTCTTCGCGCCGATGCTCACGCTGCCCTCGTGCGCGCGAATCTTCGAGCCGTGCCCGATCCACGCCCAGCGACCGATGCGAAGCTCGGCGTTCGGACCGATCTCCAGATGCACTTTTGGGCAGATGAAGCAGATGCCGTCGATCTTCAGGCGGCCGCGGTAACGCAGCTTCAGCAGCAGCAGGCGGACGAGCAGCCGAGCGTGCGCGACGCTCAGCATGTGATTGGCATTCATGAACCGCGCCAGCGCGAGCGGACCGCCCTGCAGCGGAGCCGGTGCTCGGCGGACGGCATCCCCGGGCTCCTGCGTCTGCGGCGTCGAGGAGGGGTCGGCAAGCAGCGGCTCCATTGCCCGCGAATCGTATTGCCCGGCGAGCGCCCTGCGATGATTGCCCTGAATGTCCGGCTCGACGCTCGCAAAGCGGTTGCTCGAAGGCGACCAGCGCGCATTGGCGCGTGCGATCACGCTGGTCGAGGACGATCGCCCCGAGGGCTGGGCGCTGGTCAAAGAGGTCTACCCGCATACCGGCAACGCGGCGATCGTCGGCTTCACCGGCCCGCCGGGCGCTGGCAAGTCGACGCTCATCGGCGCTCTCACGAGGGCGCGACGCCAGGCCGGACGCACCGTCGGCGTGCTGTCCATCGACCCCTCCTCGCCGTTCAGCCACGGCGCGCTGCTCGGCGACCGCATCCGCCTTTCAGAGCATTTTCTCGACGGTGGCGTGTTCATTCGCTCGATGGCCAACCGCGGCGCGCTCGGTGGGCTTTCCGAGGCGGCCCTGCAGGCCGCGCTGCTGCTCGATGCAGCCGGCCGCCAGGACGTGTTCGTGGAGACCGTCGGCGTCGGGCAGGCGGAGATAGACATCATCGATCACGCCGACACGGTCGTCCTCGTGTTGATGCCGGGGTCGGGGGACTCGATTCAGGCGCTCAAGGCCGGGGTCATGGAGATTCCGGACGTGATCGTGATCAACAAGGCCGACCATCCGCTGACGAATATCGCCGTGCGTGAGATCCGTGCGGTGCTCTCGCTTACGAATCTCGACCAATCCACCGACGACGCCCGCCGTAGCTGGAGCGTGCCGATCGTCAAGACCGAGGCGACCAACGGCAAGGGCGTGGATGAGCTCGTCGAGGCGCTTGAGGGGCACCGCGCCCACATCCTCGCCGAGGACCAGCTGGCCGTGCGGCGCAGGCGTAACCTCCGCAACGAGATGCTCTCGATCGCAACCGCCCGCATGCGCCGGCGCATGGAGGAGGAGCTGCACGGGGACCCCGAGTTTCAACGGCTGCTGGAGGAGGTCGTCCAGCGGCGCCTTGACCCGGCCAGCGCAGCGACCCTGCTGCTCGAGCGTTCAGGCGTCAGCGGCGCCGGCACGGTCGGGTAGCTGTTCAGGCGCCGAGCGCGCGCGAGATCACGAGCTGCTGGATCTCGTCTGTTCCCTCGCCGATCGTGAGGACCTTCGCGTCGCGATAGAACCTGCAGACGGGGTACTCCTCGATCACGCCATAGCCGCCGTGTATCTGCACGGCCTCCTCGGCGCAGCGCACCGCGAGACGGCCGGTCTTCAGCTTGGCCTGCGCGGCGGTCAGCCGGAAGTCGCGCCCGGCGTCCTTCTGCATCGCCGCCTTGTAGACCAGCAGGCGCGCCGACTCGATCTCGCATGACATGTCTGCGAGCTTTCCCTGTATCGCTCCGAACTTGGAGATCGGCTTGCCGAACGCGATCCGCTGCTTGGCGTAGGAGAGCGCCTGCTCGAGCGCGCCCTGCGCGAGGCCCACGCCCATCGCCGCCACGCCGATTCGCCCGATATCGAGCACCGCGAGGAACTGCTTGAGCCCGGCGCCACGCGGGCCCAGCAGGTTCTCCTCGGGCACGTGGCAATCGCTGAACGTGAGCGGTCGCGTGTCAGAGGCGTTCCAGCCCATCTTGCGATACGGCTGGCCCTGCGTGTATCCGGGCGTGCCGTTCGCGACGATCAGGTTCGAGATCTCCTTCGCCGTGCTTGCGTCCTCGCGTTCGCCATTCGGATCGGCCTCGCCGGTGACTGCCGTGATGCACACCATTCCGGAGATGTCCGTGCCGGCGTTCGTGATGAACTGCTTGGCCCCATCAACCACCCATTCCCCGTCCTCGAGGCGCGCACGCGTGCGCGTGTTACCGGCGTCAGAGCCCGCGTCCGGCTCTGTGAGGCCGAAGGCTCCGAGCAGCTCTCCCGAGCACAGCCGCGGCAGCCACTCGCGCTTCTGCGCCTCCGATCCGAACAGGTACACAGGCTGGGTACCCAGTGATGTGTGCGCGCACAGGGTGATCGCGACCGAGGAGTCCACCCGCGCGAGCTCCTCCACCGCGATCGTGTAGGCCAGCGCATCCCCGCCTCCTCCTCCGAACTCCTCGGGGAACGGTATGCCCATCAGGTTGAGCTTCCCGAGCTTCTCCACGATCGCATAGGGGAAGGACTTCGTGTGGTCGAGCTCCTCGGCCAGCGGCGCGACCTCGCCCTCGGCGAACGCGCGGACGGTGCTCCTGATCAGGTGGTGCTCGGGTGAGAGATCGAAGTCCACGCCGGTCAAGCGTAGTGTGAGGAAGCGCGTCGGGCTCAGTGGGCTGACGTTTGCCCCTAGGATGGCGGGCCGTGGTCCCCCGGCGCCTGATCCGTGATCTTCTCATGCGCGGGCAGGTTTACCGCTATGGGCCCGATCGCTCTCAGCGCGCCGAGTTGCGTCTCCCCCCAGGGGCCGGTCCCCATCAGGTGATGATCCTGATCCACGGTGGCTCCTGGAGCAAGCGCTACGGGAAGACCGTCATGCGAGCGCTCGTCGGCGACCTCGTCCGTCGTGGCTGGGCCACGTGGAACATCGAGTATCGCCGGCTCGGCAACGGCGGAGGCTGGCCGAGCACGTTCGAAGACGTGGCCGCAGCGGTGGATCACCTCGCCGCGGTCGATGCGCAACTCGATTTAGGTCGGGTGAGCATGATCGGACACTCGGCCGGAGGACACCTCGCGCTATGGGCAGCCGGCCGGGAGAAACTTGCGCCGCATGCTCCGGGCGCGATCGACGGGGAGCCGCGGGTGCGCCTGCAGCGGGTCATCGCCCAGGCCGGCGTGTGTGACCTGGCGGGCGGCTACCGCATGTGGCACGGCGGGGCGGCCGGGAGGCTGATGGGCGGCTCCCCCGATGAGCTGCCCGATCGGTATGCCGTCGGCAATCCGCTCGCGAATGTCCCGCTGGGAATGCCCGTTCTGCTCGTCCACGGGGTGCTCGACGAAACCGTGTCCGTGAGGCTCAGCCGGGCCTACGCGGCCGCCGCTTCGGCCGCGGGAGGCAGTGTCGAGCTCGTGGAGATCGAGGGCGACGCGGGTCGCCACCGTACCCACATCGATCCTCGCGGGAGCGCCTGGGCGGCGGTCACGCGGTGGCTGGAAGCGGCTGGCTGACCTACTGAGCGTACGAGCGCGCCAGCTCGACGAGCAGCCGGACGCCGTAGCCAGAGGCGCCCTTGCCGACATACGCGCGACCGAGATCCCAAGCGGAGCCTGCGATATCGAGATGCGCCCATGGCACATCCCCGACGAAGTTCGCAAGGAAGCTGGCGCCCACGATCGTGCCCGCCTTGCGGGCTTCCGGGGCATTGTCGAGGTCGCCGTAGGTCCCCTTCACGAGCTCCTGATACTCGGGGTGAAGCGGCAGCCGCCAGACGATCTCGCCCGTCTGCTGCCCGGCTTCTGAGATCCGCTCGGCGAGCTCGTCGTCGTTGCACATCAGTCCGGCGTATGTGGACCCGAGCGCGATGATCACCGCGCCGGTGAGCGTCGCGAGGTCGATCAGCCGCTCGGCGCCCTCCGCGATGGCGTGGCAGAGACAGTCGGCGAGCACCAGCCGGCCCTCCGCGTCGGTGTTGTTGACCTCGATCGTCTTGCCGTTGGAGGCGGTGACGATGTCGCCCGGCTTGACCGACCGTCCGCTCGGCAGGTTCTCGGTCGCCCCGACGACCGCCACGAGCCTGACCGGCAGCTTCAGGCGGGCAATCGCCTCGACGGCCTCGAGCACGGCCGCCCCGCCGGACATGTCGAACTTCATCTCGGCCATTTTCGCCCCCGGCTTCAGCGAGATGCCGCCGCTGTCGAAGGTCACCGCCTTGCCCACGAAGCCCAGCACGGGACCGGTCGCTCCGGGTCCCGCGTAGCGCAGCGTGATCAGTGCCGGCTCCTGCTCGGATCCCTGAGCGACCGCCGCAAAGGCGCCCATCCCGCGCGCGATGATGCCCTCGCGGCCCTCCACCTGCACCGACAGTCCGTCCACCTCACCACCGAGCGCTCGCGCATACTCGGCGAGCGCCGACGGCGTGAGGTCGTTTCCGGGCCGATTCTGCAGATCTCGCGCGCGGTTGACGCTGGCGGCCAGAAGCGCCGCCCCGGTGATCGCGGTCTCGGCCTCGGCCGGCGCGGAGATGATCAGCTGCTCGAGTCTCTTGGGTGGAGCGCCGCCGGCCGCGTCTGCGTCCTCGGCGGGAGCGGACTTGTGCAGCTCGAAGCGATAGTCGCGCAGGATCGTGCCCTCGACGAGCGCCCCCGCAACCGCCGAATCGCTGTCGCTGGGCGCCTGCCAGCAGAGCGTGCGGGTCGCTATGTCTGTCGCCCGCTCGCAGGCGACGGCGGCTGCCACGCGCGCGCGCTCGGGGGTGAGCTCCGCGCGCGTACCCAGGCCGACGAGCAGCCAGCGCTTGCCGCCTGAGTGCCCCAGAGCCAGGGCCCTGAATGAGCGCCGGGCCTCGCCCGAGGCGAGCAGCTCGGCGAGCTCGGGCGGCACGTCCGGCGGGAGCTCCTCCCCGTCGAACACGCCGACGGCGACCGTGTCCGCGTCGGTGCTCGCGCCGGGCTGGGTGGTGGCCGAGACCTGCATCGCCCGGCACGATATCCGGCTTGCGGCGAAGCCGTCTGTACGGGTACGTCTCGGTGGGATCGCGAATCAGTCCACTACCATGGGCGATCTCTCGTCCGTTCCCAACCATCCATTGGAGGCCCCTGTTCTGATGCCCAAGACCGTGATCCTCGGTGCAGCGCGCACTCCCGTCGGCAAGATGGGCGGTGGCCTGGCGTCGGTAGATGCGACCGAGCTCGGCGGACTCGCGATCAGCGAGGCGCTCGAGCGCGCCGATGTGGAGCCAGAGCAGGTCGATCACGTCGTGATGGGACAGGTGCTGCAGGCCGGCCAGGGGCAGATCCCCTCTCGCCAGGCCCAGATCAAGGGAGGCATTCCCAAGGAGGTCTCCTCCGAGACGGTGAACAAGGTCTGCGCGTCCGGGCTACGGGCCTCGGTCCTGCTCGACCAGGCGATCCGCGCGGGCGACGTGCAGGTCGGCGTCGGTGGAGGCATGGAGTCGATGTCGAAGGCTCCCTACCTGCTCCCCGAGGCCCGCTTCGGCTATCGCATGGGCGACGCCAAGATGCTCGACGCGATGGTCCACGACGGTCTCACGAATCCCTTTTCGGGCAAGCAGATGTTCGTCGAGGCGACCGAGGCGGGCGACAAGCTGGAGATGACCCGCGCGGACATGGACCGCTGGGCGCTGCGCTCGCACGAGCTGGCGTTGAAGGCGATCGACGACGGTCGCATGTCCGAAGAGATCGTGGCGGTGACCGTCAAGGGCCGCAAGGGCGACACCGTCGTCGAGATCGACGAGGGGCCCCGCCGGGATACGTCGCTTGAGAGGCTCGCCGCGTTGCCGGGGCTGGTCGGCAAGGAGGGCTCGCACACCGCCGGCAACTCGCCAGGTGTGAACGACGGCGGCGGTGCGCTCGTCCTCTCCTCTGACGAGTGGGCGCTGGCCAACGGCAAGGAGGCCCTGGCCGAGATCGTCGCCCACGCGCAGAGCGCCAACGATTTCGCGGTGCTGGCCACGACCCCCGCGAGCGCCGCGAAGAAGGCTCTCGAGAAGGCGGGTCTTCAGCCCGGTGACATCGACGTGTGGGAGATCAACGAGGCATTCGCGTCGGTGACACTCAACTCGATCCGCATGCTCAACATCGATGAGGACAGGGTCAACGTCAACGGCGGCGCCGTGGCCCTCGGCCACCCGATCGGCGCCTCGGGCGCGCGCATCTTGGGCAGCCTCGTGTTCGAGTTGCGCCGGCGCGGCGGCGGGCTCGGCTGCGCGGCGATCTGCTCGGGCGGTGGCCAGGGCGACGCGGTGATCCTCAAGGTCTAGTGGTTCGATCGGTGCATCAGATGGCCCGGACGACTGCCGGCTCGGACAGCTAGTGGCGGAGGGCGTGGAGGTCAGCAACGGCGCAGGCCCGCCGCGCGCGGCGGCGTTCTTCGACCTCGACAAGACCCTCATGGCCGGCTCCTCGGGCATCTTCTTCGCCCGCGCGGCGTATGAGACGGGCATGATCTCGCGCGGACGTCTGGTCCGCGATGCCTACGAGAACCTGCGCTTTCGGCTGCGCGGGTCGACCGACGATCGCGCAGACGACGTGCGCAGGCGCGTGGGGGAGATGATCGCCGGCGTGCGCGTTCGCGACCTCGAGCGCCTGTCGCCGCGAGTGCTCGCGGGGGTGCTGCCGCGGCTGTATCCGCAGATGCTGGCTCGCGCCTACGCCCACCAGGACGCCGGCGTGCCCGTTTACATCCTCACCGCCGCCTCCCAGGAGATGGCCGATCTGCTGGCGCACGTGCTCGCCTTCGACGGTGGTCTCGGCTCGCGCTCTGAGATCGTCGACGGCCACTACACGGGCAGACCCGCCGGCCCGTTCAACTACCGCGAGGGCAAGGTGCTCTCGATGCGCGACCTGGCCGAGCGCGAGCACATCGATCTCGAGGCCTCCTTCGCGTACTCGGACTCCGAGTCCGACCTGCCGATGCTCCGCGCCGTGCGCCACGCGGTGGTCGTCAACCCCGACCCTGACCTCAGACGCATCGCGATTCAGGAGGGTTGGGAGGTGCTTCACCTGGATCGCCTCGGCCGGCGGCTGAAGGTGCTCGCCGCGCTGGCGCTCGCCGCCGTCCTCGGCGCCGCCGGGCGGATCGCCCGGGGTCATGTGGGAGCGCGCACCGGGCCGCGGGCATAAGCTGGCGAGCGAGCATGTCTGTGAGCCCTACGAACAACAAGATCCGTGTCGTCGTGGCAAAGCCCGGCCTGGACGGGCACGATCGCGGCGCGAAGATCATCGCGCGGGCGTTGCGCGACGCCGGCATGGAGGTGATTTACACCGGTCTGCATCAGACGCCTGAGCAGATCGTGGAGACGGTCATCCAGGAGGACGCCGACGCGGTCGGACTGTCGATACTGTCAGGGGCGCACATGACGTTGGTTCCGCGCGTCGTCGAGCTGTTGCACGCTCAGGGCATCGACGATGTGGTGGTGACGGTCGGCGGCACGATCCCGGCCGAGGACATCCCGGAGCTGAAGGCGCTGGGCGTGGCCGAGGTCTTCACCCCGGGCGCACCCACGCAGGCGATCGTTGATTTCATCCGCGAAAGCGCGGGCGGACGGGAATCTGAACACTGATTGACGAGTCAGTCAACCGCCCAACCAAGTAGCATCGCTCCCAACAGACCCCAAGGAGTTGCCTGAATGAAGATATGCGTCCTGGTGAAGGAGGTCCCGGACGCCGCCGTCGAGAAGAAGCTTGACCCATCGACGGGGCGCATGGACCGCAGCGGGGAGAAGAACCTCAACCCGTATGACACGCACGCCATCGAGGCGGCAATGCAGATCAAAGAGGGCGGTGCGGTTCCCGTCGAGGAGATCGTGGCCGTGACGATGGGCCCGGACAGTGCCGTGCGCGCCCTGCACAAGGCCGTTTCGCTTGGCGCCGATCGCTCGGTCCACCTGTCAGACCCAGTGGTCGCGGGCTCCGACGTGGCGGCGACGGGCTACGCGCTGGCCAAGACGCTTCAGCGCGAGAGCCCCGATCTGGTGCTGCTCGGCCAGCAGTCAGACGATGGCGAGTGCTACACGATCGGCGCGGTCGTGGCCGAGCATCTGGGCATGCCGTCGCTGACGCAGGTGATCAAGATGGACGTCGACTCTGACGCCCTGCGCTGCGAGCGCCAGGCCGAGTACGGCTACGACACGGTCCAGATCAAGCTGCCGGCGGTGATCTCCGTGGGCGACGCGATCAACGAGCCGCGGTATCCATCGCTGAAGGCGATCATGGGCGCCAAGAAGAAGCCACTCGACTCCGTGACCGCGAGCGATGTCGACATCGACGCCGCCAAGGTCGGCGGCGATAACTCAGCCGCCCAATGGGTCTCGGCCAAGGCGCCGCCCGCAAAGGCCGCCGGCGAGATCATCGAGGACGAGGACACCGGCGAGACGGTCGAAAAGATCATCGCCTGGCTCGACGAGCGCAAGCTCATCTAGATAGGAGCTGAACTGAAAATGGCGAACATTCTGGTCTACGCGCTGCACTACGACGGCGCGATCAACAAGAACTCCCTCGGCGCCGTCTCCGAGGGTGCAAAGCTCGCGGGCGAACTCGGCGGCGAGGCGCACGCGATCCTGCTCGGCGAGAACGTCCCGCAGGACCTCGCCGCCTCGCTCGGCAAATACGGCGCCAAGAAGGTGCTCGTGGCCGAGGGCCCCGAGGGTCTCGCGCAGCCGCTCGTCGATGCGATGGCGGCGGCGATCTCCGGAGGCGGATACTCCTACGCCCTGTTCGGAGGCGGTCTGCTCGGCTTTGAGATCGGTGCCGGCCTGGCCGCACGACTGGAAGCGGGTGTGGTGATGGAGGTCACCGCCGTTCGCGCCGAGGGCGGCGAGCTCGTCGCAGAGCGCCCGATCCTCGGTGACTCGGCGATCTCGGAGATCAAATACCGCTCTGACGTCGGCATCATCATCGGCCGTCTGAACGCCTTTGAGATCAGGGAGTCCGGCGGTGGCGATGCTCCGGTCGAGAAGCTCGACTTCGAGCTCTCACCCCACGCCTCCCAGCTGACGATGCTCACGCGCGGCGAACAGCGCGGCGCCGACGTGGACATCGAGGGCGCTGACATCCTGATCGCGGGCGGCAGGGGGCTCGGCAAGGCCGAGGGCTTTGAGCTGGCCGAAGATCTGGCCAAGGCGTTCGGCGGCAACAGCGCCGTCGCGGCAACCCGCGCGGTCGTCGATGCCGGCTGGTACCCCTACGCGGCGCAGATCGGCCAGACGGGCAAGACCGTCGCGCCGAAGCTGTACCTCGCGGCGGGCATCTCCGGCGCGATCCAACACAAGGTGGGGATGCAGGGGTCCGAGAACATCGTCGCGATCAACAAGGATGCGAACGCGCCGATCTTCGAATTCTCCGACCTGGGTGTGGTCGGAGACCTGAACAAGATCCTGCCGAAGCTCACGGAGGCTGTGAAGGCGAAGAAGGGAAGCTGAGCGATGTCCCACGCCAACGGGAAGGTCGTGCCCGCGGCCTTCCCGCCCCCGGTTCACTCACCTGAGGAGTTCATCAAGAACGGCCTGGACGCCGAGGACGAGCTGATCGAGGTGGGTGTTGTGATCGTCGGCGGGGGTACTGCGGGCCTGGCCTGCGCCAACCGCCTGCTGCAGCTGCTCGCTGATGATCCCGAGACGATGGAGCGCCTCGGCGAAGTGCCGGTCGCGGTGGTGGAGAAGGCCAAGACCTGCGGCGGGCACAACCTCTCCGGTGCGGTCATGCGCCCCGCAGCACTCGAAGAGCTGTTCCCCGAGTTGACGCGGGAGCAGTGGCGCAAGGAGGGCTTCGCCTTCGGCGAGGTCACCAAGGAGTCGGTGTACATGCTCACCGGTCCCAAGTCAAAGCTCCCGGTCCCGATCCTGGCGGTGCCGAACTTCAAGAATCACGGCAACGAGGTGATCTCGGTCTCGGCGCTCGCTCGCTTTCAGCAGCGCCAGGCCGAAGAGGGTGGGGCCTACGTCCTCACCGAGACCTCGGCAACCAAGCTGATCGTCGAGGACGGCAGGGTCGTCGGCGTGCGCTCCGGCGACAAGGGCCGCGGCAAGGACGGCGAGCCGCTCGGCAACTTCGAGCCCGGCACCGACATCAAGGCACAGGCGACCGTGCTGGCCGAGGGCTGCTGGGGCTCTCTCTCTGGTGCAGCGATCAGGGAGTTCGACCTTGCCGAGGGACGCGAGCCGCAGGTGTGGGAGCTCGGCGTCAAGGAGGTCTGGAAGGTCCCGAAGCCACTCGACCGGGTGATCCACACGTTCGTGCAGCCGTGGCCGCTGAAAGTCGCGGCCCAGTACGGACAGCTGGGCGGTACCTGGCTGTATCCGATGAAGGACGAGAAAACGGGCGATGACCTCGTCTCGATCGGGTTTGTCGTCGACCTCAACTACCGCGACGCGACGACCTCCGCGCACGACCTGCTGCAGACCTTCAAGACACATCCGCTGGTCAAGGACATCCTCGCCGGCGGCGAGCGGGTCGCCTGGGGCGCCAAGGCCCTCCCCGGTGGGGGCTACTGGTCGATGCCCAAGCTGTCGATGCCCGGCGCGGTGCTCGTCGGCGACGCCGCCGGGATGGTCGACACGGCGGCGCTCAAGGGCGTCCACCACAGCATCAAGTCGGGGGTGCTCGCGGCGGAGTCGATCTACGCGGCGCTCAAGCGCGGCAACCAAGACCTCTCAAACTACGAGGAGGCGGTCGAGCAGTCCACGATCGGAACCGAGCTCTACCAGGTGCGCAACACGCGGCAGGCATTCCAGAAAGGCTTCCTCATCGGCAGTCTGCTGGCGGGCCCGTCGATCATGTCCAAGGGCAAGGTTCCCCCGGGGCGGCAGGAGTGGCACCGCGACGACGCCGAGCCGATGTTCATCGGCGACACCAAGAAGCGCTACCCGAAGCCCGACGGGAAATACACCTTCGACAAGCTCTCTTCGGTGTTCATCACCGGCAACGCCACGCGCGACGACGCGCCCAATCACATCCGCGTGCAGAAGCACGTCCCACGCGAGCTCGCCGAGACATGGCGGTGGATGTGCCCGGCAGGCGTGTATGAGATCCCCGACGATGCACCCGAGCACGGCGACGTGGACGTGATCGTGAACTACACCAACTGCGTCCAGTGCGGAGCCATCACGGCCAAGGGAGGTCGGCTGACGACCCCCGAGGGCGGCGACGGCCCGCTCTACCAGATCACCTAGATCCGCCCGGACAGAGTCCGCGCCGGGGCGATCTCGGTCGGGCGCTGCTCGTGCGAAACATGTGCCCGACCACTGTGTTAGAGGTGTGACGATGATGTCAACCCCCACGAGCCGGTCTGACCGGTGCCTTCTGCTGTCGTGGGCCGGTGCGCTCGCGCTGCTGTGTCTGCTCCTTTCGACGCCCAGCGCGATGGCCGAGGCCGCCACGCCGTCGACCGGCCAGGCGAGCACAGAAGCCCAGCCGCCGGTCGCGCAGGCGATGCTTCAGCAGTGCGTCACGTCGTCGGCGCAGAGCGAACGCTCCGCCGTGTTCTCCGGTGAAATGAACGCCGTCCCGGGCAGCACACGGATGATGATGAGGATCGACGTTCAGGAGCAGCTCACTGGCGAAACGCTGTTCCACACGATCGCCGCGCCGGGCCTCGGCGTTTGGCGCAGCTCGGATGCAGATGTCAAGAGCTACAGGTTCATCCGCCAGGTCACCAATCTCAGCGCGCCCGGGTTCTACCGCGCGCTGGTGAGCTTCCGTTGGCTGAACGCACGGGATCATCCGGTCAAGACCTTCATGCAGCACACACCCAGATGCGTGCAGCCGGTGCCCGCGCCGCCGGCCCCCGCGCCGGTGACGCCGAGCACGACACTCGTCAGCGGCTCGCTAGAATAAAACGACCATGAAGACGAAGATCCATCCGGACTACGTAACGGCACACGTGCGCTGCACCTGTGGCAACGAGTTCATCACCCGCGCGACTCGCGACGAGCTACACGTCGAGGTCTGCTCGAACTGTCATCCGTTCTACACGGGCAGGCAGAAGTTGATGGACACCGGTGGGCGCGTCGAGCGCTTCCAGCGCAGAGTGGCGAAGGGCCGCCTGCACTCAGCACAGTCCCGGTCCTCGCAATAGCTTGATGGCTTCGCGCCCGGCCTCCGGTGCGCCAATGACAGGGGTCGAGTCGAACGGCACGGCGCCGCCGGCTGAGCACGTCGCGGATGCGCCGGCGGTGCTCGCCCCCACGGTCGCCGACGCCCCATCGGGCGTTGCCGTCGCCGCCGTTCACGGCAACGGCGAGGGCCCCGGCGTCGAGCTGAAGGCCCAGCGGGACGCGCCCGTGGGCGGGCAGGCGGTGCTCGAGGGCGTGATGATGCGCGGCGTTTCAAACTGGGCGGTGGCGGTGCGCAAGCCGACGGCCGAGCAGCTCATCGAGGGCGACTACTCGCCCGCGGAGCCGGCGCTCGGCGAGATCGAGGTGAGCGTCTTCCCGCTGGACTCGGCGTTCAAGCGCCACCGGTTGCTGCGGCTGCCGATCATCCGCGGCGTGGTCGCGCTGGGCGGATCGCTGATGGTCGGCTTCCGTGCTCTTGAGGTCTCGGCGAACGCGCAGCTTCCGCCGCAGGAAGAGGATGAGCAGGAGATCCCGCGAGGCGTCTGGGCTGGAACAGTTGTGATCGCGCTGGCCATGGCGATCGTGCTGTTCTTCCTGATCCCTGTGGGGCTGACGAGCCTGGTCAAGGGCCAGCTCGGCTCCTCGGTGGTCTTCTGGCTGGTCGAGGGCCTCGTCCGAACGGCAATCTTTCTCGGCTACCTGCTCCTGCTGTCGAGAGTCAAAGATCTTCGCCGCGTGTTCGAGTACCACGGCGCCGAGCACAAGACGATCTCCTGTTTTGAGGCCGGCCTTCCGCTCACGCCCGCCAACGCCACTCGCTTCTCGCGGCTGCATCCACGTTGCGGCACGAGCTTCCTGCTGGTGGTGATGATCGTCGCGATCTTCGTGTTCGCGCCGCTCGGTCTGCCGGCGTGGTACTGGCTGGTTGTGACGCGCATACTGGGGGTTCCCGTGATCGCGGGGATCTCCTTCGAGCTGATCAAGTGGGCCGGGCGCAACCGGCGCAAGCCCTGGGTGCAGGCGCTGATGTGGCCGGGCCTGAAGCTTCAGCTGCTGACGACGCGTGAGCCGGACCTCGAGCAGCTCGCGGTGGCGATCGCGTCGCTGGGGGCGGTGCTCGCGCGCGAGACGCCCGGCGAGCTGTCGGCGTCCGACCTGTTGGGCGTGGAGGTCGTGGCCTGAGCGCAGGCTGTTTGCCGACTCATAGACTGGGTGGCGATGATCGAAGACCTGGTCAAGCAGATCGAAGCGCGCTTCGCCGAGCTGGGCGCGCAGATGACGGATCCCGACGTGATCTCCGACCGGGAGCGCTACGCGGAGGTGGGAAGGGCCTACAGCCAGCTTGAGGCGGTGGCAAAGCTCGCCGAGCAGTGGCGCCATGCGCGCGACGATGCCGCCGGAGCCGAGGAACTGCTGGCCGAGGAGGGCGAGGACTCCGGCATGCGCGAGGAGCTGAGCAGTGCGCAGGAGCGCATCGAGGAGCTCGAGGAGGAGATCCGCCTGGCGATGGTCGAGCGCGACCCCAACGACGAGAAGAGCGTGATCGTCGAAATCCAGGGCGGCGCCGGCGGCGATGAGGCGGGGCTGTGGGCTGGAGATCTCTACCGGATGCTGACGAAGTACGCAGAGCGTCGCGGCTGGCAGACCGAGGCACTGGACATCGGCGACGGCAAGTACACGTTTGCCGTGAAGGGCGATGGCGCCTATTCGGTTTTCAAGTTCGAGGGCGGCACCCACCGCGTGCAGCGCGTGCCCCAGACCGAGTCGCAGGGCCGGATCCACACCTCGACCGCCACCGTCGCGGTGCTGCCGGAGGCCGAGGACGTCGACGTGCAACTCGACCCGAACGACCTGCAGATCGACGTCTACCGCTCATCCGGCCCCGGCGGGCAGTCGGTCAACACCACAGACTCCGCTGTGCGCATCACCCACCGGCCGTCCGGCATCACCGTGTCCATGCAGGATGAGAAGTCCCAGCTGCAGAACCGGGAGAAGGCGCTGCGCGTCCTGCGCGCGCGGATGTATGAGCGGGCACTGGCAGAGCAGCAGGCCGAGCTGGCCGCCGACCGCCGCTCGCAGGTCGGCACCGGCGACCGCGCGGAGAAGATCCGCACCTACAACTACGGCGAGCGGCGCGTCACCGACCACCGGATCAAGCTCACCGTGCACAACCTCGATCAGGTGCTCCAGGGGGAGCTGGACGAGCTCACCGCAGCCTTGCAGGCCGATGAGAAGCGCTCGCGCCTGCAGGCGCAGGCAACGGCGTGAGCGGTACGCCAGCGCGCGACGCGCTCGACGGCGCGATCACCGCGATCACTGCGGCCGGCTGCGAAACACCGCGTCTGGACGCCGAAGTGCTGCTCGCCCACGTGCTGGGTGTAGGGCGCGAGCGGCTGCTGATCGACTCCGAGCTGATGGTCGAAGGGCCGGCCGTACGCGCGTTTCAGGATGCGGTGCGCCGGCGCTCGATCGAACGCGAGCCGGTCGCCTACATCACCGGCCGCCGCGGCTTTCGCCATCTCGACCTGACCGTCGATCGACGCGTGCTCGTGCCACGAGCGGAGACCGAGCTGCTCGTCGAGGTCGGTCTCACCCTCGGGCGTCAGGCGCGCGTGCTCGATCTCGGGACTGGCAGTGGCGCGGTGGCGCTGGCGTTGAAGCACGAGCGCCCGGATCTCCTGCTCAGCGGCAGCGATGTGAGCGAGGACGCGCTGGAGGTGGCCAGGACGAACGGGCTGCGACTGGGGCTCGACGTTCACTGGCTGCACGCCGATCTGCTCGCCGGCATCCCCGATGAGTTCGACGCGGTCCTCTCGAACCCGCCGTATGTCGCGCAGGCAGAGCGCGGGGCGCTCGCTCCCGAGATCGTGCGCCACGAGCCCGCCGCAGCACTGTTCGCCGGAGCCGACGGGTTGTCGAGCATCCGCGCCCTGCTCGCGCAGGTCGCTGAGCGCCGCCGGGTTCGCGTCGTGGCCCTCGAGGTCGGCGCCGGGCAGGCGCAGGCTGTCGCCGAGCTGATGAGCCGAGCGGGCTTTCCTGCGCTGCGACGCGAGCGGGACCTCGCGGGGATCGAGCGCGTGCTGGTGGCCGAGCGCGGCGAGGGGGCGAGGAGCTGAATGGCGCTCGGTGGTGGCCATGCGGAGCAATTGGGCGAGTGTCTGGCGAGCGGGGGCGTCGTTGTGTTCCCCACCGACACCGTCTACGGGCTCGGCTGCGACCCCGAGAACGAGAGCGCCGTAAGGCGGCTGTATGAGCTGAAGGGCCGTCCCGCGGATCGTCCCGCCGCGATCATGTTCTTCAACCGGGACCTCGCCACAACGACGCTGGGCGATCTCGGCGATCTCGAGCGCGCGGCGATCGAAGCGTTGCTGCCGGGTCCGGTCACGCTGCTTCTGCCCAACCGCGATCGTCGCTTCCCGCTGGCGTCCGGGCCGACCGCCGACTCGCGCAGGCTGGGCCTGCGCGTCCCTCTGCTCGGAAGTGTGCTCGCGGCGCTCGCCTCCGTGCAGCGGCCGCTGATGCAGTCGAGCGCCAACCTGTCCGGCGGCTCGGAGGCGCGGCGGCTCTCAGATGTAGCTCCCAGCGTGCTCGCCGGCGCCGATCTCGTGATAGACGGTGGCGAGCTGGGAGGGGTTGCGTCGACCGTGCTCGACCTCTACGACTACCAGCGGACGGGCAGCTGGAGCATTCTGCGCGACGGGGCGATGGCGCGCGAGGCGATCGAACGCGCCCTGAGCTGAGGCGGGCGCGCACGGACAGACCACCCCGTCGCCGCTCCTGCTAGCCTCGTTTGCGCTGCCGCGACTGGCGCGAGAGGTGGAATCGACCACCGGGAAACGGCCAGCCAAACCGCCGCGCGCCTGGGCATTAAGTCGTCACCGTCCGCCCAAGGAGAGCGCCATGTCCGAGCTCAGCCCCGATTACTTCAACCGTCCGCTCGCGGACGTGGATCCCGAGATCGCCGAGGTCCTGCGCGGGGAGCTCGAGCGCGAGCAGCGCACGCTCGAGATGATCGCATCAGAGAACTTCGTGCCCCGCGCCGTGCTCGAATGCCAGGGCTCGGTGCTGACGAACAAGTACGCCGAGGGTTACCCGGGCCGCCGCTATTACGGGGGCTGCGAGTGGGTTGACATCTCCGAGCAGCTGGCAATCGACCGGGCCAAGGCGCTATTCGGGGCCGAGCACGCGAATGTCCAGCCGCACTCCGGAGCCCAGGCCAACACGGCGGTCTACCACGCCCTGCTTGAACCCGGCGACACGATCATGGGGCTCTCGCTCGCTCATGGTGGGCACCTCACGCACGGCATGAAAATCAACGTCTCCGGGCGGCTGTATGACATCGCCGCCTATGAGGTGAACCGCGAGAGCAGCATGATCGACATGGACGAAGTGGCTCGAATTGCTCGCGAGCGTCGCCCCAAGCTGCTGCTCGCCGGCTGGTCGGCCTACCCGCGCAAGCTCGACTTCGAGCGCTTTCGCGAGATCGCCGATGAGGTCGGTGCGCTGTTGATGGTCGACATGGCCCACTTCGCCGGGCTGGTCGCCGCCGGTCTTCACCCCAACCCGGTCGAGCTGGGGGCCGACGTGGTTACCACCACGACGCACAAGACGCTCGGCGGGCCCCGTGCGGGGGTGATCCTGTGCAAGGAGGAGTACGCGAAAAAGATCGACTCGGCCGTGTTTCCCGGCCAGCAGGGTGGACCGCTCGAGCACGTGATCGCGGCCAAGGCGGTGGCCTTCAGGGTCGCCGCGTCAGAGCTGTTCGCCGAGCGCCAGCGCCGCACCGTGGAGGGAGCACAGGCGCTCGCCGAAGAGCTGTTGAAGGCCGGCCACGGCGTGAATGTGCTCACCGGGGGAACCGACGTGCACCTGCTGCTGGTCGACCTGCGCGAGACCGAGCCGGCGCTGACCGGCAGGCAGGCGGAGGACCGGCTGCACGAGATCGAGATCACCGTCAACCGCAACGCGGTGCCGTTCGACCCGCGCCCTCCGATCGAGGCCTCCGGCCTGCGCATCGGCACGCCGGCGCTGGCCACTCGGGGTCTTCAGCGCGATGACTTCACCGAGGTCGGCCGGATCCTCGCATGCGCGCTGACCCCGGAATACGAGGCGCGGGCCCGCGAGCTGGGCGAAAGGGTGGACGCGCTGGTCGAGCGCTACCCGCTGTATGAGTGGATTTCCGCCGGCGCGCCCGTGCGCGCGTAGGCGCTCCGCGACCCGCGCTCGGGTCAACCCGGTCGCCATCGCGGCGCTCGTGACCTCAGGGCCTGCGATGCTTTCACCAGTCGATGGCGCATCCCAATGAGCTCGACGCGCTTTACGCCTTGCTGGTGGCTGCGGCCGTCACGGCGCTGCTGACGCCGCTCACGATGCGGGTCGCGCGAGCCGTGGGCGCGATCGACCAGCCGCGCGAGCGTGGCCTCTCCGAACACCCGACGCCGCTGCTCGGCGGTCTGGCGATCTTCGCCGGGGCCCTCGTCGCCGGCCTGATCTTTCTCCCTGCCGGCTACTACACCGCCAAGCATCTGTGGCAGGGCGTGTTCCTCGGCGCCGCCCTGATCACGTTCGTCGGAGCTCTCGACGACCGCTTCGACCTGCCCCCCTGGATCAAGCTGGCCGGTCAGCTGCTTGCGGCCGTGATCGTCGTGCACTTCGGGGTGGCGGTGAGGACGATCACGCTGCCGTTCGTCGGCCGGCTGAACTTTCCGAACGCGGGCATTACGAACGCGGGCCCCGTGCTCACGGTGATCGGTCTGGTGGCGTTGATGAACGTCGTCAACTTCTCCGACGGCGTCGACGGTCTGGCTGCAGGCGTGTGCGCGATCATCGCCGCCGCGATGGCCGTGATCGCGTTCGATCTGGGCCGCCAGCAGCCGGGTGTGCTCGCGGCGCTGACCGCCGGCGCGGCGCTCGGCTTTCTGATCTACAACTTTCCGCCGGCGTCGAGCTTCATGGGCGATTGTGGTGCGCAGCTGCTGGGCCTCTTGATGGGCGTGATCGCCGTGGAGGCGGCCGTGAAGACGGCGGCGGTGGTTTCGTTCGTGCTGCCGCTGATTCTGCTGGCGGTGCCGTTCCTGGACACGACATTCGTCGTGCTCAAGCGCCTGAAGTACAGGCAGCCGATCTACCAATCCGACAGCGAGCACTTCCACCATCGCATGGCCCGCATCGGCTTCTCCTCACGCCGTACGATCGCCTATCTCTATGCATGGACGCTACTGCTCGCCGGGCTGGCGCTGGCGCTGCGGTTCGTGCCCTACAGCAACCACAAAGGTCACCTGTACCTGGGTTGGACGCTGGTCATGGTCGCGCTGGCGGCGCTTGTGGTCGCGGCGAGCGTGTACCTCGTCTACGTGCTTGAGATCGTGAAGTTCAGGCGCCTGGACGCAGTTCGATTGCGGCGGCTGCGCCCTGCGGCGTCACCAGCGGAGATCGAGAGTGGAGTAGCCAGGGATTTTGAAACGGGAGAGTTCCAGTCCGTGTCCGCTGGTGAGGACAACGGTGTGGCTGTGGACGGCGGACGGCGGGCTGAGCAGCGGGTCGGCGAGCGGCAGGTGGATGAGGATCGCGTAGGCGCAGAAGATGAGCGTGGCGGCCCGCAGGCGCCGATCGCCGCCGACCGCGGCTAGCGGTAGCAGCCAGGTCGCATACCAGGGCAACAGCCAGGCCGTGGAGAGCAGCAGTGCCAGCGTTGTCCATCCGGCTGCGATGCGCCAGTCGGCGCCGCGCGTGGTACGCCACAGCGCGAAGGCGAGCACGGCCACGAACGCGACGATGAACAGGTGTCGCCACCAGTTCGGGGTGCCGCTGAGCCCGACCAGTCGCGCCAGCTCGGCAGGCACGCTGTGGGTCGCCACGAGCTGCTGCTGTTCGCCGACCGCGTCGAGGAAGCTCAGAGCGTGCGTGCCGAAGCCGACCAGCCCCACAGCCACGAGCGCCACGAGGCCCAGGCAGGCTGTGGCAACCACCTGCCGCCGTTCGTGCGCTCGCGCTGGTGCGAGCACGAGGAAGGGCAGCGCCAGGCCGGCGGTGATCTTGATCGCGACGCCCGTCACCAGCGCGATGGCTGCCGCTCGAAAGCGGGGGTTGGCCCCCGCTGTGAGCGCCAGCGCGCCCGCGAGCAGCAGCAGGATCAGCGTGTCATTGTGCGCGCCGCCCACGGCCAGCACGAGCAGAACCGGGTTCAGGCCGACGAACGCGGCGGCCCACCGGCGCGACTGACCTAGCCTGCCCGCGGCCCGCACGACCAAGGCGACAGTGCCGAGGCTTGACGCCACGGCGATCGCCTTGAACGTCCACAGTGCGCCGGCGAGACCGAGCGGTGCGGTCGCGTAGCTCGCAAGGGTGAACAGCGGGCCGTAGGGGGAGTGCAGGAAGGGCCAGCCGACGAATCCGAAGACGGGGTCCGTCGGCACTTCGGCGGCGACATGCGTATAGGGATCAAGGCCATGGAGCGCCCCCAGGCGAGCGAAGCTGATGTAGCCGAAGACGTCCTGGGATAGCAATGGCGGACCCAGCAGCAGGATCACGTTTGCCGCGACGATCGCCGCCACCAGCGCGCGCAACGGCAGGGTGCGGGCCGCGAGCAGAACCAGCAGGTAGCTCACCGACATGATCAGCATGAGGTTCTGAAAGCTTCCGCTTGAGATGCCCACGCCCAGGCCCCTGAGCGGCCCCGCCATCCAGTCCGGCCAGCCGCCGCTGCGTCCGGGGACGTACTGAGTGGGTCTCCTCGCGGCGCCGGCGCTCAGCAGAAAGACGGTCGTGACGACGCCCAGCAGTCCGAGCGCCCCCAGCGCTCGCAGTGCGCTCGTGCCCCTGCGCGCGCTCCTGGCTGCACCGATGCTCCCAGACGGTGTCGCGGCCGCATGGCGCCGGGCTGTGGGGATCGCGGCGTGTATGAGCCTATTGTTACGTCTAGCGGACCTGCAAGTGTTTGACGCACCCGGTATCCTGTGCTTGTCGTTGCTGCCCGCAGGGGGCTTCCGTTTGCGGGCGCGCGTTAGCGCCCAAGCACCCGTCGCGCGGGTGATGCTTGAGCACATTTATGCAACGCCGCCATCGCAACTCCACATCGTGCCGGTCTCCCGGGCCGCGTCGCGTTCTGATCCTCTCCGCCGACGTGGGCGAGGGCCACGCCGCCGCCGCGCGCGCCCTGCGCGAACAGCTCGAAGACTCCCCTGAGCAGAGCGAGGTGACTGTCATCGACGGCCTCGCGGCGATGGGGCCCCTGCTGCGGCCCGTGGTCGAGGACGGCTACCGCGTCCAGCTGCGCTTCGTGCCGTGGACCTACACGGTCGTCTACTGGCTGCTGAAGCACGTGCTGCCGATCCGCGCGCTCGCGCGCCGGCTGCTGTGCCTGTTCGGCTCACGCCCGCTCGCGCGCAACATCGCCTTGCATGAGCCGGACGTTGTCGTATCCACCTATCCGGCGGTCACCGTTGTGCTGGCGCGGCTGCGCCGCACCGGCGAGGTGCAGTGTCCGACGGTGGCGACCATCACCGACCTGGCGGGCCTGTTCTTCTGGGCGCAGCCGGGCATCGACATGCACCTGGTGATGTACGGCGCGTCGATGTCCTCGGTCGAGCGCATCGCCGGGCCGGGGAGCGTGCGGCTGGTGCGCCCGCTCATCTCCGCAGAGTTCCTGCAGCCGCGATCCTCCGAGGGCTCCCGCCGGGCGCTGGACCTGCCCGAGGAGGGCCGCATGGTGGTCGTCTCCGGTGGCGGCTGGGGCGTGGGGGACGTCGCGGGAGCTGTGCGCGAGTTCACCAAGGTTCCCGAGGTGAGCACGATCGTCTGCCTGGCAGGGCGCAATGAGCAGCTCGCAGACAAACTGCGCAGCGCCTTCGCCGAGGAGCCACGCGTACGTGTGTACGGGTTCACCGACAGGATGCCCGAGCTGCTGGCTGCCGCCGACGTGCTCGTGCATTCAACAGCCGGCGTCACCTGCCTCGAGGCGGCGGCGGCCGGCACCCCGGTCGTCTCCTACGGGCTGCCGGTCGGTCACGCGCGCCTGAACACCCAGGCGATGGCAGCCCTGGATCTCCTGCGCGTTGCCGGCGACACCGATGAGCTGCGCGAGCAGGTGCGCGCGAGTTTCGAGGATGACAAGCAGAAGCCCTCGTTCAGGCCCTCAGAGCTGACTCACACCGCGGTCGATCTCGTGCTCAACACGCCGCGACGCGTGCGAGCGATACCGCGCTGGCGACTGCGGGTCACCGCGGCCGGCCTTCAGCTGGCGCTGCTGATCGGCCTCGGCGCGTGGATCATGTCGACCGACGAGGTCACCGCTCTGGCGACGAAGATCCTGCGCGTGCACCCGCTCGCGCAGGTGCGGACAACACAGCCCGACGTGGGTCTGATCGTGCGTGCGCCCGCCGCTGATGTGGCGCCGCTCGCCACCGAGCTGGCCGGTCTCGGTATCCATGTGTCCTTCACCGATGACGCGGGCATCCCGTCGCGCTTGAGCATCTCGCGGCTTCACTCCCTCGGAGACGAAATTCTGCCGGAAGTGCCGGGGTCAGGGCCGTTTCGATGGGAGCGAACCCGCGGATTGCTGCGCTCGCAGGCTCGCGCCCTGGGACTCAGCCATCGCTTCTACTACCTGCAGCCGCGCGGAGGCCTGTCGGTCGGCCAGCTCGTCCTCGGGCGCACGGCGGGGGCCATTCCGGTGAAGGGCGCGCTGCGTCTCAGCATGCCCTGCGGGCTGCCTCACCGCCCGATGCGGGCCGGCGATGTCTTGGTCGTGGAAGTCGACGGGTCGACCTCCTCGGTGCTCGGGCTCGAGAGAATCGTCTCCTGGCTCTCCTCAGACAGGCTGGACGCCGAGCCCTTGACCCAGCTCACGCGCTCGCCTGCCATCAGCGCCAGCAGCAGCTGAGAGCGCGCGAGCATCGCCGCCCCGGCGACGAGCAGCGCCAATGACAGGCTCAGCGGAACACCGCCGTAGGGCGTATCGGAGAAGTGCTCGCCGAGCAGCAGCGGCGCGAGGATGATCGGAATGACCGTCTGAGTGACGTACACGACAGGCGCCACCTGGATCGCGGCACGCGACTGCAGCGCACTCATCTCACTGAGCACGCCCACTCCCGAGGCGCACGCCGTCGCCAGACCCCAGAGGCCCGCTACGACGAGCTGTCCCTGCGAGAGGTCATCGGATGCCAGCTTCGTCGCCACTCCGCCCCACGCGAAGGCGCAGCCGGCACAGATCATCGTCAGCGAGGCGGGCGATCGGCCAAACGCACGCATCAGATAGGGCAGTAGCGCCGCCAGCGCCAGGATGGCGAGCACGATCGCGATGGTCCCTTCCTCAGACGTGTGGGTAGCGCTGCGCGGCGGCGCGCTGAGCGCGGCTCCGATCACGCCGATGATGATCGCGCTCATCGCAAGGTACTCATAACGGCCGGCGTGCTCGCCGAGCATGCGCTGCGCCAGGAACAGCAGCACGAGCAGGCCGGTCGCGAGCGCCGGTTGCACGACGACCAGCGGCGCGAGCAGCAGAGCCACGACCTGCAGCGGCCAGCCGATGATCGAGAGGGCCGTCCCGGCGAGCCAGCGCGTGCGTCCGAGCAGGTAGCGGACAAGCGCAACGCGCAGGTACTCCTCGCTGGGCGCCTCCTTGGCATCGACCGCCTGGAGGGCGATCCCTAGGCTGTAAAGGGTCGAGGCGCCCACCGCCGCCACGATTCCCAGTACCAGATCGACCATGTCCACCAACGATCATCGCAGCCCTGCCAGTCCTTTCGCCCGCGGGTTGGCGGCCGCGACGATGATGAGCTACGTGCTCCCGGGCCTCGCTGCCTGGGTGTTGCCGGCGTTGCGCGGACCGCTGGGCGTCGAGGACCACACGTCGACGGGCACCGGCTACGCGCTCACGTTCGACGACGGCCCCCATCCGCAGGGCACGCCGGCGGTGCTCGAGGTGCTGGCGCGCGCCCGCGTGAGCGCCACCTTCTTTCTGGTCGGCGAGCAGGTGCGCCGCAACCCGGCCATCGTGGGGGAGATCGTCGCGGCCGGCCATGGCATCGGGCTGCACTGCGACCGTCACCGCAACCTGCTGCGCCTGCTGCCGTCGCAGGTCCACGCGGATATCGCGCGGGCAAAGGACACGATCGAAGGGGCCGGAGGTGGCACCATCGGCCTCTACCGCCCGCCCTATGGGGTGCTCAACGCGTCGGCCCTGCGGACCGCGCGCGCACACAGCTGGCGCACGCTCCTATGGAGTCATTTCGGCAAGGACTGGCAGGCGTCCGCCACCGCCGAGTCGATCGCCGGGCGCGTAACCGGCGGCGCGGGCGACGGCTCGGTGCTGCTCCTGCACGACGCCGATGACTATTCCGCTCCCGGCTCCTGGCGGCGCACCGTGGCGGCCCTGCCGCTCGTGCTTGAGAGGCTTGCCGAGAGGGGCCTGAAGGACGTGGCGCCGTGACCCACGCCCACGCCAACCACCTCTGCAGCGGCGGATAAGATCGAGAGCTTGTCAACCACGCTGCCAAGCGACGTGAAGGGCCCGGCAGTCACCGCGGCCGGTTCGCAGAACGGCTCGCCGGCGAGCTCCGCCGAGGGCATCACACCTGCGCCGAAGAGGACGCGCTGGTGGGTCGAGGCGCTCGCGATCCTGTGGCTGCTGTGGATCTACGACCTGATCAACAACCTGGCGCCGCTGCGCAGGCATGTCGCGATCGCCCATGCCCAGAGCATTCTGGACCTCGAGCGCTCGCTGCACCTGTCGCCCGAGCTGACGCTCGACCGCTGGCTGGCAGGGCACCAGACGCTCGCGCTGCTGCTGTCCTATTACTACGACAACGCCCATTTCATCGTCACCTTCGGCCTGCTTGTCTGGCTGTGGTGGAAGCGGGCCGACCTCTACCGCCCGCTGCGCAACATGCTCGTGCTCGTGAACGTGATCGGCTTCGCCGTGTTCTGGCTGTATCCGGTCGCACCCCCGCGGATGCTTCCCGGCTTCACCGATGTAGTGGCCGCCAGCGGCGCTATCGGGTCCTGGCACACCGGGTCGCTGGCCTCGCAGGCCAACCAGTACGCCGCGATGCCGTCGCTGCACATCGCCTGGGCAGTGTGGTGCACGCTCGCGGTCTGGCAGATCACGCGGCGCCCGTGGGCGCGCGTTCTCGCCGTGCTTTATCCATGCGTGACGGCGGTGGCGGTGCTCGCCACCGGCAACCATTTCCTGCTCGACCTCGTGGGCGGGCTCGTGGCGATTGCCGTGTCAGTGGCGATCGTGTGGATGATCTCGGAGTTGACGAAGAGAAGCCGTCAAAAAGGTGCGGGCAGCCCCTCGCGGATGGCAACATCCGCCCGCCCGACCCCCCGTGGCGCATGTCACAAACTTGTTACGAAGTCCAAGGTTCGGTAGACTCCGCGAGCCGCCGCAGACAGTTGAGGGATTGCCTCGACGGTTCCGTACGCAAAGCAGCGTCCGGCCCTTCTCGTCTGTAGGGTGGCCCTACACAGATGTCTGACTTCGACGCCACCGAAGAAACACTCGCCGCGCCCGTCACAGGGCGCGATTATCACTGCGATTTCACTCGGATTTTCTCGCAGGCGCTGGTGCTGTCTTTTAGAAGCGCTCGACGGTGATCCCCGGTGACGTGGACATCGCCGCTCGAACTCCCTCCAGGGAGTCCTCCCTCACGGGGGGCGCTGGAGGCTCCCTCAAGAACAGCTTGATGTTCATTCTGCGCTATCTCGACATCGTGCTGCTCGCGCTGGCGACGCCCGTGGCGCTGGCGCTTGGGGCGCCCGCACTCGGCTACGCGATCGGAGCGGTGGCGTGGGTGGCACAGCGGGTGATCGCCGAGGCCGACAGGCGCTGGATCAAGAACACGAAGACCCCTCGAGCGCAGCTCGGCCTGAACCTGTTTGAGGCCTTCGGCCGGATCTGGCTGCTGGCCGGTGCGATCGTGCTCGCGGGCGTCGTCGGCGGCCGCCAGGACGGCCTCACAGCGGCGCTCGTGATCTTCGTCGCCTATTCGGTCGCGTTTGCGATCAGGGTGATCTCCGGCAAGCGCACATTGCCACCGGGACGGGAGCTCGCTCGATGAGCACCGTCGAGCACGCGACGCAGGCCACGGGAGGGATGAGCAAAACCCGCAAGCTCTTGCTGGGCATCGGGCTCGTCTACGTGGTGGGGCTCGTGGCGTTCGCGGTCGGCTTCGGGATAAAGGGACACAAAAACGAAAACTTCAAGGTGATCGACAGCTTTCACCTCGAAAAGTGGTTCGGGATCGCCGGCCCGCTGCAGTTCGACAAGGGCGTTCTGTACCTGCTGCTCGCGACCATCATCACGCTCGGGATCATGGTGTACGTGGCGCGGAACATGAAACAGCGCCCAGGGCGCCTGCAGGTGGCGGTGGAGGGCGCGTACGGGCTCATGAAACAGGTGACCGGCGACAACATGGACGAAAAGCAGGCGAAGAAATGGTTCCCGGTCATCTTCACGTTGTTCATCTTCATCCTCGTCTCGAACCTGATCGGCTACATCCCCCTGCCAGTCGACTCGCAGAACACGTTCAAGCTGTTCGGCGCGAACATCCCGTCCTTCCAGATCTATGCCGCGGTGACGAACCTGGCGGTCCCGCTCGTGCTCGCGCTCGGCGTGTTTGTCGCATACAACGTCGAAGGAGTGCGAGCCCACGGTCCGGTCGGGTACATAAGGACCCTGATCCCGAAGGGCGTCGGTGGGCCGATGCTGATCCTGATCTTCCCGCTGGAGATCCTCTCCAACTTCGTACTGCGGCCCCTCTCGCTCACCATCCGGCTCTGGGCTAACCTCTTGGCGGGTCATCTGCTGATCGACTTCATGGCGGGCAGCCTCGCCGTGCTTCTCGGACTGCAGCTCCTGGCCTGGCTAACTCTGCCTCTGGGCGTGATCCTCTTCCTGTTCGAGGCAGTTCTCATCGCCGGACTGCAGGCCTTCATCTTCGCCATCCTGACCGCCATCTACATCGGGGGCGCGTCCTCCGCAAGCCACTAAGCACCGAGAAGGAGAACGATGCTGACACACGTCATACCTTTCCTGTCAACAATCCACATAGGCATCCCGCTGGCCGCGGCCGCAGAAGCGTCCAAGGAAATCGGGGAGAACGCCGGCAAATCGATTGCCCTCGGCGTGGGCGCGGGCGGCGGCGCCGCGGGTGCCGGTGCCGGCATCGGCATGCTGTTCGGCAAGGTGATCGAGGCCACCACGCGTCAGCCCGAGATGAAAGACGAGATCACTTCAATCCAGTGGCTCGGCTTCGCGCTGACCGAGGCGACCTTCTTCTACGGCCTGGTGGGCGGCTTCATCGCCTTCTTCCTCTAGGTCGATGCACGCCTTCGCAACCATCCTAAGCACGCCGATCGCGAGCGACTCGTGGCTGATCACGCCCAATGTCGGCCTCATGGTCTGGATCCTCGTCGTCTTCGCGATCTCGCTCTACATCCTCCAAAAGGTCGTGTTCCCGCGCATCACTGCCGCGCTCGACGAACGTCGCGTCGGCATCGAAGAGTCGATCGATTCAGCCGAGCGCACGCGGGTCGAGGCCGATCAGCTCCTCGCCGAATACCGCGAGCGATTGAAGGAGGCGAGGGCCCAGTCTGAAGAGATCGTTCAGCGCGCACGCCAGACGGCGGAGGCTCACGAGCACGAGGCCCGTGACCGCGGTCAGGAGATCCTCGCCGAGGCGGCCAAGCGCGCAGAGCGCGACATCGAAGCCGCAAGCAAGCGGGCGCTCGACGATATCCGTAGGGAAGTCGCCGACCTGACAATCCTCGCGACCGAGAAGGTCACCCGCAAGACGCTCAACGACGCCGATCAGCGGCGCCTCGTGGAGGAGGCTCTGAGCGAACTCGATTTCTCCGGCATCTCCTCGGACGCACAGAGCAACTGATGGAGGAGCTCGCCCAGGTCTACGCCCGCTCGCTGTTCCAGGCGGCCCTCGAGAAGGGCCGGCTGGATGAGCTGCGCGAGCAGCTCGCGCAGTTCGCCGACGCGCTGGACGGAAACCACGAGCTGATGGTGTTCTTCTTCTCGCCCTACTTCTCGACCAAGGAGAAGCAGCAATCACTCGCCGGCCTGCTCGACGGGGCGGATGGGATCTTCATTAACTTCCTCTCACTGCTGATCGAAAACCACCGCATGCCGGTCATCTTCCGCATACGTCATGAGTACGAGCGGCTGTGGGACGAGGAGAACAGGACTCTCCCGGTGGAGATCACCAGCGCGATCGCGCTCGACGAGGCGACAACCGAGAGCCTCGGCAGGACGATCGGCGAGCGTGCCGGGCGCAAGGTCACCCTGGCCGCGCACGTGGATCCGAACATTCTCGGCGGCATCATCATCAGGGTCGGAAATTCGATCCTCGATGCCTCTATTCGTAATCGACTGGAGCAGCTGCGAAGGCACGTTGCCCAAGGAGCGTCTTAGGAGCGACATGCAGATCAATCCCGATGAGATAACAAGCATTCTGAAGAGCCGCATCGAGGGGCTCGACAGCGGTACGGCGGAGTTGACCGAGGTCGGCACCGTGCTGTCGGTGGCCGACGGTATCGCGCGGCTTCACGGCCTGGAGAACTGCATGTCCTTTGAGATGCTCGATCTTCCCCACGGCGTCACCGGTCTCGCGCTGAACCTCGAGTCAGACAACGTCGGAGCCGTGCTGTTCGGTGAGTGGGAGCACATCTCCGAGGGCGACACGGTCAGGCGGACCGGCAAACTTCTCGAGATCCCCGTCGGTGAGCAGATGCTCGGGCGCATCGTCGACCCGCTCGGTCGTCCGCTGGACGGCAAGGGCGAAATCACCGTCGATCAGACCCGCCCGGCGGAGTTCAAGGCGCCGGGCGTCGTCCAGCGCCAGCCGGTCAAGCAGCCGATGCAGACGGGCCTGAAGGCGATCGACGCGATGATCCCGATCGGCCGCGGCCAGCGAGAGCTGATCATCGGCGACCGCCAGACCGGCAAGACGGCGATCGCGGTGGACACGATCATCAACAACAAGGACACCGGCGTGGTGTCCGTCTACGTGGCCATCGGCCAGCGCATGTCGACCGTCGTGGCGCTCGCACAGACGCTCGAGGAATACGGCGCGCTCGACAACACGATCATCGTGGCCGCGCCGGCGGATGAGGCGGCGCCGATCAAGTTCATGGCGCCCTACGCCGGCTGCGCGATGGCCGAGCACTTCCTCTACAACGGCGGGCACGCGCTGTGCGTCTATGACGATCTGACCAAGCACGCGTACGCCTACCGCCAGATGTCTCTGCTGCTGCGCCGCCCGCCCGGTCGCGAGGCCTACCCCGGCGACGTCTTCTATCTGCACTCCCGCCTGCTCGAGCGCGCGGTCAAGCTCAACGATGACCTCGGCGGTGGCTCGCTGACGGCACTGCCGGTGATCGAGACGCAGGCGGGCGATGTCTCCGCATACATCCCGACGAACGTGATCTCGATCACCGACGGGCAGATATTCCTCGAGTCGGCGCTATTCAACTCGGGCGTCCGTCCGGCGATCAACGTCGGCATCTCGGTATCGCGAGTCGGCGGAAACGCGCAGATCGGCCCGATGAAGAAAGTCGCCGGACGGATCAAGCTCGAGCTCTCCCAGTACCGCGACCTGGAGGCGTTCGCACAGTTCGGCTCAGACCTCGATGCCGACACCCAGCGCACGCTCGCCCGCGGTGAACGCTTGGTGGCGACGCTCAACCAGCACGAGCGCGCGCCGCTGGCGGTGGAGGACCAGACCGTGCAGATCTTCGCGGCGACCAACGGCTACCTGGACCGGCTGAACGTCGAGCGTGTGCCCGAGTTCCTGGCCGAGCTCACCGAACGCCTGCACTCCCAGCACGCGGAGCTGCGCGAGAAGATCAACGGCGGCGATTGGTCGGATGAGACCCAGAAGGCGGTGGCCGAGACCCTGGACGCATTCGCCTCGGACTTCGGCTTCGACCTCGACGAGGAGGGCCAGCCGATCGACGACGACGCGCCGCTGAAGCCCACACAGTCCCGTCCGCTGGACGAGCCCGCTCCGACGCCCGAGCCGGAGCCGGAGCCGCAGGCGGCCTAGTGCCGCCCGCCGGATAACGCCATGGCTTCTCAGCGCGACGTCAAGAACAAGATCGCCTCGGTCAAGAACATCCAGAAGATCACGCGGGCGATGGAGATGGTGGCCGCTGCGCGCCTGCGGCGGGCAGAGCAGCGCATCGCCGCGCTGCGCCCGTACGCCGAGGCAATCGGGCGCATGACGCGCCAGGCGGCCGAGGCCGCCGGCGCGGAGGCCGCGCGGGTGCCGCTGCTGCGCGAGCACGACACCCAGGAGAACGTGGGGCTGCTGCTGGTCACCGGCGACCGCGGCCTGGCCGGGGGCTTCAATTCTCAGATCGTCCGCGCCGGCGTGCGCCTGTCCGCTGAGCTGAACGAACAGGGCCTGAGCAGCCGCTGGTATGCGACCGGGCGCCGCGGCGTCTCCTCGCTGAACTTCCGTGGGTACGAGCTGATCGGCAGCTACACGGGCTTTGCCGATCGGCCCGCCTACGCCGATGCGCGCACCATCGCTGACGACGTCATTCAGGCCTACGTCGACGGTCGCGTGGATCGCGTCGAGATGGTCTACAACTCCTACGTCTCGCCGCTGACGCAGAACGTCACACGCCAACAGCTGCTGCCGCTCTCACACCAGGCGATCTCCGGCGATCAAGCCGGCGAGGACACGCCCAGGAAGCCGACGCCCGTCGACTACGAGCCGGAGCCGGAGAAGATCCTCAGACGCCTGGTTCCCGACTACATCGAGATCTCTGTCTACCGCGCGCTCGTGGAGTCCGCGGCGGGCTTCTTCGGAGCCCAGATGACCGCGATGCGCAGCGCGTCGGAGAACGCCGGCGAAATCATCACCGAGTACACGCTGCAGATGAACCGCGCCCGCCAGGCCGAGATCACCCAGGAGATCATGGAGGTGGTAGCCGGTGCCGAGGGACTCAGCTGAGATGGCCGCTGGGCTGCGCGATACTGCGTCCTCGCTTCGCTCGCGTGCCGAGCACGCCACGCTCGCCGCGTCCTTGTCTCGCTTGCCCAGCGACCATCTCGGGCTGGCACGGCCAAAGGCGCATCACCACAAGACTTCAATAAGAGATATAGAGACAATGAGGAGAATCGAGACGACATGAACGCCCCCACCGCCACCGATACAAACGGCTCGCCGCAGTCCGCCATCGCGGATGAGGCCAAGCCCAACGTCGGGCGAATCGAGGAGGTTCAGGGCGTCGTGATCGAGGCCGTGTTCCCCGATCGCCTTCCGGAGATCAACCACGCGATCACGATCGCGCGGCCCGCAGCCGCGGCCGACGAGGAGGCGCCCGGGATCAGCTCAGGTTCTGAGGAGACCGTGCTCGTTTGCGAGGTCCAGCAGCACCTCGGTGATGACCGCGTACGCGCCGTCGCGATGGACACGACCGACGGCCTGGCTCGTGGGCTTGAGGTGATCGACACCGGTGGCCCGATCACGGTCCCGGTGGGAGAGATCACGCTGGGGCGGATCTTCAACCTGCTCGGCGAGCCGATCGACCTGGGCGAGCCGCTGCCCAAGGACGTCGAGCGCCGCGGTATCCACCAGGAGGCCCCACGCGCCGAGGACCTCACGCCGACGACCGAGATGTTCGAGACGGGCATCAAGGTCATCGACCTGCTCGCCCCCTATGCCAAGGGCGGCAAGACCGGGCTGTTCGGTGGAGCGGGCGTGGGCAAGACGGTGCTGATCCAGGAGCTCATCCACAACCTCGCCAAGGAGCACGGCGGCCTGTCGGCGTTCTGCGGCGTGGGCGAGCGCTCTCGTGAGGGCAACGACCTCTGGCTTGAGATGAAGGAGTCGGGCGTGCTCGACAAGACGATGCTCGTGTTCGGCCAGATGAACGAGCCCCCCGGGGCGCGCATGAGGGTCGCTCTGTCGGGGCTGACGATGGCCGAATACTTCCGTGACAAGGGTCAGGACGTGCTGCTGTTCATCGACAACATCTTCCGCTTCGTGCAGGCCGGCTCGGAGGTCTCGGCGCTGCTCGGGCGCATGCCCTCTCAGGTCGGCTACCAGCCGACGCTTGAGACGGAGATGGGTCAGCTGCAGGAGCGCATCACCTCGACCCGAGAGGGCTCGGTGACCTCGGTGCAGGCGATCTACGTCCCCGCCGATGACCTCACGGACCCGGCGCCCGCATCGGTGTTCGCGCACCTGAACGCCACCACCGTGCTCTCGCGATCGATCTCCGAGAAAGGCATCTACCCGGCGGTCGACCCGCTGGACTCAACCTCGACGATCCTCAAGGCGGACGTGCTGGGCGACGACCACTTCCGTGTGGCCAACCGCGTCAAGGAGATTCTGCAGCGCTACAAGGAGCTCCAGGACATCATCGCGATCCTCGGCATCGACGAGCTCTCCGATGAGGACAAGCTGACCGTTCAGCGCGCACGCAGGATCGAGCGCTTTCTCTCCCAGCCGTTCTTCGTCGCCGAAGAGTTCACCGGAACGCCCGGCGCCTACGTGCCGATCGCAGAGACGATCAGGGGCTTCGAGGAGATCATCGACGGCAAGCACGATGAGGTGCCCGAGAGCGCCTTCTTCCTGAAGGGCACGATCGACGAGGTCGTCGAGGCGGCCAAGAAATAGACGATGGCGCACACGAAGTTCCCAGCCGAAGTGCTCACGCCGGAGGGCGAGATCTTCTCCGAGGAGATCGAGATGCTCTCGACGTTCACGACCGTGGGCTCGATCGGCATCCTCGCCAACCACGAGCCGCTGCTGGCACGCCTGGAGCCGACCGAGCTGCGCCTGTACCGCTCGGAGACCGAGATCGTGCGTTTCGCCCAGGCTGAGGGCTATTTGCAGTTCGCGCAGAACCGGGCGCTCGTGCTCGTCGAGGAGGCGATCGCGCCTGCGCAGATTGATCGCGCCACGTTCGAGACGAAGCTCTCAGAAGCGAGGGCTTCCGCCGAACGCGCTGAGCCGGACAGCGAGGAGATGGCCCGCGCTCTACGGGACGTCAAGCGCTACGAGGCGTTCCTCGCCGTCGAGCAATAGGGTTGGCCGGCGCGGATGGAGGCCTCCACCGGCACCCACTTCAAGCGCCCCGGCTGGTTCACCAAGAACGTCTTCAACAAGTTCGTGGCGGGGCTCACCCGGCTCGGCTTCAGCGTCTGGGGCTCGCGCGTGCTGGAGGTGCGAGGCCGCACCTCCGGGGAATGGCGCCGGACGCCGGTGAACCTCCTCACGATCGAAGGCGAGCGCTACCTCGTGTCTCCGCGAGGCGAGTCCCAATGGGTACGCAACCTGCGTGTCAGCGGCGAGGGCCGGCTGTTGCTCGGCCGCCGCAGCGAGTGCTTCAGCGCGGTCGAGGTGCAGGGCGAGGAGAAGCTGCCGGTACTGCGTGCCTACCTCAAGCGCTGGAAGGCGGAGGTCGGCGTGTTCTTCGAAGGCGTCGGAGCAGACTCCTCCGAGGAGGAGTTGCGCGGCGCGGCGCCCAGGCATCCGGTGTTCCGGCTGAGCTCCAGCGCCAGCTAGCCGCTTCGCCCCTCAGCACACAGATCATCGCTTCCTCGCACCGACTAGCCTTCCCCGCCTCATGAGCGCCTCCCGCGAACGCGAACCAATCGGAGTGATCGGCACCGGCTATGTCGGCCTGGTGACGGCCGCCGGCTTCGCGGAGCTCGGCAGCGACGTGTGGTGCGTGGACATCGATGCAGCCAAGGTCGAGCGTCTGAAGCGCGGCGAGTCGCCGATCTATGAGCCCGGGCTCGAGGAGCTTCTGGAGCGCAACGCCGCGCGGCTTCACTTCTCCACCGACCTGGCCGAGGCGCTCGAGCATGCGCGGCTGCTGTTCGTCGCCGTGGGCACACCGCCGACCTACTCCGGCGACGCTGACCTCTCGGCGGTGCATGCGGTCGTGGATGCGATCCCGGCCTCAGAGCCGGCGGAGCTCGAGCGGCACGCGCTGGTGATGAAGTCGACGGTGCCCTGCGGCACCGGCGCCTCGCTGCAACGCGTACTCGGCGAGCGGGGCAGGGGAGCGCTCGGGTACGTCTCCTGCCCTGAGTTTCTCAAGGAGGGCTCCGCGGTCAAGGACTTCATGCACCCGGACCGCGTTGTCGTCGGCGACAATGGCGACTGGGCGGGGGACGCTGTGATCGACCTTTACGCGCCACTGCAGGCGCCGCTCGTGCGAACCGACATCGCGAGCGCGGAGATGGTCAAGCTGGCCTCGAATGCGTTCCTGGCGACGAAGATCTCGTTCATCAACGAGATCGCCAACGTCTGCGAGGAGACCGGTTCAGACGTCGTGGAGGTGGCGCGCGGGATGGGCCTGGACGACCGCATCGGGCCGAAGTTCCTGCAGGCCGGCATCGGCTTCGGGGGCAGTTGCTTCCCCAAGGACGTGGACGCGCTGAAGCAGCTCGCGGGTAACTCCGGCTACCACTTCCAGCTGCTCACCGCCGTGATCGAGGTGAACGAACTTCAGAAGCGCCGCGTTGTCGGCAAGCTCCACAAGCACCTCGGAGGGCTCGTCGGCAAGCGTGTGGCGCTGCTTGGGCTCGCCTTCAAGCCCGAGACCGATGACATGCGCGAGGCCTCCTCGCTGGTGCTCGCGGCGCGGCTGAACGCCGACGGGGCGACGGTGGCGGCCTACGACCCGGTGGCCGAGGAGCAGGCTCGCAAGCTGGTCGGCGGGATTTCCTTCGCCGACTCGCCTCTCGCGGCCGCCGCCGGCGCCGACGCCGTAGTCTTGGTGACCGAGTGGTCCGAGTTCATGAACCTCGACTGGAAGCTCATGGCCGGGGCCATGGGCGGCAACCTTGTGGTCGACGGGCGCAACGCCCTCGACCCTGCCGCCGTGCGCGCGGCGGGCCTCGTCTATGAGGGCATAGGGAGGCGGTGAAGCCATGCAGGCCGTGATCCTGGTCGGCGGCGAGGGCAAACGCCTGCGTCCGCTGACCTCGACGGTACCCAAGCCGGTCGTTCCGCTCGTCGACAGGCCCTTCATCTCGTTCATGCTCGAGTGGCTGCGTCAGCACGGCATTGACGACGTGATCATGTCCTGCGGGTTTCTCGCCACGAGCGTGCGAAACGTGCTCGGCGACGGCTCCGGCATGGGGATCCGCCTGCGCTTCGTCGAGGAGCCCGACCCGCGCGGCACGGCGGGCGCGTTGAAGTTTGCCGAATCGCTGCTCGACGAGCGCTTCCTGATGCTGAACGGCGATGTGCTCACCGACATCGACCTGACGGCGCAGATCGCTCAGCACGAGAAGACCGGCGCTAAGGCGACGCTGGCGCTGGTTCCGGTTCCCGACCCCAGCGCCTACGGGCTGGTGCACCTCCACGAGGATCGTTCAGTCCGGGAATTCGTGGAGAAGCCGAGCTCTGACACGATCGACTCGAACCTGATCAGCGCGGGCGCCTACGTGCTCGAGCGCTCAGTGCTCGAGCTCGTTCCCCCGGAACGCAACGTCTCAATCGAGCGCGAGGTGTGGCCGGCGCTGATCGGTGAGGGGCTCTACGGATATCCCTCCGACAGCTACTGGCTGGACATCGGTACGCCCGAGCGCTACCTGAAGGGCACGTTCGACATCATCGAGGGCAATGTCGAGACCGCGGTCAAGGGCCGGCTCGGCAGCGACTGGCTGGCGATCGACGCGGACGCCGAGGTGGCCGGGAGGGTGATTCCGCCGGCCGTGCTGGAGCGCGGCGTGCGGGTCGCCGAGGGCGCGCACGTTGGCAGCCTGGCAGTGCTCGCGGACAATGTGTCGATCGGAGCGGGCACCACGGTGGAGCGCGCCGTCATCCTCAACGGGGCCGAGATCGGCGAGAATTGCACGCTGCGCGACTGCATCGTGGCCGCCGGTTGCCGCGTCGGCGCGCGCACTCAGATCACCGGCGGAGCGGTGCTCGGCGAGGGCGTGACCGTCGGGGCAGATAACGTGATCTCCCGCGGGGCGCGTATCTTCCCTGGTGTCGAGCTGCCCGACGGCGCGATCAAGTTCTAGGTCCAAACTCCCCAAACCAATGGCCAACACATCTCTGAGAACCCCGATCACCGTGGCGGGACCACGACAGAGGGCGTGCGGCGCGTGAGTGACGGCGCCGTGACGTCCCCGTCCACCGACGTGCTCTCGCGCGCGGCGATCGCTCAGGTCGATGCCTCCGACCAGCTCGGTGACGTGCTGGCGCTGCCTGAGCATCTGCGCGACGCGCTGTGGCGCTCAGAGTCGGCGATCATGCAGGACTGGGACACCTCCGCCGGCTTGGTCGTGGCGGGGATGGGGGGTTCGGCCATCGGTGGCGCGCTCGCGCGTGCGGCGCTGTCAGATCAGGCCACGCGGCCGATCTTCGTGACGCGCGCCTACGGACTGCCGCCGTGGACCACGCCCGACACGATGGTGCTGCTGGCGAGCTACTCGGGCGACACCGAGGAGACGCTGGCCTGCTACGAGTCGGCGGGCGCGCTGGGCGCGCGGCGCACGGTTGTCACCACCGGCGGGCGCCTGGCCGAGATGGCCCGCGCCGACGGCGTTCCCGTGATACCGCTTCCCGGCGGCTTTCAGCCGCGCGCGGCCGTCGCCTACATGACCGTCGCCGCCTTGGAGGTGGCCGCCCTGTGCGGCGCCGGGCCGAGGCTGAACTCCGAGATCGACGTGGCCGCCTCGCACACCGAGCAGCTGGTTGCAGAGTGGGGCCCGGACGCGCCCGAGGACTCGCTGGCGAAGGACATCGCGCGCGGCCTGTTCGGCACCACTCCGGTGATAGCGGGCGCCGGGCTGACCGTCCCGATCGCCTACCGCTGGAAGACGCAGATCAACGAGAACGCCAAGCAACCGGCCTTCACGCACGAGCTGCCCGAGCTCGACCACAACGAGCTCGCCGGCTGGGAGGGGGCCCAGGAAGTGGGGCGCTTCTCGGCGGTGTTCCTCGACGACTCCGATGCGCACCCGCGACTGAAGGAGCGGATGGACCTGACAGAGCGCCTGATCGCGGGCAACGCCGCCGCAAGCTTCCGGCTCGAGACGCGCGGGCAGACCACCATCGAGCGTGTGATCTCGCTGGTGCTGCTCGGCGATCTGGTCTCGATTTACATGGCCGCGCTGCGCGGGGTGGATCCCGGCCCGGTGAAGGCGATCGACGAGCTGAAGGCGTCGCTCGCGGAACGCTGAGCGACGCAGGCGTGTGATAGCGTCGAACGCGGTCGAGGAGCGCTGCGACGGGGTCTGTTCCGCCACGCTCGGCCCATTACCAGGAAGGGCGCTCTCATCACCGGATAGGAGAACGCGATGACCCCAACCGCTGTAGCAACCGCCGCCGACTTCAAGGTCGCCGACCTGTCCCTCGCCGAGTTCGGGCGCAAGGAGATCACGCTCGCAGAGCACGAGATGCCCGGCCTGATGTCGATCCGCCGCGAGTATGCCGCCGCCCAGCCGCTGAAGGGCGCGCGCATCACCGGCTCGCTGCACATGACGATCCAGACGGCCGTGCTGATCGAGACGCTCACGTCGCTCGGCGCGGAGGTGCGCTGGTGCAGCTGCAACATCTTCTCGACCCAGGATCACGCGGCGGCCGCGGTGGCCGTCGGTCCTGACGGCACCTCCGAGGATCCCCGCGGCATTCCCGTGTATGCGTGGAAGGGCGAGACGCTCGAGGAGTACTGGTGGTGCACCGAGCAGGTGCTCAACTGGCCGGCTGCAGGCGAGGACGGCTCGATCGGGCCGAACATGATCCTCGACGACGGCGGCGACGCCACGCTGCTCGTGCACAAGGGAACCGAGTATGAGAAGGCCGGCGCGGTGCCCGACCCCGCGAGCGCGGACTCCGAGGAGCTCGGCGTGATCCTGTCCGTGCTCACGCGCTCGCTGGCCGAAGACCCGCAGCACTGGACGCGGATCGGCGAGGGCATCAAAGGCGTGACCGAGGAGACCACGACGGGCGTGCACCGGCTGTATGAGATGGTCGAGTCCGGCGAGCTGCTGTTCCCGGCGATCAATGTGAACGACTCGGTGACCAAGTCGAAGTTCGACAACCTCTACGGTTGCCGGCACTCGCTGATCGACGGCATCAACCGTGCCACCGACGTGATGATCGGCGGCAAGGTCGCGGTCGTGTGCGGTTTCGGCGACGTGGGCAAGGGCTGCGCGGAATCTCTGCGCGGGCAGGGCGCGCGCGTGATCATCACCGAGATCGACCCGATCTGCGCGCTGCAGGCGGCGATGCAGGGCTATGAGGTCAAAACGCTCGAGGAAGTGCTCGACAGTGCGGACATCTTCATCACGACGACCGGCAACAAGGACATCATCACCGCCGCCGACATGGGGCGCATGAAGCACCAGGCGATCGTCGGGAACATCGGGCACTTCGATAACGAGATCGACATCGCGGGCCTCGGCAAGGTCGCGGGCATCGAGCGCGTGAACATCAAGCCGCAGGTCGACAAGTGGGTGTTTCCCGACGGCCACGCGATCCTGATGCTGTCCGAGGGGCGCCTTTTGAACCTCGGCAACGCCACCGGGCACCCGAGCTTCGTGATGAGCAACTCCTTCTCCAACCAGACGATCGCCCAGATCGAGCTGTTCACGAAGAACGACGAGTATCAAAAGCGGGTCTACGTGTTGCCCAAGCACCTCGACGAGAAGGTCGCCCGCCTGCATCTCGACGCGCTCGGCGTGAAGCTGACGAGGCTCTCTGACGAGCAGGCCGCGTACATCGGCGTACCCGTCGACGGCCCGTACAAGCCCGACCACTACCGCTACTAATCCTCATATGGCTGAGATGAGGGCGATGGTGCTCGCGGCGGGGTTGGGCACCCGCCTGCGGCCGCTGACCTACGAGATCCCCAAGCCGATGGTTCCGGTGCTGGACAGGCCGGTGATGGAGCACATCCTCGATCTGCTCGACCGGAATTCGTTCAAGGATGTGATTGCCAACCTGCATTACTTCCCGGACACCATTCGGGAGCATTTCGGGGATCGCATCGAGTACCGCTATGAGCCTGAGCTGCTGGGTACCGCGGGCGGGGTGCGCGGGTGCGCGGACTTCTTCGGCGACGAGGCCTTCCTGATCATCTCCGGCGACGCGCTCACGGACATCGACCTGGCGGCGCTCACCGCCCGGCACAGGCAGACCGGTGGGATCGCCACGCTGGCGGTGAAGCGGGTGGCGGACACGAGCGAGTTCGGGGTCGTGCTGCACGACAGCGAGGGCCGGATCACGGGCTTTCAGGAGAAGCCCGTCCCCGAGGAGGCGCTCTCAGACCTGGGCAACTGTGGAATCTACGTGTTCGACCCCAAGATCTTCGACTACTTCCCCGAGCGCCCGTTCGTCGACTGGGCGCAGGATGTGTTTCCCACGCTGCTCGAGAACGACATTCCCTTCCACATCCACGAGGTGCACGAGTACTGGAACGACGTCGGCTCGCTCGCAGAGCTCCAGGAGGGCACCTTCGACGCGTTGCGCGGCGAGTTGCGACTGGAGATGGGGGGCGAGGAGGTGAGCCCGGGCGTGATCGTGGCGCGAGGCGAGCCCGGCAGCGCCCCGCCATTGCCCGCAGACATCGAGATCGAAGCGCCCGCGTGGATCGGGCCGGACGTGACGCTGGGCACCGGTGTGCGGCTGATGGGACCGATCGTGCTCGGCCCCGGAGCAAGCATCGGCGCCGGCTCGCAGCT
>Ga0302325_10001420_pt1 | contig 61165 bp, 47 predicted proteins | sample Palsa_T0_2_FD_201948 | JGI IMG/M metagenome (GOLD analysis project Ga0302325, IMG submission 201948) | Peat permafrost microbial communities from Stordalen Mire near Abisko, Sweden - Palsa_T0_2 | ecosystem: Environmental > Terrestrial > Soil > Palsa > Peat permafrost | place: Sweden: Abisko...
CGGGTCACCATCGAAACTACATCGTTGACGTCGGGAACGGTGCATGCCGCATATTCAGCCAGCCTCGCCGCTACGGGCGGGACCTTGGCGGCGACGGGCACGATTTCCGGCACGCCGTCGGCGGTTGGAAGCTCCTCTTTCATGGTGAGTGCGACAGATTCAGGCGATCCTTCGCACACCGCATCGCAATCGCTTTCTCTTTCGATTTTGGCCGCGGGTTCTTCTTCGCTGGAAATCTCCACCAGCGGGCTCGACGGTGCGACGCTCGGATCGGCCTATTCGCAAGGGCTGGCCGCCACGGGAGGTGCCGCGCCGTACCACTGGTCGGTGACGTCGGGCACTTTGCCGGTGGGACTGGCGCTGAACGCGTCATCGGGACTCATTAACGGAACACCAACGGCGGCTGGAGCGAACACGTTTACAGTGCAGGTGACAGACGCGAGCAGCCCCGCGGAGACCGCCTCTAGGAGCTTGAGCATCGCCGTTTCCAGCAGCACGTCGGCGCTGAAAATCACCACGGCTTCGCTGGCGGGCGGCGAGGTGAGTAGCGCCTACTCGTCCACGCTTAGCGCTGCCGGCGGCAAGACGCCGTACAAGTGGTCGATTGCCGGCGGGTCGCTGCCGAGCGGCCTCTCGCTGGCCGCGTCGACGGGACTGATCGCGGGAACGCCGACACAGTCTGGGACATCTTCGATCACGGCCGAGGTAACGGATTCCAGTTCGCCCGCACTATCGGCCAGTGAATCTTTTTCGATCGGCATCGCCGCTGCGGGGACGGGCACGGTGGTGAGCGCGTGCGGCACGCTGGGAAATTCCGGCACCACTTACTTGCTGACCGCCAATGTGTCCGCCGCCGGAAGCTGCTTTTCCATCCAGGCCAGCGACGTAACCCTGAATTTGAACGGCCACACCATTACCTACAATACGGCGAGCCAAAGTGCGGCAACATACGCCATCAGCGGAGTGGCTTGCTGGGATACGAGCAACCCGAGCAGTAATCCTTGCGGCGGCTCGTTCGATAACTTCACCGTGTACGGCGGGAATATCGTGGAAGGCGGCGGAACGGCAGCGAGCTTCGCGCATCCCATCCGCATGGGGCAAGGGCTGAATAGCGGCCCCACGATTAACGATATGAACGTTACGTGGTCGTCCGATTCCGCGGTGGGAATTTATCTGAACTACGCGGGCCAGTCCGTTCCAGGCGCTGCGGTGATCTACAACAACACGCTCAACAACAACGTCACCTCGATTCAGAGCCGCGCGGATATCGACGGTCTGTCCATTGAGGTCTCCCAAGCGACCGCCACTAGCACTCCGGCGCAGATCTACGACAATACGATTCACGGTGGCCCGCAGGGCGGGATCCAAAGCGAATCCACCGGGGCGCAGGTGTATGGAAATACGATCGAGCAAGGGACGGTAGGCAGCAACGAATACACCAACGACTTCTCGATCTATCCGTGGGCCCCGAATCAGAACGTCCACAACAACACCATCCTCCCGAGCCAAGGCCGCGGAGTTTCCATCGATTCGGCGGCGTATTCGGTGGCCAACACCTTAGTTCAATCCAATACCATCACGGTGACCGCCAAGGCTGACAATTCCGAGTACAACGGCTGCCCGCTGGACGGTACTTACGGCGTGCAATACGACGATTCAGCCTCAGGCGCATCCGATCAGAACAATACCGTTATCGCAGACGCCCAACAGTGCAACGGCGCAGGCCTGCGGCTCACATCGTTTGGCGGAGGCAACACCTCCACGAACAACTCGTACACCGGCAAATTACTTTCCGGTGCGGCATCGGGCGTGGTGGCCGCCGGCATCAGCTTGGATTCCCCCACGTCGTCGGCGTTTACGGCGACCGGTGATACTTTCACCGGCGACACGGCTTCATTCTACGTGGATTGGGACGGAGCGGGGCCATTTACGTGCATTTCGTGCACTTTCGCGTCGGGAGCGAATCCCGCGAGCTACGCGACGTTCTACTTCTGGAATGGCAACGGCCCGGCGGTTGCAGGCGGACTGCACTTCCGCGACGCGAAGTTTACCCGGTCGGCTTCGAAGACCTCCACCAGCATGGTGGTGCCGGGAAACTACGGCCAAACCGCTGAATACTGGATCGACTGGACATATCAACTCAACATCGGCAACGGCGCGGGCGCGACCGTAGTGATTACCGACAATCTGGGCAACACCGTTTTCTCCGGCACGGCCAGCGGAAGCGGGCAAATCTCCCCGGTGCTAACCGAATTTCGGATGCACAACAGCGGAACTTCGGCGGTGCAGGAGATGCACACCCCGCACACGGTGACGATCTCCGAGTCGGGATGCACCTCGCAATCGTTCAGCGTGGCGATCAGCCAAACCACCACTCAGAGCGTTACGCTAACCTGCCCGTAGGATTTCAGAACATTCCGGCAAGTACGTTCGGAGCACTAGCCACCGGCGGAGGTAATCGCGGCATCACTTCCTGGCAAGACTTTGCGGATTAAGCCGCGCAAGCGATCGCGCTCGGCGTCATCGATCGCGGTGAACCACGCCAAGGGCGCCCACAAAGCCAAACCTGCCGCGCTCGACAGGAAGAAAGTGGGCCAGTTATGAATGGGAACAAAATCATGCATCGCCAACGAGCCTGCTGCAAATCCCAGAGTGGGCAATATGTTGGGGAGGATCCCGAACCTTAAGTATTCGCGCCAATCCACTTTCAGGACGCGCAGAAACAGCATGGGGAAGACGGTGCCTTTTACCAACACCGCCGCAACGGTGGTACCCGCCGCCACTCCGTAGATTCCGTAGCGCTTGGCCAGCACAATGCTCGCCCCAAGATTAATGACCGCTTCGGCCAGCGTGCAGTAGACGTTGATGCGGTGCTTTCCCAGGCCATAGAGCAGATGCGTGGCCATCATTTCGGTGAGCGCGACGAACTGAGAAACCACCATGATCCTCAGAATCAAACCGGAGCTTGGCCCGTACTGAACGCCCATCCACACCTTAATAAAATCCGGCCCGATCGTTAAGAGGGCCACGGTGCCCAGGAATCCAACCAGCAAAGTGTATTTCGTGCCGCGAACCAGAAGCCTACCCACTTCATCGTGGCGGCCTTGGGCATCCAGCTCGCTGGCGAGCGGTGCGACGATCAACGCGCTGCCATTGATGACGATGCGCAATTGTTGGACCAAGCGCATGCCGATGGCGTACAGGGTGACCTGCGCGACGGGCAAGAACACCGCAATCACCACCGAGTCCACGCCGTAATTGATGGTCTGGCCCAAGCTGATCAAGAAGGAGTTACCGCTGTGGCTCAGCACCGGGCCAAGGATCGATTTTCGCCAGTTGCGCGCGCTGATTCGTAAGTCCGGAAGCAGACGCCGCACCAGGGCCACTTCGAATGCGTGCCCGATCATGGACGAACCCAGCTGAATCACCGCTAGGGAAACCAGGCCGTAACCGGTGAGCAGCGCAACCACCGAAAGTATGGTGCGCAGAACCATCACCCCGACGGCGACGCCGTTGCGCAAGTCCCAGCGCGATAACCCGCCGAGGGCCGCCTGGTACGTGGCAAAAATGAAGTCCGTACCCAGAATCGCAGCGGCCACCATCAGGGTGATACGCGATTCGCCCATCAGGTCTTTCGGGATGTGCAGGAACGGCAGAGCGAACGCGGCCATCAGGCAGCCCAGACCGAAACAGGCTGCGGCCAAGACACTGTAGACAATCAGGGTGGTGCTGAACAGCGCGTTCAGCGAGTCGTTATCTTTCTGGGCGTGGAACCGGGAGATGAATCGAATCAGCGCCGAGCGCAAACCGACGTCCACCACCCCCATGTACCCGGTGAGTTGCAGCACCAAAGTCCAAATTCCGTACTCGGTGTTACCCAGGCGGTACACCACGAATGGCGACATGAAAAACGCCACCAGCAGGTTTGCCCCCATGCCAAACCAGTTGCTGAAGACGCTGCGGGCGATCCCCGACGCCGAAAAGTGCGCGTTTTCTTCCTTGCGCGGCACTTGCGTCTCCGGATTAGGGCTCGCTACCATATTCGGCAAACCAATAACTCCTTCACCAGCGCGCTAGGCGCGGGGGTGCAATTCGGCTACTTTGGCCCGGTCTTTTTCAGTGACGTGTGAAATGCAGAAGCGGGTTTTCCCGGAACGTTCCCGCTCAATCTCAGCGGTCTGCACGAATTTCCATGTGACCGCCGATCCAAAATAAAATCTCAGGACTTCGGCGAGGTTTTCCAAGTCGCGCGGCGAAAACGCGGCGCCAGGTACGTATCGGATGCGGAAAGAATCCATGGTGTCTTGAATTACCTGCATTTTTTCGATGCCCGGGCACACTTTGATAATGCGGCCGGTCAAGGACACGCCTGGCACCACATCGCCATTGGGCAAATAGAAATTGTCAGTGGTGCGGCCGATCACCCGCCCGATCAGCGGATAACCTCGGCCGCAAGGGCAGGCCGCTCCCGTGGGGATGGTGCAGTCGTTCACTTTGTAGCGGATCAAAGGCATGCCGTAGTTGAGCAGGTCGGTCACCAGAATTTCATGCAAGCCCTCGACTTCCCCGCCCTCGACCGGCTTGTATTCGACGAACACGGCGGCGGGGTTTACATGCATCCCGCGATGCTGTTCGCATTCGGCCGCGATCATTCCAAAATCGCGCGCTCCGTAGCGCTCGAAAATTCCGCAGCCCAGGGCCTGCGAGATCGTTTCGCGGTCTTTCGGCGCCAACGGCTCGGCGGTGCAAATGGCGCTTAGCGGCCGGTGATAAGGCTTGCCGCACTCGAGCAGATACTTGCTGAGCAAGGCCAGCGGCGTGGGATAGGCGTAAATGATCCGCGGCCGGAATTCATTGAGCGTCTGGCGATACGATTCCAGAACTTCCTGGTTAAACACCGAGGTGGGCGCCCACACCCGGCGCATCAAATGACGGTCGTAAAGTTTCCACCGCCAGCTGGGTTTCTCGACGTAATCGACCCGCGCGCCCCACAGATAGAACACCTTGTCGCCGGGCCACATACCAGCCCAGGTGTCAAAACGGCTCTGCATCGCCGATTTTTCGGGAAGCATTTCGGGCGAACGCAACAACTGCACGGGCGTATCCGTAGTCCCGCCGGTCGCGGCGATGAGCAGATTCTCGCGGCGGTAACGGCGCGACCACAAATCGTCGAGCCGGGTGCGGATGTCGCTGCGGGTGAGCATCGGGATACGCTGTAAATCCTGCGGCGAAGTAATTTGCGCGGGCGTAATCCCTGCGGCGTCGAATCGCTCGCGATAGAAGGGGGTGGTGTCATAGGCGTGCTGCAGCAAACGGCCCAGCGCCTGCCATTGCAGCCGCGAGTTTTCCACCATGGACATCGTCTCGCGCTGTTCCAACACGCGCAGCCGCTTGCGCAGCCCCCGAAACGATCGCGGGGCGATCCACGGCGCGACCGTGCTCATGTAGAGCTGGTTCCAAGGCCGGGCGGCATAGATAGACGAACTCATGCTTGCCCCTTAAGCGAAGTGTTCACAGTTGATTCCAGGCCCGCGGATCCGCGCGGTAAGGTCAGCGGCGGCGCTTCGCCTGGCTTTTGCGCGATCCCGCAAAGGATTTCGCGCAGCGCCGGAACCTTCAGGCTGAGTTGGAACATCGCCCACTCCGGATAAAACAGCAGGGCGTTATATTTCATGAATCGCGGCCGTCCCGGCAGCGAATGCACGGTGACGTCATGGAACCCTACGCCCTCGAGCATCTTCTCCATCTTGCCGGCGGAGTTGCAGCGGTAGAGCGTGGGGAAAGTGTCTTCGGGCTCGCGACCCCAGATTTTTTTGTTGATCCACTGATGGAACCGGAAGGGCGTGACTGCCGCCGCGACGTTCACCCAGTGGAAAACGTTTGGTGTAAGCAGGATCACCGTGCCGCCCGGACGCAAAACGCGATAAAACTCGCGGAAGACCAGTTCGGGCTTGGCCAGGTGCTCCACAACCATGTTGCAGGTGATCAAATCGAAAGTTCCCGTTTCAAACGAGAGATTTTCCAGATTGCACGCCACGCGGCGAATTGAAGACGAAGCCGCCAAAGACGCCGGGTCCACGTCGGCGCCCACCACGAAGCCGGCCTCGGCGAGGAATCGCCGCTCGATTTCCGCAGCGTTTTTCAGCCAGGGAAGAATCAGGGTGTGGCCGCAGCCGGCGTCGAGCCAACGCATTCCAGGGCGAAAATACTGCTGCAGCATCCGCAGATAGAATTGCTGCTCGTGCTCGGCCACACGGGCGCGCTCGCGGCTGCTTGACCCGCTCGGCAATGGATTTTGTGAATCGCTCATTCCCTTCCCCAAGAGTGCGATGCCTGCTGGCAGAACCGCAAAAATCGAAAATCTACTTCGGCTCCCTTGCGCTTTCCGGAACCGTGAGCTTCTCTTCTGACAGTGCCGCATCCGCGGATTGAGCCGCGCCTCCGGTATTGGCGCCCTTGCTCCAGGGCGCTTTCACGGTGGAAACGACGAAGCGGTGTTTGCCGCTGGCGGTGCGGTCGATGTAGTCAACGGTTTGGATGGCCAGATTCACGTCCGCGCCGAGCGCTTTGGCCATCCGCTCGCGCAGCAGCGTGATGGAACTAGCAGCGTCGGCGCCGGGCCGCGCCACGATGGATACACTCACCTCGCGCAGCGCCGTCTGCTTCAACTGAAAGAAGGCCACTCCCGGCACGTCGTAAAACAAGTGGGTGAAATATTCGCCGTGAATCATGCGTCCATCGGGTGTGGCGATGAAGTCGCTGGACCTGCCCCAAATGCGCGAAAGAAGCGGGAAGGGGCGGCCGCAGCGGCAAGGCGCCTCGGTCCAGCTACTCACGTCTTCAATTTCGTAACGGATAAAGGGCATGTAGCTGTTGGTCAGGTCGGTCACCAGGACGCGCCCCGGCACACCGACAGGAAGCGGCTTGCCTGCTTCGTCGACGATCTCGATGTAGCGGCCCAGGGCGTTAACGTGCAACCCTCCGCCGCTGGGACATTCCGCCGCAAGATTATTGATTTCGCGCGAGCCGTAAAAATTGTAGACCCGGCTTTGGAACGCACGCTCCACCGTGTCTCGCGCTTCCGGCGTGAGCACTTCGGCGGTAGCGCGAATGGCCAGCGGTCGAATTTTCAGGTGCGGGCGTTCGAGCACGAATTGGGCAAACACTTCGAGCGCCGAGCTGTATCCAGTGATGTGCTTCGGCTGCCAACTGTCCAGCATCGCGGCAAACTCTTCCATGCGTGGCGTGGAAATCGCGAAGGCGTTGCACACTCGCGTCTGCACCAAAAATGAATACACCTTGTCGCGCCACGTTTGGTCCTGAATGTCGCGGTCGGCGCCCCACACTGATGCGGTGCGGTCGCCGGGCTTAATTCCCCACCAGCTTTGGACGAACCAATCGGCCGCGGTGGCGCGATCCCAATATTCCATGTCCTGAAAGAATTGCACCGGCTTGCCGGTGGACCCGCCGCTGGCGTTGGCCTTTCCTTCTTCCGGCTTGCGGTTATCGCAGATGATCTCCGAGGCCTTTTGCTGCACCGTCGCTTTGCTGAGCGAGGGAATGAACCGCAAATCCTCGAACGAGCGGATATCGTCCACGCGAATTCCCTGATGGCGGAACAGGCCCCGGTAATACGGGCTGTGCTCGTTCGCGAGCGCCAGCAGCGCTTTCAGCCGGCTCCATTGTTCCTGGCGAACCGCATCGAACGCGGCGAACTCGTACTTGTACATTTCGCGGAGGTAGGCCGCGGCCGACGGGTGCCAGCGCTTTTCGAAAAATGGATAGAGCGCCGAACGCACCAGGTGCGCCCCCGCGGCGCGCAACGGGTTGCGGACCGTGCCGCCGGACCTCTCCGCTGGGCGAGCCGCGCCAGCGCCATTCTTGGTGGAATCTTTGCTATCGGCGCTCATGCTCGCGTCTCTCTCGTCACTCTCATCGTGTTCTGCCAGGATTTCATACGTAGCGCCCCAGGAACGCCCATTCGAGACTCCACTGAAAGTCGTCTTTCTGAAACGGTGCGAAAACTCTTCGCAGCGCCAGCGGTTCCTGCCCTCGCCTCACCACTCCCGGAACGCACGTTACCGACGTCTGGTAACCCAACTGCCGTGCACGCTCGATAGTGGCTTCATTGAAATGCGGCTGCAGAATCGGCGACGGGTAGGAGAAATGCACCACCGGACTGCCGAGCTTTTCTTCCATCAACCGTTTCGATTCCTTCAACTCCAAGCGCACCACCGCGTCGTCCACATACGCCAGGTTGGGATGGGTCATGGTGTGCGATCCCACGATGTGCCCGCCCTTGATCAACCCACGCAGCTGATCCCAACTCATCATCGGTGCGCCCGCGGATTCCAGCGGCTGCACTTCCAGTTCGTTTTCTATCTGGACCAGGGCTCGCATCTGCGGTTCGCCCGCCAGCTTGGCCACACGGCGGCTGGCGACCAGAAAACTTTCGTGGCGCTCGGAGCGGGTGGCCATTGACCAGGTGCGGCTCTCCCCCGAATCCGGCCAATCGTTTCGGGGACTGACGTAAAATGCATTGCGCAGCCGGCAGTACCAGGGAGGGGTGGAGTTCTCCACATTGGTGATCGTCGCGTAGAACGCCCCCGGAACGCCGAAGCGGTCTAGAACCGGCGCGGCTACTTCGTAGTTATCCGCGTAGCCATCGTCGAAAGTAACGGCCACCGCGCGATCCGGCAGATTCTTGCCGCCGCTTAGAAATTCCTGAACATCACCGATGCTCACAGGGTGGTAATGCCGGGCGATCATTTCCATTTGTTGGGCGAAGGCGGCAGTGGCGTGAATGATTCCCCATCCGATGGTATGGGCGAACGGACCGGGGTCATCCTGCACCGAGTGGTAACGCAGGATCACCACCTTGGACGAAGTCCACGAGCCCGCGGTGCGCAGAACGCGGCTGCGTAGGATGCCGAGCTTTAACGCTTGTTTGGCCGAACTCATCGTTGATGCCTCGAGTTGTTCATTCCCATGCCCGCGTATGAGAGCTGAGGCGGGTTCCCGTCCACTTGGATTACTTCCGGAGGCGTTTTGGCGTCCGGCTCAAGGTCTTTCAGCGGGATATATGCGAGCGCCGCGGAGAGCGCCGCCATCACGTACCACGAGCTGCGATACAAATCGTGTCCGGCGTAACCCTCGAAGAGCAAACCGATAATGGTGATGTTGCAGGCGTAGGGAAACAACCGCATGTAGGCAGGGATATCCTTATGCGGTTCGAGCCGCCGCTGCTGTTGCCCGTTCAGCTTGAAAAGCTGGAACAGGAATGTCAAAAATGCGATCGCCCCCAGGATTCCGAGCTCGGAAATGGTTTGCAGATACAGCGAGTGCGCGTTGTACCAGTGGGGATGCCTGCGATCCGGCCAATATTTCACTCCGTTGGCGGTGCCGAATTCACCCATACCGATACCGGTAATTGGACGATCCAGGAACATCTGCCAACCAGCGCTCCAGGTGGTGAGGCGCGCCAGGTAGGAGTCGTCCTTGTTGCGATCTTCTACGCTCAACACGCGATCCTTATAGGCTTGCGGTGTGGCTATCCAGACCATGGCCACCAAAAGAACCGCCACCGGGACGTACATCAGGCCTTTTTTACGCAGTAATGGCGCGATCATGATCAGAAAGATTAAAGCAAGAAACGCGGTACGTGAGCCGGTGAGAATGATGGTGGCAACGCTGAGAACGATTACGCCAAGCGAAACGATGCGGCCGATTCCCGATTTTTTGGTGAGCAAGAGCATCACCAGGGGCATACTGATCACCATCGTCGCGCCCAGCGAGTTCGGATTGCCTCCGAAGCTATTGGTGGCCTCGACCCGTTCCACCGCCTCGGTGCCCTGATAGATAATTCCCTGGCTAAACGCAATCAGGCTGGAAGCCGCCACCCACCCGATCAACAGCGTATAAACCAGCAGGAAGCCCTTAAAGCGCTGCTCGGTACGCACCAGATTTACGACCAGGATGTGATAGATCATCAAGCGGCCGAACGCGATCACGTTGGAGAGCGAATCGGATGGCCAGATCGACAGCGGAACACTCATAAACATCGTGAACCAGAAAAAAAACAGCGTCTTGGTGATCGTAGGCCATTCGATTTTCTTTACTTTCACAATGAACGAGATCAAGACCAGAATCGCCAGGGTGCGCTCGATGTGCAGGAAGGCAATCTGCTCGTAGAGTTCGCCGGGGCGTAGAACGTCCGACGCCACCATGCCGATCAGGCCGACGTATGGGTCTTTCAGCGAGTAAATCATTATCCCGATGAAGACCACCGCCATGACTAGCCACATGATTTCACCCCAGCCTGGCGGTCGCGCTCGGCGTCGCGTTGAACACTTTCGGCTGCAGGTACAGTTGGTGCGATGGGCAGTTCATCACGGAAAGCCTCGACCATCGGCACGAAGCGGAAATCCGCGCAAAGGCGGTCCAGCTTGTTCCAGGTGGTCGCCAGGCCCGCGTACTGCCGCGCCACCGATTTTGTCTTCGCCGCGATTCGCGGCTGTTCCGGATCGATTTCCCACGGATGAATGTAGAACACCGCGGGACGCTGCTCCAGGCGATTGAATCGCCGGATTCCCCAGCGCACGCAGGAGTACGGCAGCGCGCGGAAATAGCCTCCGCCGGCCATTGGAAAATTATTTGCCGCCAACCGCAGGGTGGCGATGGGAATTTCCAGGAGCGGCTTCCCTTGCATGTGGTAAGGCAGGCGCGGAGCATTGTGATTGTCGTAAAAATCGTGGCGGATGGGATGCACGCTGGAGTCATACCAGAATCCCAGCTCCGCCAATATGTCCGCAGCCCATTCCTTCCCAGGCGTGATTGAAAAACTCGGGGCGCGATAGCCGCGAACCGCTGTTCCCGCTGCATCTTCGATGATGCCCTTGGCACGCAGCGTGTCTTCGCGAAATTCCTCGGGCGTCAGACGAAAAACCGGCCGATGCCAGTAGCTGTGGCAGGCCACCTCGTGCCCGCAGCTCGCAGCTTGCTTCACCAGTCCCGGAAAGCGCTCGGCCACCCAGCCCAAAAAGAAAAATGTTCCGCGAACTCCGTGCACGGCAAACAGGTCGAAGAGCCGCTGGGTATTGCGCTCGACTCGCGACGACATACCCTCCCAATTTTCCCGCGGGACAGCCTGGCTCATGCTCTCGGTCTGGAAATAATCCTCGACGTCGACGCTCATCGCGTTCGGAGGCGCACCAGGATTCAGCCGCTGAACGTCGTTGTGTTCCGCTGGAACCACGAATCCCCTTTTTGTCCGCAGCGTGCGCCCGCCGCATGAAAATTTCAACGCCCACTGGACCGCATAAGGGCGGCAACGTACCGATCCCCGGCCGCCGGCGTTCGGCCACCAACTTGCTGATTCAAAAAGTGTTACACACGCAGCACACGCACGGCCGCGCACGGCGCCGAGTGTAAACAGTATAGCGCGTGCCTCGCGGGTCCACCCCGTTCACTTCGGGCGTGTTGCTATTCGGTGTAACTCCTCTTTGGAATCGACCCGGGGGAATCGCTACCAAAGTGACTGGATTTCTGGCTGCCTTCGGGGGCGCCCGCCACCGGCGCGGAATCCGGGTCCGGCTTGGGTCCCGGGCTATCTCGCAATTGCCCAGGCGCACGGTACCCCTTCGGCTTGGAAAACTCGCTTAGAAACCCGGCGCCCAGAGAGAGGTGAATCGTGGCGTAAATGGGCGGAGCCAAGAAGAGATGCTGCCAACCGAAGCGCCAGGCGAGTCTCACGGAGAAAAAGAGAACCGCAAGCACCCATGGCGCCAGTGAAATCGCGTACAACCACATCACCGGCTTCGCCCAAAAGGAGGCTATCGCGCCAAACACCAGCCACGCCAAAAGCGCCGCCGGAACAATCTGTCCGATCGTTAATGCATCCCCATGCTTGCGGACCAGGCGGCAGCGGCCGCGGCCGTAGCGCATCAGTTGGCGAGCGAGCGAGCGCAGACCGGTGCGCGGCCGATACAGCACGGTGATCTTCGGGCTGATAATCGACACCAGGCCGGCTTTCCATACGCGATAGTTGAATTCCACGTCCTCGCAAGCGTCGAAGCTCTCGTCGTAATAGCCGATGCGATCGAATACGCTGCGGCGGTAGAGCGCGCCGGCGCTCATGGGATTCACCGGCCCTTCCTGATCGAGTGAGAAAATCGTGGAGTCGCGTCCGTGACCCAGCGGCGTGGCGCGCGCATGCGCCAGCACGTCCTGAAACAGAGTGTTTCCGGCGCTGGTGAGGGGCTGCGGGCGGCACAGGCAATCCGCGTCGTACTTGTGAAATAAATCTACTGCGTCGCGCAGCATGGTGCGGCTGGGAATTTCGCAGTGGCCGTCGATGAAGAGAACGAATTGGCCGCGCGCGTTGCGTGCGCCCACGTTGCGTCCGGCGCTGGATAGCTGAGCGGGATTTTCCAGGCTGCGGACGGCAACTGCCGTTTTGGGGGAGAATTCGCGCACCACTTCCACGGTGCGGTCAGTGGAATTGCCGTCAACCACCAGAATTTCAAGCCGATCGGCCGGATATTCCTGGGCGACCAACGCGCTCAGCACGTCGCCGATGTGCGCTTGCTCATTGCGAACCGGAATCACTATCGAAAGAAACGGCTGCGCGCCTTCGGGCAGGTTGGACGGCGACGGGTCGCTTCCTTGCGGCGACCGCGCCCCACTCCCACTGACGCTCGGGCTCGCGTTTGACGACGAATCCGGAGCGGAAACGCGCGGGTCGCCGGGAGGCAACAGTTCGCGATACAGCGCATGGAGCTGCGCTTGCTGATGCCCCGGGGAGTACGCTTTTTCCACGCGCTGTCTTCCCGCACGAGCCAGCTGCCGGGCGCGTCCAAAATCGCCAAGCAACTCACCAATCGCTGCCGCCATAGCCGGAACGTCCGCCGCAGGCACCAGGCGCACCGCGCGCTGCGGGCCCGCTATATCTTCCACGCCGCCAACCGCGGTGGCGACCACCGGAACCTCCGCGGCCATGGCTTCGAGAACGATGTTAGGCATTTCTTCGGAAAGCGAAGGATTCACCAGAAGATCGAGCCCCGGAATCAAACTCCGCAGGTCGGCGTGGAATCCCGCAAAAGTGATTTGCGGCGTCAGATTTAGGGATTGCGCCTTTTGTTGCAGCGCGGCCCGCAGCGGTCCGTCGCCAAACACCACGAATCGCAAACGAGGCGATTGCTGGCGAAGCTGCGCCGCCGCTTCCAGAAAATCGGCCACGCCCTTTTCCGGGCTCAAGCGGCCGGCGGTGGCGATCACCACGGAATCGCCCGGCAGCGAAAACCGCTGCAATAACTCGCTGCGAGATCGCATGGTTCTGCCGGGATCGTGCGCCGGGATATCGATGGCGTTCGAAACGATGCGAATTTTCTTGCCCAGCGCCGATTGCGCGGCGAGTTTTTTTGCCTGCGTTTGCGAAAGGCACACCGCGCGATCCGCGAATCGCAGCGCGAAACGGTCCGCCGCTTCGTACAATTTCACCTTAAAATTTTCGCCGGTCCAGCCTCGCAAAAAGCAGGCCACCCGCACGCCGCAGCGGCGCCCGGCAACGACGCCCAGGATGTCTGCCTTGTAACCGTGAGTGCAGAGAACATCGATTCGCTGTTCGCGTAGGGTCTGCTGCAAGGCCTTCAGTGCCGTGCGCGACCCCACCGGATACGCGATGGCCGGAATCCCGCGGGATTCCGCCGCTTCCCGCAGCTGGGTGCCTTCTCCGCCGCCCTCGAATGTCGCAATGCAGACATCAAACGGGCCGTCGGCCTCGAGTTCGGCCGACCGCAACAGCTGGTGCTCGGGGCCGCCGACGAAGTTGCTGGCTCGCAGATGGAGAATGCGTGGCCGGTTCATGGCGTCCGTGAAAGATGGAGTCGCGCCGGAGCGTTGGCCGCTTCCGGACTGGGAGTTCGCGAAATTGCCCGCCACGCCGATTCCTGCCGCTGTGCAATTCCGTCCCAACCATACTTTTCCCGCACACGGCGCCGGCCGCTCTCGCTCAGCCGGCCGCGGGCATCGCTCGACGCCAGTAGTTCGCCTACCGACCGCGCGAATTCAGCAGGCGAATCCGCAATAGCGATGTCTTCTCCCGGAATCAAATCCAGGCCTTCCGCGCCGACCGCTGTGGAAACTACGGCCTTCTTCGCCGCCAGCGCCTCCAGAATCTTCAGCCGGCTGCCGCCGCCGATGCGCAGCGGAACCACCACCACCGCGGCGCGATCGAGGTACGGGCGCACGTTTTCCACTTCGCCGATGAAATCGATTCCCGGAATCCCCGAGAATTCCTGGCGCAGCGATTCGGCCGGGCGCCGCCCTACGATGCGCAGGATCGCCGCGGGCTTCTGCTTGCGAATCAGCGGGAAAATCTCCGCATGGAAATAGCGCAAGGAATCGACGTTGGGAAACCAATCGAGCGAAGCCAGCGCCAGAATTTCATTGTCACGCTCGGGCTCGCTGCGTTGGCTGTAGAAATCCAGGTCCACGCCATTGGGAACCACGGTCACGTTGGGAACTCGCCAATCGCGCATGGTTCGGGCATCTTCTTCGGTCACCGCGGTCGAGCCCGCGGCGCGCAGTAGTGCCCGGCGCTCGAACCACCGCATCTTCCATTCCTGGGTGCGGAAGAAAAGCTTCTCCACCGGATTGCCACTGTGCGCGGCGCGCCGCGCCCAGATTTGCGATTCCACGTTGTGCGCCGAGATCATCAGCGGAATATCCAGGTTCTCGGGCACGAACCGCGCGTACGGGGTCCACTCGCATTGAATTAGGTCCCAGTTTTCGCGCGCGCGCAGATCGTCAAATGCTTTCTGGAATCGCGGGGTGTAGTGTTTCACCACTGAGAATGGGTAAGGCGAAAACAGATTCGCGAACAACCGCAGATACAGCCGCGCGCCGCGTTCATCCGCCAGCGGTTCCACCAGCTCCACGCGAATCCCCGCACTTTCCAGCTCCGCTCGTCCGGGATTGGTGCTATCGCCATAGCACAACAGGGTGATTGAATGCCGCCGCGCCAGACGCTCCAGCAGATTGAACGTACGGATGCGTTTGCCGGAATCGAGCGGATAGGGAATCTCTTCATCCAACACCAGAACGTTTAAGCGCGGAAATCCCGGCGAAACGCCCGGCGCATCAGCAAGTTGGGTGCGTTCCGGAGCCGTTTCCTGTGGGGAGGCGGAAATTTTCATGGGTGGCGGGTTGGACGAATCGCTTAGCATCCATCTTTTCCAAGGGCTGTTCTCGAGGCCCAGGACGGCGCGGCGTCAGCGGACTCCGCGGCCCACCATCACCGCTCGAACCGTATAAAAGGCGATCAGCAGGTCCAGCGTCAGCGAGATGTTGCGAATGTAATAAAGATCGTAGCGCAGCTTCTCTTTCGATTCTTCCACCGACGATCCGTAGCCGTAATTCACCTGCGCCCATCCGGTGATTCCCGGCCGCGCCATGTGCCGCAGATAATAGTAGGGAATTTCCCTGGTGAGCTTTTCCACGAATTCGGGCCGCTCGGGCCGCGGGCCTACGAACGCCATATCTCCCCGCAGCACATTCCAGAACTGGGGTATTTCGTCCATGCGCGTGCGGCGCATGAAATTTCCGGTTCGGGTGATGCGCGGATCATCGTCGGTGGCCCATTTCGCTCCGCCCGCTTCGGCGTCCTGCCGCATGGTGCGAAATTTGTAGCAAGTGAAAGCCTTGCCGCGCAGTCCCACCCGCTGCTGCCGGTACAGCACCGGCCCGGGCGAGCTGAGCTTGACGATCAGCGCGATGATCGGAATAAACGGCGCGGTCACCAGGCACAACGCCAGCGCCAGCAGCGTGGAAAATACCCGCCGCAGATACCAGTGGCGCTCTCCTAACCGGAAGCCGTCCCCGAAAATCAGCCAACTCGGGTGCAGCTCATCCACTTCAATCTGCCCGGAAATTCTCTCCAGCAGCGTGGTTCCGTCTTCGATGCGTACGCCGCTCAAGCGCAATTCGAGCAGCTCATTCACCGGCATGGTTGTCCGGCGATCCTTCAGCGCCACGATCACCCGATCGACGTTCGAATGATCGCCCAGGTCGCGCAACACCTTGCCCAGCGCGTCGCTGTTGCCTTCATTCGCCCACCCGATGATGTCCATTCCCAGCTCGCCGCGCGTGCGCACCGCTTCCATAATTCGCTTGGCGCGCTCGCCATCGCCCAGCAGGTACACCCGTTCGCGAAACGCCTGCAGAAATATCAAGTGCCCGAACGCCCAGCGCCACAAAACCCACATCATCGAGAGAATGATCAGCCCGGTGAGGAAGACGTTGCGGCCGACCAGCAGGCGGGGGAACACCAGCGTCAAACCGGCCAGCAGGAAAGCCAGGGTTCCCACCAGCGTCAGAATCCGGAAATAGGTTTCGCCCGGCGATTGCAGCCGCTGCAGATCGTACATCTCCAGATAGTGCGCGCAGAGCATCGCCAGCGCGGTGACCACCAGGATCTTCCACATGCCGTGCTCGTACTTCAGCACCAGGATGCTGTCTTGGCCGTAGCGCAGGAAGATCGCCAGGGAAAACGACAGGCAGATCACTGCTACTTCGCCGCACAACAACACCAAGGTCCGGCTGGGGACGTACGAATTAAAAACTCGGATCAACTCGACTATCCTTTTTCGGGCTCTTTGCTTCCGTAATAGTGGTAGTAATACGCGCCGTACGCCTTGGTGTCTTCGGCGCGATTCAGCACCACCCCTAGCAGATTTTTTCCGTGAAACTCCTGGCATGATTTCTGTGCGGCATCGTAGGCAGTATACGCCGCGCGCACCACCATCAGTACGCCATCGCACATATCCGCCAGCAGCAGCGAATCGGACACCGGAATGGTGGGCGGGGAATCGATGATGATCCAATCGAATGCGGATTGCAGGCGGTCCAGCAGCAGCTTGAACCGGCCATTCTGCAGAAGCTCGGAAGGATTGGGGGCGTTGCTGCCCCCGGCGATCATGCAAAGATGCTCCGGCACACCGCGCTGAATCACCGTCATTTCGTCGGCTTTGTTCATCAGGTAATCGGATAACCCCGGCGAGACCGGTGCGCCCAGCGTGTTATGCAAACGCGAGCAGCGCAGGTCGGCGTCGATCAGCAGCACCCGCTTATCCTGCTGCCGCACCATGGCCTGCGCCAGGTTGCTGGCGATGAACGTTTTTCCTTCCGCCGGCAGCGCGCTGGTCACCAATACCGTCGAGAGCGGCTGCTTGTCGCGGATCTGGTAGAGGCGCGAACGCAAGGTACGGAACTGCTCGGTAATGCTGACCGGCGCATCGGGACTGGCGAACGCGCTCTGGCTGGGGTCCACGCGCCATCCGGGCTGCGCACACCGTTCCCAGATGTCCTCGAACTGCAGAAACCCCGAAGGGTATAGCGCCTCGACGCTGTGCTGCGGCTCCATCACTTCCGTTTCGGGGCGCGCTACCGTTGCACTGCGTGATCCGCCGGTGGAACGCGACCCGGACGGGGCCGACGTTCGAGGTGCCGGCGCCAGGTCGTTACTTGGGAGGATGGAGGCCCGCTCCTTCTCCGCCTTCTTCAAAGCTTCGTGAATCCTACTCATGGTTTCCTTTCCCGGCGGACGTCGGCGCGGTTGCCTGGGCCTGGTTCAACTTCTCCAGTAAATCACTTAGAGTTTTTATAAAGGCCTCGGCGATTTGCGCCTGGCTTTTCGCGCCGTCTGCCGCCGGCGTCATCGCCGCCGTCGCTGGCGCGGATTTTCCCGGGGCGTGGGCGTGCTGCTTGGCCACATCCGGCGGATCCAGCAGGAATTCCTTGGCAACTTCCTGCACCACGCTGGCCGGAACCGGCTTCACCTGGTCCACGAACGAATTGATCAAAGCGTGCTCGCACAAAAGATTGGTCACCCGCGGAATACCGCCGGAATACTTGAAGATCGCGTTGATCGCTTCCTTGGTGAAAACCGGCTGGCCGTTCGCGCCGGCGATCCGCAAGCGCTCGGCGATGTAGCCGTCCACTTCCTCGGGAGCCAGCGGACCCGTCTTGCAACGGATGGTAATGCGCTGGCGGAGCTGGCGCAACTGCGGGTCCTGCAATTTTACTTCGAGTTCGGGCTGCCCGGAGAGCACGATCTGCAGCAATTTCTCCCGCGCTGTCTCCAGGTTGGTGAGCAGGCGAATTTCTTCGAGCACCTGCATCGATAGATTCTGCGCTTCGTCCACGATTAGCACCGTGGTGCGGCCGGAACGATAGCGCTCCAGCAGCCACTGGTTTAGACGCATCAGTTGGTGGCTCTTCACCCGCGATTCGCAGGCGATGCCGAAATCCGCCAGCATGAAATCGAATAGCTGGCTGACGTCGAGCTGCGAATTGAAAACAAACGCGGTGGCCACTCCTTGCTCGTTGAGCCAGTCCAGCAGGCGGTTCAGCAGGGTCGTCTTGCCGGTGCCCACTTCCCCGGTCAGCAGGATGAAGCCCTTGCGGCTCTGGATCCCGTAAGTGAGGCCCGCCAACGCTTCCTGCGTCGCCTGCGTCAGAAACAGGTAGCGCGGGTCTGGATTGGCGTTAAACGGATTGTCGCGTAGACCGAAGAAATTTTTGTACATGGCGAGTTCGCTACGACCTCATGCCCGCCCGTTCACGCGGGGAAGGACGCACCACGTTGTTCGGGTCTTTGTATTTGGGGCCGTTTCCGTTTCCCAAGCCCTTGCCGTTCTTGCCGTTACCGCCGAACGCAGGACCTCCCTGTAATTCCAGCGCAGGCACCATCGCCAGCGTCGGCACCTTGAGAAAGAACTCCACGTCCCTCTCGGTGCGCAGCGTATTGTCGCGCATTTCGATCACCAACACGATTCCCACCCCAATCATCAAGCCGCCCGCCAGACCACCCATGCCGAAAAGTTTGTGATCCGGATAGGTGGGACTCTCCGGCAAGCTGGCCGGGTCCAGCACCTGAAACTGCTCGCCCTGCTGTTGGGTTTCCAGGTCTTTGCCGATCTGCGACTGGGTCTGCTTCTTCAGCAAGTCGTTGTAGTTGTCCAAACTCGACTGATAGTCGCGGGTGAGTTCCTTGTATTGCTGTTCCACCGACGGACTCAGCGAAATACGTCCCTGGTACGTTCGGATTTGCGCCTGGATCTGCTCTTCCTGCACCGTCTTATCCTTAATCACCAGGTCGTTTTGATGGATCTGCGCGCGCAATTGCTGGATGTTCGGCGGTTCCACCGCATCCTTAGGCGCCGACGGTCTTTGCGCGTCCGACGCGTGGGCGTCCGCGATTTTCTTTTTGAGCTGCGCAATGTTGTTTTTCAGCCGGATCACGTCCGGATAGTCCGCGGTATATTTCGCTTCCATGGAAACCAGCTGGTTCTGCAGATCGTTGAGCTGCATATCCAGAGTGAGCGGACTTTTTTCGGTGGTCGTCGATTGCCACGCGGCGAGCTGCTGCGACAGCATGGATTCGGCGAACGCCTTCTCCTGCTGTGCGCGGCTCAATGCCTGGGTGGTGGCCTCCAGTTGGGTGTTCAGTCCGTTGAGCAAGTTCAGGTTGGCTGCCTCATCTTCCGGCAACGATCCCATGAACTGCCTCTTGAACGCCGCCAGCCGGGAGTCCTGTTCGTCCAGCTTCACCTTGGCTTGTCCCAGTTGCCGGGTGATGAACTCGGTGGTGTTGGTGGTTAGTTGCTCCATGGTCTTGGCGCTTTCTTCGATGAACATGGAAGTGACCTGGGTGCAGATCTGCTGCGCCAGCCGGGGATTATCGGAAACCACCGTCACCGTAAAGCCTGGCACCTGATTGCGCGTTTCGGTCATGGACTCGACGAGGGTCACGGTAATCGTTTTGCGCAGCCGTCCGACCAGCTCTTCCATCGGAAGACCCCGGTCCTGATCTTTCTTATAGAGCCCGAAGTCCTGGATGATCGGTTCCAGTCGCGTGCGGCTCAGAATTTGCTGCTTCATGGTGGCTAAGCGCTGGTTCAGGTCCTCGTTCACGATCGGCTTTACCACGCTATCGGGAACCGCGGGCTGCTTCACCAGGACCAGCGTCTGCGACAGGTATTGGTACGGAATGGTCAGAGATATTCCGTACGCCAATATCGCGCCCAGGATCGCAGGCAATACCAATATCAGGCGGTGGCGACGCGCGATCGCCAGGTAATCTTCCATCTTCAGTTCTCGTTGCCCGATCATCTAAGTTTTAATCTCCTGTCTCGTTCCTCAATCAATAGGTATGGGCGCGGGACGCCAGCTGAATCCCCACATAACTTGATTCGCGAAAGCGGTCTTTGAGACCCCCGCAATATCCTGCTGTTGGTAGCGCGGCGAGTAGCCGGCAAATATGCTGGAGGCGCGGCCGATGGTTCGCGCTAGACGTATGTCGCCAGCTACCGCATTCAGTGATTCACCGGATTGCCCGCTGCTGGTTCCCGGAAGTCCGGAGTTTCGCGCGTACAGTGCCGTCAATCCCAGGTTCCAGAGCCGCGAAAGCTGCAAATTCAGGCTGGCGCTGAATTGATCGGTGTACGAACCGGTCAGGATTCCGCTGCCGGAGGTCAGGTAATGATCGTAGGCCGCGCCCAAGCTGGCACGCTTCAGCGCGTATTCCAGCGAGGCGTCTACGGCGTAGGAAATGTGCTGGTAATCGCCGGTAACCGGATCATGGATTTCCGCAAAGTCCGGTCCGGCCGCCATACTGAACGACAGCCGCTGCGCCACCAACCGGCGGTAGCCGAGTTCGACGACGTTATCGTTCACGCTCAGAAGATTGTCCTCATAGCGCAGCGCATCGAACCGGTAAATCAACGAGATGGTGTCCCGTGCCGTCTTTTGGTAGTTGTAGCCCACTTGCGCGCCCGCGCTATAGCTATTTACCAGCCCGGCGTTAAAAAAATGCAATAGATCGTATATCCCCGCGACGGTCAGCGAACTCCGCGGCCCCATTTGATAATCGATTTCCGCAACCGTGGCGTTGCTGATTCGTGGCCCGTACGCGGTGAAGACGGTTTGCCCCGGCATGAACACTGGCTGTAGCGCGACCCCCCCGCCGCCAAATCCGCCTCCCAGGTCCGGGGTGACGCCGCCGCCAAACGCGGACTGCGACATGTAGCTCATCTCGTCGGAGATGAAGCCTCCCCAACGATTGCCGACCCACTTTTCCGACGCTCCAAAGATCTGCGTGGTCGCGTCGTAATAGCCGCCTTCGGGCGAAAAGGATCTGCCGCCGGCATACGCCAGATTGAACTGCGAGCGCGAAGTGACTTTCTGCAGGGTGATGCCGCCCAGGAAAGTGTGGTCGGTGATGGTCTGATTATTGGTCGTGGTGTTCTGTCCGTTGGTGTCGTACTGGCCGTAGTAATCGAATTCCGGCAGCACGAAGCTGCGCGTCACTCCCGCCACCAGGGACGGGATCGCCGCGCTGCTCGCCGGCGGAGCTTCCATCTCCACCTTCGCGGGTATCGGGTTCTGTTCGGTGTCGGTGCTTTGATTGCCGTTGGCTGAGGTGTCCCCGGTCGATCCTGGCGCACCTGTCGGCGGGGCGTTCTGCTGCAGCGGCGCAACCGGCGGCGTTTGATTGCCGTTGTCCTGCGCCCAAGCAGCGGACGCGGAGAACGCCAGCACGAGCAAGCCGGCCCAAATATGATTTCGTAATCTTGGCATCATTCGGCTCCTATGGCACCACGATGGTGTCGCCGGCCTTTAGCGGAAGATCTTGATCCGGCGCGCGGCCTTCCATCACTTCTTTGTAGTTGAATGGATACTTTTTCGTCTTACCGTCTTCGGCCCGCGTTAGAAAAATCTTTTTCGAATTGGCGAATTGCGCCAGGCCCCCGGCGCTCGATATTGCTTGCAGCATGGTCATGCCGGGAAGTAGCGGATACGCCCCCGGCCGCGCGACCTGCCCGATCAGGTAAACCCGCTGGCTATTCATCACCGTCACGATCACGGTCACCTGCGGATCGGCAATGTAACGCTTCAGTTTCTCGGTGATCGACTGCGACAGCTGCGTCGGCGTCAACCCCGCAGCCTGCACGTCGTTGAGCAGCGGCAGGGAGATCTTCCCGTCCGGACGCACCGGCACGGTCTTGGTCAGCTCGTTATCCTTCCAGACGTTGACGTCCAAAACGTCCTGCGCGCCGATCAGATAGTTGGAAGTATCTTTGGGCGGCAACGATACGTTGGGCGCCTTGTTGGGGGTTGTTGCCTGCCCCCGCGCCATGCCCGGTATTCCCACTACCAGCAATGCCGCGAAACAGCTACCCGCCCACCCCATTCTCGATCTCATCATTCCCCCACTCCCGATGTCTGCAAACTCGCGGCTAAGCCGTCTCCGGTTCGTCCGCGCCAATCTGCTTCAATTTATAAAGCAATGATTTGTAGCTGATCTGCAGTTCTTGCGCCGCCCGCTTGCGGTTCCAGCGCGTTCGCGCCAGCGCTTCCAGAATTAGTTGCCGTTCCGCTTGGTGCGAAGCCGCGCGTGCCGCGGCCTTCAATGGAGAACCGTGGAGAATCGCCGGCGCCGGACGCGGCTCGTACCCCGCGGCAGTCACCAGGTCGGCGACCGCGATTTGCGGATCGCCAAGCACCACGATTTTCTTCACCGCATTTTCCAGCTCCCGAATATTTCCCGGCCACGAATACTCCTGCAGCAGATTCATAACCCGCTCGTTCACGCCTGGTTGCGTCCGCCCCAGCAGCGCGGAGTGCTTGGCCAGAAAGAAATTCACCAGCACCGGAATGTCTTCGCGGCGCTGTCGCAGCGGAGGGATGCGCAGCGATGCCCCATTGATGCGGTAATACAGCTCGTTGCGAAATCGGCCGGCGCGCATCTCTTCTTCCAGATTGCGGCTGGTGGATGAAATCAGGCGCGGACTGCGGTCGTCGTGTTGCGCCGCCGCGTCACTGTCCGGCAACGCATACAGCAGGTTGCGCTGGCTCAAACCATCGAGCTCGCTAATCTCCTCGAGGAAGATCGATCCGGGCGCGGCTTCAAGGTGCGAACCGTTTGCATTCCCGTTGCCTCCGTTTCCGCCGTTACCCCCATTCCCTCCGTTGTTGCCACTCGCAATGTCATGCCCGTTGCTCGCAGGTGCGAAATACGCAGCAAACGTCTCTCCCGCCGTCGCCGCACAAATCACCTTGGCTAGCGGCTCGTCGCGCCGCGGCGACAGCCGATGAATCTGCTGCGCCAAAAACTTCTTGCCAGTCCCGCTCTCACCAATCAGCAGCACCGGAATATTCGTCAGCGCGATATCGGTTAGCGCGCGTTCCAGCGTCTGCACCGCCGGGCTCACGCTCCGCATCGTGCTCCATCCGTTCGCGTTGATCGTGGCGTCTTTGGTCATAGGGGACAGCGAATTCCAGGATTCGAGGCTCACTTAGCCTCCCGCAGTCTGGCCAAGCCAGAGCCCGCGAAAACATACCCGCGCACAGGGGATTGCACTTGAAGTGCCACGTCTCCGGAGGCAGAGTAATGCGTCATAAAATAGGCTAACTTCAATTATCGGAGTCTGCTAGGAAAGTTTCCGCTTCTGGAACCATGTTGTCAATGGCACGTAAGTACGTCCAGCCTTCCACCAAGTGGTAAAATATTTCCGTTAAATCCTGTGTGCCTAGTACTTTTGGATAAAACGGAAGTACTATGCAACCGATTTTCCCATGGGGCCGCCGTGGGAACCCCCTAGCGTCGAAAACTATTTGCGAGCCGCGTGGCTTATCGCCGAGGCGTGCCAAGCTCGTAGCACATCGGGCCAACGCTCTACATAAATTTGGCCGAGCCTGCTAGAGTCTAGGAAGCGACGCCCAACGATTCGAGGCACTACTTTCGGATGACAACGGTATGACCTTCCAGCGAAACTCAATAGGCGCGAACGCTTTCATCGCTTGCCTTGCCGCCGCAGCTCTGCTAGCCGGCTGCTCTCGCGATCCCAATGCCCGCCGCAAAGAATATTTCGACAGCGGCATGCGCTACTTTCAACGCGCCAAATATCACGAAGCGGCCATTCAATTTCAGAATTCGCTCCAGGCCGATCCTTACTATTCTGACGCCCACTATGAGCTCGCGCAATGCTTCCTAAAAGACGGCGCGTGGACCACCGCATACCAGGAACTGCTGCGCACCCTCGAACTCGATCCCAAGGACGCCCGGGCCATGGCCGATTTGGGTAAGCTGCTGCTTGCTGGGCGCAAGTTTGACGATGCTCGCGATCGCGCCCAGGCCGCGCTGCTGCTCGATCCCCATAGCGCCGATGCCCAAATGGTTTTGGCCAACGCCGATGCCGCCATGGGCCGCGAGGAAAAAGGAATCGCCGAGGCCAAGACTGCTGTCACCATCGCTCCCAAACGTGCCGATGCGCACCTGAACCTGGCCATTCTTGAACTCCGCGCCGGACACAATCCGGAAGCCGAGGCCAGCTTCTTGAATTCGATCGCCGTGGATGCCAATTATCTGCCGGCGCGCTTGTCACTTGGGCAGTTCTACCAGAAGCAACAGCGGTGGCCTGAAGCGGAAACGCAACTGCGCGCCGCGATTGCCGCGGCACCTACCGCCACCGCTCCGCGCACCGCTCTAGCCGCGCTATACCTTGCCGAAGGGCGCAAAGACGACGCCGAACACGCGTTGGTAGAAGCCAAAGGCGCGCTGCGCGAGGATCCCGAGGGCTATCGCATGCTCGGTGATTTCTATCTGAGCAACGGCGATACCCAAAAAGCGCTGACGGAGTTCGCTTCCCTGGCCAAGGCTCACCCCAAGGATCTGCGCGTCAAGAAAACCTACATTCAGCTTCTGATTCTGGCCAATCGCGGCGCCGAAGCCAAGGCCTGGAACGACGAAATCCTGAAAGCGAATCCCAGGGACACCGACGCCCAAATCCTGCGCGCGGAATTGCTCAGCCACGACGGCAGGCAAACCGAAGCTCTGGCCATTCTGCAGGATGCCACCAAGAACGCTCCGGACAATGCTGTCGCTCATTTCCAACTGGGTCTGATTTTCGCCGAGATGGGCAGCATGCAGCAGGCCGAAGGGGAGTGGCGCACCGCCGCCCGGCTGGTCCCCTCGTTTGTTGAGGCCCAACGCGCCCTGGCTACCGTCGCGCAGCGCCGCTCGGATTGGGATCTGCTATGGCAGTGCGGCGATCAGCTGATCCGCGCCCAGGCCAACTCTCCCGAGGGTTACGTCGATCTGGCCGCCGCCCAGATCGGTCGCGGCGACTCCGACGGCGGCGAGAAATCTTTGCAGAAAGCACTGGAGGTCGCTCCGAACGACGCGCGCGCCTACACCGGGCTGGGGAACTTGCGCGCCGTCCAGAAGCGCCCGGACGACGCGCTGCAATTCTTCCAGCAGGCACTGGACCGTGATCCGGCGTCCAGCGACGCCTTGCAAGGACTTGTCAATCTCGACGTCCAGCGTAAGGATCCTGCCAAAGCTCTCGCTGACGCCCAAGCCCAAATCGCCAAGTCGCCAGCCACCAGCGCCCTATACTTCGTCCTCGGCAACCTCTACATCACTGCCAAAGATCTGCCGCAGGCCGCCGCCGCCTTTCAGCACGCCTTCCAGCTCGACTCCCAAAACGTCGACGCGGCTCTGGCGTTGGCCAATGCCTACATCCTGCAAGGCTCCGCGGACCAGGCCGTCGGCGTCTATCAGCGCGCCGCCAAAGATAATCCCCACGACGTGCGTTTGTACGATGCCCAAGGCAGTCTGCAGGAATCCAGCGGAAATTGGGCCGAAGCGGAAAAGCTCTATAGGGCCGCTTTGCAGACCCAGTCCGACGACCCCACCGCCGCGAATAACCTGGCCTACCTGCTCCTGGAGCACGGCGGCGACAAGGACGTTGCGCTTTCTTTGGCCCAGACGGCTCGCCAGCGCATGCCGGAAGCAGCCAGCACTGCGGACACCCTGGCCTGGGCTTATTATTATCAAGGGGCCTATCCCACGGCGATTGGTCTACTCGAGGAGGCCATCAAGAAAACCCCCGACAACCCCACCTACCACTATCACCTGGGCGTGACGTTCCAGAAGAACAAGGACGCCGGCCACGCCCGCGATCAATTCGAGCGCGCCCTAAAATTGCAGCCGAACCCAGTGCTTTCGCAACAAATCCACAAGGCAATGACTGACCATTCCTCGAGTTAGACTCCCTGCGAACTTGTCCCGATACGGTACTCGGACGCAACGCGATATACCAAAATTCGGATATATCTACACCGAATTATAGAACGGCAGCCATCCGAATCCCCGTCACCATCCCATCTAACTGAAAAAACTAGACTTAAATCATTCGCGGATGGTACATCAAGTGCACGTTTATGGAACAGGGCAGAGCTCCCGTTCCAGCTAATCACCTCTTTCCAACGGGGAAGCTGGTGAAACTTCAGCGTCTCCGCTATGCGGTTATACCTGGTGCCCGTCGGGCTTCCCGACCAGAGCTGGTCGGAGGTTACGCGTCAGAACGAACGAGTGACATCGACGGTGTTTTCATCAGCCGGGGGATATGAGCAATATCTTGGTAACAATGTTTTTCGGTGAGTCCGCACCGGTGGTTCTTCAGGTGAACAGCATTGATCTGCTCCTAGCATCCGGGGAGTCCAGCATGAATTACAAAATATGGAGGGATAGCAAAATGGGGAGTATTTCTAAGGCTTTTGTCTTGGGTCTGCTGGTTATGGTTTTTCTCATTGCGGCTCCCGCTTCTTGGGCACAGGTAGACACCGGCTCAATCAGCGGCACCGTCGTTGATCAGAGCGGCTCTCGGGTGCCGGGCGCAACTGTAACCATAACGAATCGTGGCTCGGGTGCGACCACCGACGGCGCGACGTCGGATTCCGGATTCTTCCGCTTCGTGCAACTGCCGATCGGCGCCTATGAGCTGGCAGTTACCAAGACTGGCTTTCAGAAACTCGACTTGGGCGGTATCGGCGTAAACGCGAACGCCGAGTACTCCACCGGCGAATTGCGGATTCAGTTGGGTTCGCAGACCACTACGGTGGAAGTAACCGCACCACCCCCTCTGGTCGAAGCCACTCAAGCCCAAGTTACCTCTGACATTACCGGGGAGCAGTTGCAGACCTATGCCGGCATCGCCGAGAACGAAGGTCTGGACAACCTGGCTTTGACGGTTCCCGGCGTCAACATGACCCGTTCCGACGAGACCTTTACCAACACCAACGGCACCGGATTTTCGGTGAATGGTATCCGCGGGCGCTCCAACGACCAGCAAATTGACGGTCAGAATAATAACGATAACTCGGTCGCCGGCCCGGGCATGTTCCTCTCCAACCCTGACTTCGTTCAGGAGTATCAGATCACTACCAGCAACTTTGGCGCGGAATACGGTCGAAACTCCGGTTCCGTGGTGAACATCAACACCAAGAGCGGCACCAATACCTGGCATGGCACCGGCGGTGGCAGCGAAACCAACTCCGTTTTGACCACCCTCTCCAACCTCGAGAAGTCGGAAGATGGGCTGAAGAAGCCACCCCGATTCAACGAGGAGTTCACCGGTGGCACCCTAGGCGGCGCGCTCAAGAAGGACAAGATTTTCGTCTTCGGCGGCTTCGACGACCAGATCGATTCCTCGAGCGGCGTTTTCAGCACCGGCGCACTGCTTCCCGATGCGAATGGCACAGCCGAATTGGCCAGTTGCTTCCCGGGCAGCACCAGCATTCAGGCTCTCCAGGCCTATGGTCCCTACTCCATCAAGGGCGGTAATCCGGTCGAATCGGGTCCTATTTCGACCGGCTACTACGATGGCGCTCCCGTCAATAACACCACCGATCCAACCACTGGGGCGGCGGCTTGCGGTTACGAGCTTGGCGGAATTCAGAGATTGCTCCCTAACGGCTTCCACGAGTGGGACTATATCGGCCGTGGAGATATTCAGATCAGCTCCAAGGATTCGGTCTTCGTTCGTTTCCTCCAACAGAGGCAGGATTTCTTCAACGCCGAGCCGGACGGCGCCGCAGGGTACCCGGTCAGCGTTCCTTCGCTTAGCCGGAGCGTGTTGGGCCAGTGGAGCCACACCTTTACCAATACCCTGGCCAACGAGTTCCGCGCTAGTTGGAGCAAATCAGACGTGCAATTCGCCGGAAACACCTTGGGGAATACCGTGCCGCTCCAATCCGGTCTCGCTAACGCCTTGTCCAGCATCACTTTCAGCGATCCGTCGCTCGAGGGATATGGTCCAGCAAACAACTTCCCGCAGGGCCGCATCGTTAAGACCTATCAGATTCAGGACAACTTCGACGTTACCAAGGGACGCCACCAGTTGAAGATGGGCGTGAATTTCACCATTCAGAATTCCCCTAACGTCTTCCTGCCGAACTATAACGGCACCTATTTGTACAGCGATTGGGGCGCCTACGCGGCAAACACTCCCACGTCGGTTTCCATTACCCAGGGCAATCCCAATTTCGCCTTCAAAGAGTACGACACGTTCTGGTATGTCGGCGACGACTGGAAGATTAAGGATAATTTGACCTTGAATCTTGGGGTCACCTACTCTTTCTACGGGCAGCCGGCCAACCTCTTTAATCAGCTCACTACCACCCAACAGAAGAGTTCCGCCCCGTTCTGGGATCCGTCGTTGCCGCTCTCCGCGACCACCGTTCCCAAGACCTCATCGGTCAAGGATTTATTTGGACCCAGCGTCGGATTTGCGTGGTCGCCGAAGGGCAAGCTCTTCGGCGGGGATAAGACGGTCATTCGCGGCGGCTATCGCCTGACCTATGATCCGGCCTTCTACAACACCTTCCTCCTGGTCGCCATTTCAGCTCCAACGGCTCTGGCCCAGACCTTGCAATCGCCCTCCACAGGCCTGCCGGCGGTTCCCACCGGCGGCGCCGTGCGCGCTGAATATGGCGGCGATCTAACCCTGGGTGTATTCGATCCCCGGAACTTTAACCGCACCACCATCTATCCCAACTTTGGACCCGACCGCGTTCACGAATGGTCACTCGGCGTTCAGCGGCAACTCGGCGCGCATGCGGCCTTCGAGGCACGATACGTCGGGAATCATGGCTGGGATCTTTTCCAGTCCATTAACGCCAACCCGTACATCCTCGGCTTGGCCACTTCCTATCCCAACTTGGTTCCTGCGGGACTTACGCCGTGCCTCACGCCCGCGGCTACCGTTCCAAACGCCTTCGGCACTGTGAATTGCAATGAAGGCGTTACCGACGAAACCGCGAACACCGGATTTTCCAACTACAACGCTGTGCAGACCGAATTGCGAACCACCAATTTATTCAATCAGTTGACCCTGAAAATGGGCTACACCTACAGCAAGACGATGGATAACGTCAGCGAGATTTTCAGCACCTTCGGCGGGGGCAACTCCATCGCTTACTCCCAGAATCCGACGAACTACAAGGGCCAGGAATATGGTCTATCCGGTCTTGATATTCCCAACGCTTGGACGATCACTTTCGTCGAGGATCTACCCTTCAAGCGCTCTCAACAAGGGGTGCTCGGGCACATTCTGGGCGGCTGGGCCGTCTCCGGCAACTATCTCCTCGGATCGGGCGAACCCTTTACCCCATCCCAGATCGAGATAAACGCCTTGACGGGTGGCGTAGCCAACGACGTCAGCTTCGACCTGGCAAACATCGGAACTCTCGAAACTTCCCGGCCGTTCGTGGGAAGTGCGAGTGCGCCGCAGCAGCAGGTTGGGATTTTCGCCGGTGACGCCTGCGCCTTTACGGGCATCGGTTGCACTGACCCTGCGACAAACCTGATTTCCCTGAATGCCATCAACGCCGCCGGCACCGACGTTCCGGTTGCGAAAAACCAGGTTCGGTGGATTGCTAACGGAGGCGAAGCAGATGCGGTCTTCGGAACTCCCTTCGGTAACGCCGGCCGCAACACCGCTCGCGAGTACTGGACCAACCAAGCGAACTTTACTCTCTTTAAGAACTTCAAGGTTCGCGAACGCGTCAACATTCAGTGGCACATGACTATGACCAATCCGTTCAACCATCCTGACTTCTTCGGCACCAGCCCCTTCATCGAAAATGCCGGCGTTACGGCCTATCAAGAGGGCTTTGCTAACCCACAACTGCAGAATGGTGGTATACGGACCATCTACTTTGGTCTAAAGATCCTCTTCTAGGATCTACGCGGTCAATTCACGATTGGGACGGAGACAGCGTTGCTGCTCTCCGTCCCATTTTTTTTTACCTTTCGACTTTGGCTGCAGGACGTCGGCGACTCGGGCGCCACAAGCCTTCCTGACTGTCTTCTAGTGGTTTTCCGCTATTGAGAGACTCTGTCCCACGATGATACTTTCCGGCAATGTCGAATCGCCCCGGGACGGTTAACCCCTGAGGCGCCCTCTACATGTTCCTGTGTACGCGCTGAGCGCGAAGGCCATCGTGCCAAGACCTAGTAGCAGCAATTTAGGAAAAGGGAATACATCGCGGGCTTCGAACCTGCTTGTCGGGCTCCGGCCAGTCGCGTTCATCGCGATCCTGCTGGTTATTTGGCAAGTAGCTGTCGATCGTCACCCCGGGCAGCTTCTACCAGGGCCATGGGCAGTACTGCTCGGCATCGGCGACCTTTTGCGCCACGGATTGCTCGTGAAATATGTGGTCGCTTCGCTCTTCCGTGTAACCTGGGGGTTTTCCCTCGCCGCGGTGATTGCCATTCCCCTCGGATTGACCATCGGCTGGTACCGCCGCGCAGAAATGGCGGTGAACCCGCTGGTGCAGATCCTTCGCCCGATTTCACCTCTCGCATGGATCCCCATCGCTATTCTCTGGTACGGCGTTGGCGATATGGCCGCCATCTTTCTCATCTTCGTGGGCTGCTTTTTCCCGTTGCTGCTTACGGCGATGAGTGCGGTTCACAACGTCGCGCCGGTGTACGTCAATGTAGGCCGCAACTTCGGCTTGAGCACGCCGGATTTCATTTATCGCGTCTTGTATCCGGCCGTGGTGCCGCAGCTGATTACCGGCTCGCGCATCACTCTGGGCATCGCCTGGCTCGTGGTGGTGGCGGCGGAGATGATCGCAGTGAGCTCAGGGCTGGGATTCTTGATTGTCGATGCGCGCAACGCCGGCAATCGTTATGATCTGGTGCTCGCAGGCATGGTGATTATCGGTGCCATCGGTTTGCTTTTGGATTTAGCGATGCGCTCGTTGGAACGAGTGAAGTCGTTTCGATGGGGCTACTCGGAGAATTAGGTATGGGGCCAGCAGATACGACCACGGCTTTGGACGCGAAGTTACGCGCGGAACACGTTGGCATGGTGTTCGACCGCGATGGCAAAAGTGTTTCCGTCCTCGAACATATCAACCTGGATGTCCGCAATGGCGAATTCATCTGCATGGTCGGGCCATCCGGATGCGGCAAGACGACCTTGCTCAACGTGATGGGAGGCTTCCTTTCCCCAACCAGTGGATCGGTGACTATCGATCGCGAAGTGGTGCACGGGCCGGACCCTCGGCGCATCCTGGTTTTTCAGGAACAGGGTGTGTTTCCGTGGCTCACCGTCGAGGGCAACATAGGATTTGGGCTATCGAAGCTCTCGGCCGCGGATCGTAGCGAGCGCATCGCCCATTACGTTCAAATGATGCGCCTGCAAGGTTTTGAGAATACCTATCCTTCCGACCTCTCCGGTGGTATGAAGCAGCGGCTGCAGGTGGCTCGCGCTTTGGCCGTTAATCCCGACATCCTTTATCTGGACGAGCCTTTCGGTGCGCTGGATTCGGTCACACGACTCATCATGCGCGGCGAGCTGCTGCGTATCTGGCAGACCGAACGCCGCACGATTATCTTCGTGACCCACGACATCGACGAGGCCGTCCAGCTTGCCGATCGAGTGGTGGTCCTCAGCTCCCGCCCGGCCAAAATTCAGGACGTTCTCACCATCGACATCCCTCACCCGCGCAATATCAGTTCCGCCCGTTATCTGGAACACCGCGATGACCTCTTAAAAAAGATTGGTCTGGCGTATACCGTATGAACTCGCTCTCCAAACCCGCCAGCTGGGAGAAGTTTTTCTGGCCGCTTCTCGCGGTTGCGCTCCTTCTCACTCTGTGGCACTACTCGGTCATCTGGACCGCGACCAAGGTATTTCCCTCGCCCCTCAGTGTAGAAAAAGGCCTGGGCGAACTCTTCCGTAAGCACGTCCTTTGGGCCGATATCGCTGACTCGTTGCGCCGCGTTGCCATCGGATTCGGAACCGCTGCCGTCGTTGGAATCCCGCTGGGCCTCGCGCTGGGCTGGTATCCGGCAGTGAACCAGGTACTCAATCCGGTCCTTCAGATACTTCGTCCGATCAGCCCGATCGCCTGGATTCCGGTAGCGATCATCTTCTTCGGCATCGGAGATCATGCCGCGGTATTTTTAGTCTTTCTCGGGGCCTTCTTTCCTATCGTCGTTGCGTCCGCCAGCGGCGTGTCTCAAGTGCCGGCTGTATTCCGTCGCGCCGGCCGTAATTTCGGTTTGTCGCCCGCGCAACTTCTGGCGAGAGTGGTCTTTCCCGCGGCACTGCCGCAGATCCTCATCGGTCTGCGGATCGCGCTGGGGGTCGCGTGGCTGGTGGTCGTGGCGGGCGAGATGATCGCGGTCGATTCCGGACTTGGTTACCTGGTTATCGATTCGCGAAATTCCGGCAAGCGTTATGACTTGGTGGTTGCAGCCATGCTGCTGATCGGTGTCATCGGGTTGGCCCTCGACATCGGCTTCCGCCAACTCGAGAAGATTCGATCCGTTCGATGGGGATTCGGCCATGAGTCTTAAGGGCAAAATCGCGCTGGCGGCGTTCGGCTGGCTATTACTGATTTCAGGCTTGCACGCTTATCTCAACGTGAACTGGGCGGCTGTTCTGAATGACTATCGTCCATTGGAGAAACGAAAAATCATCGTAGCGTACCTCCCGGTAACCTGCCAGCTCACCTGTCCGGTGACCGACTACATTTCGAAATTCTCGCAATCCGGCGAAATGTATCTGCCCCGCATGTTTCAGGGCTTTCCCGAGATGAAGGAAGCGCTGATTTCGAACCGCGTGCAGGCCGCCTTTATTGTGGCTCCGATGGCGCTGGCCCTTAAGGCGCAGGGAGTACCCATCAAGGTGGTGTACCTCGGGCACCGCTACGGCAGCGCGGTGGTGGTGCGCAAAGACGGCCCAATCAAGACATTTGCGGATATGCGCGGCCGCACCATTGCCATTCCAAGCCGCTTCTCCGACGAACGCCTCCTGCTTTTTCGCGCGATGAAGGCGTGGGGCGTGAAATCCAGCGAAATCAAAATGGTCGAGATGGCGCCTCCCGATGTTTCCGGCGCCCTCGCGGCTCGCGCCATCGATGCGTTTGTGATGGGCGAGCCGTTTCCGTCGCAAGCAGAAATGGCCGGTTTCGGCAAAATCCTGTTCCAGGCTCGCGATTACTGGCCCGACTACATGTCATGCATTCTGGTGGTGCGCCAGGACCTTATCGATGCCCGGCCCGAGGTCGTGCAGGTACTGGTGGACGGTATCGCCCGGTCCGGCCTCTGGCTGGACACCAGCAAGCCGAACCGCGAGGACGCTGCCGATTTCGTGGGCCGCTTCTACTACAACCAGAAACCCGCGCTGCTGCGATGGGCACTCACCAAGCCGATGGACCGGGTCACTTATAGTCCCCTCGCTCCGCGGAAAGCGGACTTCGATATGGTGCGCGATCTGATGATGGAGACAGGTGTGTTGGACAAGAAACTCGAGTTCAGCGAGTACACCGACACGCGTTTCTCCGACAAAGCCAGTATCCAGACACCCTGGAGATATGAGCCCGGCATCGCCACAGCCAAGTAACAGCGGACTCAGAGTCCGCAAAGATTTTTAGGAGGGAAGGAGACATGTTTCGGAGACGATTTTTTCAAGTGATCACGCTTGCGACTGCCGCCGGCCTTGCTCCTCTGGAATCCGTGGCAGCGGGAGCAACCAGAATCGTGACCTATCGTGTCAGAGGATTCAGCTGTATCACCTGCGCCACCGGCCTGGATACCATGCTTGGCCGACAAAAAGGGATCACTTCGAGCAAATCAACCTACCCACAGGGCATGGTGACCGTGCGCTTCGATCCTGCGCAGATAACCGAGAAATCCATCGTGGCTTTCATTGCTGATCTGGGCTTTAGCGTCGAACGCGAACACAAAGGCTAGCTATCCGCGGAAGGAGATGCACGATATGTCCCCAGAAAGCAAGTACTCTCAGTTAGCCGCCAGGATTACCGCCTCTCTGGATCTCCGGCAACCGCCAATAGCAATCGGTTTCGCCGCTTCCATTCCAGCCGGTATTAGCGGACACACTGGCCGTGCTCCCGCGGGATGTAGGTTCTGGCAAGACGCCGCGAGCACTACGTTCGCGACATCCACTGGCGATCACAGCCTGTGCGCTATCGGCGTCTACACTCACAACCTCCAGCCGTCCCCTGCTCAGCAGATCGATCTGATGGATGCGCTGAAGGTGTTCGGCGAGCTTAGCTATGTGCGGGCGGAAGACATCGCGTCGATTCCTGTACTGCAGTCGCAGCCGGGATACGTTATCTACTCTCCGCTCGCTGATTCCCCGATGCCGCCGGATGTTGTGCTGCTGTTCGTAAATGCCAATCAAACTCTGATCCTGTCCGAAGCGACGCAGCAGTTGGAAAACCAAACTCCTCCAGCATTGGGAAGGCCCGCGTGCGCGGTAATACCTCAGGTAATGAACACTGGTGCTGCTGCATTAAGCCTTGGATGTTGTGGAGCTCGCGCTTACCTGGATGTTCTCACCGACAGCGTGGCCATTTTTGCAATTCCTGGGGCGAAGCTCGAAGCCTACGTACAAGGAATCGAAGCACTCTCAAAAGCCAATGCCCTGCTTTCCAAGTTTCACCAAATTCGCCTGCGCGATATCGCCGCCGGCCAGACTCCAACAATTAAGCACTCGTTGGCAGCCTTAGAACTCTCGTCGCAAGGTTGAGCACGACGTACCAGCCGGCCACCGGGGCATTCAGTTGTTCTCCGGCGAGTAACGGTTCGTACTCCGCAATTCCCGGATGACCACTCTTTAAAAGCCTTTTTTGTTATTCTAGGGATGCCAGCCAGGGAATCGAATCATGCCCGAACAATCTCTTTGCGCGCATAAGCGCACCCAAATCATCGCCAAGGATAAGGATTCGCAATACCTGGAATGCCTGGAGTGCGGCGCCATTCTGGAAGCCGGCGAACTCGAAAATCCCTCTGACGCGGACGGCGAGACCCTGGGCGACGCCTAGAACCTAGTTAGAAGGCTGAGGCGCCGCTTCCTTGCCGCTCGCCGCGCTAACCAGCATCTGTATCGCGGGTGTCACCGCAATCCGAATCGGGCTCACTACCTTCGCAGCTTCCGCCAGCACAGCGGCGCAGCGCTCCTTCCATTCCTCTGGCGGCGCGGCGCGGTGAGCGAGATAACCTAGCGCTTCGTGTCCGATCTGCGCGAGTTGCGCCAGCTCGTTGGCGAGAGTTTGCGCATCCCCTAGCAGCGGATTCGCCTGCGCCATCGATTTCACCGCGGCAGGCAGCGCATTCCACTCCTGAAAAATCGCCTCCAGTTCCACGGTAGATCCACTGTTGTCCAGCAGGAAGCGCTGCACCGCCGCTTCCACTCTGCGGCGGCCCGCCGGATCGGGAACCACAATATCCTCGAGGCGCGTTAGCACCGTGAGCTGTGTGAACGGATTCGCCACTTCGCGAATGCTGAGTTCAGCCGGCTCCACATACTGCAGCAACGTACGCAGCGGCTCGATGTGTTCCGTGGCCGCGAGCCGGCGCAGCATTTCGCTGGGGCCCGCGAGATGCCGCACGCCCAACTCTTCGAGTTGCACGCTCACCACGCCCAGGCGGCGGTACATATCGAGGGGATCCACCACTGTGGCCGGCGACCAAAAGCGTTCCGCGATGGCCGCGGTCCGTGGCCAGAGTCGCGAATCGATATTTTCCGGGGTGAGCATCTCCGCCCAGGCGCAGGCTTCGCCGCCTAAAATGTGATCCGCCTGCTGCGGATCGAGCCCACTATCCTGCGGAAGCGGATCGACAGCGTAGTGCGCCGCCGCAGTTTCCATCGCGTCGAGGTAATAGCCGGCGGAGAGCAGTCCATCGAAACCGAGTCGCGCACCCGCATCGAGTGAATCCGCGCCGCGCCAGGTCTGCACCACAACATTCTTGGGCAAATCGGGTGACATGATTTCGTCCCATCCGACGGTGCGTTTGCCGTGGCGGGTGAGTATCTGCTCGACCTGCTGCGTAAAATACGCCTGCAACGCGTCGTTGTCCGCCATCTGGTGATGCTTCATGAATACCTGGATCGCGGGATTGGCGTCCCACTGTTTTCCGTTGCTTTCATCGCCGCCAATATGGACGTAGGCGTCCGGAAACAAGTCGGCCATCTCCTCGATAAAGCGATCGAGAAACTTGTAGGTGTCTTCGCGCGTGGGGTCAAAGGCGTTGTCAAAAACTCCAAATTTTCGTTCCACCGCGTACAGCCCCGGGAGGCTCGCGAACTGCGGGTAACCGGCAAACCAGGCACTGGAGTGCGCCGGGAGGTCGAACTCCGGCACCACCCGAATCCCACGATCGCGCGCGTAGCGGATCACCTCGCGGGCCTGCTCCTGGGTGTAGAAAAAACCATCCGAGCCATCTTCCTGAAGCTTGGGGAAGCGCCGGCTCTCGATGCGGAAACCCTGGTCGTCGCTGAGGTGCCAGTGGAAGACGTTGAGCTTGACCGCGGCCATGGCGTCTAGATTTCGCTCGATCACGTCCACCGGCTCAAAGTGACGCGCAACGTCGATCATTAGTCCGCGCCACCGAAATCGCGGCTGGTCCTGAATTTGCACGACGGGGAGAAAAAAACCGCTACTGTCGGACTCCGCCAGCTGCAAAAAAGTTTCCAGTCCGCGGATCGCGCCAACCACGGTTGCCGCGTCCAATTCCGCTTGGCTGGAGCCGACCGTGAGTGAGTAGCTTTCGTCTTCATCCAGGCCTTGCACCGCCATGCCGGGCCCATCCACCTTCACCGCAAAAGTGGGCGTTGTCCCTGCTGCGGGACGCTCGACCAGCGACAGTCCGGCGCGGCGCTTGAGACGAAGCACCGCGCGTTCGACGGCGTGCTGCAGCCGGCCATCGGAGAATTTTGTGGTGCCGACCGTGAAATTCGCGTCGATCGCTAGGCGGCCCGGCTGAAACTTTACGGTCGACGGTACCGGCATCAAGTGATGCACGTAGAAATCTTTAGATGCGGCAGGCTGCTGCGCTCCGGCCGGAATCGCTGCGACCAAGCATCCGAGAATCGCTGGAGGTATGGCGCGAGACAAGGCGAGCCGCAATGGAGTGCTGCCGAGTTTAGGTGACGATGGCGCCGAAAAACGTAAACCGAGCATGAGCCGAATTATACAGTGGTCCGCGTATTTGCATGCGGACAGGATGCCGAATTACAAACTTGGCATTGGTCCACGATGCGCAGGGGTTTCTTTCGTCTGGTCCAGCTTCATTCCGAGCGCAGGGCCATGAGCGGGTCGACGCTTGCTGCGCGCCTCGCGGGCAGGTAACAAGCTAGGATCGCGACGCCGAGGAGAAGCAGAGAAGCGATCGCTATCGGCGCGGGCTCGACGCGGTGAATTTCACCCAAAAAGCTGGCGACCACCCGGTTGAGCACCGTGGCGATCGCCGATCCGATTGCCAGGCCGGCACAGGCAAGCGTTAACCCACGGCGCAGAATCAGCCTCAGAATTTTCGGCTTGTCCGCCCCCAGAGCAATGCGCACCCCGATCTCGCGCGTGCGCTGTGCCACCGCAAAGGCCATCACACCGTAAACACCTAGCGCCGCAAGCAACAAGCCAAACGCGCCGAAGCAACTCATCACCTGGGCGCCGAGCCGTTCTCTTTCGAGCGTGTCGGAATAGTAGTGATCCATCGCGGAGATATCGTAAATCGCGAGCGATCCATCCACGCGCCATACCGCCTGCTTAATCGCGGATACCAGCGCGGCGGGATCGGCGGCGGTTCGGATCATCAGATAGACGGTGTCGGCCGCAGACGCGGATGCTTGCTGCGAATACGGCAGGTACCAGGTTTCCACCGGATCACCGGGATCGCCGGCATCGTGAACGTTTCCGACGATGCCCACTACGGTGATCCAAGGTGTGTTCGCTCGAGCCATTCGGGCCCGCTTGCCGATGGCATCCTGTTTGGGCCAAAAGCGCTTTGCCATTTGCTCGCTGATGATCGCCTCCGGCTCGGCCGCCTCATTATCCATATCCGTAAACGCTCTGCCGCGGAGCAACGGAATACCCATCGCGCGGAATAGTTCCGGGCTGATCAGGCGATGGTTGACGACGAACGAACTGTCGGGATCTTGCGCTCCTGCGCCTTCGATGAGGATCGACGCGCCCCAAGACCCACCTCCCAGTGGATTGACGGTGGTCGCAGAGGCGACGTCGACGCCAGGAGTGGCCCGAGTTTCTTCCAGAACGCGGCGCAGCAGCGCGATACGGCGCGGCCCCGGCGGATAGCTGGCCTGCGAAGGAGTAATCTCTATGGTGAGCAATTGATGTGGCTGAAATCCGAGCTCGCGATGCTGCAGGCGGCGAAAGTTTTCCATCATCAATCCCGTTCCGGCTATCAACACCAGCGCCAGAGCTGTTTCGACAACGACGAACGCGCTCAGCAATCGGCTGGTGGAGCGTCCGTGGCCTGCGCCCGATCTTCCTCCTTCTTTCAACATTTCCGGCCACCGATTGGGATCCTGAGTCAGAGTGGGAACGACGGCGGAGACCAACCCGGCCAGCAACGACACCAGCAACGCAAAACAAACCACGCGAACGTCGAGTTGCGATGCGCTCATACCCAGTTGGGCGCTGATATTCGTGGGCAAAATAGTATCGGCGTAGCGATTCAACCACGTCGCGAACAGCAGGCCGCACGCACACCCCAGAATGGCGAGCATCATGCATTCGATCAGGGTCCGTTGAAATTGCCGCGCGCGGCTGGCGCCCAGCGCGGCGCGAATGGCGAACTCTTTGACTCGAATCACTGACCGCGCCAGCAACAGATTGGCGACGTTGACGCAAGCGAGCAAGAGCAGGAATCCGACGATGCACAGCAAGGCCAGCATGGTGCTGTCCTGATTGTCGGTGAGGTTTTCCCGAAGGGTGATCGCGGTCATCGCATATACCGGCAACGTTTCCGGAAATTTCTCCTTGATGCGCGCGGTCACTTGTTCGAGTGATTGCCGCGCTTGCTCGATGGTAACGCCCGGCTTGATATGTGCGAAGACCGCGAAGCCGAGAGCGCGATCGTTCGGGTCCACCACGAAGGGAATCCATACTTCTGCGTTGTAAGGGAAATTGAAGCTCCGCGGCATCACCCCAACAATCCGGAAAGCCCGGTTATCGATATGCATCGCGGTGCCAAGGACGGACGAGGCCGATCCGAAATGGCGCTGCCACAATCCGAAGCTGATAAGCGCGACGCCGCTACCCGCGCCTTGCTTTTCTTCCTCGGGCGTGAAATCGCGCCCTAGGAAAGGCTGCACCTTCAGCGTAGAAGACCAGCCCTCCGAGCGATAAATCACCGCAACGCGTTCGGGTTCGCCGGTGCCAGTGAGGGTGAGATTCACGCCGCTGAGTGCCACCATGCCGTCGAAGACCTGATTCACTTCGCGGAGCGTCGCGACGTTCTGGCTGTGCATGCCGAAGGTCTGACGGTGACCATCGGGGCCCCGCAGCGAATCGAGCAAGCGCAGGACGCGGCCGGGTTCAGGAACCGGCAGCGGCCGGAAGAACGCGGTATTCACCAGGCTGAAAATCGCCGCATTCCCACCGATGCCCAGGGCCAGCGTGAGAACCACAATGGCGGTGAAGGCTGGCGACTTGGCGAGCAGGCGGATGGCGTAGCGGAGATCCTGCCAGATGGACTGCATTGGATTATTGCCTCCGCAGCGATTCACAATCGGGCGAGCGCTCGCGCCAACCGCACTAGACATTGTTGGACGCGCGCGAGCAGCCTTGGTTATCGCGCTATTTTGCGGAACAGAGTTTGCGATTTCAGCGAATGTTGAGGCGTTCGATCAGGCGCTGCACGTCGGCGGGAGACACATCGTAAAGAGTGTGCTCGTCTTCCTGCTCCAGCCGTTCGCGCAAGTATTCGGCGGCCAAGTAGCTGATTTCGCGGTCGCTCAGGTTGCGCCCGGTGCGTTCGCGGAAGCGCACCATGGGAACGTGTGCGACGCCGAGAATCACGCCTTTGCCGTCGACCAGGAATTTGCAATCGATGGTGTCACTATGGCGCGTGGCGATGCCGTTCCAGCAATGCGAGAAACGACAGTGGTAAAGCTGATCGGTTACTTTGGATGGAACGTCAAACGCGCCGATGAAATCGCGCATTGCCCCGGCGTTGTGGATCATGGTGTCAGTTGCTTTGGCCATGTGCTCTTCGTTTTCCCGTGCGACTAAAGGTGTCCCTAAGATTGCGACTGAACCATTCCATGGCGGCCGCGATTATCTCGCAGCGGAAACGGCTCCCGCTTGCTGAAAGTGGCGGACGGCGACGGCCACTCCTGCGCCCGCCGGGGCCCGGAATCCCTGGTCGAGCAAGACTTTCTCGAGCGCGCCGAGCAGCAGCAGAACGTGGGTTTTCTGGCTGGAAAATCCCATCAGGCCGATCCGCCAGATCTTGCCCTTCAGCGGACCAAGTCCGCCAGCGACCTCGATGTTGAATTCTTCCAGGAGCTGACCCCGTATTTTGACGTCATCGATGCCCTGGGGAATTTTCACCGCGGTGACCGTGGGCAATCTCTCGGCCGGATTGTCGACCAGAAGCTGCAGGCCCATCGCTTCGACGCCGGCAATCAGCGCCAGTTGATTTTGCAGGTGGCGGTCGAAGCGCGCGTCGAGCCCCTCTTCCACCACGATCCGCAACGCTTCGCGCAGTGCGTACAGCAGATTCACCGGAGGAGTGTGGTGATAGGTGCGCTCTTTGCCCCAGTAATTCATGATCGGCAGGAAATCAAAGTACCAGCTCTGCACCGGCGTTTTTCGCGCGCGCAGCAATTCTTCCACGCGGGTGTTGACGGTGATCGGCGCCATTCCCGGAGGCGCGCTAATGGCTTTTTGCGAGCCGCTGAAACAGATGTCGATGCGTTCGCGGTCGACGTCCAGTTCCACCCCGGCGAGCGAAGCCACCGCGTCCACGATCAGCAGCGCGCCCAGCTCGTCGGCCACTTTGCGGTAATCGGGGATGCGCTGCACCACGCCCGAAGAAGTTTCCCCGTGGGCGAGGCCGACGAATTTGATTTTCTTTCCCTTCGCGGTGCGGCGGATATCGTCCGGGTCGGTGCTCCGGCCGTAGGGAGTTTCCACGCGGTGCACCTTGCAGCCGGTGCGGTCGGCGATAATGGCCATGCGTTCAGAGAACGCCCCGTTCACGCAGACGATGCATTCGTCGCCCGGTTCGAGAACGTTGAATACCGACGCTTCGATGGCGCCGGAACCCGACGCGGAAACGGGATAGGTGATCCGATTCTCGGTGCGAAATACGCTTCGCATCAGGATCTGCAGCTCGCCCATCATGTGCGTGAACCACGGGTCGAGATGGCCCACTTGGGGGTTCGCTAGCGCGCGATAGACTACCGGATCCATCATCGAGGGTCCGGGGGTTAGCAGGATGCGGGAAGGGGCCCGGAGTTCGCCAATCTTTTCAGTCATGTTTGAACGCCACCCGTCGAAAGCCGACTCAGTATTGACGAACAATCATAGCACCAGTGTGGGTGAATTCAGCGACCGGGATCAACCGCACGAGGGGCTCGCCCGGCGGGGGAGGCGGCGCAGATTGCAGCATTCTAAATTCCGAATTTTCCATGGCACCCTGCTAAAATCGGCGCCTGAGACGCCAATTCCTTGACTCCGCCTTCCGATGCTGCCGCCGCGCAAAGCAATTCACGCAACGCCGTACTCGCCGGTTTTCTGGGATGGACGTTTGACGCCTTCGATTTCTTTATTCTGACGTTCGTTTTGCTTCCCGTCGCCAAGGAATTCCATCGATCGATTCCCGATATTGCGCTGACTCTCACCGCCAGCCTGGCCATGCGTCCGGTGGGAGCTCTGCTCTTCGGATTGATGGCGGACCGCTACGGACGCCGTATTCCGCTGATGCTCGACATCATTTTTTATTCGGTAGTGGAATTCGCCACCGGGCTGGCGCCGAGCTACCGGATATTTTTCGCGTTGCGGCTGCTCTATGGCATCGGCATGGGCGGCGAATGGGGAGTTGGCGCGTCGTTGGCGATGGAATCGGTTCCCGTAAAGTGGCGCGGCATTCTCTCCGGGCTGCTGCAGGAGGGTTACGCGCTGGGATATTTGCTGGCGGCGGTGGCGTATTTCAAGGTTTTTCCGCACTTGGGCTGGCGGCCGATGTTCTTCATTGGCGGGTTGCCGGCGCTGCTGACTCTTTTTATACGCGCCAAGGTAAAAGAGCCGGAGGTGTGGCAGCGTTCGCGCACCAAGACCAACTGGAACAGCTACGTCCGGGCGATTTTTGCGAGCTGGAAGCGGTTCGTCTATCTGGCGCTGCTGATGGCCATGATGAATTTCATTTCGCACGGCACCCAGGATATGTATCCCACCTACTTGCAGCAGCAACACGGATTTCTGCCGCGCACCACGGCTTTCGTCACTGTCGTGTCGATGATCGGAGCGATTCTGGGCGGAGTGGTGATGGGTCACTATTCGGACCGGCGCGGCCGGCGGCGGGCGATGCTCACTTCGGCGGTGGGCGCCCTGCTGCTGATTCCGCTGTGGGTATTTGCGCCGAACCTGCCTTTGATTTTTCTGGGCGCGTTCCTGATGCAATTCATGGTGCAAGGCGCATGGGGGGTAATCCCGGCGCACATCACCGAACTGTCGCCGAACGAACTGCGTGGCTTCTTTCCCGGGTTCGCCTACCAGGTGGGGGTGCTGCTGGCGTCGTCCAGTGCGTTCATCGAATCGAAAATGAGCAGCTACATGAGTTACGGGCAGGCGCTGGGAATCTTTGCCGCGATCGTCCTGGTCTTCGGAATCGTGGTGATCGCGCCGGGGCCGGAGGCGCACCGGGTTTCTTTCGGAGCGGGGAGCGAGACCTGAGCGGTTTGTCAGTATGCGCTGCGTGCCGAGCCGCTGCAGGAGCTTGAAGTGTGGATCGAAAGGTATCGCCGGCTGTGGGAGGCCAACTTCCACCGGCTAGACGCATTTGCTCGACGAGATGAAGACGAACGAGAAAACACGGAGACGCACGGAAGGATAAGGGAGAGTATATGCAGAAAATCACGCCGTTCCTGTGGTTCGACAATCAAGCAGAGGAAGCCATGAATTTTTACGTCTCCATTTTTAAGGATTCCAAGATCGGTGGCGTTTCCCGGCTGGACGACGGAAAAGTGGTGGCTGGAACGTTCCAGCTCGACGGGCAGGATTTTGTCGCGCTCAACGGCGGTCCGCAGTTCACCTTTACCCCGGCGATATCGCTGTACGTGAACTGTGAGACCCAGGAAGAAGTCGACGACCTATGGCAGAAGCTTTCGGAAGGCGGAGAGAAAGGCCAGTGCGGCTGGCTGAAGGACAAATACGGGTTGTCGTGGCAAGTGATTCCGGGCGTTTTAAGAGAGCTGCTGGGCGACAAAGACCCTGAGAAAGCTGGACGGGTAATGAAGGCGATGCTGCAAATGAAAAAAATCGACATCGCGGAATTGCAAAAGGCCTACCACCCAAAATAGGTGAGCGCGGCGCGCGAACGGCGCACAGCAGTTCTTGGGGCGGTGGTTGTTTCCGGGTTCGATGGTTGAGGGAGAATGATGATGACCGATGCCGGGAAACTGAAAGTGGTGGCGAAATCGGAGCGGGAGATCGTGATGACACGCGAGTTCGATGCGCCGCGGCGGATGGTCTTCGATGCTTACACCAAACCGGAACTGCTGAAGCGCTGGCTGGGTGTGTTCGGCGGCTGGGAGCTGGCGGTGTGCGAGGTCGACTTGCGCGTGAGCGGCAAGTATCGTTGGGTGTGGCGACAGGGTTCCGCCGGTACCGAGATGGGCGTTAGCTGCACCTACCGCGAGATTGTGGCGCCGGAGCGACTGGTGTGCACCGAGTTGTTCGATGAAGCGTGGTATCCGGGCGAGACGCTGCTCACCACGGTTCTGACCGAGCAGGGCGGCAGGACCACGCTGGCTACCACGATCCTGTACGTGTCGCGCGAGGCGCGCGACGGAGCTCAAGTCCCCGATGGAAGGCGGAGTAGCTAAGAGCTACAACAAGCTGGCGGAGATTCTGGCAAGCATGCCCCGAACGTGAAATGCGGGTATTTCCAGCATTAGTGTGCTAAGTTTTTTGAGCCGCGCTTGGAACGCGTTCTGTCGGCGCGGCAGAAAGCAGCTTGATGCCGAACTCTCCGAAGTTGGTACTGGTTGGGATTTTGCCGCAGGTGTTGGTGCTGGAGGCGGGCGACAATGCGGTTTGGTTGTCGGACGCGGGAAACTTGAAGATTGAATTTGATCCGCAGCGCTGCCCGTTCGGATCGAACATTTTTCAGGCGCCGCAGGGATCGCAGATTTTGAGCGGGCCGATACGTCCAGGAACGAATCCTGGGTCATATCGATACAGGCTGTTTCTCAACGATCAGATGGTTGGCCACGGGGAAATACTGCTGCGCTAGGCGTTAGCACGCGGCGCTGAGAACCAACGGCAAAGACTAACTGAAAGGCCCGCTCGCAAGATCGACGTGTGGGCCCACCGACTTCAACAACTCACCTCAAAGCGCCCACCCTTCCGAAAATCGAGGAACGGTGGCACTCCCGAAAAGCATGGAAGCGTGCATCAACACCGGAGGCGAAACCCCGTCTCTCAACAAATCTTGCACGTAGCTAAATCGGCATTAATGCGCGCGAAGATTGTTGTTGCAAAGGCGCTGCGGGAGGAATATAACGCCGGTCATTGCGGCGGGGTTTTGTCTCCGGAAGGTACAGGACCTTCCTGATTCCTTAGGAGCGGCTGAGCAGCCGCACAGAATTCACCAACAATCGGGGGAGAGGTGCACCAATGCGTCTGCGTACACTTGCTTGCGCGTGGTTAGTTGTGGTTGGGTGCATTTGGATGTGGAGTGGCAGCGTCTGGGGGCAGGTGAACACGGTCAACCTGGCGGGGACGGTTTTGGATCCCTCAGGCGGCGCCGTGCAGGGGGCGAAGGTGACCGCTACCCGTGCCGCCACGGGAACTGCGCGTGCTGCGACGACCAACGCGAATGGGCGTTACGAGATTATTGGACTCCCGCCGGGAACGTATTCGTTAACCGTGGAGTCGACCGGGTTCGCGACGCTCGCCAATTTTTCGCTCACGCTGGTTCTGGGCACCACAGCGGAATACAACCCGCAGCTCGCGTTGAAGACCACCGCGCAAACGGTGAGCGTGGAAGCGCGGACCGAGTTGGTGGAAACCTCCAAGACCGAAGTGTCGCAGAGCATTACCGGGACACAGATCAACAACCTGCCGATCAACCGAAGGGACTACATCAATTTTGCGCTGCTGACGCCGCAATCGGCGCGCGACGATACGCCATCGATCGGCGCCGCGCCCACCAGTGGATTGAATTTTGGCGGACAGCGAGCAAGGTCGAATGAAATTTCCGTGGACGGCGCCGATGCGGTGAACAATTCGGTGAACGGCGTGCGCGCCACAGTGTCTCAAGAGGCAGTGCAGGAATTTCAGGTGATCACCAGTAATTACATGCCGGAATACGGCCGGGCCATGGGCGGCGTGGTAAATATCGTGACCAAGTCGGGCTCGAACAAACTGCACGGAAACATTTTTGGATACCTACGGCTGGCGGCGCTGCAAGCGCGCAACCCTTTTTCGGTAGACGGCAGCTTCAATCCAGCAACGGATTCGGTGGAACTGACCCCGGTGAAGCAATCGTTCACGCGGGTGCAGTCGGGCGCGACGCTGGGCGGACCGATTCAAAAGAATAAAACGTTTTTCTTTTTCGCTTACGAGACGATTCGCAGCGAGGCCACCGGCTTCACCAACATCGGAACGGATAACTTCGGATTGGCGCCTTCCGCAATTCCCTGCTTCCCTACTCCGCTGCTGCTGACGTCCACACAAGCGGCATATTTCACCGGCGCGATCAACACCCAGACCGGCAACAATCAGGGAAATTGCTCGCCTGCTTTGCCCGACGTGCAGGCCGCCGGGCTGGCCGGAGCGTCCTCGGCGGTGGCTTTGTTCGGGAACACAAAGTACTACCCGGGAGCGACATTCCCGACAAGCGGGGCGCCGTTGCCGGCGTCCTACACCGGCCTGATCACGCTGCTGGGAAATTATCCGACCAAGGAAGATACCAACCTGTGGTCCCTGAAGTTCGATCACATCTGGAACAGCCGGAATACGTCGTTCATTCGCGCGAGCCTGGCTCCGTCGTTTATCTCCGGCATCCAGGTGAACGCGGAGAACCAGAATTTCGGACAAAACGCGGGAAACCGCACGTCGCTGCAGGATTCGCACGATTTCGATCTGGCCGGGCAACACACCACCGCAATCCACGATAATTTATTCAATGAATTTCGCATGCAGTACGCGCGGCGGTCGCTGCACTACGGATATTCGAACCTGCCGGGCGGGGACGACCCTGCGGTGAACATAACCGGCTACGCGTTCTTTGGCCGGGAGCCGTTTTCGACGGAAAACCTGATCGAGCGGCGGACCCAGGCGACCGACGACCTCACCTGGACAAAAGCCTCGCACACGCTGAAGTTCGGCGGCGATTTCAACCTGATCCAGAATCGCGCGATCGGCTCGCAGCTATTTGAATTGAATTACGGCGGCGTATATACGTTCAGCAGCTTTACGAATCCGGCCGACGGCAATCCGGCTGCGACACTCTCGCCGGTGCAGTCGTACGGCGCGGGCTTGCCGGAGGAGTTCATTCAGGGAATCGGGAACTCCAACCGGCCTTCGGACAACAAGACTCTGGGCGTATTCATTCAGGATAGCTGGAAGATCAATCGACGCCTGACGATGAACTATGGAGTGCGTTACGACAACGAGTGGACGCCGAATTTTGCCGCGGCCAATCCCCTGAATGCAGAGGGAGAGAAACTCTTCAACGTTCAGCAAGGAATTCCTGTTGACCCTAACAACGTGGCGCCGCGGTTGGCGCTGGCCTGGGATCCGCGAGGAGACGGAAAAACGGTGATCCGCGCGGGCTACGGGCTGTTCTACGATCATCCGCCGATCGCGCTGGCATTTCTGGCCAATGCGTTCGATGGCGCGGAATCCACGCTGCTGGAAACGGGGCCGGGCGCGCCGTCGAATGCAGACGTGAGCAATCCATTGAATTTCGGCGCACTCAACGCATCGTCCATATTTCAGGGTGTGCTGAGCGGGGCGATTACTGGCTGCTCGACGGCGTTTCCCAGCATGTGTTACGAGCCGAGCCAGCAACGGTTCAATCCGCTATTTTCCAATTCGTTTTTCACCAACGACAATTACCTGAAATTTCAGACGCCTTACGGCTCCGGATATCCGCTGCCGTTTTTGCCGTTCACCATTCCGGTGGAGAGGGATTTCAAGTACGCCTACGCGCAGCAAGGCAACCTGACCATCGAACGGGAAGTGGCGAAAAATCTGAGGGTGAGCGTGGCCTATAGCTACACGCATGGACTGCATCTGGACCACACGCAAAACCTGAGCACCACGAATCCGGCGTTGCTGGCGGCGAACGACAATAACGCGATCCAGTCGGGACTGGATCCGCCAGGGACCAGCCCGCTAGCGATCGTCAACGTGCCGGGAACCGCGGGATGCCAGGACACCGCCGGCGGAGGGAGCGTGGAAGTAATCGCTCCGACGATTTTGGGCTTGGCGTTTCCGATCGGGAATACGGGCTGCGCCGGAGCGCCGTTGGGATACGTGTCCGCGCCGGTAGTGTTCAATTACTTTCGCAAGCAGGGACCAAATCCGTCGTTTGGAGGCATCGTTCCCGGTGGTTATTCGACGCTCGTGGGTTTGGCGCACCTGGCGGGATATCCGACGGGATTTGCCGGCGCGGAAATTCCGTGGAGCGACGTGAACCCGCAGGTCTCGTCCGGGAATTCGGTGTACAACGCGTTGACAGTTTCGGTGAACAAGCGGTTCGCGAGCCACTTCGAGCTGCTCTCGGCGTATACGTGGTCGCATGCGCTCGACGATTCCACTGACCTTTCCACGCTGCTGAATCCGCAGGACAACAATTTTCCGGACCTGGAGCGAAGCAACTCGGATTTTGATCAGCGGCACCGCTGGATCACCAGCGCGGTGTATTTGAGTGCAGGGGCGCATGCCGGCGATAGCTTGTGGAAGAAAATATTCTCTAATTTCACGGTGGCGCCGATCATCGAAGTGGCTTCCGGACGGCCGTACAACGTGTTGATCGGCTACGACACCAACCTTGATTTCGGAACGGCGACAAATCGGCCGTCGGTACTGACCGCGGGCGCGCAAGTGCCGGCTGGATTTCCGGCTCCTACCGTGTCGCCATACATCAAGGGAGCGGAATTTATCGTTCCTACGCGATGCGTGGACGCTACTGGGGCCAGCTTCGGTCCTTATCCGGATGTGCCTACGCCGCCTACCGGATGCACCGGCGATTTGGGGAGGAACGCGTTTACGCGGCCTGGATATTTCGATGTGGACTTGCGAATTGCGCGGCGCTTTCCGATCAACGAGCGATGGAACATGGAAGTGATTGGTGACGGATTCAACATCTTGAATCGGTTTAACGTCGGAGATGTGAATCCGCTTTGCGATCCTACGGCGGGGAGCGCTACGTGTCTGGCCGGGCAGCCGACGGCTGCGCTCGATCCGCGGACGTTCCAGTTTGCGCTGAAACTGAACTGGTAGCGGCGTTAGCACGGCGTTAGCACGCGGCGCAGCAAACCAACCGCAACACCTTCGGAACACCTGAGGCGCTCGGGCGTGGTGCTCGTATTTCCCGTGACGGAGGTTTGGAGGCCTGGAGTTCCCACACAACCAAGAATACTCATGCCACTGCTGCGAAACTGGAGTGGTCAATTCTCGGTTCGCTTTTGAGTTAGACTGAAGGGGTTCTCTCTCGGACGGAGGTTTGCGCGAATATTATGTACGTGCTGCTGATCATGCTGGGGCTGGTGATTGCCGGGGGGGCTGCGGCGGCCTTGATTTGGATCGATCACCGGCGGTCGGAACAGGCGGACCGTAACGTGGCGACGCTGCGGCAGGAGCTGCAGGCGATGGTGGGGCAGCAGGCGCAGGCGATTTCGGCGCAGATGGGGCAATTGGGGCAGTCGATGAACACGCAGCTGGGGCAGGTGCGGCAGGAACTACAGAACGGGGTGGCGACTACCGGCAAACTTACCAGCGATGCGCAACGCGAAGTGTCAAGGCAGCTGCAGACCTCTAACGATGCGATTCGGCAGATCAGCCAGCAAATTGGCGAGGTGCAGAAGGCCAGCCAGGATTTGTCCACGGCTTCGCATGCGTTGGAAACGGTTTTGGGCGGGGCGAAATCGCGTGGCGCGCTGGGGGAAATCGCGCTGGAACGCCTGCTGGAAGATGCGCTGCCGAAGGCTGCTTATGAAGTGCAGCACCGCTTCGCCACCGGAGGCATCGTGGATGCGGTGGTTCGCAGCGGCGATCGGCTGCTGTGCATCGATTCCAAGTTCCCTCTCGAGGCGTACCGGCGAATGCTGGATTTGGGAACCGAGGCACGCAAGGAATTTTCGCTGGCGGTGCGCAAGCATGCCGAATCGATCGCGGAGAAATATATTTTGCCGGGCGAGCATACGTTGGAATTTGCGCTGATGTTTGTGCCCTCGGAAGGCGTCTATTACGAGTTGTTGATGACTGAGGATCCGAAGTATGGACGGCTGGATGAATTCTGCCGGACCCTGAAGGTTTTTCCGGTGTCGCCCAACACCTGCTACGCATATCTCTGTGCGATTGCCATGAGCTTGCGCGGGTTGAAGGTAGAGGAGAATGCACGGCGGCTGCTGGCGAGTATGGCGGGGCTGCAGAAACAGTTCGATGGGCTCGAAGAGGCCCACGACAAGCTGGGGACGCATTTGCGGAACGCGCAGGGAACTTACGACGACGCGGCTAAAAGATTGAGCCGGGCGCGCAACACCGTGGATCAGATGTCGGAAGGGACGCTCCCGGATTTGGAAGTGCTGCCGGAATTGCCGGCGAGCGAGCCGGAACCGATACCGGTGCAAGTGCCGGTGCAAAGAACATCCAGGCTCTTTTCGGACTGAACGCCGGGCGCTGTCCTTTTGCATCGAGCGCTGAACAGCGTCGGTGAAGGGCAAAAACGCCCGCCCCTCCCACAACCGGGAAGCAGTGGGTTCTCGCGTTAAACAGCAGCATCAAAATCAAAACCAGCCCCAACACCACCATTGGCTACTCGCCTCGCAACGCTTCTCTTGCGGAATCGATCCAGAAACCGAATTGCCCTAGAGACGGCCCGGAGAAATAGCGCTGCAAGGACCGCTCGACTCGGCGCGCGTCTTTGGGGTGTTTTTGCAGGTGCCCGATTAGAGGCTCCAAGCGGCGCTGCTGTTTGTCGGTGGCGTGGCGGCGGGCCTCGATCAGGAATTGCTCGGCGGCATCGGGGTCGGGGGGCAGGCCGGATCGGTGGATCAATTTCACCGAGAAGGAGAAATCTCCGGGGGTGAGGCCCTCCACGCTGAAGTCCGCGATGTTGTCGTCGGTGCCGCGCGTTCTCAATAGCTGCAGGTCGCCGTCTGGAAAGCGAAGCGTGCCCGGAGTGTGGTTCTTTACCTCGATATCCAGGGCATGGTCGGTTCCTACGGCGCGGACTTCTAATTTCGATCTTCTCCCCGGGACAACCGGGTGTGTGGTGGCGTCGAATTCGAATGAGACTACGGTTAGCGGCGCGGAGACAGCGTTGCCCGCGGAATTGATCACGATTCTGGCTTCGCCGGGCTTGATGCGAGGGCCGGGGAGGAGCACCAGAGCTACGGGAGAAGCAGCAAGGACCAGGGCATGCTGTCCGCTGACGGTTACGTCGTTGGCATCCGCGTCACCTTGAAAGCCGCTGCCGCGGATAGTGAATCCATCGCGCAGCGAAACGAACGGCGGAACGTTGGCAATGGTCACCGGCGACGCGTCGGCTTGTGGGACCACGACGGCGGCGGCTTGGGCCGAGCTTACGGTGATTTTCGTGAGGAATGGGCCGTTGCCGGGCGGGACGGTGAACTTCGCGCGGCCGGTGGCGTCGGTGCGAATTATTTGGCCATTTCCTATGTCGATCGGAACCCCGGGGACCAGTCGGCCGGTGGAATCGAGCACCGCCAGCGTGGCGGGCTGGCCGGCCACCACGCGTGGCGGCAGGACGATCGAGCCGAGAGCGGTGATGGTTTGTGGCGGCGCGAACGGGCTGCTTAAGACGGGAGAGACGGCCAGGGCGGCGATGGACGCGACGAGCAGTAATGAGGGAAGCGCGGCTCTGTGGCGCACGGCGTGATTATATTCGCCAGTGGGCGATATTCGATAGTTGATAGTTTGTCGGGATTTCATGGCACCGACGAATACATTTCTTAGAAGCGGCACCATCGATGGCTGCGGTGAGGGTCAGGGATCCAGGCGAATCACAAAAGCGGTGGAGTGGGTCTCGTCATGGAGTTGCGCGGCCAGCTGCGTGGCTGCCTGCTCAGAGGCAACGCGGCCAACACGGACGCGATAGAAAGTACCGTTGGGCGAATCGTAAGGGACTACCGAGGCTGGGGCAAAGCGTTCGGACAGGCGGTCGCGGAGTTTGTCGGCATTCTCTCTCTGCAGGAAGGCTCCTACCTGGACGCCGAAGAAGCCCGCGGTGGGATTAGTGGTACCGCCGATTACTTCCAGGCGCACTTGCGCGGTGCCGGGGCCGAGCATGTCGATAGCGCGGGCCGCGGAAAGAGAAAGGTCGATGATGCGATTGGCGACGAACGGGCCGCGGTCGTTGATGCGGACCTGAGTTTGCTTCCCGGTGGTGAGATTGGTGACGCGCACGATTGAATTGAATGGCAAGGTGCGGTGCGCGGCGGTGAATTGGTACATGTCGTAAATCTCTCCATTCGCTGCGTGGCGGCCGTTGAACGGGTCGCCGTACCAGGATGCCACTCCTTCTTCCACATACACGCCGGCAATCGGAGGCATGCGTTCAGCGGGAGGGGGCGCGCCGGAGGGCGTGGATGCGGACGGATTGCGCGAGCCGCGTGAGGTGCTGGAGGGTGGCGGCGCGCTAGCGGGGGCCTGGGTGATCTGGGTGCGATGAGCGCACCCGGAAACGATCAGCGTCGCCGCGGCTGATTCGAGGACGAAACGTGCCAGTGCCGCCGGCCGCCGCCGGGAATGCCTGCGGGTGGTAGTGGAACTCAAGCGCTAGTCCGATTCAATTTTTCTGCCATCATTTTCAGCTATTATAGGTAGGCAAAAAACTTCACGCAAGGAACCTACTTGGCGCTCCCAATCCGTTGGCGCTGGAAATTCGAAAGATTCATCGAACAGTTGAAGGGACTCTTGGGAGGCGGCAAGAAGGAGCCACCCCGGCCTCGACTGTGTCCTTCGTGCGGCACGCTGGTGGGCGCTAGCGCTTCGAAATGCCACCAGTGCGGCGCAAGCATGACGTATTCGTTGGCCGCGGCGAGCCGCTCCCTCGGCGGCGTATTCAAGTCGGACGCGCCGGTGACTTACGTGATCCTGCTGGTGACCTGCGCGTTATTCGGCTTCAGCTTGATGGCCACGATTCGCGCGGCGGGCGAATTCACTGCTCCCAGCGGCGGCATCAGCGGACTTTTCAACCTGGGAGCAATCTCCGGTCCAATATTGAACCGGCTGGGAGCGTCGCTGCCGCTGGCCACCAACCTGCAGCAACCGTGGCGGTTTATCATGGCGGTGTTTCTGCACGGCAGCATATTGCACATCGGCTTCAACATGTGGGTAATCATGGATGTCGGGCCGCAGATCGAAGAGCTATACGGCTCGGCGAGGTATCTGTTCATTTATGTCTTTACCGGCGCGTTTGGATATTTAGTGAGCTCGTTTTTTGGAAGGTTTAGCGTCGGGGCGTCGGGTGCGTTGCTGGGGCTGATCGGGGTGATGATGGCGTTGACCACCGGGCGGCGTACAGCGGGCATGCAAATGCTGCGGTCACAATTGATTCGCTGGCTGATTTACATCGCGGTGATGGGATTTATTTTTCCGGAAATCGATAATTTCGCGCACGTGGGAGGATTTGCCGCAGGCTACGCGTTAGGTCGAATCATGATAGATCGCACTCCGGCGGATGCTACCGAACGGAAGAGGGCGTATGCGCTGGGGTGGCTGGCTGGGGGAGCGGTGGCGGTGAGTTTTGGATTTATGGTGATGTATTTCCTGCGGACTAGCTGACCTCCTCTGGCGGTGGCGCTCGCCGTTTGCACACAGGGCCACAGACAAACCGATTTGCAAAGAGGAAAACTACTAAGGTTGGGCGTGGAGGCGCTTCGAACCGTCAATGGCGTAATGGAAGCCGGAAATCAGCACTAGCGCGGCCACCAGGTAAGTGCAGATTTGGCGGGCAAGTGACAGGGGCTGGCTCACCGTGAGTTGCAGGACGATTACTAACAGCACCAAAAGAATCTCTACAGTGGTGGCCGCTTTCCCCCAAATGCTCGGGGGAAACGACATCGAGCCGATCGCTGCCAGAATCACCGCGCAGGACACCAGGATCAGAACGTCCCGCCCTAGAACCATGATCGTGAGCCACCAGGCGATCTTCCCCTTAAGCGCCAGGACCAGGTAGCACGACGACAGAAGCAATTTGTCCGCGATGGGATCGAGGTAAGCGCCCAGGGGTGTGCGCTGGTTTAGCACGCGAGCCAGCAGGCCGTCCAAGCCATCGCTGAGGCCTGCCGCGATCAGAATTCCGAGCGCCCAATCGTAGCGGTCGTAGTGAATGGCGATGATCAGGAACGGCAGGAATCCCAGGCGGATGAGGGTGAGCTGATTGGGGACACTGAGGATGCGGGTCTGCATGAAGAGATTCCGAGTTCAGCGCCTCAGGAAAACTGCGACAGATACGACTTCAACGACTGGCCAACCTTTCTCTCAAAAATATCCGCCAGGGAAGGAATCGAACCGCAGGGCTCATCCAAAGAAATGCGTTCGATGCGCAGCATGGGCAGAAAGAGAGTGGGCAACCCCATTGGAGCGCCCTCGCCTTCGGGGTGCAGGACCTGACGAATGAATTCGTCGAATGAATTGACGTCGACGGCGCGCAGGGTGACGCCTGCGGTGGAGATTTCCATGAGCTCCCCCCACACTTTTTCTTTTGGGGTGTGAGCGCTGACTACGACGATGGAATGTGGTTGCATGCGATCTGGTCCGGCCCAGATATTACCCTAGACCGTTCGCACGAAGCGCAAAAAAGCAACCGGGGGTCTAAAACACTTACCCTCACCAAAATCTGGGGATCGTGGGGATGGGGCTAGAATTCCATCACTTTTAGAGTAGCGGCGTGGTGGAGCTGGGGCTCAGTGGACTTTTGCACCTCTTCTGCGGTAACGCCTGGCGCCAGTTCGCGAAGAAGCAGGCCTTCGGGGGTAACGTCGATCACCGCTAGTTCGGTGACGATGGTATTGACTACGCGAACTCCGGTTAGAGGCAGCGCGCATTTCTTGACGATTTTGGGTTTGCCATCTTTATTGGAATGCTCCATGGCGATGATCACGCGGCGGGCGCCGGCCACCAAATCCATGGCGCCGCCCATCCCTTTCAGCATTTTGCCGGGGATCGCCCAGTTGGCCAGATTGCCTTGCTCGTCCACTTCCAGCGCGCCGAGAACGGTGAGGTCGATGCGCCCGCCGCGAATCATAGCGAAGGATTCGACGCTCGAAAAATAACTCGATCCGGGAATTTCGGTGATGGTTTCCTTTCCCGCGTTGATCAGATCAGGATCTTCTTCACCTTCGAAGGGATAAGGTCCGATGCCAAGCATCCCATTTTCGGATTGCAGGATCACTTCGATGCCGGGCGGCAAGTAATTGGGGATCAGGGTGGGCAGGCCGATGCCCAGGTTGACGTAGTCGCCGTCGCGCAGTTCGCGCGCGATGCGGCGGGCAATGCGTTCGCGCTTGTCGATTTCGGGCGGCATTCTAAAATCTCCTCCGGTGGCAACGGCGCGAGATTACGGCCGTTTGCGCACGGTGCGGCGCTCGATTCGCTTGTGGTGGTCTTTGCCTTCGAAAATGGCGTCAACGTAAATCCCCGGGGTGTGAATGCAATCGGGATCCAGCGCGCCGAGTTCGACGATCTCTTCCACCTCAGCGATGGTGCGGTCGGCCGCGGTGGCCATCATCGCGTTGTAGTTTCGAGCGGTCTTCCGATACACCAGGTTCCCCCAGCGGTCGCCCTTCCAGGCTTTGATGAACGCGAAATCGGCGCGAATCGCAGGAATCAGCAGATACGGCCGGCCATTGAATTTGCGCACCTCGCGGCCCTCGGCGGCCAGCGTGCCGTAGCCGGTGGGCGTGTAGAAGGCGGGGATACCGGCGCCGCCGCAGCGAATTCTTTCGGCCAGAGTGCCCTGCGGGTTCAGCTCGACGTCGATTTCCTTGCTGAGCGCGAGTTGCTCGAACAATTTATTTTCGCCCACGTAACTGGCGATCATTTTCTTCACCTGGCGCGACTGCAACAGAACACCGATGCCGAAATCGTCCACGCCGGCATTATTTGAAATCAAGGTGAGATCGCGGGAACCCTGGTGCCGGAGGGCCTCGATGAGGTTTTCGGGAATGCCGCACAGTCCGAATCCGCCGAGCAGTATAGTGGCGCCGTCAGGGATATTGGCGACCGCGGCTGCGGCATCGGCGATGCGTTTATCCACTGGCGATTCTCCGTAATCCAGGAAAGCCGGAAGATGGAGTTTACTGCAAGTTGTTCAGAATTTTGTAAAGTCCGTTGGCGGCATCGAATTCGTCTTCCAGTTCCCTGCTGCGCAGGACGTTGCGCAGATGATCGATGGCCTGAGAAAAGCGATCCAGGGTGCGCTGAATATTTTCGGTATTGGTGAGGCAAACGTCGCGCCACACGGTGTAGGGGCTGCCGGCCAGGCGAAGGGTGTCGCGAAGGCCGGTGCCGGCCAGGGTAACGGGAAGGCCGGTCTCGTCGAGCTCATCGAGGACCACGCGGGCCAGAGCGACGGCGGCGAGCTGCGGCAGGTGCGAAACGACGCCGACCGCCCAATCGTGGGTGTCCGCATCGCACCACACTGGCTCAGCGCCGATGGCGCGCAGCAATTCGGCAAAATTCTGAACGCGCGGGTCGGAATCGTCTTCCTGCGCGATTAACGCATAACGCGCGCCGAGAAAGAGATTGGCGTCGGCACGGTCGATTCCCGAGGATTCTTTTCCCGCCAGGGGATGGCCGCCCAGGAAGCGGGCGCTACCGTCGGCGGTGAAGTGCTGCAGCGCCAGTTTGCAGACTACCGACTTGCTGCTGCACGCGTCGGTGATTAGCGCGCCGGGCTTGGCGGCTTCGGCGATGGCGGGCAGAAAATCGAGAGCAGCGTTGGCGGGCAGCGCGATGTAGACCAGGTCAGCATCGCGGACGGCGGCACCGAGCGTGTCCACCGAATCGTCAATCGCGCCCAACGCTTTGGCGCGCGCCAGCTCTCCGGGGCGGTCCCACCCAACGATTCGCGCGTGGGGGAGTTCTTTGCGCACAGCCAGCGCGAAAGACCCGCCGATCAAGCCTGTGCCTAGAATCGCGATGCGTGGAAAAGCCGCGGATACGGATGCGGACGGAGACATTATCCCGCCACGCGCCGGCCCACTGCCGGTGCGATGATGCGCAGCTCCGCCATGAGCTTCGCGAATTGGTTCGGGAAGAGCGATTGCGCGCCGTCGGAAAGCGCGTGCTCCGGATCGTGATGCACTTCGATCAAAAGTCCATCGCCACCGGCGGCGACGGCGGCGCGGGCCATGGGAGCTACCTTGTCGCGGCGTCCGGTACCGTGGGATGGATCGGCTACGATGGGAAGGTGCGATAGTTTTTGGATCACCGGAATGGCGGCGATGTCGAAGGTGTTGCGAGTGGAAGTTTCGAAGGTGCGGATGCCGCGTTCGCACAGAACTACATTGTAGTTTCCGCCCGCCATGATGTATTCGGCGCTCAGCAGCAGCTCTTCGATAGTGGCAGAGAGGCCGCGCTTCAGCAGCACCGGCTTGCGGACTTCGCCGAGCGCGCGTAGCAAGTGATAGTTCTGCATATTGCGCGCGCCCACCTGCAACACATCGACGTACTGCATGAGCAGGGCCACCTGCGAAGGATCCATCACCTCGCTCACCACCAGCAGGCCGTTGCGGTCTGCCGCGGTGCGCATCAATTTCAGGCCTTCTTCGCCCATGCCCTGAAAAGTGTAGGGAGAGCTGCGCGGCTTGAACGCCCCGGCGCGCAGGATTTTTGCACCGGCGCGAGCCACACTTTCCGCAATGGTATTGATTTGGTATTCGGATTCGACGGCGCAAGGCCCGGCGGCGACCACTACTTCGGGGCCTCCGATTTTGACGCCCTTGCCCACGTCGATGATGGAACCTTCGGGCTTAAAGGCACGGCTGGCCAGTTTGTAAGGCTGGGTGATGCGGACCACTTCGCGGACGCCCTCCAGCAACTCGATATCGCGTGGATCGAAATCGGGATGAACGCCCACGGCGCCGAGCACGGTGTGGCTCTCGCCGGTGGAACGGTGAATATTGAAACCAGTGGAAACCAGACGATCGATCACATTCTGGATCTGAACGTCGGTCGCTTCCGCGTACATGACTACAACCATTTCACTCTCCCAGAAACCGGATGTTTGTCCCTGTCGGGTAGCCTACGACGAAAAGGCGGGACAAGAAACTCGTCTTACCGCGCGGCACGACGGAGGCCGCTACAAACGGATCACAATTTATTTTTTCCGCGTGGCCTGCCGTTCCTGCTGGGCCTCGCGGGTCTCCAGCGAACGGGCCTCGTCGATGACGCGCTCGAAGAGGCGCCGAATGGCGGTGTCGTCGAGCGGGCCGGAGTTGGAGCGTTCCGCGTTGTTCAAAACATCTTTCTCTCGGTCCGGCTGATATACCGGCAGACCCACGGCGCGCTTCAGGCGGCCGATTTCGATGGCGCATCGAGCCCGCTCGTTGAAGAGCTCGAGCAGCTGGCGATCGATGGCGTCGATGCGGCGGCGCCAATCTTCGATCGATTCCGGTGTCATGCGTTGCCATCCTTGGCGCGCCGGCTGACGCCTTCGCGTCCCGCTCGCTTCAAGCGGCCAACCAGGTCGCCTACCGCTTCGGCGGCAGCATCCGCCGACGAAGCCTTCTCCACCGCTGCAACAATGGCCGAGCCGACAACTACAGCGTCGACAATGCCGCCAAGCACCGAAACGTGCGACGGCAGCGAAACCCCGAATCCGACTGCGATGGGCAAGCGCGTGTGCGCACGCACGCGCCGGATCAACTCCGGCAGGCCCTCTGGCAGTGCGTCCCGCGTGCCGGTAACGCCGGTCCGCGAGATCAGATACAAAAACCCGGTCGAGGCCTGGGCGATGCGCGCGAGCCGGACGTCGGTAGACGTGGGCGCAGCTAGAAAAATCGTATCCATTCCCCGCGCCTGCACCGCCTCGCGATACTCCGCCGATTCCTCGGGGATCACGTCGGTGATCAGCACACCACTGGCGCCTGCCGCAGCGGCTTCCGCAGCGAACCTATCGAGCCCCATCTGCAATATTGGATTGTAATAAGTGAAGAGCACCAAGGGTACTGTGGTTTTCAGGCGCAGTTTCCGCACCAGTTCGAGCACCGAACGCAAGGAAGTCCCGACGCGCAGAGCTCGTTCGCTGGCGCGCTGGATCACCGGGCCGTCGGCGAGGGGATCGCTGAACGGCACGCCCAACTCGATCACGTCCGCGCCCGCCGCATCCGCGGCAAGAACGATTTTTTCAGTGGCATCGGGTGAGGGATCGCCGGCGGTGACGTAGGCGACCAGCCCCATTTCGCCTGCCTGCGAAAGCGCGTTGAACTTCGCGGTAATTGGGCGATCGGTGGAAGGCGGCGTTGCGGACGGAGTGCGCACGGTTTCAGACATGTTGCGCCAGAATCTCCATATCCTTATCGCCGCGGCCGGAGATATTCAGAATCCAGATTTCGTTGGGGCTGGCCTGGGGAGCGCGACGAATCACTTCGGCAACGGCGTGGGCGGATTCGAGCGCGGGAATGATGCCCTCGGTGCGCGCCAGCGTGCGCGCGGCGTCGAGCGCCGCGGCGTCTCCGATGGCCGTGTAGTCGGCGCGGGACGTTTGCGAGAGCCAGGCATGCTCCGGACCCACCGCGGCATAATCGAGGCCCGCGGAAACGGAATGCGTGGTGGCGATTTGACCATCGCCGTCCTGCAAAACGTAGGTGTAGGTGCCCTGCAGGACGCCCACCGCGCCGCCGGCGAAGCCTGCGTGCGCCGCCAGTCGTGCCGCGTGTTCGCCCAATTGCTTGCCGCGGCCACCCGCCTCCACGCCGGTCATCGCGACGCCAGCATCACCCAGGAATTCGTGGAACAGGCCGATGGCGTTCGATCCACCGCCCACACACGCGAAAAGGTGATCCGGCAGGCGTCCCGCAGCCTGCAGAATTTGCGCGCGCGCTTCGCGGCCGATAACCGACTGAAAATCGCGGACCATCATCGGGTAGGGATGAGGTCCAAGCGCGGAGCCCAGCAGGTAATACGTATCGCCGACGTTGGTGACCCAATCGCGCAACGATTCGCTGATGGCGTCCTTGAGGGTGCGGCTTCCGGAGGCTACTCCCACCACTTTGGCGCCCAGCATATTCATGCGCGAAACGTTCAGCGCCTGGCGCTTCATATCTTCGGTGCCCATGTAGACGATGCAGTCTAACTCCAGCAACGCGGCCACCGTCGCGGTAGCCACTCCGTGCTGCCCCGCCCCGGTTTCGGCCACCACGCGCTTTTTCGCCATGCGCTGGCACAACAAACCTTGCCCGATGCAGTTATTGATTTTGTGCGCGCCGGTATGCAGCAAATCCTCGCGCTTCAGATAAATCGTGGGACCGCCGAGATGCCGCGTCAATCTCTCCGCGCGGAACAGCGGCGTGGGACGCCCTGCAAAATTGCGCAGGAGCGCGCCGAGCCGGTTTTGGAAACTTGGGTCGGCTTTGGCCGCGTCGTAAGCCACTTCCAGCTCTTCGAGCGGAGCCATCAGGGTTTCCGGCACGTACTGTCCGCCAAAGGCGCCGTAGCGTCCGCGCGGGCTGGCCGCTTCTTTGGAACTGGCTGGCTGCGTCATTGCATCTCCCTCGATGCGTCGTCCACGGCGCGCACTAATTCCTCCATGCGAATCGGATCCTTTTTCCCGGGGCTATTTTCAACGCCGCTGCAAACGTCGACCGCGTATGGATGGGCCGCGCGAATCGCCGCGCCTACGTTTTCGGGCGTGAGCCCGCCGGCAACAAAGATCGGGCCATACTTGCCTGAGCGCCGGGCGATCGCCCAGTTAAACGTCTTTCCGGTGCCGCCGCGGCGCGTGGGCGAATGGCCATCGAGGAGAAAAAACTCGGCATCGCTGTAGCGTTTGAGATTCGTGGGTTGAAAACGGGGTCCCACTTGAAACGCTTTGATCACCGGATAGTGATCCGCCAACTCACCGACGGACGCCGGCGATTCGGTTCCGTGAAGCTGCAGCAAGTTCAGATCCACCGCGCGCGCCAGCTTCAGAATCTCTTTCGCGGACGCGTTCACGAATACGCCCGCCGTCTGAATCCGCCGCGGCAGGCGGCCGGCAATGCGCCGGGCGTCATCCGGAGCGATGTAGCGCGGGCTTTTGGCATAGAAATTGAATCCCAATACGTGCGCGCCTGCCTCTACGGCGTGGCGAGCATCGGTCCAGTTGGTGATTCCGCAAATTTTGATTCTTATCATGGGGTCTCTGCGTACTCCCTGTCGTGATTTACCGCGCTAAATTGCAATCGATCCGCTGGAGAGGGCTGCTAGAATTTCGTGCAGACCATCCGCTGGGTTCGGACGGTTCATGAATTGTTCGCCGATCAGGAAGGCATCGAATCCCGCCCGGCGCAATTTTTCGATGTCTTCGGCGGAATGGATTCCTGACTCGCTTACCGCGATGCAATCGTCT